>Ga0307379_10003563_pt1 | contig 22557 bp, 23 predicted proteins | sample UN2MG_FD_202237 | JGI IMG/M metagenome (GOLD analysis project Ga0307379, IMG submission 202237) | Soil microbial communities from Risofladan, Vaasa, Finland - UN-2 | ecosystem: Environmental > Terrestrial > Soil > Coastal area > Acid sulfate soil | place: Finland: Risofladan, Vaasa | collected... | reverse complement strand
TGGCACCAAACATTTTTACTGAATTTGGAGTCGCGATCATCGTAAAGTTGGGGACAATCACTTCATCGCCGGCTTGTATTCCGCAGGCCAAAGCGATCAACGTCAAACTGATGGTACCATTATTTACGACAATGCAATGTTTTGCACCTGTATAATCAGCGATCATTTGCTCAAATTGTAGCGTTTTTTTAAATTCAGTGATCCAACCTCCTTCATCCATGTAAGCCGATAATGCATTCTTCTCTTCTTCACCGAACCAAGGTTCCATTTGGGGGATAAATTTGTTATTCATTTTTATTCTCTTTTTGTATTAAGAATTTTTCCTCGAATTGAGTGACTTTCAATTTGTCTCTGATCTTAATTTTTTTCACTGGAATGCCAGCATAAAGACACCATTCATCAAGATCTCTTTTAACCAATGACAATGCGCCGACGCTGGCGCCTTCATGAAATGTGACATCAGGCAAAACTACGGAACCTGCTCCGACGATACAATGTTTTTTCAGGATGATTCTACCAATTTGGACATCCCCTTTAAATTCCATCGGCACCAAAGGTGTTGCGATACCTCCAACATAGTCATCACTGCCTGCAGACAATGTCACATTCGGTGCCAAGGTTGAAAATTCATACATTACAACAAAAGCTTTTTTCCCGCCGATAATTTTGCATCCAGCGGAAATATGCACAAACGAATGAAGCTTTAAAGCTGTCGAAATATAGGTAAAATCATCGATTATTACATTGTCTCCGATTTCCACAAGTTCAGGATAACGAATGCGTACGGTTTTTCCAATTATAACATTTTTTCCGCATTTCTTTAATTTGGTTAAATCAAAAAATAGATTTTCGCTCATTTTACTTCTTAAGCAGTTGTTCGCGATACCAATCAACTGTTTTTTTCATCCCTTGTTCAATGGAGACTTTTGGCTTGAAATCAAGCCATTCCTGAGCTTTTTCAATAGAAGTGAAACGACGGGCGTCCCCTCCGGCTTTGGTCTTGTCAAAAAACACTTTGCCTTTGAAACCAGAATATTCAACAATCAATTCAACCAATTTTTTAATGCTTGTTTCAATCCCGGATCCAATATTGACAAATCTTGGCGGATCAAGTCGTTCGGCTGCCAGGAGCAATCCTTCCGCGATATCTTTCCCAAAAAGGAAATCCCTGGTCGGAGATCCGTCTCCCCAGACAATTAGTTCTTTATCTTTAAAACATTTCATAATGGTCGCTGGTATGACATGAGCGTGGCTTGGATCCAGTGAATCCTTTGGTCCATAGCCATTGGCTGAATATACGACTGCAATCGGAAAACCGTATTGTCTAAAATACAGTTCAGCAACTAAGGCCAAATTCCGTTTCATCCATCCGACCCCGCGATGGGCGTCAGTGGGAAGGCCATTAAAAAGATGCTCTTCGCCAATTGGGATCGGCACGTCGGCGGCATAAGCAAAAAGATTTCCTATTGCTACAAATTTCTTTACTTTTTCCTGGCATGCGGCTTCGATCATATTCAGATCGATCAAAGTCGATTCATAATACTGTCTTGCCGGATAAGCGCGGCTGAAACTGATCCCGCCAGTTACAGCAGCTAAATGAATGACGATGTCACAGCCTGACACAATCTTTCGACAATTCTCAAAATGCTTTAAATCACAATCCCTCGAACGTGGAATTAATATATTTTTTTCAGCAATCCCTTTACTCCGCAAATTCTCCACTACATAAGAACCTAAAAACCCGGCACCGCCGGTAACCAAAATTTTTTTATTCTCCCAATAACTCATTTATTACCTCCTTGACCTTACTTCTTTAATGTTCCAGCCATTTTTTTTGCTTTTTCTAAGGATAAATTTTTATTTTTCAAATCGCCTTCCAACATCATGAAGCATAGTTCTTTGAATTTCACTCGAGGTTCCCATCCCAATATTCGCCGTGCCTTTGATGCATCGCCTAATAAAATTGGGACCTCTGCTGGTCTTTTATAACGGTCTTCACATATCACAAAATCCTGCCAATCCAAACCCAATAAATTGAAAGTTTCCTGTAAAAATTCCCTTACCGTATGAGTTTCTTCAGTGGCGATCACAAAATCGTCAGGTTCATAATGCTGGATAATCCGCCACATTGCCTCGACATAATCTCCCGAAAATCCCCAATCTCTTTTGGCATCAAGATTTCCTAAATAAAGCTTTTGTATTTCACCATTCAAAATGCTTGTAATTCCCCTGGTGATTTTACGGGTGACAAAATTGATGCCCCGGCGAGGGGATTCATGGTTGAATAAAATTCCATTGGCCGCAAACATGCCATAAGCGATACGATGCAATCTAGTGAGAAAATATGCCGCAACCTTTGATACTCCATAAGGACTTTGAGGAAGAAATGGCGTGTTTTCATTTTGCGGTGGCGGGGAAGCTCCAAACATTTCGCTTGAGGAAGCCTGATAATATTTTACTTTTGCTCCCATTCGCTTCAATGTATCCAATATTCTGAAAGGACCAAGACCATTGAAATCCAGTGTGCTTTCTCCACTCATAAAACTGATACCCACATGGCTCTGGGCGGCAAGGTTATATACTTCATCGGGTTGAACCAACTCAATTACATTTCGCAGACTCGACACATCTGATAAATCTCCATAATGAAGCTTAAAGCGGCATTCCGGATCACGTTCATCATGAATTTTTAAAAGGTGATCTATTCTTTCGGTATGAGGATAACTTGCTCTTCGCACGATGCCATGAACAGAATACCCTTTTTCAAGAAGCAATTCCGATAGATAAGAACCATCTTGACCAGCAATCCCGGTTACTAAAGCGACTTTTTTTTTCATTGATTCCTTCTAGTTTTTATCAAAACTGATTTTGAAAAAGAAAATTACTGATTTTTTTTTATTGATGATATATCGAAATCTACGCTCCGGACATACCACGATCCCCTTGGGTCCAGCTTTCAAAATGTGCTCTTGGCGCGACATCCAACCTTTCTGCTTAGCCGGGAAACCGATTATGAAAGCGCAATCGGGAATGTCTTTGGTGAGGACCGCTACGGCGGCCGTATCTATAGCCAGATCGTTGATGCTATCATCCGGTTTGGTAGTAATTCTAATGGGTGGGTTAGTTCGCTGCACTAAGACTAGCCGCTCTTGCCTGAAGTCAGCCATTTTCATGATCCGATATTTTTTATTCCCGCTAAAATTTCTTACAAGATCTGGTTCCTAATAACTGTAACTACAGGGTTCATTGTTCATTTACGCTCATAAAATATTTAAAATAGATTTAAAGCCTTAACATAGCGTTCTTTATTTACCACTAATACATTATAAGCTTGATAACCCCAATGGGAAAAAATGATAAATAAAATAAGGATCAGTAGAATATATCTTCCACGCTTGATGGATTTATGTGAATCCCAACCGATAAACTTGCTAAAATAAAATGCTGAAATTGGCAATATCCCAGCCATTATTACAACTTGGCGATAACGTTCTGAATAATGACCATAGAGACAAGTTCCTGCTATCAAATAAAATAGCACCAAAGACATGAAAAATAAATTTACATTATTAAAATCAGTAACTTTAAAAAACAGTACAATCAAAATAACGAAAATGAGTAGTATTATTGCATAGGGAACTTGAATAATAAATGCACTTAGATACCATTTCAATGACAGTTTTCCGGTTGTCAGCAATTCAAGACTGTCACGTATCGGAACAATACCGAAAGTATAAGCAACCTTTCTTACCTGGAGCAAAAGCCACTTAATTGGTGATTTGGTAATAAACTCTTTCATTTCACTACGTTGAAAACTATTATGCACCTGAATGGTGACGGAATCATAATTGTTTTTAATCATGAAAGCTTTGAGCCTTTTTTCATATAATACTCTATTTTTCTCATAAACAAAGGACCCTTCACCTCCATCTCCGCCATATAGAGTGTGACCATAAAATCGGAAATTGTTTACAAGTGGCTGACAAGCGGTATCTCTGAATTTACTCTCTGGCAATAAATTAAATAAGAATAAAGTAATTATTCCTGCCGCTGATAAACTGCGAAATAGTTTATAGCTTTTATTCCTAACAAAAAATCCAGACATAATTAATAAAACTCCCCAGAAATAGGATAAAGTACTCCTGAAAAAGACTGAAAAATAGATGAGCATTGGAATTGAAAAAACCAACAACAGATTTATTAACGTTTTCTTTTCAAAGATCAATATTGTTAAATATATTATAAGGAGAGAAAAGAAAATTTCAAATATCTGATAATAAAATACAGGAGTAAGCAAGTGATAATCCATTAATAAAGTTGCCATTATAACTGCAAATAGGGCAGATGTTTTATTTTCAGTGGTCTTGAGACAAATTAAATATAAAATGTAAATAGAAAATGTACCTAACATAGCCTGAAACCAAAAAAAAGTATCAAGAGTACCTGTAGAAGATTTAAAAAAATTGCCTATATAAGACAGAATTGAACGATAATTTAGGACAAACAGATCAGGATTTTTCCCGTTTTCAATTTCTTTAAGATAAATGAAATTTGATCCAGCCTCTGAGACTAAAAATGTCGTTGTATTATAAAAAATAAGAATTTTAATTAAAAAGTTAAGCCCAAGTAAACTTAGTAATACAAAATTATGTCTGAATTCGAAAAAATTAATTAATCTATCCTTCATTTTGAACTCCTCTAATACATTTAGCAATTTGAATCACTTCAGAATCCTGTAAACCATTATAAAAAGGCAACCGCAAAAGACAATCCGAATAACGGTCCGATTCAGACAACACCCTGCCATCGTGTTTGGCCTGATAAAATGGACTTTTGTGCAGACTCAGGTAATGGAAAACTGCGAGAATATTATTTTCTTTCAGTTTGCCTATCAGTGCCGAGCGTTGTTCGAGATTTTTGCAAACCAGGTAAAACAAATGGCCGTTGTTGCTGGCATGATCAGGGGTAAACGGCAGTTGAATATGAGCAGTTTCTGCCCAATCTTTTAACCCACGCCAATAGCTGTTCCAGATTTCCTTCCTCCTCTTCTGAATGTCGTCCAGATTTTCCAACTGCGCCCATAAAAAAGCGGCAATGATTTCCGAGGGTAAAAAAGATGACCCCACATCCACCCAACCGTATTTATTTACTTCACCGCGGTAAAATGCGGCCCGATTGGTGCCTTTTTCCCAAATGATTTCAGCCCGTTTTTCAAATTGCGGGTCATTGATGACAAGCATGCCACCTTCGCCGGAAATGATATTTTTGGTTTCATGGAAAGAAAATGCAGCCAAATGGCCGATGCTGCCGAGGGGCCTCCTAATTCCATCTTTACTGGTATAATAACTATCTATTGCCTGGGCGGCATCCTCCACCACAAAAAGAGAATGCTTGCTGGCAATATTCATTATTTTATCCATATCGCAAGCCACACCGCCATAATGAACTGGAACAATTGCTTTGGTTTTGGGGGTTATTAATTCTTCAATCTTGTCTTCATCTATTCCGGGGTGATCAGGGCGGCTATCGACAAATACTATTTTGGCACCGCGCAACACAAAAGCATTTGCCGTTGAAACAAAGGTATAGCTGGGTATGATTACTTCATCTCCCGGCTGGATATTCAATAGAATTGCCGCCATTTCCAGGGCATCGGTGCAGGAAGTCGTAAGCAGGCATTTTTTAAAACCATACCTTTCTTCGAAGAATTTATGGCATTTTTGTGTGAACATGCCGTTGCCTGAAATTTTTTTTGTTTTTACCGCCTGTACAATATAGCGCATTTCATTGCCCGTAAGGTATGGTTTGTTAAAAGGTATTTTGCGTATGGGCATTAAACTATTTTTTTCAAGAATTGAGCGGGATTGCCAACATAAATGGAGTAGTCTTCTACATTTTTTGTCACTACGGATCCCATGCCAATGATTGAATATTTGCCAATTCGTAAATCTTCACGTATCGTGGAATTTAACCCGATATGAGCACCCTCATCAATTGTGACTCTAGCTCCGATTACGGAATGGGCAGTAATTGTCGAAAAATCCTTTATCACCGAGTCATGACCGATAAAGCCATTAGTATAAACATGAATAAAATTGCCGATTACCGGTCCAAAAGAAGTGCAAGCATGGGCACAAATCAATGTACCATAGCCGATTTTTGTTGAAGGATCCAAATAGGCACTTGGATGAATTGCTGATGCATTCGCTTCCAATGGAATCCCAAGCTCATTGAATTTATTTACTCTAGCTTCCTTGTGCTTTGCATTGAAGTGCAAAGTAAAATGAATAAAATATCCTTTATTGACATAATCATTAAGAGCCTCGCTTGGTCCGAGCACTTTATACTTGCCTAAACTGTCTCCAGGTTGGATAATGTCATTTAAAAAGCCTTCGATTTCCCATTCGTTTGAAATTTTATTTGCTTCTTGAAATACTGACATGGCAATTTCACCGCTACCAAGCCCTCCAACAATCAACAACCGCTTTTTCATTTCAAAATGCTCCTTATAGAGTACTGTTTGGCATTTGATGACTCTTTGAGTATCCTTGATATATATTCCCCGATGATAAAAAATATAATCAATATCAAGGTGTTATAAAAAGATATCAATACTATCAAACTCGTCCAGCCGGTAGGTGGTTCTTTAGAAATGAGTTTTCTAATTATAAAAATTGAACCAATAAAAAAAGATAAAAATGAAATCAACAATCCTATATAACCAAAAAATCGCAATGGTATTGTCGAATAATTTATTAAAAGGTTGAATGAAATATTTAGCAATTTTTTTACTGTATAATTTGATTTTCCATATTTCCTTTTTTCATGTAGCAGTGTAACATTTGAAATATTCTTGGTTGTCCCTAAAATCATTCCGGAAATATAGGGAAATTTAGTTCTATTCTCTTTGATCTGATCTATTACCTCTTTTTTGATAATACGAAAACTGGAAAATTTCAAATTATTTTTTACATTAAATATTCTATGATTTAGCATTCTGATCATTGAGCTTCCAATATTTTTATAAAACTTATCTTTTTTATAAGTATAAAAACCAAATACTGCATCATAACCCTCATTTAACTTTTCAACCAATTTCGGAATTTCTTCCGGTGGATTTTGCAGATCATCATCTAAAGTAATAACTAAATTGCCACTGCAATAATTAAAGCCGCACATCAAAGCATTTTGCTGTCCAAAATTGGAGAAAAGATCTATCACTTTTACATTTTCATATTGATCATGAATTTCCTTCAATATGCTCAAGCTATCGTCTTTACTGCAATCGTTTACAAATATTAATTCAAATGTCCTGTTCATTTTATTAAAAACAGTGTCTATTCTTTCATATAACTCAATTAATGATTTGGCACTATTATAAACGGGGACAACAATTGAAAATTCTTTTATCTGTTTGTTTTTCATCTAATTACTTTACATAGAACTTCTTGACATTGTCAAGATTAGAATTTACTTTTTATCTTTCATTTTATTGTTTTAATTCATTTTTTACCGAGTTAAATTGAGTGGATCCAAACACATACAAAAGCATTCCAATAAATGCAGGAATCATTGTTAAAATTAAGTAATAGAGCAACGACACAAAAAACGAAATATTGGAGTCAACACCCAAAAGACTATAAAAATAAACAAATGCTCCCTCGCGCAATCCAAAACCGGAAATTGATATGGGTAATATTAAAATGACTGAAATTAATGGAAAAAAAGTTAAATGAAAATAAAATGGGAGATCGATAGCAAAAGCTTTGAAAATTAAGAATCCGCAAAGTATATTTGAAAGTTGAAAAAGCAGGATTAATGGAACTGTCAATAATATCACTTTTTTTAAGGGGAAATCATTAGTTGCACTATAAGTTGAGGTAATGTATACGAAGATTTTTTTCCCCCATTTTATTTTCAATAAGTAACCAGTCACTTTAGAATACAAATACTTATTGCTCAAAACAAAGAAGAGAGAAAAGATGAAAATATTAATTAATAATGCGGCAAAGAAGATATTAGAAGAAACACCATGGCTTTGGGCAACCAAAGCACCAATAACCCCCAACAGTGATAATAAGTAAAACCCAATTAAACGATCAAAAATCACAGAAGCACCCCCTGCCCCGATCTTTTGTTTGTTTCTTTTTTCAATCATGTAGATTCTAACAGCATCAAAACCTGTGCAAGACGGCAGTAAAATTCCAAGAAAATTCGATACAAAATTTATCTTAACCAATGTTAATAATTTCTCATTTATTCCTTGAATCTTTAAAAAGACTTTCCACCTATTATTACCTATAATGGGAATAATAAATAGTGGAATTATAATTGCATATATCAAGTAGAGTGGCTTTTTAATTAAAGTAAAAATTGACGAAAAATTAATATTCATATTTTTAATAATAATGAATAAAATTAAAAAACTGATAAATAATCTGAATAGTCTATTTTTCATGTTTCCAAATCTTTAATATAAATTAACTGCCCAATCATAAGTAGCACTTTAGAAATCAATGATTTTTTTTATGAAGTAATTTCGCTTTTTCTAGAATTTTTTTTGCCATTAAAACCATCGGCGGACCAATGAACTTCCCATTCATAACCGCAACACCTTTCCCATCTTTCTGTGCTTCATCAGACAATTTCAGCATTTCCTCCGCTTCTCTGACTTCTTCTTCAGAGGGAGTGAAATATTGGTGAACCAGAGGTAATTCTTTGGGATTCAAAACCAACATCCCTTCAAAACCCAAGTTTTTGGCTATAATAAGATTTTTCTCCAGGTCTTCAAGATCATGCACTTTAATATGCACGGTATCAATTGGCACAACTCCATTGGCTTTGGCAGCCATGGCGATCAAGGCGCGAGCCGTGAATAAACTTTGCCCTTTGTGATCGTGTATTCCTCCAAGATCAGATATGAAATCTTCGCAACCATAAGCGATCGCTATGACCCGCTCGGAAGCCTGGCATATTTCCTGGGCATTAAGGACAGCCGCCGCCATTTCAATTAATGGAATGATTTTGAAAGTCCCCACGGGAATACCTTTCTCGTATTCGATCGTTTCAAGGAGTTTGGCAAAGAAATAAACATCTTCACCCTTTCTGGATTTCGGGTACATGAAACCATGAACCCCTTCAATGGCAAGCTGGTGCACATCTTTCAGCAACTGTCCGCTTTCCCTGTCATTAACCCGCGGAAATACCAGATGGTTTTTAAAAGCACCTTTTGAAACCCATTCTTTAATCCTGTCCCTGGCTATTTGCTTATTAAGAATTGGTTGAACGGAATCTTCGATATCCAGCAACAATACATCTGCATCGGACTTTGAAGCGCTGGCAAGGAGCCGCTCATTGTGGCCCGGAACAAACATCAAACTGCGCAATAAAAATGATTTCATGAATTTTCCCTCTTTAGCAGTACCTTGCGGCGAAATTTGATCACATCCTGTTTATTTTGGTTATACCCTGTAGTCTCGACGTAGACGATTCCCCGATCCGGCTTTGTTTTTGAAGGTATAAGATCCAAAACCTTTGTGGAGGCATAAATGGTATCGTTGATAAAAACAGGAGCTAAATGCTTGACACTTTCATATTCAAGATTAGCAATCGCTTTTCCGCTGATATCGGGCACTGTGATCCCTACTACCAGGCTGAACACCAACGTGCCGACCACCAATATCTGGCCATGTTCCGATTTTTCTGCATAGTCAATATTGGTATGGAGCGGATGGTGGTTCATGGTCAGCAATGAAAAAAAGTTATTGTCGCTTTCAAAAATAGTTTTTGATGTCTTGTGACAAATTACTTCACCAATAGTAAATTCTTCAAAATATCTTCCTATTGTATTCATATTGTTCATATTGATCACCTTTTTATTTACAATCTGATAAAAAAAGATCGTTTATCAGGATGATTTCAAATTCCGCGCTTATTTTTTCGAGCGTTTCCTTCAACCTTGGATACAGTTCATATATACATTTTTTGCAGCCATAAACCGGAGAAATAACAGAAATATCCGGAATTTTACTGAGTTTAATTTTTTCTGAATTTATTTTGCTTGGGATCATTTTTGATACCTCTATTCAAGAATGATTATTTCATCGTTCTGTACAAATTTTCCTGTAGCAGACTGGTAAATATAGCTGGCTGCTTTGCCGTTGATACGAAAGTATAGCTCGACATGATCACTTCATCACCGGGCTGGATGTTCAACAGCAATGCCGCCATTTCAAGGGCCGCGGTGCCGGAAGTTGTCAGCAGGCATTTTTTGAAGCCATATCTTGTCTCGAAGAATTCATGGCATTTTTGCGTGAACATGCCGTTGCCTGAAATTTTCCCGGACTTGACAGCCTGCTCGATGTATCGGATTTCCTTGCCGGTGAAATAAGGTTTGTTGAAGGGGATCATGACTCTTTGATAGGGTTCTCTCTCCACTTCCAAATGTAATATTTTATATTGTCACCGACATTAAACAGCAAGTCCAGAATACTTACATAGTGGGAAAAAGGCGGATACAATTGCTTGTATTCAGGATAATCAGAGTAATCCTTATAGCACAATTTAATCTTCCTTTTACTGAATTCGGTTTCATCAATATAGTTTTTTGCCAGCGGCCCACTTATGTAATAATCTCCATTAACCGCTTCCAAAAGTCCTATGATTTTATTGAGCTTTTTCTGTTTGACGTTGATCTGGGCGGAATCAAGGAAGGAAGTTTTTAAGCCGAGAATTTCAGTAGAAAATCTTTTTATAAAGTTTTGATTAAAATCGGACAAGTGGGTCCAATCCTTTTGATAATAAAAATCCTTTATCAACTTATAATACTTGCTGAAATGATCAGCCGTTCTATAGAATCGTTCAATGCTGTGCAGATGATTCTCTCTCCATGACAAATCATTGAATGCCACCTCACTGATCAATTTGTCACGATTGCTGCCAAGTGGTATCGTAAGCCAAAGTTCGCCTGAATTTGATTTAATTTTATTTCTATTCCGCCAGTCTCTATTTGTGTACTGAACATCGTCCAGGAAAATAAAGCAATCCACATCATGAATGATATCAAAATATCCTTTCCAGGGAATATAGCTTGACTGGATTATGGCAACTTTCTTCATTCCGCTTTCCTTAAAATTCTAGCCGGATTCGCAACAAAGTATAATTTTCTCGACCAGGGCAAAATCTCTAAAATATCCAAAAAAATTAATTGGGGCATTGTTTAAATACTAATTTGGTTTTATTTAAAATCCTAAGTCTTGATTAACCACTACTAAGTGTATTCTATCGTGATGTTGCTTCACTTGCCCACTAATAATCACTGTATTTCGGCACGCACTTTCGGCATGATTACATTTTGTACATTTTCCATTTTTTACACATGGCACTTCCTGAAAATTACACCAATGCTTCAAATTATGACGAAGATACGTCAATGGAACTGTATAATTATGAATGCGTTCAAGAGCATAATCGACATCCTTCACTATTTTATTTCTTCCAACGATACATAAAACGTGGCGTGGTCCAAAAATCATCCCCGCTACCCGATTCCCGATTCCATCAATCGAAACAATTTCTCCGCTCATTGTTATCGCATTCGCGCTAATAACCAACAAATCACATATAAGTGAAGCTCTCAATCCCTCATACCATTTGTCATTTTTCTCTTTCCACTCATCATAAGGCAAATTCATACATCCCGGAGGTTCTTCACCATAAACGGCATATTGTCCGGTTCGTGAACGTTGTAAAGGTTGATTTATAATATATCCAGCCCCCCCATAAACATCTCTAAACCAATCAAAAAGACCTAATTGGTAAAGTGTAACACTATCGCTGAATGCAATATTTTTAATATACTTTCTTTCTTCAATAAAATTTGCTATATAGTTTTTAACCTCATCTCCGTCTTGAAATAAATGAGTTTTTAAGTTTTTTGAATCAAAATTATTCTTCAACGCATTACCTTGAATTTCAAAAAAAACTTTAAACTCATTAGTAAAGTCAAGTTCATTTACATATTTCATAATTTTCATCCTTCTATACTATAAGTCATGGCAAATAATTTGTTCCGATAACAAGCAAATTGTACTTCAATTAGCCGTACGAAACAGTTTAGCGGGATTACCAATCCATATTTCTTTTTCATTTACATTTTTAGTAAGTACTGCTCCCATGCCAATCGTGGCATAGTTTCCTATAGTGAGGTTTTCCCGGGTGGTCGCGTTTAAGCCGATATGCACCCCGTCACCGATGTTCATGTAGGCACCGACACAGCATTGGGCGGCAAAATGACAGTATTTGCCAATTTTATTATCATGACCTATGGTTGCCCCAACCATAATGAGACATCCCTTGGCAATCGATGTAGCTGATGAAATGGATACATTGGGCATCACCACTGTTCCAGGTCCCAAATAAACATTAGGCGCCACATACGCCAAGGGATGAACAAAGGTAGTCAGCCTGTTATCCGGAATATTCAAGTGTTCGAACAGATCGATCCTTTGCTGCTGCCCGTCGATCCTGTAAATCGTGTTGATAAAAAAGCAGCCTTCGTCGGCAAACCTCACCCAATCAACAAGTTTTCCAAGGACTGGATAAGATTCAATATTTCCGCCGGCAGCGATCCTGTCGTTCAGGTAGCCGGCAAACTCCCATTCCTGATCACCTCGCTTGTTGGCATCTAGGATGGCGTTGGCGATCACGCTGCCATTGCCGATACCACCCAGTATGACTACTTTTTTACCCATCAATTACTTCAATATTTTTTTTATGATGAATTTTGGACGCTGCTTTGATTCCAAAAAAACTCTACCCAGGTATTCTCCGATCATTCCCAAGAATAGGAAATTCATTCCAAAAAACAACAAAACCAAAACAACAATCGAGGTCCAACCCGGAGCAACGATGCCACGCAAACGTCTAATAATCAGTATTAGACCAAAAATAATGCTCAAAATTGAAATGGCAAATCCGGAATAAATAGCAACCCTGATGGGGAACATTGAAAAGGAAAAAATCCTGTCCAAGGCCAGGTTGAACATTTTTTTCATTGTGTATCCACTTTTGCCGGCAAATCTTTTATCCCTGGTTAATTCAACGGTGGTATAATCCATCCCTATCCAATAAAGCAAACTCAGAGTTGAAGATGTCTTCTCCTGATATTTTTTCAGTTCCTCAACCACTTCCTTGCGGAGGGCTCGGAACACACCAAGATTGGACTGATGTTTAATTTTGGTAATTTTTTGTGAAACACGATAGAAAAGCTGGGATACAAACTTCTTGAAAAAATCGCCTTTTCTGCTTTTCCATTTGGCAATGGCCATGGACGCATCATTTTGATAAAGGGCTTGCACAAGTTTGGGGATATCTTCGGGCCTGTCCTGCAAATCGGCATCCATAAGCACCATAATATCACCCGAAACATGATCCAAACCTGCCGCAATCGCATTCTGCTGGCCAAAATTCCGCATTAGCTTAATACCGACAATGTGGTCGTTTTGTTTTTTCAGCGCTTCGATTTTAGCCCAAGAATTGTCCATGCTACCGTCATCCACCAAAACAATTTCATATTCACTGCAAATTTGAGGTAAAACCTGAACCAAACGTTTGTAGAGTTCATCCAGAATTTCCTGGTTGTTGTAAACGGGAATTAAGATACTTATAGAATTCGTATACACTTCTTTATCTGTCATTTTTTCCTTTTAAAATATCTCATATTTCATCAAAAGATTCAATTTTTAGAATAATTCCAGTATTTAGGTTCGTACAAAATTGTAATTGGCTCAATATTAATTCTATCTACATAGTTACCATTCAATTTTATCTCTAATTCTAATTTTTCATGAAGCCAATCAGCTTTTTTTGAAAATGCTTCTCTATATAACGGAATTTTATTTGCATCGATTCCCGCTAGTTCCAGTATAGCCTTATCAACCATTGCAGCATTAAAACCTGCTGCAACTATTCCAGGTTTAATAATATGGGGCGTTAACGGGCCGTTTTTTACTCCTGCAATGAAACCGTCCACAAGATAAAACACTTTTCTTTTTTTCACCGCTGCCATATTCCCTTCGGGATCGGCAAACAAAAATATCCTGTTTAAATCCAGAATCATCCTCCATATTGTTTCATTTCCATTCCATGCTCCAGCATAATCAGTACCAGTCACTAACTGATACACTCTTCGAGCCGTATCTACTTTCCCGATTGGACTTTCTTTATCAATTCTGAAATTGAATTTGTTCAATATTCCCGCACATCGAAAAATGATTTTTGCCGTATATTTTCCCAAACAACCCAACAATATCCGCCTGGCAAGCTTATATAACATTAATATTAGAATTCGCCATATCGGTAATACCGGAAACTCATCCCCACCATAATTGGCAGGCCCCAATGTAAAGTGAGGTAGATAGTTTTTATCTACATTAATGCCGACAAGGTTTTTTAAACAGCAGGTGATTCCCGCCTTTTTATGAGTTTTTAACTTTGGTATTGAAATAACAACATCGGCATCCAAAACAAATCTTGAAATTCGATATAAGTGCTTCCCTTTTTGATGGTTCTTGGCGATCTCGTTGTTTTGGTATGATCCATACGAAAGTTTGCGTTGGCGCACCACTTCCTCATCGAGAAAACTCGTTTCTTTCAAATCAACAACGACAGCATTTTTTGCTTTTTCCGTATCAACAATCTCGTCAATTATAACATCATTGATTTTGCGGGTTTTTCTTGACCTGATATCTTCCAAAATAATTTTATAGCCTCTATCATTCAGGATGTTCACCATTTCCTTAAGGCCGTTCCTTAAAACGATTTCCTCGAAATTTGCTTCGACCATCGGAGCATCACAGATTATAATTGAACCAGCACCATGCAGCGCTTTCCAAACATAATCAACAACCGGTCTGATTACACTGGCATGGGTTGTAACTGCATCTTGGTGTTCAGCATCGATAACAAGATTGGGTTTAATAACAACTTTATCTCCAGGCTTGATAAATTCTTTAAAGGGATTCCAATCCTTAGTATCAATAGTCTCTACGTCGAGTTGCAGATCATGAAAAACACGTCTCACTGAATCATAAACGCTATTGGATTCGGAATAATAATCAAAATCATATTCGACATACTTTTTTCCCGGATCAAAGGGAGGCAAGGAGGGATACTGGACGAACTCAATTCGTCTGACTCCAACCAAATCCTGCATTATTTTTGAATTCATATTATTATTCTTCGATTTCTATATTTTTGAACTTTCCAGTTAGAGAATTTAAATTAAAATGATTTACAAACTCAATGAAAAGGGGAACATCTCCGAAATGTTTTGTCCATCTTTCATACGCCAATTTCTCAATCTCAGCTTGGTCCTGATTGTGGCTGACTTTTAACTGTAAAAGAACAGTATTGTCGCGTTTTTGGATGAACTTGTACATTTCACATTCATGAAAATCCCTGAACATTTCATATACATGGTGATGCGCCAAATACTTCCCATTACTCAATTTGATCATATCATCCTGCCGGCCAACTATTTTTTTAATGTATTTGTGGCCAAAGGCTGGATGGTCGTCAATTTCAGCCATATCATTCAAATCGTACCTGATGATGGGCATGGTGTTGTTGATCAAATTCGTAATGATCACATTTCCGATTTTTTTTCCGAATTCATTTTCGATGACATTTTCAAATTCAAAATAATTCGAGTTCGGTAAAATTGTAAATTGATTTGAAAGCCCAAAATCAAACCCGAGTGATGGAGATTCCATTGAACCATATAAATCGACAATTTTTTTCCCCAAAAACGACAGGAACAGCTCTTTTTGCTTCGCAGAAATAACCTCACTCGTAAAAAACACAATCGGAAAATCAAACGCAATATTTTTTTTCTTAAGCCGATTGCATACGATTTGCATGATCGAGGGAGTGCTCCATAATACCCTGGCTTTCGTTTTCTGCAGCATCGAAATGATTTCATCTACCGGTTCAAAAATTGAAATGATTTCACGCCGAAACAATCCATATTTTCTCTGGATCATGCCGATGATGGACAAATCCATTTCTATTTCAAACTTGTCCTCAGCATGGTATCTTGTAACGATTACGATTTTGTCGTTTATTCTATAGCCAGCTTTTTTCAGGGCCCAATAGACACGGACGTGCGCCGTATAGTCTTCATATTTTTCGAAGGCGATCTGGAAAGGCTCCCCGGTCGACCCGCTGGTGCTATGGATGTTGATGCGATCGTCCGAATCACATGTCATGATGTCCCTGATGGGATATTTCTTTAGGATCGATTTATTGATAATCGGAATTTTCCTAATGTCGTCCAAGTCATGAATGTTCAAATCCAGTACACCATGTTCGCGGTAATATTCCCGATAAAATTTTGAATTTTTTTTCGCATAATCAAATATGTTTCGAAATTTTTCTAACTGCATTTTTTTTATTGAATCGACCGATAATGCATCCCAATGATTCAATGACAAAAAATATTTAAATAATGCAAAAAGCATGTTGATGTTTTAATTCCAAACTTTCAAGGCTTTTAGCCAAGGCAATGGAAAAACTTGCTGTGCCTTCCATGCGAAAGCCAAAAACATAAGAAAATAAATTAAGGTAAAGGCATAGGCGATGCCCATGAACCCGAAAGCTCTGACAAACCAGATATTCATCACAATCATTGTGATCATATTCAAGAATGAGATGATACTGATATACTTCTGTTTTTCAAATTTGATCAAAATAGGGGCCAGAAAAATATAAAGTCCCTGAAAGAAAAAGCCGATAGTAAACCAGGGAATGAATTTTTTGGCAGAAAAATATTGCCTGTTGGTCATGATTCTCAAAATGATATCGGAAAAAATATTGACGAACACCACCCCGAGAAACATGACCGCTATCAGTGCCAAAAACATACGGGTAAGATACATTTTATTGATCGCTTGCAATTTGGCAAGTTGTTCGTACAGATAGGGAGACCACGATAATGCCAAAGCACTGTTCAAGAGCATAATGGCAAATGCGACCTGAAATCCCACGGCATAGACTCCCAGCAACTCTTTTGAAAAATAATACTGCATGAAAAAAATACCGACCTGAGAAATGATAACCGACTGAAACGAATTGGGTATCAACGGCATAACGATGTTTAAAATGCTTTTAATAACCTTTTTCGAAATCGCAAACAAAACATATCCATTTGATTTTAAGTAGCAATACATCAGCAGCGCGGAAATAATATTGGCAACGACGATACCGCCGACCCTGCCCTGCCATCCCTGCAAAAAAACAACAATCAGCAGCAATGAAAGGGCGATGTTGATGGCCGTATTTCCGATCTGGTACTTGCCGAAAAGCAATTTTTTTTTTTCGTTTCGCAAAACCGTCATGCCCATAGAAAATACAATAAATGCAAACGATGTCAATGGGATCAAAATGAACCAGAATAAACTTAAGTTAAAATATTTTTGCCAGAACAGGTGAGTGATAAAAATTAACAGCATGGCAGTCAAAGAAAATGCCAAAACGATCAGCAATGAATTGCCAATGAGACTGGCAATATGTTTCTTATCAGAGTCGAAAAAATGCTTACCAATAACAGTTGTAATGGAATACCCTGTCAAGGCATTGACCAAAGCCAGATAAAAACTGAATAAAGCGACATTGGCATATTGTTCGGGCGCCAGGTAGCGGGTAAGGATCGGCAATACCAGGAAAGGAATGGCATTGTTGACGAAAGTGGTGACGAAATACCCACCAGACATTTTTCCAAGATGGATCAGTCCTCGCAAATCAATATTTACTTTATTCAATTGGAAGCCATTTTCAAAATGCTTTCTGCGAAAACTTCGACGAATTCCGCCTTATTCTCATTCAGCTTTTCATCCCAGCTTCGTTGGGCATACACCGTGATCGACTTGCGGTTGAAAGCATTCAGGTATGCCAGGAGATTCCTTTCGTTAAATTTGAAATTTTCAATGAATCGCGTAATCTTCGCTGCAGACTTTTCATCAACTATTTTTAAAACACCGGCATATTTTTCATACCACGTCGTCCCGAAAATGATCACCGGTCTCCCTAGCACCATGGCTTCCCACCCGGACGTGCCGGTAATGGTAGACACTGCCCTCGAGTTCTTTATGAGGGTGAACGGATCGGTATGAATCGGCATCAACCGCACCTGAGGATATGCCCGCAGGTCATGATAAAATTCCGGAATCCTGCTTGTGTGGCCCTGGATGTGTGCGTAAAACTGGGAGGGGTGTTCCTTCACATAGATCAAATGATCGGCAGGAATATGCTTAGCCAGGACTTCAATGCACAAACGCTGGTCAACATAGATATCGCCGGAAGGACTGCTTGTCATTTCGGGCTGATAATGCAAGTTGAAAATGATATAAGGAATGCCGAAGTCAGGCTCATCGGCCAGCGAGTCGTAAATTTTCTTCAATCTGCTTTTATAAGCATTGGCTCTCATTTTTAAAAGCGAATAATTCAGCACTGTTGTGGTGCTATTTTCAATGCTTTTCCCTCGCTGCTTCAAAATGGACGGTATTCCTTTTTTTAAATATCCATTTGCGCCAAAATAGTCTTTCCTAAACTGAATCATGTCAAGAATGAATTTCTTGGTCAGCGATAAAAAAGATGAACTTTGTTCATGTTTGACTAAGTGTTTCTTCATATAATCGGGCTCGGTCAAAGCATAATCCAACTTCATTTTTTCATAACAAGTAATTATTTCTTCTGGCAGGTTTCCTTTCAGTTCTTCAATTCCAAAATCAGATTTTAAAAATCCGGCGTACTCATCGTCGAAAACATCTCCTATGGAGGAAATATCTGTCAAAGGAATGACTCGGCCCGGAAATACTGACCTGCAAAATGTAACAAATTTGATATTATTAAATTTGCACAACAAGTAAAGGACATAATCAAACAGTTGATGAGGGAAAATCATACTCACGACCATGTCTGGCTTGAGATAGTCAATGCAGGCAGTCCAATATTTCAATAAATTCCTGAAATGCCTTTGCCGTTCCATGAAGTTGAAACTATATCGGTCCGGATCCATCCTGTCCATCATTTTAATGGCTTGCAGTTCATAGGACGCATAGTCTTTCAGGAAATCGATATTAATGAAGGATCCGGCGAATCTGTCTGCGATCTCCTTGGGGAAAATGCCCTTCCAAGCATCGGAATACGGATGATAGATAATTTTGGGAAAGGCGTTGGGAACTATGTTTTTTGAGTTGTCGTATTCGTATCCGTTCCAATATATAGGTTCATATCCGTACTCTTTCTGCAGTTTTTGAGCTATCTTTAACCACGGGTCAATACAACACGAGCTATATATTATCTTCATTGACATCAAAATAGTATTTTTTCATCAAATTTGAAACTATATCGATTTTTCTAGTCCTTTGCGGTGGCGGTTGGTGCTTGTTTTGGACTTAGGCGCACCAGCTGCCGATCCAATAATAGACTGACAATCGCCCAGGTCTCCTGAAACGGTATTTTCAATTCAATGGCAATATCTGCGGTTGTCCGGGTTCCATCGCAGCGCTCCATGACATCAAATAAGCGGCGATGCCCTGCTTTATTCACGCCAGCATCGATCCAAAATTTTTGGCCGAAACAAAATATTTCGCCCTTGAATTCATTGACCACATAGCGGTTCTTTTCCCAGGCATCCAGCATTTTCAGGACAAGGTCCCGGGAGGCATCCAGGCGCTCCTGTGAGACAAGCGCCGGGGTGTCCATGCTACTGTGATATTCATGAAACGGATAGTCGGGGGCTGTCCTGGGATGGATGCAGCGGGAAATGGAAAGCATGGGCACCCGCACGCCCGGGGCATTGAATTGGCGTTCGTCATTCCCGATCACATCGCGGTAGGGTTTGCGGACAATGGGCGGATCACTATTTTCCAGGACTGCTGCAAAGCACTTATCGACCTGGCTTTCGGGCATGAAACTATGCTGCAAAATGTGGGGAATATCCGCTCCCAACATTTCCAGAAATAATCCCCCGATCATCTTGGGGATCAGTTCCTCGTGATGGCTCAAATAGGCCACCGAACCGATGGTTTCGGGCAGGATCAACAAGCGGTAGGTGTAAAAAGGCTTTGGACCATTGAGCAGCATGCGAGCTACGTCCAGACCTACCACACATCCGGTCAGGTCATCGTTGATCATGGCCGGGTGGCAAAGATGCGCGGCCAGCATAAAACAGCGTTCGCTCTCGCCGGGAATGACGATCTCGCCCACCTTCAGGGTGCCCGGCTCGAATCGCGAGCGGATGACTACTTTGTACGCCTCGTCGCGCAGCGTGTCTTTAAGCGCCTGCGGCAGGCACAAGCCCCAATCACGATCATAATACTTGAAAACGAAGGGGATGGCATCAGGCAGGCGTTTGTGGGTATGCAGGTGGGGCCACAAGTCATTCCGTTTCACGACTCCCTCGAATGGCAGAGAATATGACACCACATGCAAAGGATGGTTTTTCACATCGATGATGCGTTGGCCTTCCAGTGTCTCCAGGAAAGCTTCGTCGCAAGTCCATTTTTCAGGGATCGTCCACGTCCAGCAGGGCGTACCCGTCGGATACTCATGGATGGTCATGGGCACTTCGCGGGCCAGACGCCGCAATGCCGTATCGTAGCCGTCTGAAACAAGATCGCGCTTTAAATACCAAAGCTCGTTGATCAATGCCATCATTTCGGTCATATTGTTTTTTTTGATTTTTCTATCCATGTCACAAATTAACTATTTTTTAATTAATGATATTTTTTTCAAAACATTTTTTGCGTTCCGCACCATCGGTGGTCCAATAAACTTGCCATTCATAACGGCAACACCCTTTCCCACTTTCTGTGCTTCATCGGCAAGTCTGAGCATTTCCTCAGCTTCCCTGACTTCTTCAGCAGACGGAGTGAAATAACGGTGAACCAGCGGCAATTCTTTGGGATGCAGCACTAGCATTCCTTCAAAACCCAGGTTTTTGGCAATAATCAGGTTTTTCTCCAGGTCCTCCAGATCGTGCACTTTGATATGCACCGTATCGATCGCTGCCACCTTGTTTGCTTTGGCGGCCATGGCGATCAGGGCGCGGGCCGTGAAGAGACTTTGTCCGTTGCCGTCATGGATGCCGCCGAGATCGGTGATAAAATCCTCGCAGCCAAAGGCGATGGCGATGACCCGCTCCGAAGCCTGGCATATCTCCTGGGCATTCAACACGGCAGCGGCGGTTTCAATGATGGGAATGATCTTGTAAGTCCCCACCGGGATCCCTTTCTCATACTCGATCGTTTCCAGCAGCTTGGCAAAGAAATACACATCCCCGCCTTTTTTGGATTTCGGGTACATGAAGCCGTCAACGCCTTCTATGGTCAGCTGGTGCACATCCTTTAAAAGGTGGCCGCTTTCTCTGTCGTTAACACGCGGAAATACCAAATGCTTATTAAACGCCCCTTTTAAAATCCATTCTTCTATCTTATCGCGGGCAATTTGCTTGCTGGCAATCGATTGCACGGAATCTTCAATATCCAGCAGCAATACATCGGCATCGGACTTGGCGGCGCTGGCCAAGAACTTGTCGTTGTGTCCGGGTACAAACATTAAGCTGCGCATTAAAAATGATGTCATGGGTTTTTCCTTTTAATCAATACTTTACGACGAAATTGAATGACATCCAGGTTATTCTGATTGAACCCAATCGTTTCCACATAAACAATACCCCTGTCAGACTTTGATTTTGAAGGAATGAGATCCAACACCTTGGATCGGACATAGATGGTGTCATTGATAAAAACCGGGGCCAGGTGCTTGATATTTTCATATTCCAGGTTGGCTATGGCTTTCCCACTGATGTCAGGCACTGAAATTCCGACTGCCAGGCTGAAGACCAGGGTGCCAACCACCAATATTTGGCCATGTTCTGATTTTTTGGCAAAGTCAATATTTATATGAAGCGGATGGTGGTTCATGGTGAGCAATGAAAATAAATTGTTATCACTTTCAAAAATTGTTTTTGACGCTTTGTGATAGATGATTTCGCCGACAGAAAACTCTTCGAAGTATCGTCCGATTGTTTCCATATTGTTCACCATTTTTTTGCCTTGATTTCCCGGTAACCTTCTTTTCCTTTGGCCAATACTTCAGGCAGTGGCTCGTCCTCTTTCAGGTCCAGGCATTTTAAAATTCCGGAAGCTGCTTCCTTGTAGCGAAATCCACTCTCTGGACAAACCATCAGACCATCTTTGCCTGGTTTCAGAGCGTGCCCGTGGCGACTCATCCAGCCTTTTTGCCTACCCGGAATTCCCACAATGAATGCATAATCCGGGACATCCTTCGTAACCACAGCGCCTGCCGCTATAAAACAATAACGTCCCAAAGTGATACCACAAACCACAGTGGCGTTGGCACCGACCGTGGCGCCGCGGCGGATCAGGGTTTTCTCATATAAAGAATGGCGCAGGACCTGGGAACGGGGATTGGAAACGTTGGTCAGGACGCAGGAAGGACCCAGAAAGACATCGTTTTCGATAGTCGTGCCTT
>Ga0307379_10003562_pt1 | contig 22568 bp, 11 predicted proteins | sample UN2MG_FD_202237 | JGI IMG/M metagenome (GOLD analysis project Ga0307379, IMG submission 202237) | Soil microbial communities from Risofladan, Vaasa, Finland - UN-2 | ecosystem: Environmental > Terrestrial > Soil > Coastal area > Acid sulfate soil | place: Finland: Risofladan, Vaasa | collected... | reverse complement strand
ACCCTCTCCGGGTAATCCGCTCGTCCCTTTTGAGAGGTTCAAGCCCCGGGATACTTTCCAGGCCCCGGGCTAAGATGGCGGCGTTTTTCATCCGGGTTTCAGTCTGGCCCTGGAGCTTTTTGAGCTGGGTCCTCAAAATCGATCCCTGGAACTCATTCATCCTGTAGTTCGGCCCCACTGAGGTGTGCTCGTACTTGCCGCTTCCGAGGACACGGCCGATATGGTGGTAAGCATAGGCCCTGTTATAAAGCTCCCCGGAATTCGTGACCACAGCTCCGCCCTCCCCGCAGGTGAGAGTTTTCGACTGCTGGAAGCTGAATGTCCCGATATCTCCCAGACAGCCGACCTTTTTCCCCCGCCACTCCGAACCGTGCGCCTGGGCGCAGTCCTCGACCACCTTGAGCCCGTGCGCGGCAGCGAGACCCAGGATGGTATCCATGTCCACAGGGTAACCCCCGTAGTGGACCACCACTATGGCCTTTGTGCGCGGGGTGATCTTTCTCTCGACATCCGCGGGGTCGATCTGGCAGGTGTCTTCGAGGATGTCGGCAAAAACCGGGATGCCCTGGACAAGAAGGACAGCCGAGGCCGAGGCGATAAAAGTTATGCCCGGCACGATCACTTCATCCCCGGCCTCGATCCCGCAAGACCGCAGGGCCACCTCGAGCGCCACAGTGCCGTTGTTGACCCCCAGCACGTACCTGGCGTCATGGTACAGGCCGAACTCTTTTTCGAAATTTTCGACTTCATGGCCGTCAAAGCGCCACCAGGCTCCGCTCTCGGCGACCCGCTTCACCCCCTCGATATCGTCTTCGGTAACAATGGGCCATTTCATTTCGTATCCGGTTTCGGATACAGGTCTTCCACCACAGAGGGCCAGTTCCGGCATAGTTAACTCCGATCTACTACAGGGAGTATTAAATAGTTTCCATTTATATTGTTTTTATCTGCTCTAGCCTGGGATGATAAAGCCATCCCGGGTGAAACAAGAGGCAATAAGAAGCCCTGAAGTGCGAGGACCCTGTTTCTGGAGCGTGTAGAAGACAAGTAATTTCCATCATCGCCATACTGGATGTACAACGTCCAGGCATGCCTTTGCGCAGCTTTACCGCGCCAGGCGAGCTTGGCGAAGCGGAGTAAAAGACTAAAGTGCCAGGATTAACTTTTGTTTCTTTTGGTTACAAAAGAAATGGTTTTGCTTCTTTTGCCACCAAAAGAAGAATAAAAATTTCCTTTACGGATAGATGCAAACAATTTTATGACCCGAGTAGTAAAAGCGGAGATGGATAGAAAAATAGCACCATGAATGAAAAGAATTTATCTGAAAAACAGGTATATACCCTTTCAGGGTTGAATTCACCCCCCCTGTTTTGGGGATAATAATTGACTGATTTATTCCTCCTTTATCCGGGACAATACTTCGAGCAATTATAAGTAGATTGTTTTTCCAGAGCCGGCGGCTTCATTTACTGCCAGCAGCACTTCGAGAGTATGCAGCGCCAGCTCAGCGGAGTTCGCAGGCCTGCGCTTTTCCCGCACTGCGGCTGCAAGCTCGAAAATGCCGCCGGCCCAGTCCACCCCGGAGCCGGGTTTCGGAGAGTCATCTCCCTCGGTGTGGTCCCATTCAGCGGAATCTTTGTTCGATATTCGCAGCTTGCCGCAGGCGTCCATCATCGAGGAGAGTGAAATCGAGCCGCCGGTTCCCTGGATTTCAAGCCCGTGGTAGACAGTGTTGGAATTGGCGAAAGAGAAAGCGATCCGGCCGATAACCCCGTTTTCGAACCTGAGCAGGGCCACTCCCTGGTCGAATACGGTCACTTTAAAGGTCTCTCCGCCCAGGCTGGTGCGCTCCGGTATGGCGATATCGAACATACCCTGGACCGCCTTGACTTTTCCGAGCCAGTCTGTCATCAGGGATACAGGATAAGGCCCGACATCGAGCACAGGTCCCGCGCCCTCGGTATAAAACTGCTGCGGGTTCGGATGCCATGTCTCGACCCGCCCGTGGAACATTTCAGCCGCAACCGATACCGGTTTTCCGATCCTGCCTTCCCGGAGCAGCCGCTTGACTTTTTGCTGGTTGAAGCCCAGCAGGATAAAAGGCGCGCAAGCCAGAGTGACACCGCTTTTTTCAGCCAGAGAGATAAGTCTTTTTGCTTTTTCCACACCCAGGGCGAGAGGTTTTTCGCTCAGCACATGCTTGCCCCCTTTCAGGCAGGCCGAGGTGATCTCTTCATGGGCCCCGGGCGAAGTGAGATTCACTACAGCATCCACTTCCCGGTCTGAGATAAGCTCATCGAGAGAGCGGTAGAAAGCTCCGCCATACTTTTCGACAAACCTCAGCCCTCTATCTGCGGTTCTGTTCCAGGCGCCTGCAAACTCGATATTTTCCCGGTCCCGGCGGCTGTTGAAACACTCGAGATAGAACCTGGCGATATCGCCCGTGCCGGCAATGGCAAAACGAAAGGTCACGCTCAAAACCACTCCTTGGACTTTTTGTCCGCTCGTAGTGTTATTCCTGGCGCCAATCGATCACGACTCCCATATAGCCGCTGCGGTTGGCTGAAATTTCACTGTACACCCGGGGAGCCTCCCCGGGTCTGATCCGCTGTGTCATCAGATTATCCAGGTTGATTCTATGGACCAGGATCAAGTCGAAAAAGAAGCGGGTCAGCTCCTTTTTGCCCCAGCGGTAATAGTCGTTACCCTGCCAGGGAGGGGTAGCGCCGTGAGCGCCAATGATCGAGAGGGATTTGGAGACCACGTCATGGGTCAATGTCTGCTTGGAAGGGAAAGGCGCATCCCCGATAAGGCCCAGCCTTCCTCTTTTACCCAGCAGATGCTGCGCAGAATGGAAAACCGAGGGATGCCCGGTGATATCGAATACCAGGTCGGCCCCACGGCCATTTGTCAGTCCGCTTACCCGTTCGATTGCCTGTTCGGCATACAGTTCAAGAACCTCCGTGGGCCCGTTTCCCTGCGCCAGGGCGCAGCGCTGGGCAATCGGATCCACAGCGACCAGGTGATTCAGCCCGGTGATTCCCAGAAATCTCACCGCCAGTTGTCCCAGTGGCCCCAGACCGATAACCACCGCGGTCTCTCCAAGCGCAGGCCTGGCCTCCCGGATGCCGTTCTGCACGATTATGTTGAGAAAGAACCAGGACGCCTGTTCAGAAGTGACCCCGGCAGGAATGGGGATGACAGTCTCCGGCCTGTCGATAAACCAGGCCCTGTGCGGGCTGGTCGAGCAGACCCGGTCACCTGGAGCTATCCCTGAGACCATCTTGCCGGTTTCTATTACCTCGCCCACACTGCTGTATCCAGGCTCGAAAGGATATTGGATCCAGTTGTCCCAGACGCTTCCAGGTTCAACCTCCCGCGCAAAACAGATCATCTCAGTACCGATAGAGATTAAAGAACAGATCGACCGGCAGAGGATTTCTCCAGGACCTGGCGCCAGGCACTTCTCTTTTACCACCTCGAGCTTCCGCGATCCGGTAAAGTAAAATACTCTGTTTTCTGTAGCTCTTTCAGACATCGCTACCTCGCCAGTAAATAGTTAAAAAAAAGCGTCAAATTAATTTACGCTTATTATAATAGTTGTAGCCTGGAAATTATATTTTTTTCTCCGGTATTTCGGAAGCATAATTTGAATGATAGCCGATCGAGTGTAACTTTCGCTTTGCCAGGTGTTAAAACAGCTCTCTTTGCTGTCAGAATCGTTCATCCTCCATAACGTGAGATTTTTTAAAATGTCTGTCAAATCGAGCTTTGGTTATTTTAAAGTCAGTATGCGGGCGAATTAGCTGATTGGTTATGAATAAAAACAAAAGCTAAATATCAGCCTGATACTTGTCAATAAAATAAGCTTGATCAGCTAATTTAATGTTTGGACAAGCGCCTGAATGAGTTTTATAAAAAATTTGATTGCCAAATAAAGCATAATAGTTTAGAATCCGAACTAATATTTCCCCCAAATGATTCTTGAAAATCGCCTGATCAGGGAAATAGCGTCCCGGTCTTTTAACAGGGCCGGCAGGGACTCTCAGGTATCCAGGCTTAAAAACGGTTGCTATGGCCACCCTGGATCAAGACCCCTTGACTTGCTAAGACAAATATTATATTCGTTCCTTTCCCGAGAACCGCTCACATTTATTTGGAGCTATTCTGCACATGAATCCAAAAGTCTCAACCCTTGTTTTTTCCGCCGCTCTCTTGATTTCAGCAGCCTGCGCAGGCCCGCCCGGGGTTCAGGAAAAGGAACCCGGCCAACCCCCGGTCACGGCTGCTCCAAGATCATCCTGGCGGGTGCTGGGCCCTGGAGGCGGGGGGGCCATGTTCCTGCCTACCGTGAACCCGGAAGATCCAGACAATGTTTTCCTGCGCTGCGATATGACCGGCGCTTATGTGACTCATGACGGCGGCCAGTCCTGGCGCATGTTCCACCTGCGCGCGGTAGTCAGAGACTTCGAGTTCGATCCCCGGAACCCCAGCACGATTTATGCTGCAAACACAGGGCTTTACCGCTCCGAGGACCGCGGCCTCCACTGGAGCCTGGTATATCCGGCGCCTGAAAATGTTATCGCCGAGCGGATGGTGGGGGACCATGCGGAACAGGGCTTCGAAACAGTCAATGGAATGCCTGGAGGAGAGATTGTCAAGGTCCGGGTGCACCCTACAGACAGCGACCGTATTTACCTGGGCTTTATTCCACCCTTCACCTACAGCGCCGCCTCAGCCCCTGAGCAGGAACAGGATTTATCGCCATTGTTGGTGTCCTTTGACCGAGGGGCGACCTGGCGGAGATTGGCCTCTGTCAAAGGCCGAAGGATATACGATATCATACCCGGGTGCTGGGACGCCCGGCCTGATGAAGTCACGGTGGTTACAGATCAGGCAGTAGCCCGCATCTCGGAAAAAACCGGGGAAATTACCTACTTTCCTGGCCCGGCTGGTTATATAGCCCATGCCGAAACAGGCCGCGGCCCGCAAGGCAGTATTATCTATGCCATGACAAGCCCGAACCCTGTCCGGGGATGGCTGCCCTCCGGAGACGGCGTTTATCTTTCCAGAGACCGCGGAGAGAGCTGGACCAGGATCATGGATGGCCTGCTGGATGACGTGCCGCTCTGCGGAAAGGCGCCGGTATTCTCGACAATCGGAGTCTGCGAGGGCGATGCCGAGGTGGCCTATCTCTCCTGCAACAGGTATTACGCCGGAGCCGGTGGTAAACGGCTTTTCGGGATTTTCAAGACAGTGGATGCCGGGGCCCGCTGGAGCTGGGTCTTCCGGGCCGATAACGAGAGTATGCTGAGCGGCAATTATGACGGGGGCTGGCTGATGGAAGAATACGGGCCGGAGTGGGGGGAAAACCCGTTTTCCCTGGGTGTCTGCCCCACGAACCCCGAGATCTGCTACGCCAGCGATTTCGGCGCTACCCACCGCACCAAGGATGGAGGGGCCACCTGGGAACAGGTCTATACGGAAAAGCTGCCAGACGGCTCGTACAGGAGCCGCGGCCTGGATGTGACAGTCTGCTACGGAGTCAGATTCGACCCCTTCGATAAAAACCACCTGTTCGCCAATTATACCGATATCGGCGCCTTTCAAAGCTTCAACGGCGGCGAGAGCTGGTACCACGCTACCGCCGGCATTCCTCATTCATGGATCAACGGCTGCTACTGGACCGTTTTCGATCCCCAGGTCAGGGGGCGCGCCTGGTCTGTCTGGTCAAGCGCCCATGACCTGCCGCGGCCCAAAATGATGCGCAGTGGGAATTTAGACCGCTATGTGGGCGGAGTGGCGGTTTCCGTGGACGGCTGCCGGAACTGGAGCCTGAGCAGCAAAGGTCTGCCGGAGAATTGCGTATGCACCCACCTGATCCTTGACCCTGCAAGCCCGGTGGATTCCCGCACCCTCTATGTCTGCGGGTTTGGCAAGGGGGTTTTCAAATCAGTGGATGGAGGCCGGACCTGGAAAAAAGCCGGCGAGATCCCGGGTAAAAACAAGAATGCCTGGCGTCTGGCTCTCCTGCCGGATGGGAAAATGTTCCTGCTCGTGGCCCGAGGGCTGGAGAACAGGCAGACAGTCGATGGCGCCCTTTACACAAGCAATGACAGCGGCGGCTCCTGGCAGCCTGTCGCCCTGCCTGAGGGAGTCAATGCCCCGAACGACCTGGCTGTCGATCCCACGAATCCCGAGAGGATGTTCCTCTGCCTCTGGCCCTGGCCCAAAGAAGGCCGGGAAGTCTGCGGAGGCGTGCTCCTCACCGGGGACAGCGGCCTGACCTGGCAAAGGGTCTTTCGGGAGGATGCCCATGTCTTTGCCGCTGATATCGACCCATCCGACCCGGACAAAGTTTATATCAATACTTTCGACAGCGCCGCGTTCGGTAGCGCAGACGGCGGCAAGACATGGTCAAAGATCAAGGGTTACGCTTTCAAGTGGGGACACAGGCCGGTTGTCGACCCCCACAACCCCGGGATGCTTTATCTGTCAACTTTTGGCGGAGGCCTTTTCCATGGGCCTGCAGCAGGAGACCCTGAAAACCGGGAAGACATTTTGGATTTTCCGGACAAATGGCGTTGGGGTGATCGCCCTTTTTGACCGCTTTCCAATCTGAATGCCGTGGGGCCTTTTCTGACAGGAGTTTCGTGATATGTTTGTCAAACGCTCTCGAATTGTATGCAGAATATTCTTGCTCCTGAATTTTTCACTGTTTTTTCCTTTAAGTTTTTCGGCTCTGGCTCAGCAGAAAGTATCTCCTGCCTCTTTCCGCTACAGGGAAGATGTTGACGGGAACGGTAAGGTTTCGATCCACGATGTGATCTCACTGCTTCTCCTGGGCCTGGATTCACCCGGGGATCCCCGGGCCGATTATAACGGGGACGGCAAAGTAAATATTATCGACGCGATTACCCTGATTGTCAATATAGCCAAAGAGAACCTCTCTGCTGAGGCACTGTCAGCAGGCTCCTGGAGAGTCGTGGGTCCCGGAGGGGGAGGGGCCCAGTATCTGCCCACTGTAAACCCAATAGACCCCGGCAATGTTTTCGTGCGCTGCGATATGACCGGCGCCTATGTCACTGCTGATAATGCCAGGAGCTGGCGGATGTTCAACCTGCGCACAGTAGTGAATGATTTCGAGATTGACCCCTCGCAGCCCAAGACAGTGTACGCCGCCAGCAGCGCGCTCTACCGGAGCGACGATGGCGGGCTGGGCTGGCGGCTGATCTACCCGGACCCCGGAGAGATAGTCGCCGAACACATGGTGGGCGATCACGCCGAGCAGTGGTTCGAGACAGCCGAGGGTCTGCCGGGAGGCGAGGTGGAAAGAGTAATAGTGAAAGTCAGGGTCGACCCGTCAAACAGCGATCATCTCTGGCTTGCCCGCTCGAACTCCTGGGACAGCCCGCCGTACACGGTGCTGGTCTCGAACGACCGGGGCGCAAGCTGGAGCACTCTGGCAGAGAATCCCACGGGTAATGTGCTGGCTATCTTCCCGGGCCAATGGTGGGACCGGCCGGAAGAGGCGGTTGTAATCACTGAGAACACCGCTGTCCGGGTCTCGGAAGAGACAGGACAATCAACAGTCCTGACAATACCGGGAAGCCCCCTGATTGCAGCGGAAGGCGGAAAGGGGAATGCGGGGGTTATTCTTTACGCTTTGACTGTAAACAATGTCTACAGTTCCTCGAACCTCGGAGTGAGCTGGCAGTCGCGCAAAAGCGGCGTGCTTAATGATGTCGGAAGCTTTACCGCCCTGGCGGCCTGCGAAAACCAGCCGGAGAAGGCTTACCTGGCCTGCGGATGGACTTCCAACTCGGAATTCGGCAATTTCAAGACCACAGACAGCGGGGCGAGCTGGAGCTGGGTCTACCGGGCTAACTCCACCAGAATCCTCTCCAATAACTACAGCGCAGGATGGCTGGACAAAAATTACGGTCCGGGCTGGCGGGAATACTCTTTCGGGCTGGGGGTCTGCCCCACGAATCCCGATATCTGCTACGCCACTGACTGGGCTGCCACTATCCGCACGACCGACGGCGGAGCGCACTGGGAACAGGTCTATACAGACATGCTGGCTGACGGGTCGGCCAGGAGTCGCGGCCTGGATGTGACCACCTGCTATGGTGTCCATTTCGATCCCTTCGACAGCCTGCATATTTTTATCTCCTACACTGACATCGGGGCGTTCCAGAGCTTTGACGGCGGCGAAAGCTGGGTCCAGGCGATCGACGGTATTCCCGACAGCTGGCGCAACACCTGCTACTGGATGGTCTTCGACCCGGAAGTCCAGGGACGAGCCTGGTCAGCCTGGGGCAGCGCCCATGACCTGCCGCGCCACAAAATGTTCCGCAATGGTTTCGAGGGTAAAACCGGCGGCGTCGCAGTGACAGACAATAGCTGCAAAACCTGGCGCGCCAGCAACTCAGGGCTTCCGGCCTCCTCAGTCTGCACCCACATCGTGCTCGACCCCCAAAGCCTGTCAGGCTCCAGGACACTCTATGTTTGCGCATTCCGCCAGGGAGTGTTCAAGTCCACCGATTGTGGACAGAGCTGGAAGGCCACAGGAACTGTGCCGGGAACCAACAGGAACTACTGGCGCCTGGCCCTGCTGCCTGACGGTAAACTGTTCGTGCTAATAGTCAGGGACCGCCAGGGCAGTGTTGAATTTGACGGCGGTCTTTTCCGCAGCGCTGACCGGGGAGCCTCCTGGCAGCAGGTAACACTGCCGGAGGGAGTGAATTTCCCGAACGACCTGGTTTACGATCCCTCCAACCCTGACAGGATGTTCCTGAGCTGCTGGCCCTGGACCAAAGTCGGCGAGCAATACAAAGGCGACTGGCTGAGAACGGAAGTCGGCGGCGGGCTGCTTCTCTCCGAAGACGGCGGCAGCTCCTGGCGCCGGGTTTTCCGTGATGACGCCCATGTTTACGCAGCAGCAATCGACCCGGATAACCCCTCCAAAGTCTATATCAACACATTCGACAGCGCAGCTTTCCACAGCGCTGACAGCGGGGAAACCTGGTCCAGGATCAAAGGCTATAATTTCAAATGGGGACACAGGCCGGTAGTTGACCCGCACAATCCGGGGATGCTCTATCTGACCACTTTCGGGGGAAGCGTCTTCCACGGACCCGCCTCAGGTGACCCGGCTGCTGTCGAAGACATCCTTGATTTCCCTGACTCCTGGCGCTGGGGGGATTGAGAGATTTCAACTCTCCTTGAACCGGAAAAGAATGCAGAATGGCTCGTAATTAATTGCGGGCCTTGTAAGATGGTTTATAACTTCCCAAGTGGTTCTAATACAGAACAAAGAACCGGATTGTTTAATCTTTATGATCCGTTCAACCTTTCACCTGGATCCAGGATTCATCCGGAGTAGAGAAAAATGAGAACTCCTAATAATCGTCGTGACTTCTTGAAAAAACTCGGGCTCGGGGCGGCGACAATGGCCATTTCGGCAGACAGTTGTGTGTCTGGCGAAGTAAAAGGGGAAAAAGCTCGAATTATCAGCGTAAATCCCGAGCCGAGGTTTGATTTGTCGCCGTATTTGTATATGCAGTTTATGGAGCCTCTCGGGAACACGGACAGTTCGGTTGCCGCCGCCTGGGATTTCCTGCGCGACTGCTGGCGGGAGGATGTCATCGAGGTAACTAAAGCGCTTTCCCCGGCGCTTTTAAGATGGGGCGGGATTTTCTGCTCCTATTACCGCTGGAAAGAGGCGGTAGGACCGAGGGACCTGCGGAAGCCGATGATAAATCTCCTGTGGGGCGGTATCGAGAGCAACCAGGTAGGGACTTGCGAGTTTGTCGATTTTTGCCGTCAGGTGGGTGCCGAGCCTTTGATTTGTGTCAATTTCGAATCGGAAGGCAAGAAACGGTGGGCGGTTTCGCCCAAGGGCGATACCCGCTCCGCCGGACCGGGGGAAGCCCGCGAATGGGTTGACTACTGCAACAATCCCTCAAACCCGGATCGGAAAAGACATGGTGTGAAAGAGCCCTGTAATGTCCGCTTCTGGCAGCTCGGCAATGAGACATCTTACGGAAAAGATGGATTTGACTGCGAAACTGCTGCTGCAAAGACAGTGGAATTTGCCCGCGAGATGAGAAAAGCCGACCCTTCGATCCAGTTGATCGGCTGGGGCGACAGCGGCTGGGCGGCCAGAATGATTGAAATCGCCGGTAAAGAAATCCAGTATATCGCCTTTCATCACATGTTCAACCCTGACAGAAATATTAAGGATTCGCCGCTCAGGGGAATCGAATACAGGAAAGACCCGGCAAGAACCTGGGAGCATCTGATGAGCGCTTATCAGGTTCACCAGGCAAAAATAATGGAGATGAGGGAACAGGTTTCGGGAACAAACATTCCTCTGGCCCTCACTGAATGCCATTTTTCCCTTCCGGGCCGCAACCGGTGTGAAGTTCTCTCTACCTGGGCGGCTGGGGTTTCCTATGCCAGGATGATGAACGTGCATGAGCGCAACGGCGATATTTTAAAAATTGCCACTTTGGCTGATTTCTGCGGGACCCGCTGGCAGGTTAATGCCATAATGATACCGGTTCCCGGCGGTCGGTCCTATATGATGCCGGTGGCAAGGATTATGTGCCTGTACCGACATCACACAGGAGAGAAAGCGCTGACAGTTTCATCACTGCCCCCAGAGCTTGATGTCACTGCCAGCCGGACAGGAAACCGTCTCTTTTTGCATGTGATCAACACCGATCGAACCGCTTCAGTCAAAACTCAGCTCGCGGTTGAGGGGATGAAAATAGTGTCCGGCCGCGTGTTCGAACTGGCTGCTGACCCGATGTTTGAAATCATGGACACGACCTGGGAAGAATTCGCTGAGAAAGAAAAAGTCGTCGATGAAAACGGTTTCTGCAGCTTTCCTCCGGCCTCTGTTTCAGCACTAGAACTGGATGTCCGGCAAACCTGAAAAGCGAGGTAAGCATGTCTGACGGAAAAAGATCGCGCCGCAGTTTCCTCAAGACCATAGGTGTCAGCGCTTACCCTGTCCCAATGCTCGTTTCTTCACTGAAAGCTGAAAATAATTTCTAACGACCTCGAAATTTTTGCCGGTCGGGCTTATTTTACATGAAAATCTTCTCTTGATAGGGGGACCACAAAGCAGGCGGGGTGTGTCTTCCTGATTTTCTCGCTTCGTTGTGCTCGCGCCGCAGGCATGATGGTTTGTCCGTAAATTGAGATTTTCTGCCGGTGAAGCTTTCCTTAAGATTTTCCTGTCCTTCATTCCGGCAATTTGTCATTTCGAGTCCTTGAACCTGATAGCGACAGCTTCAAGCCTCAATTTCCTGGTTGAAAACTCGCTGCGCCTTTCGCTGGCGTATTCCTGGGTCAGCTCCTGCATGCGCTTCATGATTATAGCATTGGCTCCCACCGACATCGCCTCTTTCTTAAGCCTGGAGAACAACTTTCCTTGATTTATCCCGGTGGCGGTTACGATTCCTATAATCACGTACGGCTGGTCAGGATAGTCGCGGTATACGAGTACACTGTCTGTAGGCGCGAAGGTTTCTTTCAAATCGCCATATGGAACATACTCTGATTTCACACATGCTGATATCATTATAATCCCTAAAACGGCTGGTACAATGAAACAGGTAATCACACTTTTCATTCCGCTCCTCCTTGCACCTTGAGTGGCGTCCTGGACTACTAATCCCGGGCCTTTAAGCTGCCCGATGAAAGATGCTTTTCATTTTGCATATTCCATATATTATGATACGCAGATTAGTTTCTTTTTTCAAGATTTTCAATCCTGAATGAGCCTTGATCTTGCCCGAGGTCAAAGGCCAAATAGGATATTCTTTTCCTTGCCCGGTTCCAATAACGAAATTACAATTATATGCCGTCTTTTCAACATTTCAGAAATGGAGACCGGCTGGATGCCCCGGGCGATTATTATCCGGAAAGCCGGTATGCACCGGATCACAAAGGAGATTTCGATTGGCCAAAATGACAACGCACGAGCGTTTCACCCGGATGTTCGAGCACCGTGAAGCGGACCGGGTGCCGATCTTCGATTTCCCCTGGCCTTCCACAATCGAGCGCTGGCACAGGGAAGGGCTGCCTGAAGGGATGGATTATGTCGACTATTTCGACCTCGACCATGTCTTTATTTTTCAGCCCGACAACAGCCCGCGCTACGAAAAGGCAGTGCTCGAAGAAACCGAGGATTACATAATCAGCACCACCGAGTGGGGGGTGACTCTCAAAAACTGGAAGCACCGGTCTTCCACTCCGCAGTTCCTGGACTTTACCATAACTGATCCCGCTTCCTGGAAAAAAGCCAAAGAGCGTATGACCCCGACCCGCGACAGGGTGCCCTGGGACCTCCTGAAAGCCAGGTATAAAAAATGCCGCAGGCGTGGAGACTGGATCGAGCCGATTCTCTGGTTCGGTTTCGATGTGACCCATTCCTGGGCTGTGGGAACCGAGAGGCTCCTGATTGCGCTGGTCGAAAACCCCGAATGGTGCGTGGACATGTTTACCCATTACCTGGAGGTGGCCCTTGAGCTTTTTGACCAGGTCTGGGAGGCAGGGTACTATTTTGACTGTATCCACTGGTACGACGATTTAGGGTACAAGGGGAGCCAGTTCATGTCGGTTGAGATGTACCGCGAGCTTTTGAAACCCGCGCACCGCAGGGCTGTGGAGTGGGCGGAAGCCCACGGGATTAAAACCCGCCTCCATTCCTGCGGGGATATCCGCCCCTTGATTCCTGAATTCATCGATATCGGCATCCAGGCATTGAATCCTCTGGAGGTCAAAGCCGGGAACGATCCGGTGAAAATAAAAGAGACCTACGGCAACCAACTGGTCCTTCACGGCGGAATCAACGCTGTGCTGTGGAACGATCCTGAAGCGATTAAAGAGGAAATGACAAATATCGTGCCCAGACTCAAAGAGGGTGGCGGCTATATCTTCGCCTCGGATCACTCGATACCCGACAGCGTGAGCCTGGAGGATTTCCGCCGCATTATCGAGCTGGCGAAAAAGCTGGGCTCCTATACTAAGTTGCAATTAAAATGATATTTATTAATCAGGTCTTGCCTGTCGAATATTGATTTCATTTTATAACTGTCAAGGAGTCAGAATACAGAAGTCAGGAGTCAGAATCCCTCCCCTGCCCGGATTACAGCCCTTGGTCATTCTAAACTCAGGGTTTGATCTTTTGGGCGGGAGTGGAGCTTCTGACTTCTGTATTCTGATTTCTGACTTCTTATTATATTTTTGGTACCGGCCTTGCCGACTTAGGAGCAGAATATAAAGTATCTCTATGAACGCAACTTGGTATTACAGTTGATTTTTCTAATCAGGCGCCTCGGGTTTGCGAAATTATTCTGCGCCAGGCAAGAAGGAGATACCAGGATGAAACTACGGCCAGGCAGGTTAAAATGACCGCCGGGATATAATTTGAATAGATCCAATAACCGGTGGCAAAAAGTATGCTGTACACCGCAACACAACCCAGGAACATGCACATAATACCCCCAGGCACATCCCACCGTTTTTCAGAACGCTCCCCGGCAATGTCTCCTGAATGCGCGTTTTTCCACACGGCTTGCCAGCCTGGTCCTCCCGGGTGGACCAGACGGCAGAACTCGAGCAGGGTTTCCCGGTCTGTCGGTTTGGTAAAGAAGGTTGCAATAATCCAGCCGATAGTGGTAACACCTACGCCCACAGTCAGTTTCTGCCACTCAGCAAGCAGCTCGAAGCCGAGCCTTTGATGGATAAACTCGAAATAGACTGCAACCAGAAAAGAGATTAACATAGCCGAGATTTCGCTGACTGCGTTGATCCGCCACCAGAACCAGCGCAAAAGGAAGAGCAGACCGGTTCCTGCGCCGATCTGGAGCATGATATTGAACGCCTGGAGCGAGTGGCTCAACAGCAGGGCCAGAAAACCCGCGGCAACCATCAACAAAATCGTGCAAATCCTCCCCACCAGGACAAGCTGCTTCTCGCTCGAATCCGGCCTGACAAACCTTTTATAAAAATCATTGACCAGATACGAGGAACCCCAGTTCAAGTGGGTGGAGATCGTGGACATATAAGCCGCGAAAAGGGAGGCCACCACCAGGCCTAAAAGACCGTGGGGCAGAAAAGTGAGCATTGCCGGATAACCCAGGTCATTCCTTACCAGCGCTGGATCAAGAAGGGGAAACGCTCTTCTGAGTGAAGCCAGGTCCGGAAAGATTACCAGGGAACACAAGGCCACAATGATCCAGGGCCAGGGCCGGAGCGCGTAATGGGCCACATTGAACAAGAGCGTAGCCCATACTGCGTGATTTTCGGTCTTTGCCGCCAGCATTCGCTGGGCGATATATCCCCCGCCCCCTGGCTCAGACCCTGGATACCAGACGCTCCACCATTGGACCGCCAGTGGAATAATAAAAACGGCGAACAATGTATTCGTATCCGAAAAGTCCGGCAGCAGGGAGAGCGAGCCTCGCAAGGCGCTGTGGGAGAGCAGATTGTTCAATCCCTTCACCTGGGGTAATCCGAGGACATACCAGGCTGTGGCGACCGAGCCGGTCATGGCGATAATAAATTGAAATAAGTCAGTGATCAGGACTCCGCTCAGCCCGCCTATCGCACTGTAGACCACAGTGATCGAGGCGGCGATCATGACTGTTTTTACAGGGGACAGGCCGAACAGCACTCCGCTGAACTTGATCGCCGCCAGGGTTACCGCAGCCATGATAATGATATTGAAAAAAGCGCCCAGATAAAGGGCCCGGAAGCCGCGCAGGAAGGCCGCCGCTTTCCCGCTGTAGCGCAGCTCGTAAAACTCCAGGTCTGTCAATACTCCGGAGCGGCGCCAGAGCCTGGCATACACAAAAACAGTCAGCATGCCGGTAAGCAAGAAGGACCACCAAAGCCAGTTGCCCGAGACCCCGTGCGTCCGCACCAGGTCTGTGACCAGGTTCGGCGTATCTGTGGCAAAAGTTGTGGCCACCATAGAAAAACCGAGCAGCCACCAGGGCATGTGACGTCCCGAAAGGAAGAATTCGGATATGTTTGACCCGGCTCGTCTGGCAACCCCCAGCCCGACTGCCAGGGAGAGAATAAAAAAAGCGATAACGTACAGCCAATCAGAGGTATTTAACATAATATCGCTCCCAAAGTATCAGACTATCCTGACTGAAGGCTGATAAAAATATGTAACCAATTCGACCAAAATTAATACACCTGGTCTGCCGAATCAAATATGATTTTTAAGTCAAACCTGATATTCAAGCCCGGAATGGAGAAATGGTTTGTTTGTCTTTTCGGGAACCGGGATAAAAATAAGAAAGGAGTCTATTAAGATACGCTAAAACGCAAAGCCCGGCCTGTCCGGCCGGGCTTTGCGTTTTTTAAGCCAGATCCATTTTGAATTTTTATTCAATTATTGAACTATAATTCAAATCAAGAGCTTTATTAATAATTTTTTTTACCGGCAACCCTATAGTGATGCTCAGTCTTCGAAACCGAGCACGATTTCGCTTAAGAACATCAGCTCACTCTCCGGCATGCGCTTGGCTTTCAGAAACAACTCCATTACGGCGCCAAAATTTCCCTTGACCGTTCCATCACTTTTAAAGCTGTAAGGATGGAGCGGGGCATACCCGCCGGTTCCACCCTCCCCCTCCGGGTGTGATTCCTCCTGCGGTTGGTAATCTTCAAGCTCTACCCCGGGGGGCAGTTTGTTCAGCATTTCTTTGACCCTTTCCGCAGCCTCCCGGTTATTGATCGAAAAAGAGAAATTAAAGCGGGCCTCCTTTATCTGACGCTCTTTTTTGACATCGATGCCGATCAGCGGCTTTGCTTTTAAGACAGCCTGTTTGAAAATATCCACGATATTCTTTTCCAGGCAAAGGTGAACATAGTTATCCATATCGAGAATCTCTTTGAGCAATTCGGCGAGCGTGTCCCGTCTGATCCCGCTTTTGTGGTGGAAAAAATAATTGAACTCATTTCCCGAACCATATCTGAAACCTATCAGAAAACCCTTAACCAGGGCAAAAGAACCTTCAACTACAAGCTCGGTATAATCCTCCTGCATGGAAACCTCCAACTAGGGGTGAATATTTGCGCAGAAACTGTAATTAAAACATTTCTTTATTTATAGAACAATTCGAGAATAAAATCCATATTCCTGGGCTAGAATTTAATCCAGCGAGGCGAGAAAAACTACTAATTTCGGTATTTGTTTCCAGGCAAGGAAACAAATCATCGCTTAGGAGCAGAGTTTCGAGGAATTCTTTTAACTTAAGCTCGAGAACAGCATCAGGTTAGAAACCATTGAGCGTGCAGCAGAAAAAAAGGAGATTGTCAATCCGGAGAAGTCTGCGGAAACCTGCCTTTAACTTTTCGCTGACAGGCGAATTGCATTACAGTAACCACCAGAAGGGTACAAACTGATTCCTGGCCTCAAACACATCCCAGGACCTGAAACCAGCCGGAAGCAATCCGCGCAAAAAGGGGCCGCATATTGGAATACGGCCCACTGCTTGCCTGCATTTTCAACCAGGTTTTAATCAACTGCATCCGCTGGCTTCACCACAGGAAGGGCAGAGATAGCAAGTGCCCCGCCGCTCCATCAACGAGCCGCAGATTTCGCAGCTTGGAGCGTCCCCATAGATATCAAACCCCGCTGCGCCGGGATTAGGCTTATCCTCGGACTTCGCGGCTTTTTTCCCCACTTCCTTTTTGGGCTTGCTCAAACTTTCGATCACCTCCTCAGGGGACTTGATCTGCCTGATACCGATAGACTCCTGCTGCTCGGGGCTTAAAAACTCGGAAGCCAGCCAGCGGAAAATATAGTCCACTATAGATTTGGCTATCGGGATCTGTTTGTTCTTTGTCATTCCGCTCGGTTCAAAGCGCATGTGGATCATTTTATCGGCCAGCAGCTCGAGCGGGGCGCCGTATTGCAGGGCGATCGAGGTGACAATTCCGAAAGCGTCAAGCAGCCCGGAGAGGATCGAGCCTTCTTTATGCATCAGAATGAAAATTTCGCCCAGGGAACCATCCTCATGGCAGCCTGCGGTCACATATCCCTCATGCCCCGCAATCTCGAACTTGTGTGTAACCGCCCTGCGAGTCATGGGCAGCCTTCTCCGCTTTGTGGAAACCTTTGACAGGACTGCGGCATCCTTTGTCCATTTGGTTTCCAGGGGCTGGCTCCTTTTGCAGCCGTCCCGGTAGATAGCCAATGATTTGAGCCCCATTTTCCAGGCCTCGAAATACATTCTCTCCACATCCTCGACAGTGGAATCCTGCGGCATGTTCACTGTCTTGGAGATCGCCCCGGAGAGAAACGGCTGGGCCGCGGCCAGCATTTTCAGATGCGCCTCAGGCGCAAGAGTGGTCAACCGCCCCGGCTCTCCTAGGGAAGTGGCGAACACCTTTTTCTGCTCCTCAGGCAAATCGAACCCCTCGAGGCTGCCATGGTCCTTAATGTGTTTTTCCGCCAGCCGGATGGTTTTCGGGTCCAGGCCCATATACTGCATACTCCGGTGCACCAGGGGATTGACAAGCTTGAGAACGCTTCCATCGACCAGGTACTTGTACTTGACAAGCGATAATTCCGGCTCGATCCCGGTGGTCACCGCATCCATGAAAAAGCTGATCGTGCCGGTGGGGGCCAGGAGCGTGGCCTGGGAGTTGCGAAATCCTTTCTCATAAACCTTTTCCCGGCATACAAGGTCCCAGCTTGCCTGGGCCTGGCAAAGCACCTCACCAAACAGCCCTGTCAGCTTTTCCTGCTTGCCAATCCGGCCCAGAGCGGCCCGATGTTTTTCCAGCACCCGCTGCATGTGTTTCCAGTTTTTCTTGTAACCTGCGAAAGGGCCGAGGCGGCTGGCGATCCAGCCGCTGGACTGATAAGCCAGACCGGTCAGGAGGGCGGTAATTCCTGCGGTGACAGCCCGGGCCGGCTCCGAGTCGTATGGGATCCCGTGAACCATCAACAGCGCCCCGAGGTTAGTATAGCCGAGACCCAGAGGCCTGAAATCATGGGAGTTGCGGGTTATCTCGACAGTCGGATACTCGGCGAAACCACAGAGTATATCCTGGGCCAGAACCATGATCCGCACAGTGTGCGCAAATTCAGCCACGCGGAATCCGTTTTTGTCCACATATTTCAGCAAATTAATCGAGGCCAGATTGCATGCGCTGTCATCCAGAAAGACATATTCACTGCAGGGGTTGGATGAGTTGATCCTGCCGGAATCAGGACAGGTATGCCAATCATTGGTAGCTGTGTCAAACTGGATGCCTGGATCTCCGGAGATCCAGGCCGCCTCTGCTATCCTGCGGAAAAGCGTGCGGGCGTCAAGGTCTTTGACTGCCCGGCCGGAGACAATTTCCTTAAGCCGCCATTTGCCTCCTTTTTCCACCGCCTGCATGAAATCATCGGTCACCCGCACCGAGTGATTGGCATTCTGATAAGCCACTGTGGAATATGCATCTCCGCCAATCGATCCGTCGTAGCCGGCGTCAACCAGCGAATGCGCCTTTCCCTCCTCGATAACCTTGCAGTCTATAAACATCTCAATATCCGGATGATCGATATTCAGCACGCACATCTTGGCTGCCCGGCGGCTTTTCCCGCCGCTTTTGATAGCCCCGGCATTGGCATCCAGCACTTTCATAAAGCTCAAGGGGCCGCTGGCTGTGCCCCCTGTGGAAAGAGGCTCGCCCTCGGCGCGCAAGGTGCTGTAGTTGACCCCTGAGCCGCTTCCCCATTTGAAAATCATGCCCTCGGTGACAATCAACCGGCTGATATCGGCCATGTCGTCCTTGACCGAATTTATAAAACAGGCCGAGGCCTGGGGTCTTTCACCCGGCACTCCGATATTGAAAAGAACCGGACTGTTGAAGCAGGCACGCTGGTCGAGCAGGAGGTATTTCAATTCAGCGCGGAAATTCTCGCGCTCTGTTTGATTGATAAAGTAATTTCGCTTGTCTCCCTGTTCGGTTATCGTATCACAGACCCGGTCTACCAACTGTCTGAGGCTCGTTTCCCTGTAGCTCTTTGAATTCTTGAAATATTTGCTGGCCGTAATCTTGCAAGCTGTCTCCGACCATTCCGCAGGAAACTCGAGACCGCGACGCTCATAGACAACCTTGCCCCTCGCCTGGTCTACTATCCTGACCGTGAGTTTCTTCCATTGAACCATCCGGTAAACATCCTGGTTCTCTATGGTAAAAACGCGCTGCAAATTCTCAGGATACCGGAACATTTCTCCTTTTTTTGCTCCAGCTTTCTTCTCTTCTTTCCCGGTTAACGAATCTTTCTTTAAACGGTCTGATACCTTCCGGGTCCCTGTCTTTAAATCCTTGTTTTTTTTAATCTCTTTAGCCGACATAAATCCCCCCTGCCTCCAAAAAAAACTACACTATATAGTAAATAATTATCTTGCTTTTACTATATATTGTGTTTCCCGAAAAAAATCAACATTTCTTTCCATTTTTAGCCCTGTTTGCCGCAATCGGGTCTCAAGATTTGTCTTGTTTTCACAGCCAGAAGCTCAGATTCTCATTGCGCAGAGCTTGAGCTCTGTCATTTCTTCAATTGCAAAGCGCGGCCCTTCCCTGCCCGACCCGCTGCCTTTCACTCCGCCATAGGGCATCTGGTCCACTCTGAAAGTCGGGAAATCGTTGATAATCACCCCTCCGACCTGAAGCCTGCGGAAAGCGAGCATGGCTTTCTCGAGAGATTGGGTGTAAACTCCTGCCTGCAGGCCGTAAATGCTGTTGTTTACCAGCGCCAGGGCTTCTTCGAAATCCCTGTAGCGCTCGATGCAAACCAGCGGGGCGAATGCCTCTTTGCAGTAGACAGCCGCCTCAGGCCGGACCCGGTCCAGCACGGTTGGCTCATAATACGCGCCTTCTCTTTTTCCACCGGCCAGCACGCGGGCCCCTCCTCTAACCGCCTCTTCAACCCATTTCTGGATCCGCAGGGCGTCCTGCTCGGATATCATCGGGCCGATTTCTGTCTCAGGTTCCAATGGATCTCCCCTCTTGAGAGCGGCAACCCTGGGCAGGAACAGCTCGAGGAAATTGTCGGCAAGCTGCTGGTTGAGAATTATCCGCTGAATTGAAATGCAAACCTGTCCTGAGAAAGAGAAAGCACCCACGACACAGCGGTTCACCGCTTCCTCCAGGCGGTGGTCGTCATCAATCACTACGGCGCTGTTTGAACCCAGTTCAAGGGTGACCCGCTTCAAGCCGGCATTTTCGCGGATAGTACGTCCGACCTCCAGGGAGCCGGTAAAGGTCACCATTTTGATACGCGGATGACTGACCAGAGCCAGCCCCAACTCGGAACCCTTTCCGACAAGCACGTTGACAGCGCCCTGTGGGGCTCCGGCATCGGTGATAATTTTACCCAGAGCCAGTGCGCTAAGAGGAGTGGCGCTGGCCGGCTTGAGCACCACTGCATTACCAGCGGCCAGAGCCGGGGCCACCTTATGAGCTACCAGGTTGAGCGGGAAATTGAAAGGAGTGATGGCGGCAATCACTCCCAGGGGGAAACGGTGGTAAAACCCGAAATACCCTTTGCCGTTCGGGTGGGCATCAAGCTCCATTGTTTCGCCGTGCAGACTGCGGGCTTCATCCGCGGCAAATGAAAATGTATGAACCGCCCGCTCCACTTCCCCGGTAGCGTAGCGGAGGGGCTTGGCGGTTTCCTGTACCAGAAGATCTGTCAGCTCTCTACTTCTGCGGTCGATCTCTGCAGCTACTCCTTTCAATAATTCATGGCGCTCTGCAGCGGTCAAAGAGGAGACGCCGCTCGATTCAGCAGCCTGCACAGCCTCCTCCACTTGCTCCGGAGCAGCGGCGGAGACTTTTACAATCTCTTTTCCACTGTATGGGTTGACAACAGGGAATTTAATGCGGCTCTCGATCCATTTGCCGCCGATCAGCAACCGTGTCTCCAGACTTTCTCTCATTTTGACCTCCGGATCTACCCTTTTGATTTACTTTTCACTTTCTTCGAAAAAGTCCAAACAACAAACCCGGTAAAACAGCGAATCACTCCTGCCGGACATCCACTATAGTGATTGTCAAAAGTATTTGCTTTTTAATGAAATTAGCAAAGACTTCCAACTCTTAAATGCTCATTGGCGGTCTGCTTTTGACAATCGCTATAAAATTCTTACAATTATGGATCACCTGCTGGTAAGTCGATGGCTCGTAAGCAAGACGAGCACCCTTCCAGCAAATACTAATCTAATCGGTCTAAGGCTGCCGGGAAGTCCGCGGTGTTTAATCCCCGGCTTTATACTCGAATCCAATCGGAAAAGGCTTTTGACAACCAGTATATGCATTTCGATATAGCTCGGAATTTATAACGGTTTCAAGCGAGCACCTCAGTCATGGTAAACTAACCAATCCGGCTAGTCAAGCCCAGACTGTGAAAAGCCATTCAGTGCCTATCGCCAGGAAGCCGGTCCGACAACATCTTTCTATCGACAAGTTCCGCCCGTCATTCGACGCATGAGCAGTTATGCCAAAAAAATACAGTGCTCCAACTCAAAAAGATAAAAAGAAAGCCGTTAATGCCGAAAAGCTTTTTTCGCCCAGTTTCGACATACACGGCTTTCTATCTCTTAACAGCGGAACATTAAATCAAGAGTAACTTTTACTCGATTCTTCCCTTATTTCTTTTTCAAGACCACATCCATGTTGTCAGCATCCCAGATCTGCTTGAAAACATCACCATACCGCCGATTGTAAGCTGCCTCCGGGAATCCCTGGGTACCCATAGTGAAATCTCTTTTGATAAGCAGAGAACCATCGTCCTGTTTGGCGACAATCCGGTTATAATAGATCCCTCTGGTTTTCAGTTCGACTGGTGGAGGAAGGCTGTCCGGCAAAGCATAACCCGCCGGAATTTTAACTTCCAGGGAAGTTTTGAAATCGGCTGGATAGGGGAAAATAATATCATATTGGCGCTCGTCACCGTTTAGACGAGAAGAATACGGGTCTGCAAGAATGGATGATTTAATTGCCAGCCCATTACCAACCATGCGGCCAACGCCCTTGAGGCTGACCTCGCCGCTTAAAGAGAAACTTTTGCCGGCTGCAGCCGGATCGTCCATCTGCGGAGAGCCCAGGCCTTGAGCTGCTTCAAACTCACCGTTTATAACGCTGAGCCAGGCGCCGAAACGGTCACTTTCAGCGGCGTTAAGGAGTTTGCGGCGCAGCTCTGTGCTGCAATGACCGCTCAGTTTCTGCTCGAGCTTTCCTGTGGCTGTTCCATCCGCGCTTATTGCCAAAGAACCCTTGAGCTCACAAGTGTTGTCCCCGGAATTACTGACCGGGATCTCAGAGTTCATAAAGCTGACATTGTCTATGTCACTTTGATTGACAAAGGTAGTGACTCCCTCCAAATCGTAATCGACATAATCCGGCGGGACTGGGATATCGGCGCCGGCCTGCCAGATTTTAAACTTCCGGCTTCCGGTTTCCAGGGCCACCAAAGGCGCATCGAACTGTGTTTCCATGAACACTCCGGGTAAAAATTTTCCCCGGCTGCG
>Ga0307379_10003561_pt1 | contig 22568 bp, 17 predicted proteins | sample UN2MG_FD_202237 | JGI IMG/M metagenome (GOLD analysis project Ga0307379, IMG submission 202237) | Soil microbial communities from Risofladan, Vaasa, Finland - UN-2 | ecosystem: Environmental > Terrestrial > Soil > Coastal area > Acid sulfate soil | place: Finland: Risofladan, Vaasa | collected... | reverse complement strand
GATCTGCCGGCGGAGCGAAACCGTTTCGTCCTTGATCAGCCGGACGATCTTCTCGCGATATTCCGCCGTCCGGTCGGGCAGTCCGAAGCAGGCGATCAATACGTCGAGATCGCCGGGATCGGCCTCGATCGCCTTGTCGAGGTACTCGCGACGCTTGGCCGCGTCATTCTTGTCTTCCCAATGGCAGGAGAAGAAGTAGTCCGCCCGCGCGCGAATGGCCGAGGCGCGCAGCCGGATCAGGTCCGCGGCGTCGGGGCTGCTTTCGATCGTCTTGACCAGTTCCCCGGCGACGCCGGCGGCCTGGAGGTCGTCGCCTTGATCGTGCAGCATTTCGCAAAGACTCGACTGGGCGGCCATTCGAAGCACGAAATCCGGGCTGTCCGATTCGATCACTTGCCGATACTCCTGCTTGGCCCAGTCGAACCGCCCTCGATCGCGCAGCGTGCCGGCCAGCAGCCGATGCCGGTTGACCGAATCGCGGTCTTCTCCCGGGTCGAGCCGGCGTGCCCGGGCGGCCGTTTCTTCGGCCGCCTTCTCGTCGCCCAGCTCGGCCCGGGCTTGAGCCTGCGCGTACAGCAGCAGCGAGTTGCCGGCGAATCGCATCGGGAATTCGCCGGCCAACTCGTCGATTTCCTTCCAAGCCTCCTGCGCCAGGAGGCATTCGAGCAGTTCCGCCAGAACTTCCCAGTGATCGCTGCCGCAATCGATCACGTGGCGATATTCCCGCGCCGCCCAGTGGAACCACCGACGGGTTCGCAACGCCTCGGCAGTCAGCAGGTGTCGGTTGACGTCGGCCGGCTCTTTGCCCGGATAAAGTCCCAACGCCTTCTCGGCCGTCTGATCGGCTTGCGCTTTCCGACCCAACTCGGTTTGAGCGTGAGCCAGTGCGTAGAGCAACATGGCATTGTCGGGGAAGCGTTCGGCCAGCTCGGCCGCCAGACCGTCCAGCTCCGTCCACGCTTCCTGTCCTACCAGCCAATCCAGCAGTTCGCCGATTGCCGCCGCGACGACGGGGTTCTCCTCCTCGGCGGTCCGGATCACATAACGATACTCGGCGACGGCCCATTTCAGCAGTCCTCGTGCCCGAAGAGCCTGGGCAACGGCGCCGTGCTTGTTCAACTCCGCCGGTTCCGCACCGGCATTGAGCTTCAGGGCCCGTTGGGCCGTTTCTTCCGCCGCCGGCAGATCGCCCTGTTCGGCCAGCGCTTGGGCCTGAGTGTATAACAGGACCGGTTCGTCGGCGAATCGCTGTGCGAACTTGGCCGCCAGCTCGTCCACTTCCTGCCATGCCTTCTGCGCGACCAGCCAGTCGAGCCACTCCGTCAAGGCAGCCATTACGATCGTATCGTCCTCAGCGCCGGTATCGAGCACGTGGCGGAACTCCCGCCGAGCCCAATCCGCCAGCCCGCGGGATCGCAAAGTCCGAGCCGCGAGCAAGTGCCTGGCCAACTGCTGGGTGTCGTTCTCCGGGTTCAGCGCGAAGGCCTGCGAGGCGGTCTGTTCGGCCCGCTGCGGCTGGCCGTGTTCGACTTGGGCCTGGGCCAGATCGTAGAGCAGCGTCGGGTTGGAGGAGAATTGCTCGGCGCACCGGGCAACCAGGTCGTCGGTCGCCTCCCACGCCTGTTGCCGCATGAGCCAGTCGAGCAATTCCGCCAGCGTTTTCGGGCTGCCCTCGTGCAGGTCGATCAACCGGCGCACCGCCGCCACCACCTCGTCCTTCCGCCCCAATTGCTGCAACCACCCAATCTGCAATCGAACCAGCCGGGCGACGATCGTCGAACTGGTCCGGTCGCGGGATTCTTTCAGCCGCGCGTACTCATCCTCGACCAACGCGGTCCACTCGCCGATCGCCGACTGCGGCTCCTCGGCGGACTTGAGCCAGGTCGACAACCACAAGGCTGCCGGCCGCGGGCTGCCGGCCAATTCGTCCCGCATCTTCTCCACCCAAGGACCTTCGGGCGGGTTGTCCGACGGCACATGATCCAGCACCTCCACCGCCGCGTGCCGGGACATCAGAGGCGATTTCTCGTATCGGGCCAGCCGGCACAAGGCAGGGATACCGGCCCCGTCGGGCAAGACGGCCAGGGAACGCATCCGCGTGAGCTTTCCCGGCATGTTCTGCTCTTCGTAGTCCCCCAGGAGCATTCGGACCTCGGGCGAGTCATCGGCCGCGGTCCACTCCACGCGCATCGACTCCAGGAGCGCCTTTGCCCGGGTGGCGATCTCCAGGTCTTCGTGTCGGGTGGCCCGATCCAGCGCATCGAAGGCCCGGTAGGAGAATTGCGACAATTCGGTCTCGGCACGTTGGCGCACGAAATAGTCTTCATCCCCAAGTTGTTCGATCAGCCGCTCGATCCGTTCGGTGATCCGTTCGGTGATCCGCTCGTCCGCCGGTTGGAGATCCTGGTCGGGGAATCCGATCGTGTCGGACGCGGCGCCCGCAACGGTGAGAACGCACAGTATGAAAAACCGATTGATCATCATGGGCACCGCGTTCGAAAAGGGGTGGCACGCCCTGAGGAACGAAGGGCGTGGTTTTGGCGGGTTTTCCACGCCCTTCGTTCCTCAGGGCGTGCCACCCTCATGTTCTTTTATCTATTGTAACGCGACCCTCGGCTACAGCCAAACGGTGGGCAAGGCTGCACGAAGTCAGCTCGCACCGGTGGCCATTTTTCGAGAAATGTGCCATACTGAGCCAAATCGGGCGAGCTGGGCAAGAGCCGTTCCTTCCTCGGGAGACGATCCAATGGCGGCCAAAAAATCCAACGGCAAGAACTCAGGTGGGGGGGAAAAGGCCGCGGCTACCGGATCGGGTGGCCGGCAGACCCCCAAGAAGAAGCCGCAAAAGTCCTCGGCGATCGCCTGGATCAAAGAGAACCCCAAGGCGGCCAAGCTCGTCCTGCTGGGCGTGCTGCTGGTCATCCTGGCGGTCGTGGCGATTTCGTTTTTCAGCGGCGGCGAAGACGACAAGCCGAAAAGGGAGCCCGGCGCTTCCAGGCCGCCGGCCCGCAAGACGCCCACCGCACCCGGACTGAAAACGCCGCTGGATGACGAGTCGGAGAAAACGCCCGGCGAGGAAGAACAACCGAAAGCCCCGGAAACGGAACCTCCGCCGGAAGAGAAGCCTGAACGTCCGGAAGACGTCTCGAAATGGATGAACGAGGACTTCTACGACGCGAGGAAAGAGGGCGACCCGAAACTGGTCGAAGCGGTGGGGCTCTTGGGCCAGCGGGCGCGTGGCAACGCCAATGTTGCCGTCAACCTGGCCAAACTGCTGGAACCTCTTCCGGAAGAAGAACCGGTCGAGCCGAAGGTCCCGCCCTCGGGCCGGCCTCCCCAGGTGATCCGCCCCAGGCCGGGCCGCACGAACACCGATTTGATCGAGGCGTTGGTCGAAGCGCTCGGGGCCAACGGAACCGATGAAGCCCGCGGCTTCCTCGTGCAGATCCTTGCCGGAACCCTTCCCAACGACGACGACAAGACGGCCGTCGACGCCGCGCTGGAAACCCTGGTCGATAACGCTTGTCCCGAGAACGAGGCGATTCTACTCCGGGCCCTGACGATGGCCGAACAACTGCGGGAAGCGGGTCGGGGCGAAATCACGGCGGAGGAGTTGCGAACGAAGACTCTCAAGCTGGTCGAGTCGACCGCTTCGGCGCAGTTCCGCGTCAAGCTGGCCGAATACCTCCTGGCTGCCAACACGCCGCAAACCCTCCAGCCGGTCGTGGGCAAGTTCCTCGAAGCCGAGGACCCTGAGAACCTGGACGCCCAACTCGTCTTCTACAAGGATGAAAAATGGACCGGCAAGATCCAGGCCCCGGTGGAGGAGTATTTCACGAACTTCAGTTCCACGGCCATGCGCGAGATGCTGGGGATTCCGGCGGAGGCGGTCGGCAAGTCCCCGCGCACCTCGCCGTATCCCGGACGGACCCCCGGCAGCAAGAAGACCGAGGAGCCCGATCCCGAGTTGCCCTACCGTTTGGCCCGAACTCTCTGGTCGGCCGCCCCGGTTGCGATCGTCGAAAGCCGCCTGGGGCAGCTCGATTCGCTTGAAACCCAAGAGCAGTTGGTCGCCCTGGGCAGCACGATTCCGGTCGATTCGATGCGAACGGCCGTTTACGACGCGTTGTCCAGGAATTTCTCCGACGGGCCAAGCGGACTCGAGTCCACCGGGGTGCCGAAGACCCTGATTACCGATCCGGGGCTGCTACCGGTGGTGAAGATGCTCGTCAAGAAACAGACCTCGACCCGCGCCACCGCCATCGAACAACGGGACAAGTTCCTTCAGGCCAAGGAGGACTGGGCGAACTTCGTGCCGGACAGCGTTCGCGCGTGGTGCGATCGGTTTCATGCGGTCGCTGCGGCGCAAGCAGAGGCCGACCGTTTGGCGGGAAAGGCGCCGGGAACGAGCCTGCCGCCGGGCGCGCTGCCCATCGAACTGCACCCGGAAGCCAAGCCTTCGGCGGTGTATTACCTGGATTGGCCGGGGGCCGACGCCGAGAAGCTCACCGGGGTGACGCCCGGTCCGCTGAAGATCTGCTACCTCCGCATCGAGGAGAACGCCCGGGCGATCACCAGAGAGGGTTATTACAAGCGGCAGTTGTACGTCCGCGAATCCGCCACGATCGAGAAGAGCGTCTGGATAGAAACCTTCCGGGCCGTTCCTCAGACGGATCGCATCGTCTCGATCGACGTGCTTTTGACGCGCGCGGCGGAAAGCGGCGACGGGGATTCGGCCGAAGCCGAAGACCTGGTGATTGAGATCCTCACGATCGAAATGAACGACCCGGCAAAGAGCGGGACATGAGGATCTGTACGCCCCTCAAGGAGCCGTTCGCTTGCCTTTGGGTCCCATGGTGGCCTCCATGCGGTCGATGTAGCAGCGGAGTCGCTCCAGTTCATCGGTTTTGTGCCGCAGCTCGAGCATTTTCTCCACCCGCTTGAGCAACTCGAGCTTGTTGATCGGTTTGCTGAGGAAGTCGTCGCAGCCGGCGGCCACGGCGCGTTCGATGTCGCCTTGTTCGTTCAGCGCCGTGACCATCAGGATCAGGATGTTGTTGGTCAGCGGATCCTGCTTGATCTGCCGGCAGACCTCGAAACCGCTGAGCTTGGGCATCATGATGTCCAGCAGGATCAGGTCCGGCTGGAATCGGGCGACTTGCTCCAACGTCTCGCGGCCGTCGGTAGCCACCGCGATTTCGCAGTCCGTCTCGGCCAGGTAGGCCTCCAACAGTTCGACGTTGGGCAGGTTATCGTCGGCAATCAGGATCTTGCTCGTGGGCATCGGTGCGAGTCCCTGTTTTTCTGAGTCGAAAACGTCGTTTTCAGGCGGCCGAACAAGCTCCGTGTTCCCCTCCGGCACAGGGACGGAGGGGAAATGTCGAAGTTGTGCTTTGGTCGACCCTTAGGCGCCGATTATAGCCGTTTCAACCGTCGTCGGGAACCCTAATGTGGTTTCAGAACGTGATGAAACTTGCCGCGAAATTGTACGTCCCGTGAACGACGATCGCCAGGACGAACCAGGGAAAAGCCGCGCCCAGATCCACCGGGCGGCCCTCTCGCAACTGCCGTCGCCAGGCACGGATCAGCCCCAGCGACGCGATCGCCGCGCAGACGACGTGCAACGACGTGCAAACGACCCAACGGTACGCGGCCAGCTTGCCGACGTCCTCGACCCCGGCTTGCCGAGCGTAAACGTGGATGTAGACCAGGTTCTCGATCACGGCGAACGCCAATCCGGAGACGACCGCCGCGAAGACGAACTGCCAGGCGGCGAACACGCGGTAGGGCTTCTTCTCCAGCACGTACGTCATCCCCGACTGTTTCAGCAACTCTTCGACGATCGGTCCGAAGACGACCACGTAGACAAACGCAACCATCCCCTGGCGTCCGGCGACCAGGGCACCGACGACGGCGAAGGGTCCGCCCAGCAGGGCAGCCAGGAGGGTGACGGCCAGATTGCCCGGCAGCGTGCAACGGCGGCGCCGCAATTGCAGCCACTCGCTCCACTGGTTCGGCTCGTCGTACTGCGGTAGAGCCGGTTCGGCGGCGACGCTGTCGCGGAGGAGTTCCAGTTCGTCCGCTTGGCCTCCAACCGGTTTCGCCCGCCGTTCGGCCGGATCGGGCTCGAAGCGCCCACCGGTCAGAGCCGGTTCGTGATCGACGGAAAAGTACTTGTCGTCCATCGTAAGCTTCCTCTCCCTCTGGGAGAGGGCTGGGGTGAGGGCACATGAAAGCACGCCCGAGTTTACGGCAGTAGGCTCTCACCAAGACACCAAACGCTACTCCAACTCCACGCCTGCCACACGCACGATCCCGCGAGCAACAGCCTACTCCTTCCCCCAAGCCTTCATGGCGGTACCGTACGCGATGACTTCGACGCCGCCGGACTTGCCTTGCTGCTTGCCCTGGATGGTGGCGGTTTCGATCCGCACGTTCCAGACGACGTTGGCTCCGGCGGCTTGGGCCTGCTCCAACATGCGAACGATGGCCTCGCGCCGGGCGCGTTCGACCAGGGTTTCATACGCCCTGATTCGTCCTCCGAAGAGGTTCCGCAGACCGGCCACGAAGACCTTGAAGTAGTCGGTGGCAATGACGGCCTCGCCGGTGACCAACACGCCGTCGGAAGCCCGCCAGTTCTCCGGCAGCCACTTCAGGTTGGAAACCGTGATCGCGGAGAGGGCCAGCTCGCGCTGGGCCAGGCGGCGGAAGTGCGACGACTCGATCGAGCCGCCGATCCAGAATGCCAGGATCAGCAACGCCGCAGACACACCGAGAGTGATGAGCAATTCCCCCATGATTCCCCCGCGTAACCCGTGCTAGGCAAACTCCTGCGGCTGGTCGACCAAGACCACCGCCGTGCCGTAAACGTACAGCTCGGCAGCGCCGGCGGTAATCGAACTGGTGGCGAAGCGAACGTTGACGATCGCGTTGGCGCCCAACTGCTGAGCCTGGGCGATCATCCGCTGCATGGCGTCGCGACGGGCTTCGACCAGCAATTCGGTGTAGCCTTTCAACTCGCCGCCGAAGATGTTCTTGAAGCTGGCGGCGATGTCGCGGCCCACGTGCTTGGCCCGGACCGTGTTGCCCTGGACCAGCCCCTTGACCTCCACGATCGATTTGCCCGGTACGAACTCGGTGTTCAAGACGATCATTCGCGGATTCCTTGTGCTTGCGGGCGTAGCCGACAGGACGTTATTGGTGGCTTGTCGAGTGGCTGGCAACTGGATTTCAACGGGAGGCTTGGTAGATGGCCGGGCGGTAGACCGGTGGCGGAATAGGCTTCCCCGACTCGCGAGCGGCTTCGAGCCACGCCTGTTTGGCCTTCTCCAATTCGGACAATGCTTCTTCCGGCGTGTTGCCGAACGCCGAGCACGAGTCCAGATCGGGGATGTCCGCAATATAGCCTTCGTCCTCGTCGCTGTAGAAGATATTGATATGATAATCTTTCATGCTTTCTCCTCCAAACGCAGGTCGTACCGTTCCACGAGACGAAGAAACTGTCTGATTTGATACGGCTTTGCCTGGCCGCCGACGTCCTGAAGATTCAGCAACTCTGGTATTGTCGGGTTCTTGAAGATGTGATGACTGCCTTGGACGCGCGCGAGTTGAAACCCGAAACCGGCCAACAGACTTTCGACATCTGCAAACGCCACATTGGCGAGGTTTCCCCGAGTCAAACGCGCGAGCAGCTTCCGAGGGTTCATCTCTTCGCTACCATTCTACTCCGCTTCGGTATGTTCGGAAACCGGCGGTTCTCCCCCCGGGACCGGGAACTGACCACATAGCTCGGCCACTTTGCCGCGGATCGTTTCGACGAGCTTCTCGTCGTCGGGCGCTTTGAGCACCTGGAGAATCCAGCCGCCGACGGTGCGCATCTCGTCGCAGCCCATCCCCCGGGTGGTCAAGGCCGGGGTGCCGATCCGGATGCCCGACGGGTCCATCGGCTTGCGGGGATCGAAGGGGATCATGTTCTTGTTGACCGTAATCCGGCAGCGGTCCAACGCCTTTTCAGCCCGGCGGCCGGTCAGTCCCAGCGAAGTCACGTCGGCCAGGATCAGGTGGTTGTCGGTCCCGCCGCTGACCAGCCGCGCCCCGCCGGAAGTCAACACGTCGGCCAGCGTCTTGGCGTTCTCGATGATCTGCCAAGCATACGTCTTAAACTCCGGCATGAGGGCCTCGCCGAAACAGACCGCTTTGCCGGCGATCACGTGCATCAGCGGGCCGCCCTGGATGCCCGGGAACACGGCCCGATCGATCTCCTTGGCATATTGTTTTTTGCAGAGGATCATTCCGCCGCGGGGGCCGCGGAGCGTCTTGTGCGTGGTCGAGGTGACGTAATCGGCGACCGGGACGGGATCGTCGTGCAGCCCGGCGGCCACCAGCCCCCCGTAATGCGCCATGTCGACCATCAGCTTGGCCCCGCAATCCTCCGCGATTTGGGCGAATCGCCCGTGCGGGATCTCGCGCGGATAGGCGCTGGCCCCGGCCACGATCAACTTGGGTTTATGCCGGCGCGCCAGTTCGGCGATCTGGTCGAAATCGATGCGGTGGTCGTCCGGCCGCACGCCGTACGGGATGAACCGGTACAGCCTGCCCGAAACGTTCAGATCCATCCCGTGCGTGAGGTGCCCGCCGTGGGCCAAGTTCAGGCCCAGCACGACGTCGCCGGGCTCGAGCGTCGCGAAATAGACGGCCGCATTGGCTTGGGAGCCGGAGTGAGGCTGGACGTTGGCGTGCTCGGCGGCGAAGAGCTGTTTGGCCCGGTCGCGGGCGAGGTCCTCGGCCACGTCGACGAACTCGCACCCGCCGTAGTATCGCCGGCCGGGATAGCCCTCGGCGTATTTGTTGGTAAGCACCGTGCCACATGCCTGCAAGACGGCGGGACTGGTGTAGTTTTCGCTGGCGATCATTTCCAGCCCGGTCCGCTGCCGCTCAATCTCGCCGGCTATGGCGGCCCAGAGTTCGGGGTCTTGCGATTGAATCCAGTCCATTGGGGGGGATTTAGGGAGAAACAGAGAGGCGATTGTGTATCCGGCCCTCCGATACGGAGGCTTCGCTATTCTCCGTTCCTACGGCCGGTTCGTCAATTGGCCACGGCCGACTTCCTGCGCGACATTCACAGACCGCTTGCGGCTTAGCATCCTACCCCCATCTCACCCCCGCCCGACCGCCACCGTCAATTCGCCCGCGTTGTCGTCCAGTTCGGCGGCCGAATCGTTGATGCGGAAGTAGAGCGTGCCGGTTTCCTTCGGGGTCAGGGTCGTGCCCAGTCCGACCTCCTTCGGCCACAGCAGCCCGGAAGACTGATCGTCGGGGACGGGCCGGTCGGGTCGGATGGCCGCCAGGAGAATCCCCAGCGGCCGGCCGTGGTAGTAGCGGATCGAGACGCCGTTGGGCTCGCACCACCAGATTTGCGGCTGATCGGCGACCTGGTAGCGTCCCGAGGCCTGCACCCGGTAACTCGCTCCGCCCTCGAGTTGCAGCCCGCTGTTCTGCCAGCCCCCGTTGGCGGCGACCGTGACGCTGGTGCCCGAGGCGGCCATCGGTCTGCCCGGCGTGAAGTCGATCGGCATCGCCGCGGCGTCGTATCCATATTCCAGGCTGGTGACGAACACCTGCCATTCTTCCCGCAACCGGTCGAGGTCGTCGCCGAGCAGTTCATAGAACCGCTGGGTGAAATCCGGCTCCAGCACGTTCTTGTGGAGTTGCCGAAAACGCTGCTGGAACTGCGGATGCCCGTCGAGCAACACGGCCAGCGCCCAGCACCAGGCGTACGGTTCCGTCTCCAGATGGGCGTGCGGCGGATATTCAAGCACCTGCTGAAGCCGCATCGGCCGCTGCGCGGCGATCGCGTCCCGGATGATCTCGATACGCCCCAAGTAGGGCACCTCTTCCTTATTCTCGGGCATGTAGTTCAGCGTCAGCCGGCCGTCCTGCCAGCGGTGCGTGCTCAGCAACTCGGCGATCCCCTCCATGTACCACGGCGGACCGCACCCGCGAAGCAACGTGTTCATCAACCCGTGGGTCCCTTCGTGCAACAGCAGGTGCCGACGATAGTACTCGCTGGGCTGTTCGTAGAGCCACAATTCATGGTTCCGCGAGAAGCCGTGCTGGAACGGCGGCAGCCCGTGCGGGAGCAAGCCGGCCTGCTGGAACCGGGCCTTGTCCTGGATCAGGAACCCGGTCATGTTCCAGTCGGCATGTTCGGCCGGATCGATCTGGAAATACGCGCACCATTGCGGGAAGGCCTGATCGAAGACCTCCGGAAGCCGCTGGATCTCCGGGCCGTCGGGCAGGTCGGTATACAAGGTCAGCCGCTTGCCGGCCAGCTTGCGAATGCCCGCCTTGGCCATCTGAGCATCGTCGATTTCCATCCGCGGCAGATTGGGGATCCACTTCGAGACCGAATCGACCGGGGCGTCCAGAAGGCTGGAGAGCAAGGGCCCCTCCAAGCGGGTCGGAGGCGTGGGAGGATCGTCCGTGCGGTGGTCTCCCGGGCCGCCTGGCGACGCCGCCGTTTTCGCCGGCGTCTTGCTCGCTCCGAGAGTAACCCGCGACGGGTCGGTGCCGGTCTTGCGATCGCCGGGTGAAGATTTCTGCGGACGGGGGGTTCCGGTCGCCGCCTGCGTCCTCTTCGCTTCCGCATCGGCCGTTTTTCGCGGCGAACCGCCGCATCCGGCCAGCAAACAACCTGCCGCCGCCCATACGACCGTTTGTGCTATGAAACGTCCTGCCATAGTATTTCCGCACGCTGAGGACAAGTTACTGCTGACAGGATAGCACGATTTCGGCATCTTGAGCAAGCGGCGTCCGGAGCCGTCGGCGAGGACTGAGAGATTGGCACCGAATCGCTGATAACCGGCCTGATCGGGTGGCACGCCCTGAGGAACGAAGGGCGTGAAAAGCCTGCCAAACCACGCCCTTCGTTCCTCAGAGCGTGCCACCCCCGCCAAGAAAGCGTACAAGTCATTCTTGCCCAAACAGTGAACGCATTACCATTTTTCGTCGTACTTCGTCCAGAGCAAATCGCCCAGGTTCCAGTAGGCTTGCGTCGCCTCGAAGCACGCGTCGTGGGTCGTTCGGGTCAAGTACGCGCGGGCCTTGGCGGGGTCTTCGGCCAGGAGTTCGCCGGCGGTCTTGGCGATTTCCTCTTGGGCGGCGAGGAACTTCTCCTGAAGCGGATCGCGAACTGAGGCCACGTCGACGCGCATCTCGCCCCAGCGCTGGGCCGCCAGCGTGGCCACCCGGTTATACGCCCACCAGGCCGATCGCCGGCTGAAACCGGTCGTGCGGCCGTCCGTCTTATAATCCGGCGGCAGGTCCTTGATGCCGGCGTAAAGCGGGACGTAGGTCGTCATCGCCGGATTGCCGTAACCGAACCAGACCACGCCACCGACCGAATCGGGCAGCCACGAGCGCGACTGCGTGACCGTCACGTACATGCAATACCACCGGGCCATCGGACGCTCGCCCCGCCAGCCCCAGCCGCCGTTGATCTTCAGCAGCCTGTTCATGTCGTACGGCATGAACGGGTTGGCCAGCGGGCTCTTCACCGTCTTGCCCTCTTCGTCGGTCACCGTGAGGTCCTTGACCATGTCGAAGTCGGTCCCTTCGAACGTGTCGCGGAAGAGTTCCATGATCTTCTCGGGGCCGACCGGCTTCTCCGGCTTGACCGAAAACGGGAACTCGTTGGCGTTGGGGTGCAACCGAAGCGACGGAGCCAGCAGATCGAACACCCGCCATTCGCGCCGGGTGGCCGCAACGCTCATGCGGCCTTCGGGGTCGTACGCCCGCCAAAAGCTCGGCGGCCCGCTTTCCGGATTCCAATAGCCGCGGGCTTCGGCAAGCTTGAAGACGTCCCTGGAGGCCATGAAGAAATCCGGCTTCGACAGATCGATTTCTCCGATCCGAGCGGCGTTGGCCACGACCGAGACGTGGTCGTCGGGCACCCGCCGGGCGACCCAAATCGCGCCGACGGCGTCCTTGCCCGGCCCGACGATCTCCATCAGCCAGACTTCCTGCGGATCGGCGATGGTCAGCGCTTCGCCCTCGTCGCACCAGCCGTACTGTTCGAGCAGACGGCCGCCGATGCGTATGGCCTCCCGGGCGGTGGCTGCCCGCTCGAGCATCAAGCGAGTCAGCGTCTCGCAGTCGATCGCCCCCTTGTCGCTTTGCAGCTCTTCGCGTCCGCCGAAGGTCGATTCGCCGACGGCCAACTGCCGCTGGTTCATCACCGCGTAGCCGGGCGCGAGGTAGCCGAGGGTTTCGGCGACCTGGGGGATATCGCCAGTCGGCTGGCGGCCGTAGCGCGGCATGGGCCCGCTGTCGTCGTCGCGGCGTTTGGTCAGCAGCCGCCGGGCGCCCGGCTTGTGTTTCATGCCGGGTACCACGACGATCTGCGAGCCGGTGCGATGGCTGTCGCAGGTGTGCGAAGTCATCACCGATCCGTCGGCCGATGCTTTCTTGCCGACCATGATCGAGGTGCACGCCCGGACTTCTTCGGCGGCGTGGACCGAGAGAAGGCCGAGGCATAAGGGCAGAGCCACAATCGTCGTTTTCCGCACAGGGTTTCTCCTTGCCGTGCTGCCGAGTGAGTAAGGAGCTTATGCGTATAGTATGCATGAATTCACGTCGGAATGTCAGATATCGCCGACCCCGCCGTCCGAGGGGCTTCCCCGACGTGCCGGCCGGCGCATAAGGTGTGGCGACGTAAGGGATTGCAGAGTATGCACTTAGGTTCCGCGCAGAAATAGCTTGTCCAATTGGGTGGCACGCCCTGAGGAACGAAGGGCGTGGTTTGGCAGGTTTTCCACGCCCTTCGTTCCTCAGGGCGTGCCACCCTCGCTGAAAAACGTACAGGTTATTTCGGCGCGGAACCTTAGTACTGCATCGCTGGGTTGCTTTGGTGAACGTAGAGAAAGCGATTGTGCGACCATGAGTTGCGCCGGGTTTCAGCACACAGGGTTTAGCGGGCGGGCTTGCGTTCTTCTGCTCAAACGGTCCGCCCAGTGGAGCGGCTCGGGCAAACGGTGGCCGCCCAGCAGCCGCCGGACGAGTTGCTCGGCAAAGGCCACGTCGAGCCGATGGCCTGGCGAGATGAAGATCGGCCGGCGACTGCCCGACGTGGTCCGCAACGCCACCCCGATCCGCCGATCCTCGTAGACCACCGGACGCGACTCCTCCGGCTGCATGTCGGCCATCTCCACCTGACCGCACAGCAGCTTCTTGGTCACGCCGACCGTCGGCAGCCCGGCCACGACGCCCAGGTGCGTGGCGATCCCGGCGTGGCGATGATGGAGAATGCCGCTGCCGTCGACCAGCAACACCTCGGACAATCGGCCCGCGGCGCGGACTTCCTCGATCAGGTCCAGCAATATGGGTAGCTCGCGAAAGGCCAGGTAGGTGCTGATGTACGGAAAGGCCACGCGGCGGCGAACGGTCGTTGCCCAGACGTGCCCGGCGGTGTCCGTTTCGACCAATGCGTACGCGGCCACGCCCTCGTCGGGACTGGGGTACGAGACGTCAACGCCGCCGACAAGTTTGGGGATGCGTCGGCGCGGCCGGAGCGACACCTTGGCGAGCAGACTCTCTTGGACACGCCGGAGTTTTTCCAGCGGCCTTTCGGAAACGAAATCGTGGAACTCGAATCGGCCCAAGTCGATGCAGCCCGTCCGCACTTCGACCCCTTCGTCTTGCAGCCGGCGGGTCTTGGCCCTTTCTCCGCCGGCAACGTACGGCCCGAGGACCCCGCCGGCGCGGACCACGCGGTGACAAGCGCATCGAGCGTCGTGGTCGTGGTGCAGGGTGAAATGCCCGACCCAACGGGCGGCGATCCGACTGCCCAACGCATCGGCCAGCGACCCGCAAGTGGTCACCCATCCGGCCGGCACCTGGGCGATCAGCTCTCGCAACCGGCTCACCAGATCGGGGATTTCGCAGAACGGTTCGGCCATGGTCGGGCGGCAGGGCAAAATCGCCGGCATGGGAGGTTCCCAAACGGTGTAGCGTACTACGTTGCATCTCGCACTGTAAGCGGCGAGTGGAAAACGGGGACTGGCTCCGAGCCGCAAATCGTGTGAGAATTGCCGAGAAACGCTGCCGGCTCGGTGACTGTCACGAATGGCACTGTTGACCCTCAAGTCATCTTACCACAACGGGTTGTGGCTTCCAGACGTTTCTTCAGTTTCTCTCGCGGCTCGCGCATCAGGGGGTAGCGGTGGCGGCGGCGTTTCAGCACGCGGGGTTCGATGCGGCCGGGCCGCCTCGCAGATCACCCCGCGGATCGGATTGTACGCCAACAGCGTGATCCAGAACTCCTTGCGCACCATCTCCGGCGTCTTGCAGCGGAGGTGATCCAGATTCAGCGTCTGCTTGATCTGCCGGATGTCCAACTCGACGTTCCACCGATAGCCGTACAACTCGGCGATCATCTCGGCCGTGTACTCCTTCGGATCCGGCAGCGTCGTGTACGAGCCGTCGTGCCGTCGGAAGATGCGTTCGATCTCGCCGGCCGGCAGAACGCTTCCCAGAGGAAGCCCCTTCTCGGAGAGGAACGAACTGACAACGAGCCCAAAATCGACGCCCAAAATCGACGTTGTCCCGCTGGGGCCGAATTGCTAGAGTTGTCATCAAAAGACCCTCCTTGGTCGAGTCCTGCGCGAAACTCGGTCAACAGTGCCATTCTTGACAGGTCCTGTATCCGTTCGGAGGAATTCCGCCGTGCCGATCTATGAATTCTATTGTGCCGATTGTCACACGATCTACAACTTCTTCGCCAGAAGCATCAATACGACCAGGCGTCCCGACTGCCCCCGTTGCGGCCGGCCGGAACTCGAGCGCCAGATGTCGCGGGTGGCGATCTCCACCGGCAAGGCGAAAGAGTCGGAAGGGGACGACGACCTGCCCGACCTCGACGAGGCCCGGATGGAACGCCTCATGGGCGAATTGGCCCGGGAGTCCGACGGCATCGACGAGGATGATCCCCGCCAGATGGCCCGGATGATGCGCAAGCTGTGCGACGGCACGGGCATGAACCTGGGCCCGGGGATGGAAGAAGCGATCCGGCGGATGGAGGCCGGCGAAGACCCCGACAAGATCGAGGAGGAGATGGGCGACGTGCTGGAGGGCGAAGAGCCCCTGTTCGGCCAAAGCGGCCAAGACCTCAAGAGCCTTTCGCGGAGGCTCCGAGGTCCCAAAGTCGACGAGACTCTGTACGATCTCTGAACCCGCCCGATGAAGCCGAATATTCCTAATTCATCATTCCTCGTTCATCATTCCTCGTTCATCATTCCTCGTTCATCCTTCCCTTCCCCCCAGCCCTCCGCTGAGCAGGAAGCCCTCGATGGCCACGCGGCCGGAGCGATAGGCCAGCAGGCTTTCCAGGTAGGCCAGATTGACTTGGAAGTAGGTCCGTTGGGCCGTCAGCAGCGTGAGGTAATCGAACTCGCCTTGGCGGTAGCCGTCTCGGACCAGATCGAGCGAGGTCTTGGCGTTGGGAAGGATCTCGGCCGCGTAGTTTCGGGCCTGGTTTTCGGCGTTGGCGTAGCGCTCGAAGGTAGCCGCCAGCCGATTGTGCAACGACAGCTCGATCCGCTCGACCTCCCGTTCGGCGGCGATCAGTTCGGCCCGGGCCTTGCAGATGTTGCCCTGGTTGCGGTTGAACAACGGCAGCGGCAGACCCACCTCCAGGCCCGTCACGGTGTCGTTGGCTTCATCGTGGTAACGCACGCTTGCCTGGATGTCGACGTTGGGGATCCACTCGACGTTTTCCCGGGCCAGCGCACATCGGGCCCGGCGGACGCCGGCTTGGGCCTCGAGAATCTGGGGACTCGCGATCAACAGAAGCTGCAAGGCCCCGTCCCAACTCAGCGGCGGCAGATCGGCGGTCAACTCGCCGCAGAGGACGGCCGGCTCCATCTCGGGTGTGCCCAACACGGCGGTCAACCGGCGCCAGGCGGCCAGATGACGGTGGCGAGCATTCTCCAACTCGAGTTTGGCCGAATCCGCCTCGATCCGGGCCTGCAGGAGATCGACCCGGCTGACTTCCATCGCGGCCAGCAGGTCGTCGGCCGCCTTGACTCCTTGTCCGGCGATCCCCACCAACTTCTCCTGGAGATCGACGATCCGCTGGGCGACCAGGACCTCGTACCCGGCCGAGCGGACGTCGTTGAGCACGCGTGCGTGTTGGGCTTGCCAGGCGTGTTCTGCCTGGGTGACTTCGTGGCCGGCCGCGGCCGTGCGGAGTCCCAGCTTCCCGCCGGTGACCAACTCCTGGGCGAAGAACACCCCGTGTTGTCCGGCCGAACCGCCGATGCCCATCTCTTCGGCCTGGTAACCGATGACGGGATTCGGATAGAGCCCTGCCTGGAGGCGTTTTCCCTGGGCGGCCTGGACCCGCATGGCCGCCTGGACGAGCGTGGGGTTGTTGGCCAGCGCGATTTCTTCCAGCTCGGCCAGGGGCATGCCGGATGGTTCCAGCGCAACGGTCGGGGCGACGGTCGGCTCCGGCCGGGCGAGGCGAGGTGGCGCCGCCACCAGCCGGGGTTCCGCGAGTTTCATAGGTTCTACAGGCAACTGACGCGGCGGCTGTTCTTCCTGCACCTCAGGCAATTCGACTTCGGGCTTAGTCGGAATTCCGGTTTCGAAGCCGGGAACCCGTGCCGGCTGCAATAACGGCGGCGAGGACTCCGCACCCGTCTTGCGGATCCAGCGGACTGCCGAGTCGTCCGAATCGGTCGGCTCTGGAGGCGGCTTGAGTTGGCCCGCGGGCAGCCGGCCGCCGAATGCCAGCACGGCTATCACGGAGGCGCAGACGATACGCCGGTCGAGTTTCATGGCAGTCCCCCTGCGTTGCCCGGATCGAGAGTCTTTCCGCGGCGGATCCCCCCAGCTCGGGTATTTCTCCGTTTGACGGTCACCGCCGCTATGAAGATATGTCGGATCGGCAAGGTGTATCGATTGAGGGGATTCCTCCGGTAAGCGAGATTATGCGGGTTTGGTCCACCGGGGCTGGGGGCTCGGGACTCGGGGCTGGGGGCTGGGGGTTCGGGGCTGGGGACTCCGACGGATCGGCAGCAGGCGAGGGACGGCTTCGAGCGGTCGGCCCATTGCGGGGGGTTGTCCGCCGGAAAACCGTTGTGATTATTCTAACAGTCACATTTGGCACAAATCCTGCCTCACCGCCTGCGATCGCCGGCGTTGCGGCATGGCGGAAGCCTCCGACCGCCACGCCGCCGGGGCGGCAGATGTCCTTCCGGCCTGTCTCTTTTTCGGAAACGGCACTGCCGCCCTTTCTGCTGCGCTTCGCGTCGGGCAAATTGCCTCTTGCGCCCGGCGGAATAGAATTTTAATGACAGGGATAGTTGCTAAATATCCCGCCTCGATCTCCCCGCGTCGAGCCGGGTCGAGAATTGAACGCTATCCGTTTCGTTTTCAACGAACTCGCGCAAAGGAGACTCGTGATGTTTACGCTGCCGAAACTGGGTTACGCGTACGACGCCTTGGAGCCGCACATCGATGCGCGGACCATGGAAATCCACCTGACCAAGCACCACAACACGTATGTGGAAAGCCTGAACAAGGCCATCGAAGGCTACGACGTGGGCGATCTGACGGTCGAGGAGTTGGTCGCTTCGATCCACACGTTGCCCGACAAGATCCGCACGGCCGTCCGCAACCACGGCGGAGGGCACGCGAACCACTCGCTGTTCTGGACGATCATGTCCGGCGACGGCGGCGGCGGGCCGGTGGGCGATCTGTCCACGGTCATCGAGAATGAACTGGGCGGTTTCGATCGGTTCACGGACCTTTGGACCAGGGCCGCATTGTCGCGATTCGGGAGCGGTTGGGCCTGGTTGAGCGTCGACCCCGACCGGAAGCTCGTCGTCGAGCACACCCCCAACCAGGACAGCCCCTTGATCCACGGCCACGTGCCGATTCTGTGCATCGACGTCTGGGAGCACGCCTACTACCTGAAGTACCAGAACCGCCGGGCCGACTACGTGAAGGCCTTCTTCCACGTGATCGACTGGGAGGCCGTGAACTTGCGTTACGTGGAGGCCATCAGCCGGGCGCAGTTGGTCCACAATGCGTAGAGAGATGATGCCCTCGCACAAATAACCCCCAGCACCCCCAGTTGCCCCATATTCTTGCTGGGCGGCGATTTTGGCATTGACCCGCCCGACGTGCTGTCTATAATCCGCCCGAGTTCATCGGCTGGATACTCGAGTTCATCGGCTGGATACTGCGGTACGAAGCGCGGTGTTGCTGAATTTGGATAATGCGGAGGAAAGGCCGGCCGACTTTTCCGAAAAGGAATAATATATCGAGCACTTTGGATCGATCTAGTTTCTAGCGCTCGTCATGTCTTGTTTCCGTCACGTCCTCAAGGAAGAGGGCCGTCTCAAAAGAATGGACACGGAGGTCGATGGCCGTCAAGGCCGCTTCTGATCCAGTTCCAAAGGACAGTAAAGCCATGCGAATCACTCTGGCAGGGAGTCTGTGTGTTGTGTTGTTGGCGGCGGGGTTGACCGGCTGCAAGAGCGACGGCGGTTGGTCGATGTCCGACCTGGCGTTTTGGAAGAAGTCGTCGTCCCCCGCCCCGCCGGCTCCGGGGTTCTCGACGAGGCCCTCGATCGCTTACGGGACGCCTGCACCTGGCACCGGCTACACGTCGCCTGGCGGGACCGTGGCGCCTCCGTATTCCGCCTCGACGGCCAGCTTCAACGCTCCCTCCGGCTACTCCAATCCGTCGCAACCGTATGGGTCGCCCTCGTCCTCGGGTTCCTTGGGCTATGGGGCAAACACCTCCGGCACCCCTTACGCAACGCCTCAGCGAGGACCGTACGGGATGAGTAATCCCCCGTCGACGGCCTCTTCGGGATCAGGGACTCCTTATCCCGACACCGCCGCGGCCCCATACGGTGCCTTGGATGGTTCCACAAGGACGGCCGCCACGCCCTATGGTTCGCTCGGCAACTACGGCACGTCCGCCCCCGCCGCTTCCTCGATGAACTCGATGGACTCCCTTCCCAAGTACGGGAGTCCTCCTGCCGGCACGGGATCGAACGGATATGGAAGCATGCCAAGCGGACCGTTCCCATCGACCAGTAGCGGCCCGAGTTCGGGTTACGGTTCCCCGGCAGCCGGCCAGCCCCCGTACGGAAGCGGAACTTCGCCGGGCAACACGAATTACGGGCCGGGCACCTCGGGTTACTCTACGCCGATGACTTCACCGGACCTCATTCCCTACAAGCCGTCCGTGAGCCCTTACGGATCGTACACGCCGCCGTACACGCCGCCGTACACGCCGCCGTACACGCCGCCGTCCACGCCGTCGTCCACGCCGTCGTCCACCCCGTCGTCCACCCCGTCGTCCACCCCGTCGTACACCCCGTCGTACACGCCGTCGTACAGCCCGTCGTACACCCCGTCGTACACCCCGCCGAACGGCGATCCGAACACGCCCTATGCTCCGGGCAGCGTCCAACCACCGAATTCCTACACCCCTTCGAGTTCGGGTACGATGCCGGGCGGCTACTCCGGCTCTGCTGCGAGCGGGAGTTCCGGCGTGCAGAACGCCGGTTACGTGCAGCCGTTGGGCGGCAGCTACGACAGCTACAAATAGTCGGTTGCAGAACGTGCGCGGGGGTGCTTCCGCTCACCCCGCCGTGTTTCCCTTCTTCTCGGCAGCGTTTCGCCCATGCGCGAAACGTTTCTTGCTTGGCGGACCAAGGTCTGGCTACAATGGGGAGGTGTCTCGCGCTTCCCTAACGGCGGGCAAGCCCGCCCGCTAAACGCTGGAACTGGCGTGACTCATGGTCGAACCATCGCTTTCTGTACGTGCGGCAGACCGACCGAGTGCTGTATCACCCCTGCCAGGAGCAACCGATGACCCACACTACTTACTCGCCCAGGATCGTTCGTCTTCTTGGTTTGACCCTTCTCCTCGGACTCCTCGCATCGCGTGACATGGGCCGCGCGGCGGAAGTCTCGCTCGTGGAGACATCGGGGATTGGCGGCGGACTGTGCGTGCAAATCGGCGGCGGCGATCTCGAAGCGCTCGCCGATCTGGCCCGCACCGGCCGGTTCCTGGTGCACCTGCTCGACTCCGATCCGGCTGCGGTCGCCAAGGCCACGCAGTCTTTCCACGCCCAGGAGCTTTACGGTCTGGTTTCCGCCGACCGTCTGACGCCCGGCGGCAGACTCCCCTACACGGAGAACCTCGTCAATCTGCTGTTGATCGAAGGCCGTCAGGCCAACGCCATACGGCCGGCCGAGATGGCACGCGTGTTGTGTCCGCAAGGCGTCTTGCTGATTCGCGAAGAGAACGTCGCGGAATCGGCCTTGAAGGCGGCCGGCCTTGAGGACGTACGGCGCGTGGGAACCGATGGCAAGTGGCTCTTCGCCCGCAAACCCCGGCCGGAGGAAATGGACGAGTGGTCCCATCCCCGTCACGCGGCCGACGGCAACGCGGTTTCCCGTGATCGGCTGGTGGGTCCGCCGCGTCGGATCCGCTGGGTGGCCGGCCCGTCGCAGGAAGTCAGCAACATGGTCACGGCCGCGGGTCGCAACTATTACGTCGGCGTGCTGGGGCGAGACGGGTTCAACGGCCTGCAGCTTTGGCAACGGCCGCTCAGTCCCTCGCCGGCCCGGGGTGGTTACAACTTCCGATACGCGCCGGGAAGCGTCCGCCCGATCGCTGCCGGCGAGCGGCTCTTCGTGGTCACCGACGGGAAGCTCATGGCACTGGACGGCGCCACGGGCGAGCCGCTGGGCGAGTATCCCCGGGCCGGCACGCCCACCGACGTGTTGCACGTCGACGGGATGCTGATCGCTTTCGACCGGGAGTCGGTCCGGGCCGTCCAGGCCGACGACGGGAGCCTTCGCTGGAAGATCGAAGCGGTTCAGCCGCGATGTTTTGCGGCCGGTGACGGTGCCGTCTATTTCATCCAGGGAACTCCCCAACGGGGCCAGAAGTGTACGGCGGTCAGCCTCGATTTGGCCACCGGAAAGGTCCGTTGGCGGAGGGACGATCTTCCGTGGATGGCGGAGGTTCGCCGGTGCGTCTGCGACCGGGACCTGCTGGCCTATGAAGTCTCGACCTTCAGCAACGACAAGCCGAACAACCGGATTCACGTCGTCTCGGCCGCCGACGGCGAGCCGCTTTGGAGCCACACGTTCATTCCCGGTACGGCCCACTGGAAGCAGGCCCGGGCGATGTTCGTCAGCGACACGGTTTGGGTGCTGGATGATCATCGGTGCGTGGCGCTGGATCGGCAGACGGGCGAGGTGAAGCAGACGCACCCGGCCGGATGGGGCCATTGTTTTCCGCCCGTGGCCACCGAGCGGTTCCTGTTTGCCGGCGAGATGAACATGACCGCTCTGGAAACGGGGGACGTCGACGCCAACCGGATCACCAAGGGGGCGTGCGGTCGCGACGCCGGGTTCGTGCCGGCCAACGGGCTGATCTATGTTTTCCCGAAGCACTGCATCTGCTGGCCCATGCTCCGCGGATTCGCGGCCCTGGCGACGGCCCGGCCGCAAGGCGATGCGATTCCGGAGGATCTCGGCGACTTGGAGTTCGTCGTCGAGCGCGGCGTGGAACCACCCGCAGTCGATGGGTCGGCGAACGACGCGGCCGACGATTCATGGCCCTGCTATCGGCACGACGCGTGGCGCAGCGGCAGCACGAACCGGCCGGTGCCCAAGGCGTTGAAAACGCTCTGGTCGGTCGAGTTGGGCGACCGTCCGCAAGGTGCGATTGCCGACGACTGGAACCACAATCCGTTCATGCCCGGGCCGATCACTCCGCCCGTGATCGCCGAGGGGAAGGTCTTCGTCGCCCGGGGCGATGCCCATCAGGTGGTCGCCTTGGATGCCGCGACGGGAACGGTCTGCTGGCGTTTCACGGCCAACGGGCGGATCGACACGGCGCCGACCATCCACGTCGGGCTGTGCCTGTTCGGGACCAAGAGCGGCTGGGTCTATTGTCTTCGGGCCGACGACGGGCGGATGGTGTGGCGGCTGCGGGCGGCCCCGGTCGACGAGCGGATCGTGGCCTACGGTCAACTCGAATCGCCGTGGCCCGTGCCGGGAAGCGTGCTGGTCGTCGACGACGTGGCCTTCTTCGCCGCAGGACGCCAACCGCTGGCCGACGGCGGCATCCTGGTCTTCGCCGTCGAGCCGGCCGACGGAAAGATCCTCTGGGTCCGGCGGCTGGATAGCGTGCCGCAGGATCGCTTCTACGGCGGGCTCGGTCTGGAGTTCGACAACTTCGACCTGTTGCACCGCGAAGACGACAGCGTGGCCATGTCGCGGTGGTTGTTCGAGCGGAGAAGCGGTAAGATGCGGGTGGAGGCCGACAGCGGCTTCGCCCATTCGAACGCCGGCGATGCCGGCGGTGTGATGGTGCCCCGCGGCTTCTGGTCGTATGCTCCCCGCAACCAGCCCCCGGCCTCGCGACCCTCGGGGGAACGGCGCCCGCTGGTCGTGTTTCGCGAAAACACGCTGTTCGGCTCTTCGGAAGACAAGCGGACGGTCTATCGCCGGGATTTCGACCTTTCCGG
>Ga0307379_10003560_pt1 | contig 22572 bp, 21 predicted proteins | sample UN2MG_FD_202237 | JGI IMG/M metagenome (GOLD analysis project Ga0307379, IMG submission 202237) | Soil microbial communities from Risofladan, Vaasa, Finland - UN-2 | ecosystem: Environmental > Terrestrial > Soil > Coastal area > Acid sulfate soil | place: Finland: Risofladan, Vaasa | collected... | reverse complement strand
CCGTCCTGGACGCTCGAGATGCAGATCATGACTCCCGAGCAGGCGAAGGACTACCGCTTCGACATACTCGATATAACCAAGGTGTGGCCGCACGCCGATTTCCCTCCCATGAAGGTCGGAAAGCTGGTGCTGAACCGCAACCCAGTGAATTACTTCGCGGAGGTGGAGCAAGCGGCCTTCTCGCCGAGCAGCTTCGTGCCGGGCATCGCGGCCTCGCCGGACAAGATGCTCCAGGGCAGGCTGTTCTCGTATCACGACACACACATCCACAGGCTGGGGCCGAACTATCATCTGATACCGGTGAACGCGCCGAGGAACGCGCCCGAGCAGAGCTATCAGCGCGACGGGTTCATGCGGACAGACGCGAACGGCGGCGAGGGGCCTAACTACTGGCCGAACAGCTTCAACGGACCAGGGCCGTACATGTCCGCGAAGGAGCCGCCGTTCGACATATCCGGTGAGGCTGGACAGCACACATATTCACACCCGAACGACGACTTCGTACAGCCCGGCAACCTGTACAGGGATGTGATGGAGGAGCAGGACCGCGAAAACCTTGTGGGAAACATCGTGAGCCATCTGGGCGGTGCGCAGAAACGCTTACAGCTCCGACAGGCCGCGCTGTTCTTCAAGGCGGATCCAGACTACGGCCGACGGGTGGCCAATGGACTTGACCTTGACCCGACAGAGGTCGAGAAGCTCGCGCAGATGTCTCAGGAGGACCGGGTGAAGGCCACCAAGCAGCCGTAGTCACCATGATGGCTGAGATGGCCCTCGAGGAAAGGTCATATGGGCGTAAGGGCATCGGGATGCGGTCGAGGGGTTTGGCAAAGAAGCTGATTGTATGCAAGAAATGTGGAGCCAAGAATCCAGACTATGTCCTCCAATGTGGTTCTTGCGCATCCACGCTGCGCAGCCCTCCTGCAACGGATTCACGTGCAACTCGAGAAGAGCCACCATCATATGGACCAGCCGGTTCCGCCGATGGATACGGGACCGATGGCCGAAGGTCGATCTGGCAAACAAAACATCGTAACCGCGTTGCGTTGAACTTGTTCTTGGTCGCCCTCTTTGCATTCATCCTCGTCACGTACTTGTTGTCTGGCGCAAGCGCTTTCAACATTGCTGTCGTGGTGGTGTTCCTGGCTCTGTCCACGACGCGGTTCCTCTATACCTGGCGCAGTATTCAACGGGAGTCGCATCACGCCTAATCGATGTACGCAGAATGATGCCGCCCGCACAATTCTGCCAAGGGCGGTCAAAGCTGATGGTTTCGAAGGGGCCATTGGAAAAGGCCATAGGAGCGGAATGGTATCGGGTGATGAGTGTGACCGGATGACTAAGAGCTCTGAGGTCAATCTAGCAGTGGAAGAGGCAAAACAGCTTCTGAGTGATCACGGGTACAATTGCACTGCGACTGCCGAAGATCTCCAACGATGGTTCGAGGCAGACACCCCCTTCGATGAGGACTTCGGACTGGATGAGGTCCTGAAGAACAGGCTGATAGTGGTTCATGAACTGGTCGAGATCGAGAATGTGAAGAGAATGGGTCTAACCCTGACGAAAGATGTCATCGTCAAGAATCTTGAGAAGGTGGACAATGCCCATATGATAGCAGCAGAGGTCGAACTCAGGCTTGCAGCATCGATGAAAGATGTGAAGCACTTGAGGGACAGGCTCGAGAACATCAGAATGTGGAGCGAAGATGACACAGTGACTCCGGAGAACAAGGAGAAGTACCGCAGGATGCACTCGGAGACCTTGAGGATCCTTGAAGGTCTCGTCGAGAAGAAGCCATAGGGGCGGATGGGGGCAAGTGCTTAAGCCCTGGCGGGTAATTCAGGAACAGGCAATGGGGAATCGGTTGTGGGCAATGCGAATGTGAAGGTTATAGCTACTGCTTGGGCAATCATAGGACTTCTGCTGATGGTAGCAGGACTTGGAATCAACACCCTTGAAGAAACCGATGGAACATGGTACGAAGATTCGGCGGGCAAGATGTATAGCATTGGATTGGCTCTGTTAGTCCTTGCAATCATCGTGTATCTTGTCGGAGTACTTATCAAGCCATCCATCGGCGAGATACTCAGGGCCGACCGATTAGTGTGGGAAAATCAGAGCCGGTTGCGGGCATATCGCGAAGACCCAGATTCGGAGAATGATTGCAGCCCTTGGCAGGATTGACTGTGAGGTGAATAGCGTGAAGGGCCCAGACTGTGGAGCAACTGTCAAGTTTCAGAAGTCGGACATATCATGCTCTCAATACAACTGGCAGCCATCACCTACGGTTCTTAGCATGTATCGGCTAGCACCGCTGACAAACAGACGGATCTTGTCAGGAACACTACTGGTGTTCGCCACTGCCGGAGGCGTTCTCGTTTTCAATGGAACCCTTTGGCCAGTTGTGATTCTGGGCATCTGCGGTCTCGCTCTTGTGCCAATTAGCTTCGCTGTCCGGGCTTACGCAGTGAAGAGAATGATGACTGAGTACGAGGGAGTCTGACCTCGTTACTCCACGCATTTCTGAGAGTAGGTTCACACCAATAGGCGCAGAATGAAATCATCTGCATGAATGCGCCAAATGTGCTCAGGATTGCAGTGTCTCAAAGGGGCTATGTCCTTCACCTGCTGGTGCCCTCTGTGAGAGCTGTGTCGGGCTCTGATTTTATAAGACGCCACTATATTCACCCGACCCCCCTGGGCAGCGATTTAACATCCGACTCTGACGTAATGCGACTGAGATGACGGCCCCTCTTCACGCTCAAAGCATGGGACATTTCGAGCGCCCATCGGCCATCCTCAGCGGGAGCGAGCCCCTCGCGATGGAGAGAGTCCTGAACGCATCCATCGCGCCGATAGACGACATCATAAGAGGGTTCAGGCCGTCAACGACCACGCTAGTGGACTCAGACACCCGGTACGCATCCGAACTGCTCCATATCCTGTGCGTTCAAGCGCTGGCTGAGTTCGAAGAGGAGGTGATATGGATAGATGGAGGCAACGCGGTCGACCCCTACATGCTATCAGCCCTCTGCAAGCGACGCGGACTCGACAGTCGTGAATTGCTGTCCATGGTCAACGTGGCGCGTGCGTTCACCGCATACCAGCTCGCGTCGTTGGTCGGCAGCTTCCTCGGCAAAGAGGCGAGGGAGAGTGCGCCATCCACGATTATAATCTCGTCTATCTCGGACATGTTCATGGACAAGGATGTGCGGCGGTCAGAAGCACATCAGCTTCTCAGGGGGTGCGCCAAGGAGATAGGGAGGGTCACCAGGGAGAGCGAAGCAATAACCGTGGTTACATCTCACACACCCGGTCGCGTGAAGCCGGATCCGAAGATGATAGCGCTCCTCTCGGATGCCTTCGATGTCTACGTGCAGATGCGATGCGTGAGAGACGGCATCGCCGTGCGCATGCCCAGGGAGGCGCGGTCGACGAGCTTCGCGCCCGTGCCCTGGAACCAGACGGTCCTGAACGATTTCACAGGGGGGTTCTATGGGGAGGACTGTGCCCACATACCGCCTCGCGCTTGAGCGGATGGTGCAGCAGTGGAACGATTTCAAGAGGGCGCTGAGGAAGGACGACCGCGAGGCGTTCGAGGCGCTGGTCAAGAGTGCCCGCATGCATGCGTCCGCATCAACCTACGCCATAAGCGTCGACCCCTCCGAATCGGCGTTCCTCTCCATGTTGCTCGAACACGAGAAGGAACTCATGCGGCTCAGGAAGGCCTTGAGCGAGGACGACGGAAACGACGCAGATGATGTGGTGAGGGGCGGTGAGACGACCGAATGAGGGGCTGGATAACCGACATCTACCCCGACTACGCCTCCAACGCGATGATCTACTGGGTGAAGACCAGGAGCGGTGCCCACAGGGTGATCGACCGAGAGTTCCTCCCGAAGATATACGTCCGTTCATCGGCCGAGAAGCTCGACGAGCTCGAGTCGGCGCTGCAGATACTCGACGCGGTCGACCAGGTGGAGAGGGAGTCGAAGCGTCTGTGGCTCGGGGAGGAGCCGAAGGACGTGCTCGGCGTCACGATAAAAGACTATTCGAGGGTCGAGGAGACCGCGCGGACGATAGACAACCGCGGCAAGTACAGGGACTACGACCTGTTCGACGTCGACCTCAGGTTCAGCCAGAGATACCTCGTGGAGAAGGGGTTGTTCCCGATGGGATTGGTCGAGCTGTCGCCGAAGCCCACGATGCTGGACGACCCGTTCGAGATGGACTACGAGCTGCCGCCGCTGTCGGCTATCGAGCTGCGGGCGACGACCAGCGGAAGGAAGGGGCTGGAATCGTTCGGAGACAAGATAGTCCGCGCGGAGGTCGGCTCTGACGTCATCGACGGCGACGAGGAGCACATAATCCGTGAGGTGGAAAGGGCGGTGCAGAGACATGATCCAGATATCATATACACGAACGGGGGAGACGCGTTCCTGCTGCCGTACCTGGACCACAGGGCGAACGCGCTCTGCATGGACCAGCCTCGGCTGGGGAGGGGACGGCAGAGGCGGCCGAGCACCAAGGGGAAATCGTACTTCACGTACGGCAGGATATTGTACAAGCCCCCGTCGCAGAAGCTCGCCGGAAGGATACACCTCGACCGCGACAGTTCGTTCATGCTGGTGGAGGGCGGCCTCGGGGGGTTGATAGACCTCGTGCGCATAGCGCGCACACCGATCCAGGAACTGGGCAGACTGTCACCCGGGAGCGCGATAAGCGCCATGGAGGTCAACCAGGCGCTCATGGACGGATGCGCCATCATGTGGAAGAAGAACCTCCCGGAGAAGTTCAAGACGGCGACAGAGCTGATCGTCGCGGACCGCGGCGGGTTCATCTACGAGCCGCGGGTGGGCATATTCGACCACGTGCTCGAGGTGGACTTCACCTCGCTGTATCCGAACATAATGACGCGCTTCAACATCTCCCCGGAGACGATCATGTGCGGCTGTTGCGAAGCGCCCACACGCACCGTACCAGTCCTCGGCTATCGGATATGCGACAGGCAGACAGGGCTCATACCGCGCGTGCTCAAGCCGGTGATAGAGCGCAGGACCAGGCTGAAGAGGATGGTGAGGGACGGCGTCGGTGATGTCGCGCTCTACAAGGGGCGCTCGGACATACTCAAATGGCTTCTCGTGACCTGCTTCGGATACACGGGATACAGGAACGCCAGGTTCGGCAGGATAGAATGCCACGAAGCCATCAACGCGTACGGCAGGGAGATAATGCTGCAGGCGTCGGAGATCGCGGAGGCGCATGGCTACGAGATACTCCACGGGATAATCGACTCGCTCTGGCTCAGGGGCGACGGTGACCCTGAGAGGTTCTGCGAGCATGTCTCCGGCCACATAGGCATACCTCTCGACGCCGAGGGGATCTACCGATGGATCGTGTTCCTGCCGTCCAAGGCCAGCGGCGTCGGCGTGTTGAACAGGTACTACGGCGCCTTCGAGGATGGCAAGCTCAAGCTGAGGGGGATAGAGTCGCGGAGGAGCGACTCGTCGGAGCTCGTGAAGGAGATGCAGTCCGAGATGCTCTCCCTCCTCGCGCAGGCATCCGATGCTAATGAGTTCCGCGAGACCATACCAGCGGCACTGGAGGTGTTGTCCGAGTATGTCGAGGTGGTGAGGTCGCAGACCGTGCCGCTGCGCAAGCTGTTGTTGAGGAGGAGGATATCGAAGGGCATCGATGATTACGAGCAGTTCAACGACGGCCTTGCAGCGCTCACACAGCTCAAGCGCGAGGGAGCGACGCTGTATCCCGGGGAGACGGTGCAGTACATCGTGACCGACGGAGGCAGCAGGGACGACCGCGCCCGCGTGAGGGTCGAGCCGCTGATATCCGGCGATGAGGAGTACGACGATGAGGCGTACGTCGACCTCCTCGTACGCGCGGCGGAGACACTGTTCCTGCCGTTCGGCTACACGAGCGAGAAGCTGCGGGAAAAACTCGCGATATAATGCCGTTAATCGTATCAATTTTAATAATGTCCCAAAAAGGGAGTCAGTAATGAAAAAAACTATATAGTATGCTGACAAAACAGGTTACAAGTGAGGGGAAGGGATTCGGCCTTGTTCGTACACGGATTCACAATGCCTGCAACCGCCGTTTTTTCAGCAGCGGCTGCGCCCTTTCCCGTGACGGTAACGCTCGACGAAGGCTCCTTCGCCAATGATGAGATCAAGATAACGGTAGAGGGGTGTCCGCCTTTATGCAGGCGGTCCGAAAGAGTTGGGTGCGGAGTGTCGCCCCTGTCCGACGAGGACGGGTGACGGACTCCTCACGGTCTCAGAGGGCTCCCTGCGATTTTAACGGGGGGAGAAAGGCGGAACCCCTCTCTACCTAGACCATATTCTGCACGACAAGCGCGCCTTCCCGTCAATGGTTCTTCATCAAGCCAGGAAGGTCACGCATATCGGCAGCAGCAGACAGCCCATCAGGTTGATCCTCCGGAGGCCGCAGAGTGGAGGCATCAGACCAAGCGTCGTCGCGACGACAAGCAGCAATCCCCCTCTGGTGCCCGTGAGACACAGCACGAGCGACACGACGAACGCCATCGAAACGACGGCAGTTCTGCGCGAGCACAGGGCTCCCTGGAGACGCGTCAGCAACGTCCCTGAGATGTGGTGTATCATCGCGTGGGACAACATGGCGGCTGCGAGCATCGACAGCAGGATGGCGCACATCGGGCCAATCGTCCCCATGTTGCGTATCTCGAGGGAGGAGTCGTCCATGAAGAAGACCACTGCCTGCATTATGCCGCTCCTCGCCCGGGCTATGAGGAACAGTGCCCCCACGGAGAGCACCGCCCCGCAGGACGATATCGCGGAGTAGAGCCAGATGAACCGCACGGCCTCCTCCCGCTGGCCTCCTTCAGGGGCGGCCCCCTTCATGACGTTGGCACAGAGTGTCGCAGACGAGCCTGACGTGACGCCCGGAATCCAACCCACGAGCACGCCGCCGAGAGAGGACATCACTACGTCCTTCGCGCGGATCACAGGGCGCAGGTCGCTGTCCTTGATGGCAATCCGGTCCGACGGTTCCTCTCCGGCGCTGCACGAGTCGAGGCTGAGCAGCAGCGTTGGTATCCCGAACAGGCCAGCGAAGAGCGGCAACAGCAGCGATGACCTCGGCACATAGGACGAGTGAATCCACGGGAAGTCTGGCATGTTCGACGAGAAGTAGTTGGTGTCCAAGACAACGTATCCCACCAGGCCCGCCAGGAGGAAGAACGCCGCGGCAAAGGTGACGCGCCTGAGAGCCGCTGGCCTGCCAAGCCCCTCCGATGCGACCAGCAAGGCCGACAGCGCGGCCACGATCAGCCCCATCACGGCCTTGAGCGACGAATACGCATCGAGTGGCGGACCTAACAAGGCGCATACAGGCATCATGAACAGCAGGCCTGCCACCGCGCCCGCGAGCGAGCCGTCCGCGGACGACCAGACCGCGCTCCGCCCCATGCCCTCCTTGGCAAGCCTGTGCGCCGGCAGCAGCGATACGTTGTCATCGGAGGGTATGCCGAGGTATGTCGCCACGATCGACTCCGAGAACATATGTGCCACCATGGCCGCCACGAGGAAGCATGCCACCAGGAGCGCCACCTCGTCGCACCCTGACAGCGACCCCAGGAAGCAGAACAGGCCGACGAACGAGGCCGAGCTGGCGACCACGACGGCGGCGAGATTGTTCACATGTAGCCCGGGAACGAGCCCCGTGCAGAACCCCGACCCTGCGCCGACCGTAGCCGACAGCAGCACGGAGATGAGGACCGCAGCGGCTCCCATGAGTTGGTCGAGCGCTCCCGCACTGTCTGCAGATTTGCGCTACAATCAGGCTCCGTGAAGGCGGAAGCGTGGGTTACTTTTTTGATTGAATATTGGCTTGCGTTGTTACAAGAAGTGCACTTTTGATGTTGAGTTGGCGCTATCAGACAACAACTACCTTGCCGTCGATGATTTCGACCTTCACGAGCGTCTTGACCGGCATGCCGAGCTTCCTCTCGATCTCCGCCTTCTTGTCGGTCTTCTCTATGACCACTATGATATCCGATATGTGCACCTGCATCTTCTTGAGGGCGTCCACCAGGGCCCACAATGTCCCTCCCGTACTGATGACATCGTCCACGATGACGACCTTGTCCCCGGGTTTCAGGCCGTTTATGAAGAGCGTCGCCTTCGAGTACCCCGTTACCTGTGAGATGTTCACCTCGCCAGGGAGGCTGTACATCTTCTTCCTAACGATGGTGAAAGGCTTGCCAGTTTTCAACGAGAGGGCAGTCGCAAGAGGTATGCCCAGCGCCTCCACAGTCAGGATCGTGTCGCAATCGAAGTTGCCGATCTCTGCCATGGCGTCGATCACCTCGATCAGTACACGCGGTTCCACCCGCGGGATACCATCCGTTATGGGGTGGATCATGTACTCGTAATCTCCGCGGTCGACTACCGTGGACTCCGCCAGTGACGCCTTGAGTGCTTCGAACACCATGTTATCCAAAAACGACTGACAGGTAATTGAACCTTCGGCTCGGACATCGAATGCGCTCACACGCGCGGGGATGGCTTCAGAACTCCTCAGTCGTCTTCAGAGTTATGAGCGAGTGTATGTGGTATCTGTCTCCGATGTGCTTCCTCGGATTGAGGTATTCCAGTTCGACCAGGAACCCCATCCCGACGACCTCGCCTCCGAGCTGTTCGACCAGGTCGGCGTTGGCCTTGATGGTCCCGCCTGTCGCAAGCAGGTCGTCGACGAGCAACACCCGGTCCCCTGGCTCGACGCTGTCGTCCCTGACCTCGATGACGTCTGACTCGTATTCCTTGTCATAGCTGAGGCTGTGGACCACCGGAGGTAGTTTGCCCTTCTTCCTTATCGGGACGAAACCGACACCCAACTCGTGCGCGACCGGAGCGCCGACTATGAAACCTCTGGCCTCGTTCGAAGCGACCACTTTGACGTCGTAGTCCCTGAAGTGCTCCGCCAGTTCCATTATGCACTGGCCGAAGGCGGTCTTGTCCTTGAGCAGCGGCGTGATGTCCCAGAACACCACTCCCTTGAACTCCGGGACACGTTTGATCTTCGACTTCAAATCCATGGTATGATCACCTCGAGAATCGCCGCCATCACACGGTGTTGCGCAGCCCCTGGAAGCTCTGCCATTGCCCAGGTGCCGGCCCATCCAAAGCGTTCCTTCGATTTCAATCTTCTGGCCTCACCCACCGAGCACGAGCCACCTACGCAGACAAGGAAGGAACCGGAACGGGGACAAAGCTATGAACCCATAGAATATTCCAAGCGATGGTGATGGAATGGCAAACACGCCGATGGGTACGAAAACCATAGTCGAGAACGTGTTCTGGGTAGGAGTCAAGGACCTGAACAGAAGGCTGTTCGATGGGCTCATACCGCTCCCGCACGGCACCAGCTACAACGCGTATCTGGTCGTCGGGTCGGAGAAGACCGCGCTGATCGACACTGTCAACCCAGGTTTCGAGAACGAGCTCGTGGACAAGGTCTCGCAGCATGCGGACCCTGCGAAATTGGACTACATCGTGATGAACCACGCCGAGCCGGACCATGCGAATGCATGTTCGCACATGCTATCTCTGGCCAAGGACGCCAAGCTTGTGACGAGCGCCAAGGGCAAGGAGGCTGCGATGATGTACTTTGGCGTACCCGATGATAGGATAATGGTCGTGGACGAGAGCTCGTCGATAGACCTCGGAGGCAAGACGCTGAAGTTCGTCGACGCGCCATGGCTCCACTGGCCCGAGACGATATTCACTTACGTGCCTGAGGACAGGATACTATTCCCATGCGACTTCTTCGGATCACACATAGCGTATGGCGAGTTCTACGCCGACGAGTTCGGCAACGGTCACACGCTCGAGCTGGCGAAGCTGTACTTCGCCGAGATCATGATGCCGTTCAGGAAGCCTTCGATGAAGGCGATAGAGAAGGTCAAGGCGCTCGACCCGAAGATAATCGCGCCGTCGCACGGTGTCATGTACCGCGAGCCGAAGCTGATCATCGATGCATACACGGACTGGGCCGGCGAGAAGATGAAGAAGAAGGTGCTGATCGCCTATGTCTCCATGTGGGGCAGGACCGAGCGGATGGTCAAGGTGCTGAAGGAATCGCTCATCCACAAGGGCATAGAGGTCCAGGCGTTCGACCTCACTGCAATGGGGATAGGCGAGGTGGCGAAGCAGCTCGTCGACTCACCAGTCGTCGTGATAGCGGCGCCAACAGTGCTGGGAGGCGTTCACCCCGTCGCAGCATATGCTGCGCTGCTGACCAAGACCCTCAGAGCACCGACCAAGTACGCGGCGATACTCTCATCACATGGCTGGTCCGGCGGAGCGGTGAAGCAGCTCGGAGAACTCCTCGGCGGCATGAAGATTGAGATGCTCGATGTTGTCGACGTCAAGGGGCCGGCGAACGATGAGGAGATACAGAGGGTCCTCAAGCTCGCCGACACCATAGAGGGCAAGCTTGCAGAATTCACCTGAGATGCCCTCCGTGAGCTGGGTCAACAGCAAACTGAGATATCGACCTCAACGCCCTATACAGTCCGATGGCCTATCCCCGAGAGGTACTTAATCGCCTGAAATGGGACGATGATGAGAGCATCGACGCCGCCAAGATATGGTATGTGCACCGGGGAGCGCCTGGGGACGTCCTCTGCATCAATGGCTCGACCATAAGGACTCTCGACAGATGGTTCTTCGAGACCGACGATGCTTCGATACCGTATCACAGGATCACCCGGATAGAGTGCCGCGGAGTGGTAGTGTTCGACAAGGAATCCGCGAAAGCGGCTGCCAAGTGCCACCGCTGAGACAAACGTATATCTATCCAGTGGCCATCAGCGCGGCTTGATGGAACTCCTTTGGCTGCCGTTCTCTCTCGCGACCATATTCCTCTACGGCGTGGGTCAAGTCCTGGCCAAGGAGAGCCGCGCACGCATATCCGGCGCCGGTTATCTGATGCTGTTCAGCATCACTGTTTTCACGATCTACGGTGCATATTGGCTCCTGTTCCGTGAGCCAGCCGCTCACGACGCATACTCATGGGTGAAGGCCTGCATCGCAGCAGCTCTCTCGGCAGGAGCCTACATCTGCTACTTCGAGGCGATCAAGCACGGCAAGGTCAGCATCGTAGGGACCGTCTCTGGCGCGTACGCCCCCTGGACAGTCATACTCGCGCTCATATTCCTCGGCGAGGCGATGACGCTCGGCGAGGGGATAGGAGTCGTGCTCGTGGTCATCGCGATGTTGGTGTTCACCTACCGCGGCGCCAACGGCAACAACGGCAAGACGGAATCGCTCGGGATACTCTTCGCCTTGGGAGCGTTCCTCCTGTGGGGCGCTTCGGCGGCGATGTCAAAGCATGTGATGACAGATATCGGGCAGACGGATTTCATCGGAGCCTTCGCTTTGGTGTGTCCGGCCATCTGAATCATCTATTGGCTGACATCCTCCAAGGGCAAGTTCGAGATGCCGAAGATTGGGAACCGCGTGCTCCTGGTGTCGATGCTGTTCCTGACGTTCGGTGGCATCACGATGTACCTGGCGTTCGCGAACGGCAACGTGTCCATAGTGTCGCCTATCACGAACATCTATCCGATGGTGACGATAGCCGTCGCCAAGTTCAGGCTCAAGGAACAGCTCACGATCCGGCAGTACGCGGGGCTGGCGATGTTGCTCGCCGCTGTCCCGCTGTTCTCGTTCTAGCTGCTCTTGTACTTCCCATCGGAGAATATCATCCTGTCGAGTATGCGCTGCTCGGGCACATCCCTTGATGGGATCAGGTCGGCCACGATCTCCACGTAATCTCTCAACGGGCTCGCTGCGACCTTCTTGCCCAGCGTCTCCTGAAGCTGGTAGATGCCAGCCGAGTTGGACATCGTAACATGGATCTCGATGGGTTTCGTCTCGCCCTTCTTGATTTCAACGGATTCGATAGACAAAGCGGAGATGGAATGTATATCGTGCTTGCCGAGGTCGAACGACAGCCGCCCCCTCCCCTTCGTTATGTCCGCGCCGTCCGCCACAACGACAATCGCGGCCTCAATCGTCAAGGCGTTCTCACCATGGTCATGTGCGTACACGGCGTGGAGTATCTGCGAGAGCACCTCAGTCCTGCGGGAGATTTCAGGATATATCTCCGTCAGCAGTCTGTCCAGGAGCGACTTGGCGTATATCACGCTGAATATCTCGTGCTCCTCGCGGTGTACGGCGTTCCCGATGTCGTGCAGCATGCAAGCGACCATCACTATAACATAGGCATCCTCCTCGGACAAGCCCAATCCCTTGACGGAGTCGAGCTCTACGCTGTCGTCTCCCACGAGTATGTCGAGGAGGCGTATGCCGTTCGCCGCGCATATCCTCGCGTGTATCGGACCGTGGTCATTGTACCCAAGCTTCCGCACCGCGATGAAGTTTGCCAAGTTGAACAGAGTCGTCACCTCGGCGTCAGTCTGTAGCATGCGAAACAGGCTCAGTGCCTTCGGAAATCGAGAGAGCCCAGACTCAATCGTCTTGACAGACTGCTCCTCGAGCGAGGTGTAAGATGTCGGCATGTTCAGCCCGTACAGGAGCCCGTTCTCTAGCATTTTCTCAGTCATCGATATGACTTCTCCTCTTCAGCATGATGGGGTCATGTATTATGAGACTATTGTGCCTCCTACACGACGGCGACGACATCTTCGGCTTCTCGCGGGACTTCGAGGGATCACCTTGTCAGGGCTACGCCGGCCCATTCCCGCCGGAGGCGCCCTTCCCAGGTGGTGAGCGCGGTCCCCTGTTCTTTCGCAGCATGACAGCAGTAGCCGCCAGCGCCGCGGCGACAGCGACGATGCCTGCGATGCCGACGAAGATCCATATGTTGGACCGTTCAGGCTCGTCCTCCGGGTCATCCTCCGGGGCGTCGACCTCGAACGTGATTTGGGCTGTCGCGTTGTTCCACGCGTTGTCGTATATCACAAGTCGGATCGTGTGCGTACCGTCGCTCACGTTTGTCAGCTGGAGCTGCCCGTCGCCTTCACATGTGACATATGCTCCACCGTCGAGACTGTACTCGACGTGGTCCACGCCGCTGCAAGAGTCAGAACATGACCAAGTTATGTTGACCGTCCTGCTGTCGAACGTCGTCTGGCCATCATCGATCTCCAGCTCAGGCGCCGTCTTGTCGATCTTGATGTCGATCATCCTGATATCCTCGTAAATGTCGTCGACGTCCTTGGAGTAGTACTCGAACTCGTGCATGCCTTCTTCGGCGATCTCGAAGGGTTCGGTGTAATTCAGCCATTCCGTCCCGTTGATGCGGTACCTCGTCCAGTCGATCTCGCTGTTGAAGACCGATGCGGAAATCGATACCTCCACAGACGATGTGTACCAACCGCTGTCCCCAGCCGCTCCCGATAGCGACACCAGGCTGACGGGCGGGCTGTGGTCGATCAGCCTCAAGTCGAAGTACAGGGGGTTCCCACTCCAGTACGCGTCTATGCTCCTTCCCGGGTTGGCCCCCCAGTCGCCCCATCCCTCGAAAGTGTCGGTCCTCCAGGCATAAGTCTGGTCGACGTAGTCCAGAATGATGTACGCCACGTCCCCATAGTGGACCTTCTGGCAGTTGTCGACATAGTCCCTCCTCAGCTCATCGTCCAACTCCTGCATGGACGCTGTGAAGTTCTCCTCGTACTCAGGAGTGCTGTACATGTTGTCATTCCAGCCGTTCCATGACGCTTCCGACTGGCAGAACAGCATATAGTGTGGATCAGGATCGGACGACCAGCACCATATCATGGTGTCGTAGGTGTAGGAATAGACGATTGCACCCAGAGCGGCCTCGGTCGCGATCTCGTAATTGACCTCCACTCCGATCTTCGCCCACTCGTGCTCGAGATACACGGCGATGTCTCTCTCCTCAGGGAACTCCTGCCTGACCAGCATCTCGTACGACAACACGGTGTTCTCAGCGACCAGGCCTTCCTGGACCGCGAAGCTGTCATCTGTGGCGATCCTGTAGTCAGCGTCTGGCGACAGGTACACGTATCCGTTCGCCTCGAGGAGGGCGTTCGCCGCCTCGATGTTGTACTCATACAGCTCGTCCGCCGTCGGCTCGTAGTGCCACTTCTCGTTGACGGGCGGGATCAGTGTAGTCCCTGGCTCACCGAAGCCGAGGTAGAAGTTGTCGTTGATGTACTCCTTGTTCGTCGCCATGGCGAGTGCCTGTCTTATGACGGGATCGAGCCTGGACGGGTTGGGCCCTGCGTTGTTCAAATTGAATCCAACATGTGTCCAATACTGCGTGCACTTCGGGCCGTCGAAGGCGGCGAGGTTCTGCAACTGCCCGCTCTCGATTTTGCTCCTTAGCACCAGGTAATCTTGCGGCGGGAACTGCGCGACGTCCAGGTGGCCGATCTCCAACGCCAGAGCCATTGAAGTGGCGTCGTCATAGAAGTGCATCTCGAGCTTGTCAAACTTTATTGTCTTGCCTCTGTCAGCCGCCCAATGGTAGTTCGGATTCCTGACCAGTGTGAGCTTGTCGTGCTCAAGAAACTCATCATAGATATCCGCCGTCGCCATGAATGGACCAGTTCCAACGATTGGCGGGTCTGAGGCCTCGAAGACCCCGGTCCAGCTGAAACTGATTTCCGTTGGAGTCAAGTCCCCCAGCAAATGCTCGGGCAGGATCGGGATGAAAAGGGATTCTGCGAATGCAGCGGACATAGGATCGTCAGTGGATCTATCAAAGAAATGGATTCTCACGGTGTCGGTGTCAATCGCCTCGGCGTAATCGATGTAGTACGCATATGGCCGATACGCCCACATAGCGGTGAAGTGCTGAGCGTTGAGATTGAGTGTGAACACGACGTCCTCAGCCGTTAGAGGTTCTCCGTCATGCCAATATGCATTCTGAGTCAACGTGAAATCCCAAACAGAGCCGTACGGGGTGAAGCCATCGGCAATCCCCCAGCTGAGGGCGATGTTGGGCTCCGACCCCAGGTCGTTTCCTACGCATTGGAGGCAGTCGTACAATAGGCCGTATAGAACGCGGGACGCGTCTGTCAATCCGACATTCGGGTTCAGGCTGTCTACCTTCTGCAAGAAACCGATTCGAAGGACCGATTCGTCCTCCGGCAAAGCTGCCTCGGACTCCATCGTATCCGGCAACGTTATCAACATCGCGGATGTGATCATCATCGCGACGACAATTCTCCATCTGAACTCGACGCGAAGACTGCGAACGTCCATGGGCAACCCTCCTCCAATACCCGATATTCCGGAACCATCCGGCAGATAAGAATTGCCCGCCCGCTATAAATGCACTATCACGGACTGCCTGGCGTCCCACGCGCAGATCAGAGTTCCAGACCAAGACCTTCGAAGCTGTGCGAAACCTGCGGGTTAAGATGCGAAAGACAGCGAAAATCGCACCTTTCGTAGCATGCCAGAGGCTCAAGTGGGCCGAATGGGGTTCCCGCCCATAAAAATGAAAGACTGTATCGACCAATCTATTGTGTGACTCCCTTTGAGGGGACGGAAAGGCGCTACACGGCTGCGCGATTTCTTCAACGTCTCTTCTGTTGAACTCACTCGTGAACGCAGCTCCGTATGCAACCAGGGGGATCAGATTGCGGAAACAAGCTTTAGTACGGACATTGCCCTAGCTCTGCCTCGATGAAGTACATCCCTGAGCTGAGGTCTGCTCTCGGCGACGAGAAGGTGTTGACAGACCCTGCGGAACTCTACGTGTACGGAGCGGACTGGAGCCCGCGGACTTCGGACGAGATACGCCCTCCCGACGTCGTCGTCCAACCGAAGACGACCCGCGACGTCCAGAGGACCATCAAAGTCGCTTACTCGCATGACGTGCCGGTGACGGCAGGAGGAGGACTCACGGGCATGCTTGGCGGTGCCGTGTCGTTGTTCGGTGGCATCTACATCGACACCACCACGATGAACTCAATCATTGAGGTGGACCCGAAGAACCAGACCGTGAGGGTGCAAGCCGGGGCGACATTGCAGGAGGTCAACGATGCCGTCAACCCCTACGGTCTGTGGTTGCCGCACCAACCGGAGTCTAAATGGGTCAGCACCGTGGGTGCGGCAATCGCATGTGACAACGATTCGACCTTCGGCGTCAGGTACGGCAAGATCTTGAACTGTCTGCTCAGCGCACAGCTGGTCACGGGCACAGGAGAAGTGCTGGAGCTTGGCCATCGAAAGGCCCATTTCACATCTTCGGGGTACAAGTTGAAGGACCTGCTCGCGGGGAGCGAAGGCACCCTCGGGGTGGTGACCGAGGCGACGCTCAAGCTCGAGCCCATCCCCGAGACGAGGCTGGTCGAGATGCTCGTCTTCCACAGGATGGGCAGCGCGGTCGACTATCTCAACCGGCTGCTGAAAGCGGGTATCTGCATCGAGGCTGCGCACATCAACTGCAAGCGACGACTGAACTTCTACACGCACGCATACAAGACGAAGCATGGAAAGGACCCGGACATTCCGGCATGGGCGGAGGCGCTGCTCGCAATTGCGTTTGCGGGAGACACCAAGATCATATCTGTCCAGAGAGACTACGCCCTGGAGCTGGCTGCGGAGTTCGAGGCAGAGACCGTCAAGGAAAGGGAGATCATCGACAGCTGGTGGGCGTCGAAATACACCTTGGAGTTTGAGCCCTTCAAGCAGAAGTGGCCTGATTCGCAGACGACCAAGAAGTTCGGAGCGGCTGACCCGGGGGTACCCGTCGGCAGGCTCGAGGAGTTCTACCACAAGTTCGTGGAGGTCGCGGAGAAGCACAGGCTGGAGATCATCGGGATGAACGCGTATCTCGAGCATCCCAACAGCATAGGGTTCTCCCTCTCGTGCGCGGTATTCGTCGACTACAGGGATGCCGACGAGGTCAAGCGTTTCAGGATGTTCCACGACGAGCTCAGCAAACTGGCGATACAGTTCGACGGCACCATGAGCACATTCATGAGCGACTCGCATCAGAAGGCGCCGTATATGGAGCTCGAGCACGGGCGTTCGCTGAAGTACATGAGGGATATCAAGAGGCTGTTCGACCCGAAGGGGATCATGAACCCTGGAAAGAAGTTCCCCCGAGAGGAGGGATGAGGACGGCCGACCTCAAGGAGTTCGAGGAGGAGCTCGAGACCTGCTTCGGGACGTCGTGCGGCTTCTGCGAGCGCGGATGTCCGGTGTATCAGGCGATGAAAGTGAGGACGCTGTCGATGAAGGGCAGGAACCGCACGATGCTCGGGCTGCTGAAGGGCAAGTTCGAAATCACACCGGCTGTTGTCCAGGCAGCGTTCGAATGCACGTTATGCGGCAACTGTGACCGATGGTGCTCGCTCAAGAACACAGAGCACACGAGGGCGTTCAGGGAGTACCTCCTGAAGCACGGCGTGGAGCCCATGAAGGAGCACTCGTCGCTGCTGGCGAGCTTGAAGAACTACGGCAACCCGTGGTTCCAACCGAGGAGTGCACGCGGCAAATGGCTGAGGGGGCTCGACATACCGAAGGCTGCTCCGGGGAAGCAGGAGGTGCTGTTCTTCGCGGGCTGCACATCCGCTGTCATGAAACCGCTCGTGCCATCGTTGGCCGCGAGCGCGAAGCTGCTGAAAAGAGCGGGGGTCGATTTCGCCGTTATGGGGCAGGACGAGCCATGCTGTGGCTCGACGCTCCTGAGAGTTGGACAGGCGGACGCGTTCGAGAAGCTGGAGAAGGAGAACTTCGAGAGGTTTAAAGCGCTGGGCGTGAAGCGGATCGTGACGGCGTGTCCTGGATGTTACACCACGCTCAAGGAATCGGCAGAGAAGCTGGGCAGCGACATCGAGGTCATGCATATAACACAGGAGATAGCCGACCTCGTCAAGAGCGGTGATTTGGAGGTGAAGAGGTCGAGCGAGAAGATGACGTATCACGACCCGTGTCATCTTGGAAGGCTCGGGGGCATCTTCGATGAGCCGCGCGAGATCGTGAAAGCCGTGTCGAGCTTCGTTGAGATGCCCAATCACGGCTACGAGTCCAGATGCTGTGGGGCAGGCGCGGGCCTGCAGTCGGCGTTCCCGAAGCTGTCGCGTGAACTAGCGGCGAAGAAGGTCGACGAGGCAAAGGGCACGGGCGCAACCACGCTGGTAACATGCTGCCCGTTCTGCGAAACACAACTAAGGACCGTGCCTGGCATCAAGGTCGTCGACCTCATGGAGCTCCTGCTCGAGTCCACAGAAGTCAACTGTAAGAAGGATGCCAGCAGGTAAGTATGATCACTGCTTCTTGCGCTTCGCCTCGCGCTCGTATGTCCTCAGAGCGTCCCTCGCCATTGTCCACGTGATGAGGAATACTATCGCCACGCCCAGCGACAACGCGGCGGACCAAAGGACCTTCACTGGGTTGGAGGCGTCTGTCACAGCTATGTATAGGTAGAGAAGCCCCACACCTATGATGGCGAACGCCGCGCTGATCCTGATTGACACCTTGGATAGCTCAGAGACTGTTCCGATTTCGACCATTGTCTCCCCGTCCTCGAATATCGGGGACGGACGTACTTAAGGATTAGGCAGGATTCCCAAGTGCGATGGTCTGAGTTCAGCTCTCCAGCTCGTATGTCACGCGTTCCCTGTCCTTGCCCTTCCGCTCTCTCTTCGTGATCTTCAGCCGCCCTATCTCTCCAAGCGAGCGAACATGCGTTCCCGCACATGGGCAGATGTCAAAATCGCCGATGGTGACGACCCTCAGCTCGCGCACCGACTTCGGCAGGAGGTCGAGGTTCGCCCTCTGGGCGTCTACGTCCTTCTCGAGTGTCTCCCTCGATATCGTCGATATGTCGACCGACGTGCCCTTCGCGAAGATGTCGTTGCACTTCGCCTGGACCTCGGCGAGCATGTCGTCCGTGAATGTGACTGGGGCGAAGTCTATGCGTGAGCGGTCGTGGTATATCTGGTTGCCAACCGTCCTCGCATGGAACATGTCGTAGACGACGCCGGATATGATGTGCTGAGCGGTGTGCATCCTCATGTGGGCGTACCTGCGGTCCCAGTCGAGCGTGCCCCGGACCTCGTCAGGGACGGTGTCTGGGTTCTGTACGAGGTGATGTTCGATCTGCCCCTTCTTGGTCACCTCTCTGACCGCCGCACGGCCGCCCGCCCACGACAGCGTCCCTGTGTCCGAGGGCTGCCCTCCACCGACGGCGTAGAATGCAGTCCTGTCAAGCACGACATGGTCGAATCCGCGGGCGATGACACGGGCGTCGAACTCACGGATGTAGTTGGACTCCGCGTCCTTCATGTATAGTATCTCAGTCATGGTTCACACTGGTCCCCTGTGAATGAAAAACGAATAGGCGGGAAGTGGTTTTATTCCTTCGGCGCACCGCAGTTCGGACAGGTGTGCATGAACATCGGGAACTGTACGTTGCAGTTCTTGCACCTGAGCATCGGCGTCGTGTGCGGGTGATACTGCGGCTGTGGCGGCTGCCCCTGTGGTGGTGCCTGGACAGGCGCGGGCGGTGCCTGGTGAGGATGCGCTGAGTGTGGTACCTGGGCGACCACTGACCCCTGGGAGTAAGGCATGTATCCGACCGGCGTGTGGGCGCTTATGGCGTCTCCCAGCTTGATGTAGGTCAATATCAGCAGTATCGACGGCACGGCGAATGCGGCGAAGCCGAACATGATCCATACCATCGTATCGTTCTTGGCGTCATGGAACCTGCCCTGGTCGACCGCGTCTATGATCGTCTTCTTGAGGAAAACCGCGGACAAGAAGCATATCACCATGGCGATGAGGCCTATCATCCCGATGAGGAGTCTCGAAACGCCCCCGTCAAACGCATATAGTGTCAGCTCGACGATGGCTATGACGAACCAGCCCAGTACCCACAGCAAGAACATTATCTCGGCCCACCAGGCGTATCTTCGGCCTTCGGCGACGTCCCTCGGAAGCCACGGCGGGGAGGATACTGGCGCGATAATCGTATCTAAAGCACTGTTCATCTTGAATGCCTCCTCTAATCATCCCTTCTGTCGCTCATGGGCGACATGGTTAGAATCGTGGTGGGCATATATAGGGTTTTGCAAGAGAACGCTCGAGCCAGCAGCACACTGCGCATGCGGGCACACGTGTAGCGCGACCATTCAGCCCAATCCGGCTGAAAAATCGTCCGCCCTGCGCATCGCCTCCAGGACCATATCTGGAGTTACAGCGAACGGCATGTTCGACATCGTGTCCTTGGGGTCGCACGCCTTCTCCGCCACCGCAGGAAGCAGTGATATGTCGATCTCCCCGAGCTGGTCCAAACGTGTCGGCAGGCCTATATCCCTGCACCATCCAACGACGCGTTCCAGCTCCTCTGCGGGGCGTCCCTCCAGCATCATCTGCACTATCGTCCCGAACGCGACGACCTCGCCGTGCTTCTTGTTCACCCCGGGGACGATCGTCAGGCCGTTGTGGACCGCGTGGGCCGCGGCGCAACCGCCTCCGCCGAAGCCGAACCCGCTCATGAGCTTGATGGCCTCTATGATCGCCTCCAACGACTCCGACATGATGCCCGCCTCCGAGTCCTTCTTGGCCTGCACGCCATGCGCCATCAGCGTCGCGAAGCATCTCAGGTTGACCTCGATGGCCGCGGTCGCAGCGAGCGTGTTGGACCCTTTCGCCAGCATCGTCTTCGCGTAGGCTGGCTTCTCGAAACCGCACGAGAGAGCGTCGCCCATGCCCTGGACTATGTACTCAATGGGCGCGAAACCGACGACCTCTGTGTCCACGAGCACCAGTGCCGGCGCCCTTGTGAGATAATAGTCCTCGACGAACGCGTGGTCTTCGGTGAAGATGACTGCGTCCGCCATCTGGTCGGCGTTTGTCGCGCACTGTGTGGGGACGGTCACCACCGGCAAGCCCTGCTTGTCCGCCACGGCCTTCGCAGTGTCGACCGCCTTGCCGCCACCACATCCGATTATGACATCGGCACCGACGTCTGCGGACTCGGCTATGACGGCGTCGATCTTGGCGTATGTGCATTCCTTCACGGAATCGACGTATCCGACCATGGGAGACCCCGCGGATTTCAGGCTCGCCTCAACGCGCGCTCCGACTGTCGCGAACGACGTCTTACCAGCGACGACGAATGGCTTGGATCCCATGCCCTTGGCGAAGACCCCTATGTCGTCGATCGCGCCGGCTCCCTGGACGTACCTCGAAGGCAGTATGACATTCCTGAATCCCCTCTGCGGCATGGCGCGATATCCCCCTTGAAACGGATGTTCCGAGGGCGGCCATGCCGTCAAGCGATTTCAAGCTTGCGATTGAAGGTACTGGCTTCGTGCTCGGAATGGCCAAAGAACGCCACAAAGTAATAAGTAGAGACTCAGAGATAAGAGCCTCGATAATACTCTAAGCGGGAAGAGCGATTCGTTCAGCCTTGACCTGCTGGACAGTGAATTCAATGAGATACGAAGACTATAGAGACATATACTCACGATTGAAGACTCCTAGGGACATCGACAGGCTCGTGGAAGAGCTGAGGATCGACCGCGAACTCCTTCTTGTGATGTACACTCAGAGGACAGTTCGCGACGCGACGAGGAGATACTACATCGTCAAGAAGGACATCGAGAAGCTTACGGGAGAGTGGAAGAGAGGTGTGACGATATTCAAGCTGGCCAGGAGGATCAACTTCCCTCCCGTGCTGCTTGGACTCATGCTCGCCCCCGAGATCAACGTCACCAGGAAGCAGTACTGGAAGTATCTGCGCGACCCAGACACGTGCCATGACAAGCGTCTCAAGAAGGAGCTGAAGCACATCGGCGAGATGGACATCGTATACTCCCCGAAGGGGTCGCAGGTACAGACCGAGAGAGGCAAATGGGGCGAGGCGCTGCTCCAGGATTGGCTCGACTGCAGGGAGCTCAAGTATCGGACGGAGGAGGACCTGAGGGCGACGCACAAGAAGACACCGGACGTGCTGCTGGACAAGCCGATGGCCATCGATGGTACGAAGATATACTGGATAGAGTCCAAGGCGTCCTTCGGCGACGAGATAGAGCTGAAGAAGAACGTGCGGCGACAGCTCAAGCCGTACACGGAGCTGTTCGGTGCGGGGGCCGTCGTCTACTGGTTCGGGTTTATAGAGGGCATCGAACCCCCGGAGGGCATAGCGCTGCTCGACGGGACCTACTTCGGCAGAACGTGACGCTGATACGCGTTGGCAAACATTATTGATGGCGTACGCAAATAGGCATGCCTTATGGCGAAGGGCGCCGATGATTACGTCTCCGCCGGCGATCTGGAGAAGTTCAGCTACTGCCCGCTGAGCTGGTGGCTCAGCCGCGACCATGAATCTCGAGGGACGGATCTCGCGAGGGGGATACGCGAGCACGAGGCGTTCGGCAAGTCACTCTGGCATATCGACTCCGAGGAACAGTCCGCGAAGCAGGCGGAGACGCTCGTGTTCTGGTATGCTGTCACAGCGACCATCATCGCCATCCTCGGGCTGGAGCTGGTCTTCGAGGACGACTCAATGCACCTCAGCGAGATAATGGGCGTGGCTGCCCTCATATGGGTGCTGGCG
>Ga0307379_10003558_pt1 | contig 22585 bp, 15 predicted proteins | sample UN2MG_FD_202237 | JGI IMG/M metagenome (GOLD analysis project Ga0307379, IMG submission 202237) | Soil microbial communities from Risofladan, Vaasa, Finland - UN-2 | ecosystem: Environmental > Terrestrial > Soil > Coastal area > Acid sulfate soil | place: Finland: Risofladan, Vaasa | collected... | reverse complement strand
TTTACACTCTCGGGGCCGGTATCACAGATTACCGATGAGATAATGGCGCCGTCATTCATTACTGCGGCTTTGGCGGCTCGCGAACCGATATCTATACCGGCAACTATCATCTAGCTGGCACCTTTCCCTATGTTCTCTTGGGCAATAACGGCGGCACCCAGTGCGGCAGCTATTTGCGGCATTTCGGGCACCAGGACTTCAACGCCCAGCTCTGCCTCCAGGATTTTCACCAGGCCACTGTTCAGAGCCACCCCACCAATGACGGCGACGTCCTTCTCAATACCGATTCTCTTGCACATTGATATGATGCGGGTCACCACGGAAAAGTAGATGCCGGCGACGATATCTTCTCTGGGAGTGGGTGGTTCGCGGTGCACGTGAGATATCACCTCGGATTCAGCAAACACGGCACAGGTGCTGGCAATATCAGCTCTGGACTTAGCCTGAAGAGAGAGTTTTGCCATCTCTTCCAGGGGCATCTGCATCAACTTGGCCATCTGCTGCAGGAAGATGCCGGTGCCGGCGGCACATTTATCCTGGTTTATCCAGTCGTTGAGGCGTCCCCGGTCGTTCACCTTGATGACAGTGCTGCTCTCGGCGCCCATATCTATCGCCATTCGGACCGAGGGATACAGGTGATGGATTCCTCGAGCCAGGCAGGTGGTGAGAGATTTCGGTTGCTGACTGAGTGAAACCGATTTTCCACCCGCGCCGGTAGAGACAATATAAAAATCATCGGTGGAGCTTATCCCGGCCTGATTTAGAGTCTTCTGTATTACAGATTTAGCACTTAACTCAGCTTCATCCTCGGATGGTATTATACTGGAAGCCAGGATGGCGCCATTATCCAGGATAACGGCTTTGGTGGTCAGGCTGCCAATATCTATACCCAGCGCTTTCATATACGTAAAATTAGCGGTCTTCCAGCATCTCGAAAAACTGCTCAAGCTTACCGCGTACTTCCTCCTTGGAATTAATCGTGGGGTCAACTATATCACAGTCCACAGTCAGCATCGGCACGTCCACTTCATTGAGGATGTCCTTGAATATCTTGATGGTAGCACAGGTATGCCGGCAGCCGATAAATGCCCAGTAAATCGCGCCGTCAATCTTGTACTGCTCAACGCAGTCCAGTATATCCTGCAGTGCCGACTCGGTCAGGGGGCCATACATGCTTCGCCTCTCCGGAATCATATCTGCCTTTTTCGCCACACTCTCCAGTGGCTGGCTCGGGTCGAGTCTTCCCTCTCCCCAGCGGGTAAAGAGGGGTTCAACGACACTTACCGCACCGTATTCCTGCCCAACCTTCTCCAGGAACCCGGTCAGGTACATGGGCGGTATGAACAGGGTCATCAGGCGGAAGCGCTCCGGTGAAACGGCACCTTTGCCCTGGCGAACCATATCCGCAAGTTCATCACGCAGTGTTTCCAAGTACTCAATTGCCTCCGGCTGACCGGGGCAGAGGTAATCAGCCGTCAGTAGCTGCAAATAGCTCTGGGTGCGGAAAGGAGACGGGACTGCCTTGCGCAGTTCACAGATTTCACGGAAGAGTTCAATCTGGTGGTCCATTCGGGCTACTATCTCCGCCAGCTTATCCCAGTCCATCTTATGTCCTGACTTCTCCTCAAGGAAGTGTATCATGTCTTTCAGTTCCCCAATCAGGTACTTTTTTTCCGCCTCGCTGTTCTGAAAGGGGTGGTCGAGATAGAAGCCGGGACATTTATTAATCTCCATAATTAACTCCCCGCTCTTGGCGGTATTGTCACAGATAAGGTTGGACCAGAGCATGACATCGGGGCGGGGCAGGGCGCCCAGGGCAAAAGCACCCGCCAGGCCACGGTGCGGGGAGCATATTTCCGGGGCCAGGCCCAGTTCGGCCCCGGCGGAAAGGAGCTCGGCCTGCTCGCTCATGAACAGTGCCATCATCCAGGTGGTCGTCTCGGTATGCATGGGCGTGATATCCATGGCATAGAGAATCTCGGCGGGGAAGAAGACGGTGTGGGCAGCTATAAATTTCCCCTCTTCTTTAGCATCAAGCAGGCGGTTGTAGTAATTGGCTATCATCTGGTAGTACAGTGTTTCGCTCTTTGGCGCATCGGGGCGAGCCTGGTTCATCTTGGTAATTACCCGGCAGGCCTGTATAATGCCGTTGATTTTATCGCTTCCCTTAGCTTGAGTGGTCATTTTCTCTTTGCCTCAATCATTTCCAGAAAAGCCTGGACTCTGGTCTGAATCTGCCCTGAACCGGATGTGCCGTATTCCACATCCAGGGCTAAGGTCGGTATTCCCTGTGCCTTCAGCCTTTTCGTCAGCAGCGGCAGGTCATGGGCATAGGGCACGCAGTAGCGGATGTTCTGGCTGATGACGCCATCCACCTTGAAATTGCGGGCGAGGTCCAGTATGCGGTTGAAGCGCTCATCGGAAGGGACCATGCGGGCACAGGGAAAATTATTAAGATAGCGCCGGCTTATAGCTTGCAGAGGTGCGATATCCCCGTCAATAACCACCGGGTCAGACCAGTAGCGGGTACTGGTGCAGAGTTCGTCGGTTACCACCAGCCCTCCCTGCGCTTCAATAGACTTGATGAATTCGGGGTTATTCATTACACTACCGACCACCATCAGGCGCGCCCGGCCGCTATGGTGGTTGCCCGACTCAGCAAGCTCGTTCAGCAGGCTTTTAAGCCACTGGTTAAATAGCTCTTTGGGCATGCGGAAGCTGGCATTCAGCACTTCCATTGTCTCGGCGCCGGTGATAGGCGGTTCACCGAGCTTCCTCAGTTCATAAAGACTCTTCAGTAATGCCCTGGATTCATTGTACACTTCAATGGAGTGAAGAAGCTCCTCATCGCTTATCTGAATACCGAGGTGCTCCTCCAGATGTTGCTTGAACTGGCTGACCTGCTGGTAATAAAGGTCATGGGCACTCTGAGTGTACTTGCGGGGTACGGTGATTATATGTGAAAAAGGCGTCTTGATGTAATACTGCCATAAGTCAAAGAGGCGGCGGGCCCCATCACAGGTGGAGCCGGCTACCATGCCGTCCAGATAGTCATACTCCCCCCTGATGCCCATTTGCAGGCAGCTCCGTGAGAAGGAGCAGTTGTTGATGTAGAGGTAGGCATTGCCGTCCTCAAGCTCCATCTCCTGGGGGTAGCCGGTAATCCTGACAGGGAGACCGCCGGCAGCGTGTATGATTTCTTCAGGGACATAGGTGCAGAGCCAGCCAAATACTTTCTTGCCCTGGCGCTTGTGCTCTAATATCTCGGCGGTCTTGGGGAATCTGTCATTGACTTCCCGAAAGCGGTCAAGCGTATTTGGTTTGATGTTTTTTATCTTTGAAGACTCTGGTGGCATAATAAAATATCTACTCAATACCCAGGTAAAATTTACCCATCCAGCTGCGCCAAATTTATAGAAACGCTTTTATTCCCAAAACGCTATTATATACCCGATGGCCGGTTACTGCAAAAAATCCAGCTCGGGATGAAATCCAACGAATATTGCCCCCGGCCCGGCACCGTATCCCATCACTGGGCTATACTCACTGATGAGTACCCTCAGGCAATTAAAGTCCTGCCTGAGCAACTCGGTAAACCTTTCCGCCATATCCGGGGCGGCGGCATGCATTACCATGAAATGCAGAGAGTCTGTCTTCGCCTCTTCTTTTATCAGGTCGATTAATTTTTTATAGCCGGCCTCCCGATTTCTTACCTTGTCAACGAACTCCAGTGTGCCTTCATCAGTCATCCGGTTGATTGGTTTTATATTAAACAGGGCAGCCATCTTGGAGGCAAACTTGGACATGCGGCCGGTCCGGTAAACATAGCGCAGAGTATCCAGCATCATAATACCTTTCGTTTGTTGCCGGACCTTTTCGGCAATATCGGCTACCTGCTCGAGGTCCATCCCCTGGGCGGCGGCTCTGGCAGCAGCCAGAACGATTAGCCCCTGTGCTCCGGCAACGGTTTTGGCATCAAATACTTTCAGGCTGGTTTGCGGTGATTCCTTTTGCAGCATTTCTGAGGCTAAGCCTGCTGTCTTATTATTGGCGCTCAGTGCGGATGAGAGCGTAATGTGGATTATTTCTTCTGACTTCTTGCTTAATTTGAGATATTCCTCAAGGAAGTACCCGGGGGTGAGTGCCGATGTGGTAAATTTATCCGGGTCTTTTTTAATCAGCTGATATGCTTCCGTGGCGCTCAAGGTCACCCCATCAATATAGCTGTGACCGTCAAAGAGTATGTTGGCGGCGGGGACTATCGTAATGTGATATTCCTCAGCCAGGTTTTGAGGAATGCCGGCTACGGTGTCGGTCATAACGTATACTTTTTGCATTTTGTGTGACCTCCTTTTGGTGTCAGGACTGCCTGGGCATGTCTTTAAATTATATTTTCGCCATGTTTCTCAATTTGGCTTTATGTTACGAGGTAGCCGCCGTCCACAACGACCAGGCTACCGGTCATATAGCTTGCCAGTTCTGAAGCCAGAAACAGGGCTACCCGCCCAATATCGTCAGCCCTGCCCATCCGCCCCAGAGGCATGCGGGACATGAATGCTTTTAATTGTGCCTTTCCCTGGTCTGTGGCAGGCCCAGAAAGTTGTGCTACTACACCCTCCGTCAGGATACCGCCGGGAGCGATGGTATTCACCCTGATGTCGTGTCGACCCAGTTCCATTGCCATACTTTTGGTTAAGGCTACCACACCTCCTTTGGAGGCATCGTAAGCAGATAGTCCTTCGGCTGACGGGTGTATCGCCTCAATGGAGGCGATATTGATTATGCAGCCTCCCCGCCCTTGCTCTATCATCCGCTGGCTGGCTTCACGACCGCAGAGGAAAGTACCTTTCAGATTAACTGAGACCACCTTTTCAAAATCATCGGCGCTCGTCTGCGCCAAGGGTATTTGTGGGTATATGCCGGCACTGTTCACCAGAATATCAATGCTGTCCATTTCCTTCGCTGCGGTCTCAACCATATCCCGCACCTGTTTTTCGCTGCTCACATCACATTCCGTGGCTTTAACTTGGTACCCGTAGCCACTGAGCTCCTGGCTGGCTTGCTGGGCGCTTTTGCCGTCGGAATCAACGATGAGAATACTGGCACCCGCCTCGGCAAGTCGGTAAGAGATAGCAAAGCCGAGTCCAGTGGCGCCGCCGGTGACAATAGCTCCCTTACCGGTAAGGTCAATAAGCTTGCTAACGGGTATATTGTCGGTGGGTGAACTCATAAGTACCCTGTTTTCTACAATACCTAGATTCTCTATGTATTGTAGTGAGTAAGGCTAACCGCTGTCAAGTTATTTTTATACTACAGAGCCGTGTTATTGAGCAGGGTTGCAATTGAAAATAATAAATGACCGGCACACCTGACTGTGACTTTTATGTGAAGATTACCGGCGGTATTGTGACATAGCCGTGAGTTGGTCTCCATAAGATGAAGTGTGCTTAAGCAACAGGTGAGAACTCATCTCATGTTACCGGGTATGACTTTAAAGTTGGCTACCAGCTTCAGACTGATAGCTATTAGTGGCGGAATATGTCTTTAGCGGAGGCTACAAAAATAAGGCGGCGAACTGACTGAAATGAATAGTATTAGATATCCGATGGTGGTGTCGGAAAACGACCGTATATGGCTGAAATATTGCGGGTTTCTTGATTTATCCATTGAGCAATTTATGGCAATACAGGAGAGGCTTTTACTGCAACAGCTTGAGCAGGTTGCCGGTTCTCCTCTGGGAGAAAAGCTGATAGGCCGGAAAATGCCTGGAAGCGTGGATGAGTTTCGGCGTTCAGTGCTGCTGACTAAATATGAGGATTACCTCCCGGAATTTGAACGAGGCAACGGGAATTTTCTTCCTGAGAAGCCGTATATCTGGGCTCATACGTCAGGTGCCTCGGGCACATTCAGGAAAGTCCCTTACACGCTTGAAGGCTATAACACGAATCTGGATAACCTTATGGCTGCATTCATTCTGGCTTGCTCAAAAGAAAGGGGGCGAAGTTTGCTTACCGAAGGAGACCGCGTGTTGTTCAACGTGGCACCCCCTCCCTACTTTTCTGGAGTACTGGCTTCCGGAGCGAGTGAAAAGTTTAACCTGAGGCCGGTTATGTCCCCCGATATGCATGACAGTATGGACTTCAAAGAAAAAGTCGCCAAGGGCTTTGAGGTATCTTTGCAAACCGGCGTTGATATATTGATTGCTATGACCAGCGTTATGGTCAAAATGGGGAATGATTTCAATCGGCTATCCCGGAAGAAGAACAGGAAAACGAATTATTTTGCAAATCCGGCAGTGCTCTATCGTATTGCCAGGGCGTTTTTGCGCAGCAGGCTGGAGAAAAGGAGAATGTTACCCAAGGACCTGTGGCCGGTTAAAGCTTTAATTGGCTGGGGCATTGACACCCGTATCTATAGAGACCTGGTGTATAAATACTGGGGTGAGTACCCATACGAATTACATGCCTGCACGGAAGCCGGCATCATTGCCTTGCAGAGCTGGAATAGGCAGGACCTCACTTTTATACCTTACTCCAACTTTCTGGAGTTTATCCCTGAAACCGAGTGGTTGCGGGGCAAGAGGGATTATTTGTATGAGCCACACACGGTACTGCTTCCCGAGGTTAAACCGGGCGAGCGATATGAGCTGGTAATCACCAGTTTCCACCGGATGCCCTTCATCAGGTATCGACTGGGGCACCTTGTCCGCATCACGGCGCTGGAGGATAAGGAGGCGCAGATTTACCTGCCGCAAATGGTCTTTGAGGCCAGGGCCGATGACCTGATAGACATCGCTGGCTTCACCAGAATAAGCGAGACGACTGTTGCTCAGGCAATCGCCAATATTGGAGTTGACCATGAAGAGTGGACAATCCGGAAGGAAATTTACCAGAACAAGCCAAAACTTCACCTCTACATTGAGCTGAATGGCGGAAATTTACCGGAAGATTTGGCTTCAGTTCTGCACACCGAATTAAGGCGCCTGGACCCCGGCTATCATGACCTGGATACCATGATGGAAATCCGTCCTCTTGAGGTAACGGTACTTCGTCCCGGCACCTTCAGTGAGTATTACCTGGTAGAAAAAGAGAAAGGAGCGGAACTGCACTTGCGGAAACCACCTCGCCTGAATGCGCCTGATGAAGTTATCCGAAATCTTATTTACCTGAGCAGTAAGAGAAGGGTGGCAGTATATTAGTGCCGTGAAAAATACAGTCGTAAGCATATTGGAACAGAAATATTTAATAACTCGATACACTTTGCCAGTTAGGCCAGTGAATATCAGAAAGACATTAGGGAGTCGCCAGCTTTGATGCTATACATACTGATACCCCTGACAGAGGTGGTGTTCTGCGTTGCCTTGCTAGTTTTACTGATAGTAAGGGGTAAGCACCATGTTGCCAGGAAACCTTTCTTCCTGTTCCTCATCAGCATGGGCTTGTGGGGGTTGTCCATCTTTATGATGCGCGCCAGTTCCAATTTGGTGGATGCCCTGTTCTGGGAGAAATTCGTTTTCGTGGCTATTTTGAGTGCGGCGTTGTTCTTTTACTGGTTCACTATAAGTCTGACCGGAACCAAACCGAAAAGCCAGATACATTATCTTCTGCATATTTTCTACTTGATTTGCCTGTGTCTCATTCCGACCGGGCTCGTGGTTAGCGGCATGCAGATGATGTGGTATGGCAAGGCCCCTATCGTCGGTCCTCTTTTCCCGCCCTATGTCTTGAGTGTGTATGCCCCGATAGTATTCGGCCTGATAATACTGATAAAGCATGGCAGGCAGTCCAGGGTCATCGATGAAAGAATCCGCAATCAGTATATTATGGCGGGAATAATTGCCATGTTTATTGGCGGTACTACCGACTATCTACCTCCCATAGGCATCAACATGTATCCTCTTGGCATCGTTGGTAACATCCTGTTTTGCTTACTGGCTACAGTAGCCATGCTGAGGTACGACCTCCTGGAAATGAAAGTGGTAATCCGCAAAGGAATAGCCTATTCGCTGGCAAGCATGTTCCTTTTAAGTGTTTTTGGTTGCCTGATATTTATACTTAATAATGTATTTCAGCAAACTTTGAACCACGTTTCGCTGACTATCACTATTGTGTCTGTCTTTATTACCATTATCCTTATTGCGGTATTTCAACCGATTCTACCCAAGTTTCAGCGCATGGTGGACCGGTGGTTCTTCCGGGAAAGGTATGACCATCTTCAGGCTCTGAAGCGGTTCACCAAGGAGACCAAAGATGTTGTGGACCTCAGGCAGCTGACTTCGTCCCTAGTTACCGCGGTTGCCAATGGGATGCAAAGTCGGGCGGTTTATCTGCTGTTGCCATCCTGGAATACGGGCGACTTTACTGTCCATTCGCACTACGGGCAGAACCATATCGGGCGTCTATCATTCCCGGCTAGCGGTCTGCTGGCTCTGACCATCAAATACAAGGATAGCCCTGTTGATGTTGATGATATAGATATCATCCCCAGACTAGATACTTTTTCCGGTGGCGAAGAGCAGACCCTGCTGAGGAACCAGATAGAACTCCTGGTACCGTTGAAGAATAAGGACCAGCTGGTTGGAATCTTGTTCCTCGGGAAGAAGTTTTCCGGTGAACACTACTCCAATGAAGACAGGCGATTGCTGCAAGTGATTTCACGAGAGGTGGCGGTGAGCATTGAAAATGCTCTTGCCTATGAAAACATGCAGAGAGAGCACGGCGAGCTGCTGGAAGCCATGGACGGAATCATTCACGCCATGTCGTTGGTAGTGGAAGCCAGAGACCCGTATACAGCCGGGCACCAGCGAAGGGTGGCTGATCTGGCATTCACTATCGCCAAGGAGATGGGCCTCTCAGAGTGGCAGGTAAAGGGGATACATGTTGCTGGATTGCTCCACGACGTGGGTAAGCTGGTGGTGCCCGCCGAGATTCTCACCAAGCCGAGCAAGCTTAACCAATCCGAATTCAGCATCGTTCAGCGTCACCCTCAGGTAGGTTATGACATACTGGAGATGATAGAGTTCCCCTGGCCGGTGACCAAGACTATTCTGCAGCACCATGAGCGGCTGGATGGTTCCGGCTATCCCCACGGCCTTTCCGGGGAGGACATTATCCCTGAGGCGAGAATTCTGGGTGTGGCTGACGTTGTTGAAGCCATGTCGTCCCATCGACCCTACCGTCCGGCTCTTGGCTTGAACAGTGCTCTGCAAGAAATCAGCAAGGGCAGAGGGGTTATTTACGATTCCGAAGCGGCGGATGCCTGTTTGCGGCTTTTCCAGAGTAAGGAACCGGTGTTTGAGAAATTGATGGCGACGGCTACTTCTGTATAATAGCTGGTTCGTTTAAGTCAATTTAACATCAATGAAAGGAGGTAGAAATGCTAAAAGTAAGTAAAAAGATGAGGACAGGAGGTAAAACGATGAAAAGGAAATCATTGCTTATTGGGCTGACGCTGGCTCTGCTCTCAATTTTGATAATGCCAGTATCGGCACTAGCCGCGCAGCCGGTGGCGTTTAATGCCAGCGGGACTATCAGTTCAATAACAACCGGCGATGTCCTGGCAGCAGGTAAAAGTGGCCGGTGGGTGGTGCAGGAGCGAGAGCTGTGCGGTAGCCTGTGCGGGGACATAAACGGTGACTTTGTTCTGACCTATAAAGCTAATGTCAATGAGAACCAGGCAGGTAATCTGGCCGGCAAGCTAGTAGTTGGCGAAGGTGCCTACATTATAAGTCTGAATGGTAAGAGCCAGCCCATGGATTTTGTCTGGTTTGAAGCATTCGGCGTTTACCTGCCAAGACTGTCTATCAATGGACACTGGACGTTTACCGAGGGAGCTAAAGGCGAAGGCAACTATGAAGCGTGGTTTGTCTTTGTACCTTATATTGATGAGCAGGGCAATGTCCATGTTGGTCAAATTGTAGGTAGTGCCATCGTACTCAGTGGCAAGCAGCAACCGTAAATATTGGATAATTTGGCCGGCATGGAGAAGAGATTTTAGCAAGAGTATGGCAGATAAAGGCTACTGTTGCCGGGACCGCCATATAGTTAACATAATTATGCCACCCAGTATAAAGGCAGCTAAAATAAAAAGCATGATCGGCCAGGTTTCTTTTTGCGGTAAGCTAGCAGGTGCAGATGGTACTGACGGTGCTGCTGGTGGGTTTGCGCCAGGTGAGGAGGCTTCAGGAGTGGCCGAAGGCGGGAGGGGGGCTGAAACAGTTACTGTCCTTTCATTATTGGTCTCATCACTCTCAGACACCTTCTCGTTGTAATCAGCAATTGCCTTGATGGCGTGCGAACCGGCTTGAGCAGCCCAGATGAAAAACTTTTTGTCGGTGGCATCGGGTTCTATCGGGCTAACATAAATTGAAGTCAGGTAGGTGCCATCAGCATAGCAGGCGATGCGGAAGCGGTCAGCCTGCTCACTGCCCTGATTTTTAATGGTCACGGTAAAGGTTACATCGTCCCCTGATGACGGGCTTTCCGGCGACCAGGTAATTGCCTCGATGGTGAGGTCGGGGGCAATGATAGAGAAAGTTGCCGGTCTTTCATTATTGGTCTCATCACCCTCATCAACCTCATTGTTAGCGTCAACAACTGCTTTGATGTCATGTAAATATGCCTGGGCAGTCCAGACGAAGGTTTTGGTTGTGGTGGTGTCGGCAGCTAACTCTTCAACCTCCTGATGAGCTACGGGAGAACCGTCAACATAGAGGTCAATATGGGAGGAACCGGCCCTGTCGCTGCCCTGATTTTTAACGCTCACGGTGAGGGTTACCTCATCCCCGATTGCTGCGTTTTGCGGCAGCCAGGTGATTGACTCAATGATGAGGTCAGGGATGGGGAAAGTAGTCAGCTTCTCATTATTTTCCTCATCACTCTCAGTAATCTGCTGGTCATTGTCAGCAACTGCCCTGATGGTATGCAAGCCTGCCTGAGCAACCCAGGTAAAGGTTCTGGTCGCTGTGGCGCCGGCACTTATCTCGTTAACCTCCTGGTAGCCTCTGGAAGAGCCATCGATATAGAAGTAAACGCGGGAGTAGCCAGCCGGCTCACTGCCCTGATTTTTTACGCTCACGGTGAAGGTTACCTTATCCCCTGTTGACGGGCTTGCCGGTAAGCCGGTTATTGACTCAATGATGAGGTCGGGAGCAAAGGTTGAGAAAATGACCGTCTTTTCATTATTGGTCTCATTCCTCTCCTCTATCCTCATGTTTGGGTCGGCAACTGCCTTGATGTTATGTGAGCCGACCTGAGCGGTCCAGCTAAAGGTATAGTTGTCGGTGGTATTGGCACTTATCGGATTAACATAGCGTGACGCCTGGTAGGTTTCATCAATATAGTAATCATAATAGGAGAAATCAGTCTTACCACCGCCCTGATTTTTCACGATAACCATGAAGGTTACTTCATCCCCTATTGATGGATTTGTCGGCAGCCAGGTGATGTTTTCAATAATGAGGTCAGGAAGAGAGGCGTCGGAGAAGGTTATGGTCTTCTTGTTGTTGGTCTCGTCACTCTCATAGACTCTCTCTTTGTCGTCGGCAACTGCCTCCATAGTGTGCGAACCTGCCTTAGCAACCCAGGTAAAGGTCCTGGTCACCGTGGCGCCAGCGGCTATCTCTCCGGTTTCCTGATAGTCTGTTGCAAGTTCATCAACGTAGAAATAGACTCGGGAAGAACCAGCCTCACCGACGCCCTGGTTTTTTATGGTCACAGTGAAGGTTACGCTATCACCTGTTCCCGGAATTTCCGGCGACCAGGTTATTGACTCAATGATGAGGTCAGGAGGTAGCGTAGAGAAGATTATGTTCTTTTCATTGTTGGTCTCGTCACTCTCCGCAAGCCTATGAGTGTAGTCGGCAACTATTTTAATATCGTGCTGACCTCTCCGGGCAGTCCAAACGAAGCTCTCGTTGTCAGTGGCGCCGGCGTCTATCGGGTCAACGGTGACTGTGGCCAGAAGAATTTCATCAATATAGTAAGCCACCTGAGAATAGTCAGCTCTGCCACTGCCCTGATTAGTTATGGATGCGGTGAAGTTTACGCTAGCACCTTTTGAGGGGCTTTCCGGCAACCAGGTTAGTGCTTCAATAATGAGGTCGGGAGCCAGCGGGGAGAAGGTTATGGTCTTTTCGTTGTTGCTCTCATCACTCTCGGTAACCTGGCTGGCCTTATCAACGATTACTTTGATTTCATGCGGGCCTGCCTTGGCGAACCAGGTGAAAGTCTTGGTCACGTTGGCACCGGAATCTATTCTCTCAACCCCCTGGTGGTCTCGGTAAGAACCGTCAAGGTAGAAGTAGACAAGGGAGGTGCCGGCATTGCCATTACCCTGATTCTTTATGGCAACCATAAAGGATACGGTATCACCTTTTGATGGATTTTCCGGCAACCAGGTTATCGTCTCAACGAAAAGGTCCGGGGCAAGGGTGGAGAATAAATACGGTTTCTCGTTATTGGTCTCGTTACTCTCGGTGACCTTTTCGCTGGAGTCGGCAATTACCCTGACGGTGTGTGAGCCAGGTTGGGCAGTCCAGGAGAAAGTTTTGGTGGCTGTGGCATCAGGTTCTAATGAATTAATAGTGGATGAGCCTATGTGGTCATCATCAATATAGTAGCTGACGTTGAAGTTGCTGGCACTGTCGCTTCCCTGGTTCTTTACGGTTACCGTGAAGATTACTCTGTCTCCCATTGATGGATTTTCCGGCGACAAAGTAATGTCTTCAATAACGAGGTCAGGAAGGGTACCCGAAAGGGCTACTACCTTTGCATTCTGGTCCTGGCTAGCCATAGCACCGGCGCCAGCTATACTAACGGAGGCTGAGGCGAGGGTAAATACTGATAATATTATTATGGTTGCGGTTAGAATCCTCTTAATCATCTCCGGATACCTTGCCTGACGAAAATAAATAATATTTACATAATACATATTACAAAACAATAGGGTATTAAGCAAAGGGTGTTGACTAGTACTTTGGTGGGGGTATTTAAGGGTAAGCCGCTGGTTTCGCTTTGACGTTTATATGATTAATTAATTTGCCGGCAGGTGAATAGCGAAAGATTTTTAGTTCCGTAATTTATAATTCCGGGTTCAGCTTTTCAGACAGCTTTGTTATCATATCTTCAGTCATAGAGGCGAGGTCATACTCAGGCTTCCATCCCCATTCTTTGCGGGCAGCGCTGTCGTCCATATAATTAGGCCAGGACTCAGCGATTGCCTGGCGAACCGGGTCAACCTTGTATTCAATTACAAAATCGGGTATATGCTTCTTGATTTCGTTGGCTACGTGCTCCGGGGCAAAGCTCATGGCGGTGACGTTATAGGCATTCCGGTGCTTCAGCTTGCCGGCATCAGCCTCCATAATATCAATTGCCGACTTTATCGCATCGGGCATGTACATCATATCCATGTAAGTTCCTTCTCTGATGAAGCAGGTAGTGTATTTTCGGTGTTTGATGGCTTCGTAGAATATTTCTACCGCGTAGTCCGTGGTTCCACCTCCGGGCGGAGTAATGTAGGAAATAAGACCTGGCCAGCGGACACCGCGAGTGTCTACCCCGAATCTGTGGTGGTAATAATCACAGAGTAGCTCGCCGGCAACTTTGGTGACCCCATACATGGTGTTGGGGCGCTGAATTGTATCCTGTGGAGTGTTATCCAGGGGGGTAGTCGGACCGAAAGCGCCGATAGAGCTGGGGGTAAAGACGGCGCATTCATGCTCCCGTGCCACTTCCAGAATATTGTAGAGACCGTTGATATTTACATTCCATGCAAGCTGGGGATTCGCCTCTGCCTTAGCTGAAAGCAGAGCGGCCAGGTGGTAGATAGTTCCTATGTCATGTTTTTTAACGATTTCTTCAACGGAATTTATATTGGTGCAATCAATGAAGCGGAATGGTCCCGAATTGAGCAATTCTTCACTAGGTCTGGTTGCGTGGCCGGTGGCTACGACATTGTCGCTGCCATATCTATCTCGTAATGCCAGCGTGAGCTCGGAGCCAACCTGTCCACAGGCGCCGGTTACCAAAATTCCCTTCATAAGTATGTCTCACTTTCCTCTGAGGTTAGTTGGCACTAATTAAATTGAGAATTAGTTAAATAATTATAGTGGGGTATCTTAAGAAAACGCAAATTCAAGCCATTTAGCCCAATCCTCCGGGGATTAAAACAGTTTACTCCTTTCAGAGTCCAGCTTTGCCTTGGCATTTGCCTACCGCCTGATTTCCTCTTCAGCTAGGCCAAGTTGCCGGGCAATCTCTGTGGTTCTCTGTGTGATTGTCTTGGATAAAATTGAGGATGGGTCAAATCTTGCTTCCACACCCCGGGCAATGGCCGCCACTTTTTGAACCGAGAAGCCAGAATCGGTCTCGGTAACTACTTCCGCTTCTACAACACCGAGCGCCCTCACCAGGCTCTGGGCTACGGGACACCGGCCGAGGTATTCACCTCAACCCCGGTAGAAGGTGCTAATGAGTGTATGGTAGAATCCTTAACACCAGACCCCCTGAGGATAGCGGGACCCACTCTTTATATTGACCATCTCATGTCCTAAAGATGGGGTCCACCTCACTGTACGGTCTATATCACTCTTTACAAATAAAAGGGGGGGTAACTATTGCAAAAGGTACTGCTCGATTATGGGGACGGGAAGATGGAAACGGAACTCCCAAATTCGGCAGCGGTGGTGAAATATGGTATCACTTACCAGGATCCCCCCGAAGTAGACCCCTCAGAAGCCACCAGGAAGGCACTGGAGAATCCCCTCGGAATGCCACCCCTGAGGGAACTTGCGAAGCCTGGGAAGAAAGCCGTAATAGCCTTCCCCGACCGGGTCAAGGGTGGAGCCCATGCTAAGGCTCACCGCAGGGTTTGTATTCCGCTGATTGTTGAGGAACTGCTGAAGGGTGGAATAAAAAAAGAAGATATCACCCTTCTCTGTGCCCAGGGACTTCATAGAAAAAACACTCTGGTAGAATGGTACTGGTATCTGGGTAAGAAAATCGTCGATGAATTTTATCCTAGCCAAATGACTCAACACGATGCAGAGGACCCAGAATTATTAGACTTTGGCAAGGACGAAATGGGCAACATCGTCCAGTGCAACCGTCTTATTGCCCAATGCGATATACCTATTATCATTGGTCACGTCCAAGGCAACCCCTATGGAGGCTATAGCGGTGGATACAAGATGGCGGTGACTGGTTTGACAGGTTGGCGCTCCATCGCCAGCCATCACTCCCCCCCAACCATGCACCGGGATGACTTTCTACCTGCCTCTACTCATACAACCATGCGCAGACAATTTGATTCTATCGGAAAGGCTATGGAGAAGGGCATGGGTAAGAAATTCTTTGCCGTGGATGCTGTTTTGGGACAGCGGGCCCAGGTACTGGGCGTCTATTGCGGTTCTGTAGAGGAAGTCCAAAAAGCCAGCTGGCCCCTAGCAGACCGAAGGACAAATGTTACCCTGGACATTTCAGAACCTGCCGATATCCTAATTTACGGTTTGCCTAGGAACTTCCACTACGGCCCAGGTATGGGTTCCAACCCTATCCTTATGCTCCAGGCTATCGGCGCTCAGTTAACAAGGTGCTGGAGCATCTTTCGCGAAGGAGGAGTCATCATCACACCCTCAATCTGTGACGGTTGGTTTAACGAGCATTGGTTTCCCTCTTATAAACCTACCTACGAAAAGATGCAGGAATACAGTGATTTCGCCAAGTTTTGTCAATCAGACGTCGTAGAAGAAATGTCCACACATCCAGACTATATCTATCAGTACCGGACCAAGCATACCTATCATCCCTTCCATACCTTTTCTATGATCGCCTGCGGGACTATTGCCTTGCAGCGAACCACTGCGATATTCATACCCGGTGCCAAGAAGCCGACGTATGCCCAGGGAATGGGTTGTATTCCGACCGATACCTTCGAAGAAGCTATGGAACGTGCCAAAAGAATCGTTGGCAGGAATCCTCGAATCGTATGCACCCCAGAGGCATTTTCAGGAGGGGTTGGAGTTCACCTTTACCTGAAATAAGAAAGTTCCTCAGCCTATTAGAGACTCCAGATGTGTCAGAATAGTCAATAAGTTCCACCGTTTTAATTCTGAAAATCACTTTTTATATGCTAACCCATTCGCTCGCGGGATCAACATTTCTACAATTATTCTGGCGGAATTCGAGCAATAGGTTCTACAGGTAACCTTTCAGGCTTATGGACCGGAGTATAATACTCCCATCCTTTTAAACGGTGCTAATCAAAGTTGTGAATTAAAAGAAAGAATTTACCCCTTCATCTACAATACAATCAGTACAGATATGTTCCAGATACTGATGAGGCTGGCAAATACCGAGGAAGTTTATCCCTCATCCGAGAGTGGCAGTTCATCGGTGATGAAGGGACTGCCCAGCTTTGGGTAGATAGAACTCGTATCCGTTCCTGGGGTGTTCAGGGTGGGCACGACGGTATTTTTTTAATGACCTGAGGCCCGAAAAGGAGCCAAGTTTGGGGGGGGCAGATCAGGTGCCCTTTGACATGTTGTAATAGAATGTATTCATTATTAAATAATATTCATTGTAATATAATATAAATAATGTAAACGGTAATGATATAATATAAGTCGAGTAGCCGTTTAAGATTCGACCAAAACAAAGTAAGCTAATTTGGTCGGCGGCGCAAATATTTTAAAAATGGTACTACCGATAGAAAGAGAGGGAATTATGCGTAGAATTCTATACGTGCTAATTGCTGTTGTACTTCTACTGACACTGGTATTATCCGGCTGTACCGCTAATGTGGGAACGGCTCCACAATGGGAGGCTACCATAACGGTTGGGTCAAAAATTGATACTGAAGGGGCGTTGTTATCACAGATAATTATCGTGCTTATGCGCGATAGAGGCTACATTGCAATCGATAAATCACAGTTCGGACCAACTAACGAGGTGCGACAAGCTCTTCTGAGCGGTGAGCTTGATATTTACCCGGAATACACTGGGAATGGTGCTTCCTTCTTTGGTGAGGTTGAATCAGATGTGTGGCACGATGCCCGAAAGGCTTACGAAAGAGTAAAACAACTTGATATGGAAAAAAACAATATTGTCTGGCTTAAGCCTGCGCCTGCCAACAATACGTTAACAATAGCTATACCGCCAGATTTATCTAGTGCAGAAGGCATCAGTACACTTGATGATTTCGCTGCTTACGTGAATAGGGGTGGTGATGTGAAGCTAATTGGTGCCGGAGAGGCTGTAATAGGCTCTGAAGCTCTGTCCAAATTCCAAGAAGTATATGGCTTTATTCTGAATGAGGACCAACTTATCACGGCATCTAATGATGATACGACACAGGTATTGAAGGCTGCATCACAGGGCACAGGCGGAGCAAATGCAGCAATGGCTTATGGTACAGACGCTGCACTTGGTGCATTCGGCCTCATTATTCTCGATGACCCCAGAAGTGCCCAACCTGTCTATCAGCCAGCACCAACGGTCCGTGGAAAGTTGATTGAAGAGCACCCGGATATTGCTGAGATTCTTGAACGTGTATTTGCAAGGCTAAGCCGTATGACGCTGCAGGGGCTTAATGCCAGGATTGCCATTGATGGCGAGAAACCTTTTGAAGTAGCAAACTCATACCTGCACCAGATAGGTGTCACAAGATAAAACTATACAGCGTCAATTCAGGAGATGCTAATAAACACTATCGAGTGAAGAAATTGAGTCGTGTATCCTTGTCTTAGTGGTATCCGGCTACTCCGTGCTTGCGGCGTAGTGTTTCTACCATTAGCAACTCGCGTGAGTCAATATTAGCCAGATTTACATCCGGCCCAAACCATTTGATGAGACGCAGAATCATGCTGTGACGTTCATGTCCATGAATATCGGGCAGCCAAACCCCGGGAATCTCAATAATCCATTTGTCTGCCGGCACAGCTGTTGTCAGTTCCTGTATAAGTTCTTCCTTAAACGACGTGTCATAAAGCTCGTTTCCTTCCACCAATACCTTCCAGGCGCCCGCATCAAGGCAGGCTTTAGCGTCATCGATAAGATGCTGCGCGGAACTGACTTCTGTCTTGCTGCCGGTCTCGCCTAGAACCCTAAATCCATAGTCCTTGATTGCTTTGCGAATAATTCCCTGCTTCACATCCTTGGGCAGTACGTCTACATTATCCGAGACCTCAATTAACCTGAACCCTGCCTCAGCGCAATGCTCGAAGTAGGCGTCTGTCTTTCCAAGGCTGATAGCATATTCAAGATACATCCCGCCGGGAAAGGCAAGGATATCATTACTGTAATATAACTCGATCTTACGCCGGAGTAAATCTAAAGGTAAGAGGCCGGGAATACCGACCGCAATTTTGGCGATATCAATGAATGGCTGAGCGATCTCAACAATATCGGCCTGCTCTTTGAGGCCAATCCCCCAATCAATGAGCATCGTCAGGCCCTGCTGGCGTGGCTTATTCTCTCGTGAAGGAAGAGGAATGTTCGAAAAGGCTCTCCGGGAAGTAAATATCTCTTTATCTGTCTTCAAGGCGTCGTTGTTCTTGTCCATAAGCTTTTCTCCTCTCTTATAACTGTTGATTAAAAATAAACCTCTTTATTCCATTATTAATAGACAATCACCAAAACTTGATACTCTTTTACTATAAACCTTGCTATATTCCACCTAAAACTCGACTAGCAATCACAACCTAGTTACCACGACCCTTACCAGTCACTGAAATCACCCTCTCTACTTTTCCATTTCTTACTCCGTACAGCTGGTCATGCGAGTTGACAACAATGCTGGCTCGGTTAGGCACAATTTCTAGTCGCTCACCGAGCTTCAGCTTCCTCTTGGGATCCATGTAGTAGACCCAGCCAGTCTCCGCAGCTATACGCCCTAGCCACAGATCTGGTCGACCCTGTAAAGAGCCATAGCTAGGTTTTCCCTGCCAAAAGAAGCCCGGAGTATTTCTAAACTCTATCATGGACTCAGCCCCAAAAGTCTTTCGCCCCACATCAATTACAGCATGTTCCGTATGTGAAGTACTCATTACTGAAGTCAATATAGTTAGAGCACATGCATCTCTCGTGTTGCCGCGTATCATTGTGTAAAGAATATCACCAATCACGCGATTCCCCGGGTGAATTTCCGTTATTTCTGGAAATTTTCCTTCCTTGATATATCCGCATGTGGCATGGAAGGTGGGCGAAGCACCTACAGAAACATGTTCTACCGGTATACCTTCTTTTCTCAACATATTGGCCGTTTTTGTCATTATTGATGCCACTTCCCAGGCACTCTTAGCTACACCTTCTTCCGTCGGTTCCGCATCTGACTCATGGGCATAAATACCTGCAAAATCAATGCCTGGAAGCTGGCAAAGCTTTTTAGCTAGATTCAAGGTAGCCTCGCCAGGGAGAACACCATATCTTTTCCCGCCGGTTTCAATCTTTATGAGCACAGGAACCTTTCGCCCAACCGCTTGTCCAACCTTGGAGATACCCTCAGCTTGCTCAATCATATCTACCACAACTGTGAGCTTTAGATTTGGCTTGCTGAGAAGTTTCTTAAGTGTTTCCAACTTGTGGTTACCGTAAAAGGGATGAGCAACCAGAATATCCTCAATCCCCTCTTCAGCCATAGGCTCTGCCTGATCCAAGGGGCCTACCTCTATACCGCATGCCCCCGCTTCAATTTGCATCTTGGCTATCAATGCGGACTCATGAACCTTGGTATGCGGTCTCAGCTTCACTCCTGCCTCGGCAGCTTGCTGAGACATTTCTTTGATATTTGCTTCTAATTTATCCATATCAACGAGTATGACAGGGGTGTCTAATTCTGGATAAAGAACGGGTTGGTTTGCCATGCCAGTATCCTTTCCTTTTTATTCATTCACGGTGTTAACAGGGACCAATTCTATTACCTTTGGTGCCTTTGTACCTAATTTCGCGGGGCGGACTTATCTATGTATAGTCTTCTAGGCGCCGGCGGTTTTTGCGATTATGTTTTGGGACAAACCACACCCAGGATGGTACGAAGAGGTTTGATATGAATGTAATTAAAAGCACCGCCACCTTTATAACGCCCACTTTGTAGGCTGGGGAAACCTGCGTTGGTTAATACTCCTGACGTCTTATCCACGTCATCAACAAAAATTGATATATGGTGCAGCCCTTCCCTCTGATTTACCAGTGCATCTTGGAAAATAGTGTCTCCCTCAACAGGTTGAACTAATTCTAGTTGCAATGGTCCTACCTGCGCTTGGGCCACTTTTTCTCTGGCCTTTACCGGATTACCGTAGTATTTCCGGTCATAGACTAAAGGAAATCCCCAATCGTAAAATTGCCAGGGACCAATGCCCAATATATTCCAATAATTTTCTGCCACAGTTTCTACGTCATTTACCACAAGGCTCACTTGATTAATCTCTTTAACCTTTAATGTGGCTGGGCTTTCTGGGGGACTATCTGGGTAACAGGTTGGCTCGTAACCCCTATTTGTGGGCAGGTGAACCGCCTCCCATATGGTGCGGAGGGGTTTAACATCGATGTAATTAAAGGAGCCATCATCCCCAGGTAATCCCTGTTGCAGAAGCGGGAAACCTTGCGCGGCCATTATTTCGACCGCTCTATCTACATCTTTTTTCTCAGTTAGAAAGGAGCATATATGTTCCAGCCCTTCGCCGCTCTCCTGCAAGATATCCTCGTGTGCCGACTCTCCCTCAATCGGTTGCATCAGTTCTATCATTACTGGTCCTACCCAGGTGAGGGCCATAATTTCCTTTGCCTGCACTGGCTTACCAAGGTATGTGCGCCCACGCAATTTACTATTATCAACATCGTAAATCTGCCATGGTCCGATGCCCAGGATGTTCCAGTAGTTCCGTGCCACTTCCCATGCATCCTTCACAACAAAAGCCACCTGATTGATTTCTTTAACCTTAACCTTGGCAGGGCTGGTTCGCGCCATGGTTTCCCCTCCTTTCTCGAATCGTCACTACTAGTTTATTTACTACCGATTTTTTGCCTTATCGTCTCCACCAACTGATTGGGTGCCAATCCAAATTCATTCAACAATTGTGGATAAGTTGCCGAGTGAATATATTGAGGCCGTCCGTTACTGTCAGAAGTATTGATTGGAATCAGTCGTGAGGTGTCAATCGTCTCTTTAGATTTACAGAGAACACGACGGTACTCAGACCAGATATAGCCGTTATTTAGCTCAGTAACGAGAATTAATTTCCCGGAATGATAAAGATTGAGCAGTAACTTTTCATCGATTGATGGCATGTCTACAACCCCGACTGCTATGCCAGATTGACCAAGTTCATTTGCGGCTGTCAGTGCCTCATGCACGGCACGTCCATTGCTGATAATAACAGCCTTATCGTCTGCGCTTTCTTTTAGAATGTAGCCTTTGCCGAATTCAAACCGGAAGTCATTATCATAAATGACCCCGGAAGGAGAACGCATTATTCTCATATAGACCAGCCCTTTGTTTCCTTCCATGACCCACCTCATTACGGCAAGCAACTGATTGGGACAGGAAAGGTCTATAATCTTTAGATGAGCGATTTGACTGAAAACCAGGCTGTCGTCATTACCCAAGTGGGTTGCGCCGCCGGTTGTCAACTCGACGTTTGGCCCCGAGGCGACAAAGGTTAAGTCTAAGCCGTGGCTGTCATTGAGCCACCCATCCTTCATCTTCATCGTCTCCATTCTCTCCTGGTAGCCGATGGCGATTCTTCGCATGACTTTCCAGTCAAAGAACAAACCGATTGTGCTGACCCAAACATTGTAACCCATGATGGCAAAAGCCTCACCAATGCACATCATATTGGCTTCAGCTATGCCAACATTGAGAGCTTGCTCTATGTTTGCAGAGCGAACACCCTCTTCAAGACCACTGAGTTTTGCCAGGTCAGCATCGATGGAGACTACTCTCGGGTCTTGGGCAAAGGCCTTCATCGCCATGGTAATCACACTGCATGCACTATACTCTTTCGTTCTATCCAGTTGAGGAAGTTGGCTGGCGTCATACTCTATTTTTTTATTTCGTTTGGGCCCCGGTTTTGTCTTTACTGGAACAACCAGTGGCTTTATATCTGTAGTCTTGTTATCTTTAAAAATAAAATCAAGGTTCATTTCTTTCGCTATTCGGATAAGCTCACTTTGAAGTGTCTTACCGCCTCTAATTCGCCCGATTTCATTAAAGAAATCTATAAATTCAGAGACTCGGTTGGCCCGTCTCTTTTCCTGAAGGGCAATTTCTTGTTCTGCAATTGTATCTGTCACTAGCAAATTATGACTGGATAATAAGTTTGAAAACACACCGTATCCTTTTTTTGTCTGGCAGATAATGACAGTAGGGCGTCCGTCCCGAGGAGCGAACTTAAATGTCTGGAGTGCATCTACGACCGGACCATACTGAGTGGCATCAACATTGAAGACTCTCCAACCGTAGCATTCAAATCTTTTATCTAGATTAGGGAGAGGGCAAACGAGCTCCTTGATATCATCATGTTGGCCCTCATTATAATTGACCATGGTGCAGAGATTGTCGAGATTTTTGTAACCGGAATATGTGACGG
>Ga0307379_10003553_pt1 | contig 22602 bp, 10 predicted proteins | sample UN2MG_FD_202237 | JGI IMG/M metagenome (GOLD analysis project Ga0307379, IMG submission 202237) | Soil microbial communities from Risofladan, Vaasa, Finland - UN-2 | ecosystem: Environmental > Terrestrial > Soil > Coastal area > Acid sulfate soil | place: Finland: Risofladan, Vaasa | collected... | reverse complement strand
GGACCGGGTTAATGTTGTAGAGGATCGTCTTGGCCAGGCGCTCTTGCCGATCCAGGCGGTCGAGGAACCGGGCGAGCGGCCGGGCCAGGTCGCCGTCGCCCATGGAGTCGAAGCCGGTGTCGGGGCCGAGGGCCTGGAACATCCGCGTGTTGTTGTTCCGCAAGGCCCCCACGTGGAACTGCTGTGTCCAGCCCTTCTCATGATCCATGAGGGCGAACTCGTAGAGCAGGCACGACTTGAGCTTCAGCGCCTCGTCTTCGCGGAGGTCGTTCCCGCGGCGGATTCTTCGGAACGCACCGGTGATTCCCACTTCGGTGTAGTCGTCGGCGTAGAACCTGTCCAACCCGTGGTCGGAGAGCCGGCACCCGATCTCGTGGAAGAAGTCGTGCCGCTTGCGGATCGCCTCCAAGAACGTCTGGAAGTCCTTGATCTCCACGTCGGCGGCCTCCTCCAACCGGTGCACCCAATCGTTGAATGCTTCGGGCGGGTCGAAGGCCATAGCCTTGTCCGGCCGGAAGCAGGGCAGCACTCGGATCGGGAACGAGCGGTCGGCGGCGATCGCCGCGTGGTGCTCGAGGCTATCGACCGGATCGTCGGTGGTGCAGACCAGGACCACGTTCATCCTGCGCATGATGCCCCGCGCGGAGAAGTCGTCCCGGGCCAGCTTGGCGTTGCACTCGTCCCAGATGCCTCGCGCCGTCTCCGGGCCCAACAGCCGGTCGCTGATGCCAAACGGCCGCTTCAACTCGAGGTGGGTCCAATGATAGAGCGGATTGCGGAGCGTCTTGGGGACCGTTTCGGCCCACTTCTCGAACTTCTCCCAGTCGGAGGCGTCGCCTGTGCAATAACGCTCCGCCACGCCACCGGCGCGCATCGCCCGCCACTTGTAGTGGTCGCCGTAGAGCCAGATCTGGGTGAGGTTGCCGAACTGGTGATCCTCGTCGATCTCGCCCGGCGGCAGGTGGCAGTGGTAGTCGATGATGGGCACGTCACGGGCATACTCGTGGTAAAGCCTGACGGCCCAATCGTTTTGGAGCAGGAAGTCCTCGGTGACCAAAACGTCCTTCACGATATCCCCTTCGATCAGAGGTGTGGAAGAAACACAAATCGGACAAGCGGCCGTTGCCTGGTAGTGTAGCAACCCGAAGTGGCGGATGCCAGCGGGGTTGCGACGAAGGGGGCACGCACTGGATACTGGGATCCGAGAGGTGGGCAGACGGCCTACGCACCCAACGGGGGCTCTGCCGCAACAAAGCTCGCGTAGCATTCGGCGGCGATCTGGGCGTCGCCATCCTGCCGGAGAAGCATCCCACAAACGCGAGCGCGCAGAATCACGCCCTTCTCCAGAGGACCGCCGAACAAACGGTGACGCAAGCGGACCGTCGGACGGAGGCCTGCGCTGCCTTGCAGCCGGCCCTCGAGGAAATCGAGCGGGTGGACCATTTCGGCGTAGCTCAGGTCCGATTCCGGGAAGCGAAAGAGAAGGCATCCGGGGCCACCGCCCGGCTCGATCACACGGGGGAACTCGCCGCCGACGGACTCGAAGCGAGGCGCTTGTGCGTCGACCAGCCTGGATACGTTGGTGGTCGGAAGATCGCTTCCCACGGCCAACTCGGGCCGGATATCCAGCACCTGGGTCTCGACGGAGACCACTAGTCCGAGCGTTGCCAGCGCGGCATTCGATGCCGACGGACCCTCGGCCCGCCACGTCGCCTCCACGCTGACCGGCCAATCCTCCGATCCTTGGTAGGCCGCCGTCAGAAACGACCCGCGCACACGGCGCTCGCTAAGCGACTTGCCGTCGCCCGCGGCTGACGAAGGAACCTCGATGCCCAACAAGGCCGCATCCTCAAGGCGATCGCTCCCTGCGCGGAGACCGACCAGCCCCCGAGCGGGCTCGGCGAGGTCGATCGTCCCAGCGAGATGGGCGAGTTGGAGTCGGACGCACTGCCGATCGATTTTCCAGGCGGAGGAAGTCATGGGAATCTCAATCGAGCTTTCTCATCGACCCTTGTATGGCCAACGAACGGAGGGTTCCCACCGGAAGCCCGGGTTCCCGGGGTTCGGTCCACTTCGGGCGATCATTGGCCGCGCAAACATCAACAAAGCGTCTCGGCGAGTGTTCACGGCGGGGGCGGTTCTCAGGCTCGGTGCGAAACCCACACGCGCCCCCGAAGAGCGGCAACCGCGTGAGCACGCTGACCATGACGTTGTCAAAAAGACGAACGGACAAAAAAACCCCGCCGCTCGCAGCTAAGGCGAAACGGCGGGGCCGGAACAGAGAAGAGGCCGCTTGTAGTGGAGAGGCTGGTGGAACGCCTCCCACCGAATATCAAAACACCCCTCCCCACCAACCGTTGATGATACCAGTTTCTGCAGTCTTGTCCAGAGTCTTTCGGGGGCAAAATCTGCCGCGACAGTACCCGCACCCCCCGAAAAGGTTGTTTGTGGCCTGAGTTGCACGTCGCCCAGAACCCCTTATAATCTCGACCGGAACCTGGAGCATAGAACAGTAATGGACGCAATATCGGACTACGTAAGGGTTTGCGAGACGGCTGTCCGGGCAGGCGGTCGCGTGTTGCTGGAGAAGATCGGCCGAGTCGAGGTCCGCGAGAAGTCTCCCTCGGACCTAGTGACCGAGGCCGACCTCGCCTCGCAGGAGGTGGTCCGGCGGACGATCTTGACCGCGTTTCCCGACCATTCTGTGATCGGCGAGGAGGATCAGCCGGATGGCGCGGGCGCCGAGGGGGAGGTCAAGCCGACGGAGTACCGTTGGTTCGTCGATCCGCTGGACGGGACGACCAACTACGTCCATCAGGTCCCGCACTTCTGCGTGTCGCTGGCGTTGGAACGGTTGGGCGAGCTGTTGGTGGGGACCGTGTATGACCCGGTGGCTGAGGAGTGTTTTTCTGCCGCGGCCGGGCAAGGGGCCCTTCTGAACGGAAAGTGGATCCGTACCAGCGACGTTTCCAGACTGTCGCAGACCCTGGCAGCGGTCGGGCTCCCGTCCGCCGTCCGCCCGGATTCCCCCGACCTGCGGCTCTTTTTGGCGGCCCTGACACGGTGCCAGGCCCTACGGCGTACGGGCTCCGCAGCCTTGAACCTCTGCTACGTGGCCGCCGGTCGATTCGACGCGTTTTGGAGCTACTCGACCAAGAGCTGGGACGTGGCAGCAGGCGTTCTCTTGATCCGCGAAGCGGGTGGGGTGGTGACCGCACCAGATGGGGGCCCGTTTGTGCTGGAAAAAGGGCATTTCCTGGCTGCGGCCAACGGCCAATTGCACGCCGAGCTCCGCGCCCTGGTGGCCGAAGCCGGACTGGCCTAGCCGGAACGACCCGCTTCGCGTAGCTCTTGGGAGTGGCGTCCCAAACGGTCCCCGGGTTTTGATGCTTCAAGGGAGCATCGCAGTTGGGTAGACTAGAAGGAGGCACTCGTCTGATACTCTGTTCTCGATCAGCCAAGCGATAGGGAAGGGGCCTTGAACCTACCGGTACGCTTGGTCGAAGACCTAGCTTAAGGATGGATGGCCTTGCACGGTGGGAGGCGTTGGCTAATACCGTTGGTGGTATGCCACGTGCTGCTTTGGGGATGCCTGGCGGCAGCGAAACAAGACGCTGCGCCCGCTCCCACGCAACCGACCGCAAAGCCTTCTGAGCCCCCGACCGATGCGCCGTCGGGGGCCGTCAAGGAGGCCCCGCCGCTCTACATGTTCGACGAGAACGGCAAGCCGCAGCCCATGCTCGGCTGGACGCTGGAGGACTTCGAGCGGACCCTCAAGCAGGCCGAGACGCAGACCCAACCGGACCGCCCGCCTCGCTACACGGTCAAGTCCATGTCGGCCACGGGAACGGCCAAGAAGGATCTGGCCGAGTTGACGATCGAGGTGGATGTTTGGACCGGCGACCGGGACGTCCGCGTGCCGTTGCGTCTAGACCAGGCGATTCTGCGTCCGGACGGCTTCGAGCATAAGGGGAGCGGCGAAGCCTTCTTGCAGTCGGGAGAAGACGGCGAGGGCTACGTGCTGTGGATCCGCGGCGAGCCTCGCCAGGATCATCGCGTGACGCTGAAGGACGCCGTGGTCCCGCTTTCGACCGTTGGCGAGGAAAGCCGACTGCAACTCGCCGTGCCGCGAGCCACGAGTTGGGGGTTGAGGCTGACGGTCCCGGTGGCGGGAGCCACTGCGGAGGTTTCGGACGGAGCCGCGCTGCTGCCCTCTTCGACCGGCGAGGGCGACAAGACCGTGTTGACCGTGCGTGGGGGCGGCGGCGGAGAATCCGACGGAGCCGATTCCAGCGATTTCGAGCTCACGTGGCGCAAGGCTCGAAGTGACCCGGACAATCTGCGGCCCGTGCTCGAAGCCGAGGGAGTGTTGCTGGCCAGAATCGACCGACGCAACGTGACGACAGAAGCAACGCTTACCGTGCGGGGTCACGGGGCGCCGTTCGATCGGTTTCGCGTTTCTCTGCCCAGGGGGGCCCAGCTAATCCCCGGCAACGGGGTAGGCTATTCCGTGACCAGGGTTCCCCGCGACGAGGCGGCGGGCGGCGAGACGCTTGTCGAGGTCGTCCGGCGCGGCGGGAAATCGCCCGAGCCGATGGAGGAGGTCCGGATCACCACGCGGCAGTCCCGAGACAAGGCATCCGAGGGGGGATGGTTCAAGTTGGGCGGCTTCGAAGTGATTGGCGCGGCTCGACAGTCGGGATACGTCGGCGTCGGCAGCGATGGCGACTGGCAGGTCCGGTGTGTTCCGGGCGGGGGCGTGCGGCAGATCGACGAACTGCCGGAACTGCTGCAAGACAGCGAAGCTCTCAAGGGCTCGGACTACTTGTTCGAGTACTTCAGTCAGCCGTTTTCCCTGGCGGCGCGGGTCGCTGAGGTCAAGACGCACGTCCGCGTGGAGCCGGAGTACCACGTCGACGTGGAGGATCGGCAAATACGGTTGGAGGCGGTGCTGAAGTACACGATCGGCGGCGCCAAGGCTTTTATGCTCAAGGTGGAGCTACCCGGTTGGCAATTGGACGAGGTGGGCCCCGACGCCGTCGTCGCGGTGGACGACGTCGAGGAGGTCGAACTGAAAGCCGACGACGCGGAGACGCCGGACGGCGACGTTCCGCCAACTCGGTCTCGCCTCGTCTCGATACCTCTGGAGCAGCCATCGACGGGTGAGATTGAGGTAACGATCCGCGCCCATCAGGAGATCAAGCCGGGGACCGAATCGCTTCGGGTGGCGCTGCCTCGACCGGAGGCCGATTCGCTGAGCCCGGCGGTGGTCGCAGTGTGGCCGGCGGACAACGTGGAACTGACCCCCGACGGGAGGGCCACAGTCGGACTCGAGCCCACCCCGGAGGCCGCGGTCGGACCGGTGCGACAACCGGGCGTGCCCCAGGAGGAAATCCGCAAGGGCCAGCAAGATCCGCTCCTGTATCGTGGGGAGGGAGGCGACGCCGTGTTTGCGGCCGGCTTTGAGGTCCACCAGCGCGAAATCGCCGTGGACGTGACCAGCGAGATCACGCTCTCCGAGGACAAAGCGGAGGTTCGCCAGACGATCGCCTATGCGATCGCGTACGAGCCGCTTGGGGAGTTGACGATTGAAGTGCCATGGGAGCTTGCGGGACCGGACTCGCTGAAAGTCGCCTTGGACGACCAGTCACTGACTCCGGTGCCCTTGCCCGATCAGGCGGAGGGACCGGAAACTGGTCGTCCGGTTCGCCAGCGGGTCGTGCTGCCGGCGGCGAAGATCGGAAGGTGCGAGCTCGATGTCCGGTATTCGATCGAAGTGGGAGAATTGCTGCCCAACCGGAGCGTCATTTGTGATATCCCGTTGGTGATGCCCGTTGAGGGGGAGGTTTCGAGCAACAAGCTCTACGTGGCGGCTCCGCAAGGCGTCGAGGTCCGCTGTCGCGGGGAGTATTGGCGGCCGTGGGAAGTCCCCACAGGTCAGCTCCCTTGGCGCAGCGGCTTGGCCTTGATTGCCGACCAGCGCGTGGGCCGGGTCGTTCTGGGGGCTCACCACGAGGGTCTCGTGTCCGCGGTGGTCGAGCGGGCGTGGGTCCAGACGTGCTTGATTCACGGCGCCCGGCGCGATCGGGCCGTGTTCTGTTTCACCAGCGACCAGGACGAGTTGGAGCTCATCCTCCCGGCGGGGGTTAACCCGCGTCAAGTGGAGATCTTCCTCGGTTCGGAGAACGTCGAGGATCGCGAGCGCGTGAGGGTGCAGGCGACGTCCGACGAGTCCTTGAGGATCCCCCTGTCCGGCAATTCCAGCCCTCGCCGCCAATGGCTCGAAGTTCAGTACGGCTTCTCCGATCCGCGGCCGGATCCGGGGCGCCTGTCGCTGGAGCTTCCGCGTCTGGGAGGCGAGATCTGGGTCCAACGGATGTATTGGGAACTCGTGCTGCCTCAGAATGAGCACGTCATCGTTGGCCCCGATGAATTGGTGCCAGAATACCAATGGGGTTGGACGGGGAGTTACTGGGGTCGTAAGCCGCTTGTGGAAGAGGTCGAGCTGGAAGTGTGGTGGGACGCGAGCCGTGGGACGGAGGTGCCGAAAGCGAGCAGCCGCTATCTGTTCAGCAGTCTGGGGTCCGTGGCGCGATGTGAGTTGCGGACTGCCAGTCGATGGTTGATCGTGCTGGGGGCTTCCTCGGTCGTTCTCGTGGCCGGTCTGTTGTTGATCTACGTGCCCGCCTGCCGCCACCCTGCGGCCCTGCTTGCCGTGGCGATTCTACTTGTGGGCGCGGCGGTGTTGTATCCCGGGCCGGCATTGCTGGCGTCGGAGGCAGGCAGCTTGGGATTGGCGCTGGCGCTGCTGGCGGGCCTGCTCTATCGAACCTTGGGCCCAGGGCGAAGCGGGGGCCAATGGCGTGAACCTTCCAGCTCGATCCTCGACAGGAGCTCCACCCAAGCGCAATATCGACCGCCGGCGCCCGGCAAGCCGGCATCGACGGAAACCGTTCCGGCGGCAATACCGATGCCGACCTCGGACCCCAACCCATGACTGCCAGGTCGCTCTCCGCTCTGCTGATTCTCTTTGCGCTCTCGAGCGCCGTCTCGCCTGCCGGCTGGTACGCCGATCAAGACGAAGCCGCCAGCGACCCCAACGGCAACCGCTCGTTGCGCTACGTTCGTGTCTACGTGCCTACGGACCGACTGAGCCTCGAGGACTGCCGCGACGAGAACGTCCGCTACTGGCCCGTTGCCCCGGACGAGTTTGAACGACTTGTCTCCATCGCCGAGAAGGCGAGGCCCAACCGCGAGACGTCGACCGCCGCGGCGATCGTTTCCGCCCACTACACGGCGCGGCTGGAAGCCGACACGCTGGTCGGTGGAGAAGCCTGGATCGACGTCGTCCACTCGGCCGAAGGCCCCGTGATGCTCCCCTTGACGCCGTGCGGTTTGGCGATCAGCCAGGCCGTTTGGGATGAGGACGGACAAGCGGCCAAGATCGGGCTGGGAGCGAAAGAGGGGCTGGCCGTGCTGGTGGAACGTTCCGGCCGGTTGCGATTCGCCTGGTCACTTCGTGGGCATCGCGACGCGGAAGACGTGGTCGGTTTTCACTGGGAATCCCCGCCTTCTCCCACCAATTGCCTGGTGCTCGACCTCCCGAAGAACGTGGCCCCGGTGGCCGAACATGGAGTCGTGGCGGAAGAAGGACCCGGCGGCGAAGGGACGCGTCGGTGGAGGATCGAGATCGGCGGTCGTCGTCGACTCGGGCTTCGGATCGTGCCGAGGAACGGTTCGCAGGAGCGACCGCCCTCGACCCGAGTGCGCCAATCGACGGAGTACCGCTTTTCGCTCAAGGGGTTGGACGTGTCGTCCCGCCTGGAGTTGGACGTGCACGGAGCCCCCTTGCAGCACCTCACCTTGACGCTCGATCCCGGCTTGCGACTGGTCAAAGCCTTGTATGGCGACCGTCCGTTGCGATGGGCCTTCATGCCGCCGGCCCCCGGGAAAGGGGGCACGGGGGTCGTGCTGGAATTCCCGGAGCCTGTGCAGGGCATGAAAAGACTGGTGCAGTTGCAGGCCCTGGCCCCTCTTCAATTGAATCGTCGCTGGAAGCTCCCTGCAATTCGTCCGGAAGACACGTTCTGGGAACAAGGGGGGGGCGTCTTCTTGGTACCGGCTCCTCTGCAGTTGGAACAACTCGTGCCCATTCAAGGTGAGCAATCGTCGAAGATTGACTCCTTTGCGGCGCCCTACTCGCGTGAAACGGTTGAGCTACAGTACTTCAGCCCGGATGCTACGGCGGAGATCGTGCTCACCCGGCCCGAGGCTCCCCTGCAAGTGGACTCCGGCGCGATGATCGAGCTCGGGGGCGGGGAAGTGGCGGCGCAGATCATGGCCGACGTGTGGGTCGCCCACGGCGAGCGATTCCAACTGGAAGCGGACGTCGCCCGGCTCTGGGACATCGATTCCGTCGAGGCAGTGCCGGAGGAGGCCCTGGCGGATTGGAGCGTGGAACGGGAGGGGGCCACTTCAAGACTGAGCATTCAGTTGGCCAAAGCGCTGCCGCAGCGCCTCCCCAACGTTTCTCCTTTGCGGCTGGCGATCGCGGCGCGACGGGTGCGCTCCGTTTCAGGGCAAACACTTGGAATCAACGATCTCGATCCGCTGCGTTTCCGCGGAGCGACCGAGGGAAGACGGCTTGTGTGTCTCCGTGCTCGAGAACCCTACGAACTGAAGGTCTCGGGAAGCGAGATGCTGACGCGCGTTGACCCGCAGAGCCTGGAAGCCACGGCGCTAGCGCTCTTCCCCGAGTCGCCGCGCGGTCTGCTGTTTGAGCGCGACCCCGGTGCCGATGGGCTGAATGTGTCGCTGGAAGCCCGAAAGCCCGGCTATTCCGCCACGATTCGGATTGAGGCGACCGTCTCCGAGGACTCCTTGGCGGAGTCGTACGAGCTGGGTTGCGTGCCCGAGGCCGGCCGCCGGGTCGATCGGGTGCGCGTGCACTTCTCTCAGTGTCGGACCGCTCCGTTGCGTTGGGAGCCGGGCTCCGACGACGAAGAGCACTGGACCGTCCGGCGAATGTCGCCCACCGGGCGAGCGGCATCGGACGGGGCGTCCGAGGGCGAAACGTGGGAGATCCGACTCCGCCCACCAAGAAGCGTTGGCTTCAGAATCCGTGCCACCCGAACCAGCCCGCTGACCGACGAGGGACTCGTCGGCCTCGCGTCGCTGCCGGAGGCCCGAGACCAGCAGGGGACGGTGGTCGTGTCGTCGACCGGTTCGGCGGCCGTGCGGATCGAGAACCGCCGGTTGAAGGCGATCCCGACCGACACGGTTCCTGCCGGCCGCGACAACACGGTGCGCGCCGCCTTTCGGTACGATCCGGTCCGCGACGCGGCCCCGGATACCGAGGCGATGTTGAGCATCTCGCGTCTGGAGGCGGAAGACGCTCCGGCAACCGCCTGGGTGTGGAGTTGCCAGCTCGAATCGCAGTATGAGGTTTCGGGGATTGGGCGTCACGTGGCCACCTATCGACTCGATACCGCCGGAGCGGAACGACTCCGGCTCACGCTGCCATTGGAAGTCGACCCGCAGGACGTTCACGCCGTTTGGGTCAATGACGGGCAAGTGACGTCCCGGTCGGTCCCAGACGGAGCCGACCGCGTGTTGGAGGTCGACCTTCCGCCCGGTCGGAGGTTCCCCGTCGTCTCGATCGGTTTTTCCACGGTCGGACAACCGCTGGGCGTGGTCGATGCCGTCGTCCCGCCGCTTCCTGAGACCGACGTCCCGGTGTTGACCCGACATTGGACCGTCTGGCTGCCCCCGGGGTACGAGGCCCATGATCCGAGCCTCCGCCGACAGCCGCAGGCGACCGCCTCGCTGAGTTGGGCGCAACGGCTGTTCGGTCCGTTGGGTCGCGGGCCCGATCCCGCTCCCTTCGATCCGTTGTCGCTCGGGGATTGGCGGCGAGCGATCCGCGGCCCGATTCCCCGCCGATTGGCGGAGGAAAAGGCCGGCGCGTTGGTCCGAAGGCTTGGAGAACTGACAGTCCGCGACCGGTCGGGACGAGGAACCGACAACCTGGATTGGGGCACGCTCCTGACGGACGAATCGATCCACGCGCTATTGGCCGACAGGACCGGTGGCCAAGCGGAGCTCGAACTGCTGATCGACCGGCCGGCCCTGTCACGACTGGGTCTTGCGCCGCACGCTCCGGTTCCCGCACCCTCCGGCGAGGTCGCCGCCGGTCTAGGTTTCCGTCTGCTCAGCCGGTCGCACCTGACGTTGTTGGTCCATCCCGAGGCGATCGCGGTGACCAGCACGACCGCCGCCGCATCCTACCGCGCCCAGCTTGCGGCCGTGGAGAACGGGAAGCTCGCGCCGCTGGAAGGCCGGACGTTGTGGTGGATAGGCCCCGGTCCTCTCTTCGACCAGATCGGACAGGCCGCCGCGGGCGAGCCGGACGGCCCGTTTGTGCCGGCATACGCTTGGCAACAACGGCCCGGCGATCCGCCGCTGCCGTGGAGCTTCCCGCAGCCGGGTGGGCACAGGTCGGTCGAGCCGTACGGATGGACCGCGTACCAGTTGGAGGTTTCCGGCCGGTTGCCAGGCCGATTGTCACTCGTCCGCCGGGACGCGCTGCGGGTATTCCGCTGGGCCGCTTTTCTGGCGGCGATTGGCTTGGCATGGTGGAAAGCGATTCATCGCCCGGCAACGCTGACGGCCATGCTGGGGCTTTTCGGGGTGGCGGCCTTCCTGCTCCCGGAGATGTACGCTCAAATCGCCTCCGGGGCACTATTGGGGACGCTGTTCGTCGCGGGATTCCGGCTAATCCGTCCGCGACGCGACGGAGGCAACCGGGGGGCGTATCCCGGCGGGTCGTCCTTACCCCCTGTCCGGAGCAAGGCGGCGATCGGGGCCGGCATCTTCCTTGTCGTGGTGGTGACGCTTCTGGCCACGCATGGCTCGGCCCGGGGCGGCGAACCCGGGTCGAAGCCCCACCCGGCCTGGTGGCCGGCTCATGGTGTCCTCATTCCGGCGCTTCCCGCCGCCGACGGGCAGACGCCCGCGATGCAGCCCACCGGCGACAAGTACCAGGTCCCGGAGGTTCTCTACGAAGAGCTGAAGCGGCTGGCGGCCGCAGGGGCCGAAGAGCCTCAAGGCTGGCTTCTTGGGGGGGCGACCTATCGCGGTTCGCTCGCCTGGCAGCCCGGCCCCGAACGCTTGGTGCCCAGCGAGATCAAGGTGACGTTCGACATCGAGGTGCTTGGCACGTCGGCGCGCGTTCGGATCCCCTTCGGTGAACAAGGCCCCCGCCTGCTGCCGGACGGTGTGCTCCTGGACGGCCGACCCGTCCAACACGAGGTGCACGAGAACGCGCTGTCGTTCAGTGTCGCGGATCGCGGGTCCCACCGGCTGGAACTGTCGCTAACGCCGGCCCTGGAGCCGAGCGGAACGTCCACCGGGTTCCATCTGGCCATTCCGCGGCTGGCTACCGCACGACTGGAGCTAACCGTTCCGCCCGACGCACCGGCCCTTGACGTTGGCTCCGCGGTGGGCATTGTGAGGGAGGATCGGCAAGCGGACTCGGCTCGGCTGACGGCCGAGTTGGGCCCGACCGATCGGCTCTCGGTCCATTGGCAGCAAGGCACAAGCCGGGGTAGCGCCGGCCCTGTCGTTGAGGTCGAGGAACTGCTATGGCTGGAAGTCCGGCGGGAGTCGGTCGACTTGCACGCCCGATTCAAGTTCCAGGTTGGGGAGGGGCAAGTCCGGCGGTTGTTCCTTACCGTCGATCCGCGGTTGCAGCGGAAAGGGCCTTTTCAGTGCGATGCAGGGCCAATCGCCGAAGTCCCGGTCGCCGGCAAGCCCGGGCAACCTCAGACGATCGGCCTCGAACTCGAACAACCCGTCTCCAACCGGCAACTCGTCCTCCAGGCCACGTTTCACTTGAAGGACCGCACGGGCGTGGGAAGTCTGAGCCTGCCGCAGTTGGGGACTCTGAACGCTCGGGTAGCGAAGCGGTGGCTTGCCGTGTCGGTCGCCCCGTCGTTGGAGCACGCGCAGCAGGGTTCCGACAAGTTGGAGCCGATTGCCGTGCCGGACTTCCTGTCGGCCTGGGGCGAGGGAGCCACCCAGCCGCGTTTCGCTTACAGCCTGCCGCCGGGCGAGCCGTCCTGGAGCATGTCGACCGGACAGCGCAAGCCCGAAACGACGGTCGAGCAGACCGCCTTGTGGAGCTTTGCCGCGCGCGAAGCCCGAGTGGATTTCGACGCCCTGCTCAGCAGCGCCGCCGGTTACCACTTCCAGTATCGGCTCTCCGCACCGGCGAAGCTGGAAATCGAGCGTGTCTCGGTTCTTGAAGGTGGGGAGGAGCGTGCCGACCGCTGGCGCCGCGCCCCGGACGGCACGATCACCGTCTTCCTCAAAAAGGCACTATCCGGCGATCAATCGCTGTCACTTCAGGGGCGTTTGCGGGTCCCGGCCCGGGGCAAGCTCCCGCTGCCCGTCCTGGGAGTCGAGGATTCCCAGTTGCGGTCCTCCGCGATCCAGCTCTTTCGCAAGCCGGAGGTCCGGGTCGACGTCAGCGAGACGACGGGGCTGGCGAAGATCGAAGCACCAGTGGTCGACGAGAGCCGGGCGTCGTTGGGCCGTCTGGTGGAGTCGTTCGACGCCGACTGTGCCGGGAAGGTCAGCGCCACCTTGATGCTTACGCCCAATCGGCCCGGCGTCCACGCGGAGCAGATCACGTCGCTGCGTTCCGACGGAGGGCTTTGGGAGGCAAACGTCGAGTTTCGCGTCAACGCCGACCAGGGAGTGGTCGACGAGTTCCGCTTGCGCGTGCCTCCCGGGTTCAACGGCCCCTACAAGATCGACACGCCGTCCACCTGGAAGGTCGAGGAGGCGGACGACCGGCGCTGGCTCCTTGTGCGACTGGTTTCCGCAATCACCGACCAGCACCGGTTCACCGTGTCAAGTCCATTGACGCTGGCCCCGGGCGAGCGGGTCAGCGTCCCACACGTCGTGCTCGAAGGGGGCGATATCGAGAAGCATCTATTGGTCTTGCCGACGCAATCGGGACTCCAGCCCGTGGCCTGGGAGACCGAGGGCCTTCGCGAGACCGCCTTGCCCGAGGATTTCGCTGCCCCGCCGGTGGCGCCCGAAGCGTTTGTTGCGTACCAGGTCGACGAGGGCCCATTCCGGGCGAGCCTCCGGCCGTTCCGCGGCGAGCCGCAGGTCGACCTAGCCGATGTCCGCGTGGCGTGGGAGATCGAGGGGACGTGTCATGGGGTGGCCCTCTTCGACCTTCGACCGGGGTCCGTGTCCGAATGCACGCTTCGCCTGCCCACTGGTTGCGATCTGGTGCAGGTCACCGTCAACGGTGTGCCGAGGGTAACGGTGCGCAGCGCGGGGAACCGGTGGCTCATCCCCTTGGGCACAATCGCACTCCCCCAAAGGGTGGGGGTCCTGTTCCAGGGCACAATCCCCGCGCCCGACGCGAGCGGACTGGTGCGACTGGACGCGCCGACGCTTAGCGCCCCGACGCCGGACGAACTGCCCCCCCCCCAAACTCTGTGGACGGTCTTTGGCCCTTCGGCCTACGAACCCGGCCGCCCGGAAGGCCTCCGTTCGGTCAGTCCGCTGGAGCAGGACCTGCGTCGGTTGCAGAATGTCGAAGCACTCATGGAGGCGGCCGCTGGCGTAACCTCCGACGAGCCGGAGGAAAGTGACCACTGGTACCGGGTGTGGGCCGGTCGCTGGGTGGCCTTGTGCAATAAGACGATGCCCGGGCGTTTGCTTGGGCGCCGAGGTGAGGCAGGCGAGACCTCCCTCAGCGAACTGCTCCCCCTGGACCGTCTCCCGGCGGGAGTCGCCGCTCGGCTGCAAAGCGGCAACACGCTGGCCCGGCTCGTCGCCGAAATGCCGCCCGCCACGGATTTCGGGCAACTCTGGCTGCAAACTCTGGACCGCACACAGCCCGCCACCCGTTGTATCGGGCAGGCAGGTCCCCCCTCGATCACGCTGCGCTATCGGCGGGCGGCAGCGAGGGGCTTCTCCAGCCGCTTGGTCGGCGCGGCGGTGCTAGCCGGCGTGGTTCTGCTGACCATGGTCGGCATCCGCCGGGGAGGCTTCTCTACGCTCTCGCGCCGCTGGCCTTGTCTCGTGGGCGTCCTCGTCGGGCTGGGCTGGTGGTTGTGGTTGTGGCCCAGTGCGCTCGGTTGGGGGATCGTGTTGGTCAGCGTGCTCGCCTCATTCCGGTGGGGTTGGAAACGTCCGCGTCAATCCGGTTCCGCGATCGTGGCCTTGACTCTGCCTCCGGGATAGTCAACGCCGCTCCCGGGAGGGGCGAGGCGTCCCCCCGGGACGGACGAGCCGTCGTGGCACGACGCCTTCTTTTCCGGCAGGGTATCCCTCGGCAAAAGCGTCTGCTCGCCCGGTTTTCTCGCCAACTCCTACCGCCGTCGGGCCGATAAACAGACTGACGCACCGAACCGGAAACCGATCTGCGGCGTGCTAGCAGTGAATATCTGTCCGCTCGAAAGGGGTCGACTCCACCCGCCCGCCCGATCGGAAATGGCGATAGTTCGTATTGGCGAATTGGCCGTCTTTTGCTAGGGTACCCTCATCCTCGTGATCGCCCGCTCTGGGCGGACTTACGGAGCGGATCCGACGGGGCCGGCGCGAGGGTCTGTCGGGGGAGTGCAGTGCATGGCTCACGGCCTTGCGAGGGCCGCGAGCGGCCTACAAGGAGGGAGGCCAGCATGAGTTCCGACCAGAAGCAGCAGTTGCGGGTTCACATCCGCTGGATGATCCGTCGCGACATGCCGGAGGTGCTCGGCATCGAAGCCGAGAGCTTCGAGTTCCCCTGGCTGGAAGAGGATTTCATCCGCTGCCTACGACAACGCAACTGTATCGGCATGGTTGCCGAGCGCGATGACCGCGTCGTGGGCTTCATGATCTACGAACTGGCGAAGAACCGCATCCAGGTCCTCAATCTCGCCACGGCCGCCGAGTCCCGTCGCCGAGGCATCGGCACGCAGATGATCGGCAAACTGATTGGCAAGTTGTCGGCGCAACGCCGCACGCGAGTCACCCTGGAGGTTCGCGAAACCAACTTGCCCGCCCAGCTCTTCTTCCGCGACAACGGATTCCGTGCGGTATCGGTGCTGCGGGATTACTACGAGGACACGCCCGAAGACGCCTACGTGATGCAGCACCGCTTCCGCCAGGCAGCGGCGGCCCCCTTTCAGCCGGCCAATCGGATCGCGCGGCTGGCCGGGTAAAGGGTCATTGGGCCCACGTCCTCCCGGGCAAGCGCCGCCTCCGGTTTCCGGAGGGGGCTTCCCCTCCGCTTTCTCGAGGGGCGATACTACGGAAACGGGCCGCCTCGTTGCGCCTACCGTCGCCTCGGCCCGGTGCGCAGACCTCAAGTCCCGTCGAGGGGCAATCGCCGATGTTCTCGTTCGCGGCAACGAAGCTTCTTGCGATCGGTGTGTTGGCGGCGCTGGGCTTGTCGCTGGTGGGATACGTCGCGGCCCTCTTGCGTCGCTCCCCATTCACCCCCGTGCAGAGCGCTTTGTACGCGCTAAACGTCCTGATCGCCCGGATCCTCTGGGGCGCCTCGATCGGCAATCGGTTGCCCGTCTTGGCGGAGCAGGGCGCGGTGATGGTCTGCAATCATCGCAGCTCGATCGATCCCTGCTTCATCGCTTTGGCCACGGATCGCGTCGTGCACTGGATGGTGGCCAAGGAGTACTGGCGGATTCCCGTCCTGGCATGGTTTTTTCGCACGTGTGAAGCGATTCCGGTCAGCCGGGGCGGGATCGACACCGCCGCCACCAAGTCGGCCATCCGCCTGGCGGCGGGCGGCGGCCTGGTCGGCATGTTCCCCGAAGGGCGGATCAACACCACCGACCGGGTGCTGCTGCCGGGGCGGCCCGGCGCGGCGTTGGTCGCGCTCGAGGCCCGCGTGCCGGTCGTCCCCTGCTACGTGCACGGCTCGCCGTACGACGGCACGGTTTGGAGCGCCTTCTTGATGAGGGCCAGGGTCCGCCTCACGTTCGGCCGACCGATCGACGTCTCCGAGTTCTATGGGCGCCAGCGTGATCGCGAGGTGCTGGAGACGCTCACGAAGCGACTGCTCACGGAAATCGCCCTATTGGCAGGCGAGGCGGACTACCGGCCGGAGTTGGCCGGACGCTCCTACAAGCCCGGTCCGGACCGGGAGTGAAAAACCCAGCCGAATACGGCAGATCGCCGACGACCGACCGCTTGTCCTCGTCAAGTAAACCCGCCGTCAGGTCACGCCGTATTGACAGGCGCGCCCCCGTCGAAGCCCGGTCGCGTGTACCGTGCTCTTCGGCGGAGGCATTTTCGTTCGGCGGGCTGCTATCGCAGGAACTGCTGGCACCAGTAGGTTCGCCCGCCTTCCATGCGATAGGCGGCGACGCCGATCCGCCGGTAGCTCCGATTGAGGATGTTCGCCCGGTGCCCGGACGAGTTCATCCAGTCGCGGACGACCTCCCTGCTGCTGGGCTGGCCCATGGCGATGTTTTCGGCCACCGCCTTGCGCGTGTGTTGCAGCGACCGGTGGCGCGTCATCCAAGCGCAATGCGCTCGGGCCGAGCGGACCAGGTCAGCGTCGATCTCCAACGGCGGCAGGCCGTATCGTTTCCGCTCCGCGTTCGTGTAGGTGACGATGTTCTGCTCGATCTGAGCGAGTTGCAGCTCCTCCCGCTCCGGCTGCTCGCCTTTCGCGTCCGCCCCGAGGAACACCGAGGCACAAAGTGCCAACTCAATAAGCATCAATCTCTCCTCTCAACTTCGATGGATCCCGTGGAGGGCGCCGCCGCCTCGACCACCGACCGAAATCAGGCGTCGCGCGCCATGGGCCGGCCGCCAGTCCGTGGGAGGGGTGCACCGCACCCAACTGTCGCCCCATGGCCACCTCAATGTGACCCGGGGTAAACTGGGCATCATGCGGTGACTCTACGGCCGGCATCCCGAAAGGCAGGCAATCTAGGGAAGTATTATGGCTTGCCTCGTTCGGAAATGCAAAGCCTTGGCTGTAAGTGGCTATCCGGAAAGCGCCCCTCTCCCTCTGGGAGAGGGGCGGGGTGAGGGCAAAATGGTGAAACGACAGAAACTCGGAAGGCGACTTCCCCTACAAAACCCCTCACCCTAACCCTCTCCCACAGGGAGAGGGGACCTGACGCTGGCGCTTTCCGGATAGCCACTAAGTCGCCATGGAGACTCGACGGAGGATTTTTCCCTGAGGAAGCCACCGAAGAGCTACACCGGAGCGGAGAAAGCTGTCATTCTTGTGGAGCCCCGCGCAGCATGATGACCCGGAGCGGGATTCGCCGTGACGAGAAAGTGCAACAATTGGACATGAAGCCTGAAAAAGGATGTGCATTCAATGCCCTCAGAGCCTACTCAGCGCGATTCTCTGGGGCTTTGAGAGTCTAGGGCCGCCTCAAACGGACCTCCGCCACCCATGACGAAAACCACGCACCACCCGCTGGAGTGGATCGACCAGGAGCTGGCCTCACTCGATCGCCAGTGGCTCCGGCGGCATCTGGCCACGCGCCAGGGCAAGCAGTCGAGTCAAATCGTGCTCGACGGCCAAGAGCTGGTGAACTTCGGCTCCAACGACTACCTCGCGCTGGCGGCCGATCCCCGACTGGCCGACGCGGCAGGCGCAGCGGCTCGGGAGGAAGGCTGGGGAAGCGGGGCCAGCCCGCTCGTCACCGGACGCAGCGAGACCCACCAGCGGCTCGAGCAGCGCCTGGCCGAGTTCGAGGGCACCGAGGCGGCCCTGGTCTTCTCGACCGGCTTCGCGGCCAACGCCGGGACGATCGCCGCGCTGGTAGGGCCCGGCGACGTCGTGTTCACCGATCGCAAGAACCACGCCAGCCTTTGGGACGGCTGCCGGTTGTCGCGGGCCGACGTCCGCGCCTACCGCCACGCCGACTGCGATCAACTGGAGCGGCTGCTGGAAAAGGCAGGCGGGTATCGCCGTCGCCTGATCGTGACCGACAGCCTGTTCAGCATGGACGGCGACTTGGCGCCGCTCCCGGTCCTGTGCCGCCTGGCCGAGCGTTTCGACGCGATGCTCATGATCGACGAGGCCCATGCGACGGGCGTGTTCGGCGTACACGGTCGCGGCGTGGCCGAGCGGCCCGAGCTCGAAGGCCGGGTGCACGTCCGCGTGGGGACGCTGAGCAAGGCCCTGGGCTCGATCGGAGGGTTCGTGGTCGGGAGCCGGTCGCTCGTCGATTGGCTCGTCAACCGCGCACGGCCGTACGTCTTCTCCACCGCGCCGCCCGGCCCCGCAGCCGCCGCAGCCATCGCCGCGTTGGACGTCGTCCGCGACGAGCCCGAGCGCCGCGAGACGCTCTTGGCCCGGGCGCATGTGCTCCAAGGCCGGCTGATGTGCCAAGGTTGGGACGTCTTCCGAACGCACAGCCAGATCATCCCGGTGATCGTCCGCGAGCCTCAACGGGCGATGCAACTGGCGGCCGCGCTCGGCGAGCGGGGGCTGTTCGTGCCGGCGATCCGTCCCCCAACTGTGCCCGACGGCGAGGCCCGGCTCCGAATCAGCCTTACCTGCGGACACACGCCGGAGATGATCGAGCAGTTGGTCGAGGCACTGGAAGAACTGCGGTAACGGCTTGCTTGCAAACCGGCGCGTGATCCGCCACAATCAGCGGCTCGAGGGGTAACATCGGGTGTGTGGGCATGACACCGAAGCGGGAGGTGCGGACTCACGATGAGCGACCTGGAGCCCACTTCGCAGCCAGGGGGTCTTGACCACGCCAGCCAAACCGAGGCCCCGCCGCAGACGATCCCCGGGATCATGCGCCGGCTGGGGCCGGGCGTCATCCTGGCCGCTTCGATCGTCGGGTCCGGCGAGCTGATCGCCACGACCAAGACCGGCGCCCAGGCCGGGTTCTGGCTCCTCTGGCTGATCATCGTCGGCTGCGTGATCAAGGTATTCGCCCAGGTCGAGTTCGGCCGGTATGCGATTTCCTCGGGCAAGGCGACCATGCCGGCGCTGGACGAGGTGCCCGGCCCGCGCTGGGGCGGAGGCAACTGGATCCTCTGGTACTGGCTGGTGATGTTCGTGGTGAGTCTCGCGCAGCTCGGCGGGATCGTGGGCGGCGTGGGGCAATCGCTCGCCATGAACCTGCCGATCAGCGGGAGCTTCAACCGGCTCTTGGATGAGCAAGCGGAGTGGGACAAACAAGCCAAGTCGCTCGATGAGCAACTGAAGGACGGGGAGGCCGCCTCGCTTCAAAGCGACGATCCGGAAGCCCGCCAGGCCGCCCGGCAGCGCGTCCAAGCGGCGATCGAAGCCAAGCTGGGCCCGCGTCCTGATTGGAGGAGCCGCACGGAGTACTATTGGGCCGACGACGTCTGGTGGGCGGCGATCGTCACGCTCGTGACGGTGGTGATTCTGGCCGTGGGGCACTACGCGACGATCGAACGGTTCTCGGCGGTGATGGTCGCCTCGTTCACGCTCGTCACGGTCTTCACCGTGTTCGCCCTTCAGTCGTATCCCGCTTGGACCGTGCACTGGAGCGATCTGGCCGACGGGTTGAGCTTCCGTCTTCCGCCGGTTGCCGAAGGCTTGAGCCGATGGACGCCCCTGGCCACCGCGCTGGCCACGTTCGGGATCATCGGCGTGGGCACGAACGAGCTGATCACCTATCCGTACTGGTGTCTGGAGAAGGGCTACGGCCGGTTTGCCGGCGTACGCGACGACTCCGCGGCGTGGGCCCAACGGGCCAACGGATGGATTCGCGTGATGCGGTGGGACGCCGGCATCTCGATGGTGATCTACACGTTTGCCACGATCGCCTTCTACCTGTTGGGCGCGGCCGTGCTCCATCGCCAGGGACTGGACCCGGCCGGAAACGAGATGATCAGCAAGCTGGCCGAGATGTACGTGCCCGTGTTCGGCACGGGGGCACAATGGCTATTCCTCTTCGGGGCGTTCGCCGTCTTGTATTCGACGTTCTTCGTGGCCAACGCGGGCCATACCCGGGTGGCCTCCGACGCCATCCGCGTGTTCGGCGTGGGCGCCCGCACGGAGAAGGACCGGCAGTGGTGGATCCTCGTCTTCTGCTTCGCCTTCCCGCTGTTCGCCCTGTTCTGCTACGTGTTCATCCGCTACCCGGTCCGGCTCGTCCTGGCCAGCGGCGTGATGCAGGCGATCATGCTCCCGATGCTCGCCGGCGCGACGCTCTACTACCGCTACCGCCGTTGCGACAGACGCATCATCCCCGGGCGCCTGTGGGACCTGATGCTCTGGCTCTGCGCCGTCGGCATGCTCATCGCCGGCGGCTGGATCGCGGTGACGAAGCTGGCCCAGCTCGCTGGACAACTACTCGGCTGACGCGCGGGATTCGCCGCGCGATCACGCGGGGACTCACACGGTCGTCGCGAGCATGTCTCAACGTTGTGTTGCGGTTTCCTGACCGCCTTCAGGCAACTTGTCGCGCACAAGCCGAAGCAGCGTCTGCCACGCTTCGTCCGACGAGAAGAAGGATCGCGGGATGAAGCGGAACACGCGCAGCTTGTCCTGATGAAGCAGCAACAGTGACTCGGACCGCGTGAATCGGTCGAAGGCAGTCCAAGGAACCGTCGCCACGGAGCTCGCTTCGACGCAGTCCAGGGCGTCGTCCCAGATTCGGATTTCATAGGGGCCGAACGGCGGCTCTCCTCGTTTCCACTGGCGACGAAGCTTGACCGCCGGCCACACGAATAACAGGCAGAAGAACACCAGCCCAGCCCCACCCGGCCCGATCAGGCCCAGCCATGCGTCGTGCGTACCGCGCCAGAGTACGATCGTTGCGCCGACGATGACAAACGGCAGGAGGCACCCCACCCGTGCCAGCCGACCCATCCAGGGCTTGCCGGTTCTCCGCCGGACCTCCTTCCAGTCGCGCCAGGTGAGCGCGCCGGCCACGCGGAGCAGCGGCTGCTCGCCCTGGCGGCGCGATACACCGAGCGGCGTGGGGCCGCCCTTCGTTTGGGCGGCTGGCGGGTCGCCGGGCCTTCCTTGGGCAAGGTCTCCACCCTCCGGTACCTTGCAGCGGACCAGGCCCAGGAACCGATTCCAATCGGCTTCGCTGGCGAAGAACCGCTTGGGGTAGATGAGGTGGTCGCCGTTCGGCTCGAGATACAGCAGGACCCGGTGCTCCGAACACTTGCAGCCGCAGAACGCCGACCACAAAAACTCGCCGCGTCCTTCCTCGGCCTCGGCCACAATTCCTCCCTCCGCGAAAGTCGTTGTCTCCACGACCCCGTTGCGATCCACGTGCTTACGGAAGCTCCTGTTGGCGAAAAGCACTAGTAGCCAAGCGGACAAGGCGATCAACCCGCCGCCGATTGCGAAGACGCTCAGGCCCGTGGGTGAGGGTGATTTGATTCCCAGGTACACCCCTATGATCGCGATCCCAACGAGCAACAGAAGAATCGAGAAAGCCATCTTGATCTTCTCAGAAGTCGTCTCCTTCTCTTGATAGTCCTCCGCCGAGAGCTTCCCCTGAATCCGAATCGGCTCCTCCAGACCGTAGACTCGGTCCGGCCCGGGGAAGTACTCCTCCGCGTCCAGGTCCGCGCGGGGCGACTGGTACGGATTGATCGGAGGTTCGTGCTCGTCGTCCACTATCGAGCCCCTTCGACGGCTATCGACTCAGGATCAGATCCCGAGGCGCAGCGGTGTTCTCGCCGACGGACGCATCCTCGCCATGATGCCTCAGAAACACCTCGCCCATTTGCCTCCGTCGCTTGCGCCACTGATCCGGCGTGAGCACGGTGCCGTGGTCCCGGCCGGGGAGGAATTCGATTTGGGCGTCGCTGCGGAGCTGCTGGAGGGTTTGGGCCAGCCCGTGAACCGCGCCTTCGAGGTAGAACGTGTCGAGCCCGCCGACGACGACGTGCAGCTTGCCTTCGAGCTGGGGGCCTAGCGTGTCCCAGTTCTCGGCCAGCAGGGCGCAGATATCGTGCTTGCGCCACGCCCGGGCTACCTCCGGGTCGATGCGGCCCGTGGTGCGATCCCAGAGCTTGCGGGGCAGGCCGTCGGGGCCGCGGGGGCTGAACACCGCCTCGAAGCTGCGGAGCTGTCCGCCGCGCCCCAGGCAGTCGTCCATCCGGGCGAACGAATCGTACCACAAGATCGGCTGGCTCCCCCGCCGGGCGATCGGCCGGCGGTTGCCCTGCTCGTCGTGGTACATGCTCTGCGGCGGGTTGGCGTAGACGTCGATCCCCTGGAAGTCGCGGAAGTCGACCGGGTCCGGCGATGAGCTCCAAACGCCGCCGAACACCTCCGGGTAGCTCACCTGGAGCCACAGCGACGACCATCCGCCGGAGCTGTGCCCGGTGACGAACCGGGCCGTGGGCGCCGCCACCGTGCGGTAGTTCTGGTCGATGTACGGGATCAGCTCGCGCACGAGGGCGTCGCCGCGGGGGCCGTTCGTCTCGCTGTTGGCATAGACGTGATGACCCCAGTGGCACTGCCCGTCGAGCATCACGCGGATCAACTCCACCTCGCCTGGTTCCGCTTCCCTCGGGCCGGTGAGCGGCATCCACTGGCCGCCGCGATAGCTGCCGCTGAAGCCGGGAACGACGTACACGGCCGGATAGCGTCGC
>Ga0307379_10003552_pt1 | contig 22608 bp, 19 predicted proteins | sample UN2MG_FD_202237 | JGI IMG/M metagenome (GOLD analysis project Ga0307379, IMG submission 202237) | Soil microbial communities from Risofladan, Vaasa, Finland - UN-2 | ecosystem: Environmental > Terrestrial > Soil > Coastal area > Acid sulfate soil | place: Finland: Risofladan, Vaasa | collected... | reverse complement strand
TCCTGGCGTTTCCAGTGGTGCGAGACCGACGCCAGCGTGGTCCCGACGCGGCGCTCGCCCTCGACTAGTCTCACGAACTCGAACTGTTCGGCGGGCATGTGATTTCTCCGTGGCCGGCTGGGCAATGGGCGTCGCGAGGCGTGCGTCAGCGGGAGTCCTCGCCGGGGCGCGGCACTCGTGCAGCGCATCGGTCGCGGCGGCCGTCAGCCTTTCCGTCGTCCGGGCGGGGGCTTGACCGGGCTGTCGGCCTCCTTGCGGGCGGGCCTGGACGCCTCGATGAGCTTCATGGCCTTGTTCATGTCGCCGACCTTGAACACGGCGGTCGTTCTGCCGCCGTGGGCGCCGCCGGTGCAGTAGGCATAGCTGATGTTGACGTGCTCGTCGGCGAGGTGCTGCGCCACCCGGGCGAAGGCGCCCGGCTCGTTGGCCAGGTCCAGCACCAGCACCTCGGTCTCCGTCCAGCGGTCGTGCGCCTTGCTCAGGACGGCCCGCGTCTTGGCTGGGTCGTCGCAGACTACCCGCAGCGCCCCGTGCTCGCCGGAGTCCATCAGGGCAAGGGCCGACAGGTTGACCTTCGCCTTGGCCAGCGCGCCGGTGACGGCGGCCAGCACCCCGGGCTTATTGATCAGGAATACCGAAAACTGTGTCTCCACTCGCATTGCCGTTCCTTTCCGCGTGCAACAGGGCTCCATCTTAGCGCGCCGCCGGCCCCGGCGGCAAGGTCGTGAAAAAGGAGCTGCCCGCTGCGCGGGCGCTATCGACAGCCATCTTTGGCGAGGCGCTCGGCCTGGGGGCTGCGCGAGTAGATCGGGCGCAGGCGCCGGTAGTCGATGAACTCACCGGCCGCCGCCAGCCGCCGGCCCACCTGCCAGACGCCCTGCGGGGTGGGCAGGTCCACCGCAGGCTCGGCGCGGGCGATGCCAGTGCCGGCCATCTCGACGAACGCCAGGCCCTCACCGATCAGCAGTAGCGGGCGTGGCGAGCGAGCGAGGAAATCCCGCGGGTCTGCCAGGGCCGGCTCGCCTTCGGGGACGATCTCGTCGCCGCGGCGGGCGAACAGGCCCGCATAGACGGTCCGGTCCCTGGCGTCCATGACCACGCCCAAGTGCTGCCAGCTCAGTGGACGGGCGTTCTCGGCGACGGCCCGGAGCGTCGGGACAGCCACCAGGCGAAGGCCCTCGATTGCCTGCGCCATCGTCCGGGCGACCGTGATGCCGACGCGCAGGCCTGTGAAGCTGCCCGGCCCGGCCGAGACGTACAGCTCGTCCACATCGGTGGGTTTCAGGCCCGTCCGGGCGAGAAGCTCGTCCAGCCTGCCGACCAGTTGCGTGGCGTGTCGGCACGAGGCGTCGAAACGGACCGCTTCGATCAGCTCATTGCCCCGCCCCAGGGCCAGCCCGCCGGCCCGGCAGGAGGTCTCAATCGCAATGGAAACGGTGGGCTTCATCTCGCGCGGCACCGATTGTATGAAGCCGCCGGTGGAACCCCGCACGAAAAAGGCGCGAAGGGCTCGGGCTCGGGCGCGGTCCAAACGGGTTTGACAGGGGCGCCGAACGCCAGCTAGCATAGCCCGCTTACGCATGAGGTCTGCGGGATGATCGCCGTTATCAGTGACATACACTCCAACGTGGAGGCCTTGACGGCCGTGTTGGACGATATCCAGGCCCGCAATATCAGCCGGGTCATCTGCCTGGGCGACGTGCTCGGCTACGGCCCGCAGCCGTGCGAGTGCGTGGACCTGGTCATGGAGCGCGCGCAGACCACGCTGATGGGCAACCACGACTACGCGGTTCTGTTCGAGCCGAACAAGTTCAACATCGGGGCCGAGGCGGCCTGCTACTGGACACGCCAGGTTCTGGAAGACGAGCCGGACAAGGCGCGCCGCGACGCGCGGTGGGGCTTCGTGGGCTCGCTCCCGATCAAGCACGTTGTGAACGACGAGTCGCTCGGCATGGGCGAGATCGTGTTCGTCCACGCCTCTCCCCGCCGGCCGGTGAATGAGTATCTGTTTCCCGACGACGTGTTCTCCAATCCCGGGCGGATCGCGGGGGCCTTCGACCGTTTCGGTCACCTGTGCTTCGTCGGGCACACGCACGTGCCGGGCGTGTTCCTGGACACGCCGGACTTCTACGCGCCCGACGAGATAAACGGCGCATACGAGGTTGCCAAGGGGCGAAAGGCTCTTATCAACGTGGGTTCCGTGGGCCAGCCGAGGGACCGCGACCCCCGCGCCAGCTACGTCGTCGTCGAGCCCGGGGTGGTGCGGTTCGTCCGGGTGGAGTATGACGTGGAGTCCGTGGCCCAGAAGGTCTACGCCGTGCGGGAACTGGACGATTACCTGGGCACGCGGCTTCGCGATGGTCGCTGAGGAGACATCCTTGCTCGCTCGAAAGCTGCTGGTGGCTGTGTTGGCGATGGCTGGGGCGTTGGCGGCAGGCCCGCGCGCGGCGCGGGGGCAGGCGGCCTCCCAGCCTGCCGGAGTGTCGGCGGCCTCGCGACCGGCGACCGGCTCAGCGCCCGCAGCGGCGCCGCGGCAGCGATGGTACGAGTATCGCAACAGGCCGCTCTGGCTGCGGTTGGGGTCGCTGGATGCGAAGGAGTATCCGTTTGAGCTGTGGCTGACAACCGAGGGCGCCGCGGTCGGCACGCTGAAGCTTTCGGCCTATTACGCCACGGTGGGCGACAAGAAGCTCGCCGCGCGATACAAGGACGACCACGACGGATACCTCGCGGAGGCCGCCGCCAACCCGACCAAGTACCACGGCCACTACAGCCTGCTCAACCCCGTCAAGTGGGGCGGGCGGCGATACCTGCCCTTCGCCACGCGAAGCCTGTCGGTCTGGGTGCCGGGCGCCAACGTGCCGCAGGTCTGGCCACTTGAGGGGCGGCACTGGCGGCTGGTTGAGGCGCCCGACACCGCCCCGTCCGACAGCCAGAGCGTCCGCCTCGCCTGGACGCTGCATCACGACCCCGGCTTCGCCGACCCCAACGCCGCGCCGAGGCAGGAGCCGTTCCTGACGGTCACCAAGACCTACACGGTGCGGAAGGACGATTACTCGCTGGCCTTCTCGCTGGAAGTCACGAACCACTCGGATCAGCCGCTCAAGGTTACCGTCGAGCAGTACGGGCCGACCGGCGTGCCGAAGGAGGGCCTGAGGGAAGACCAGCGCATGGCCGCCGTCGGCAAGCTTCGCGAGGGCAAGACGCATCTGTACCTCAAGCCCGGAAGCGACCTGGAGAAGAAGATGAAGCTCGGCGAGCTTGAGCGTGTCGGCTACACGTCCGAGCCCGCCTCCGGCCAGTCGACGATGTGGATCGGGCACATCAATCAGTTCTTCGGGTCGATGATGTACCTCCTGCCGGCGGATGCCAACCGGCTGGACAGCCCCGATGTGCCCGTTTGCTTCAGTGTGGGGGCGATTGAAGAAAGCGCCCACTCGCGGGCGTTCCTGACGGCCGTCACTATCGGCGCCATGGAGAAGGCCGGCGGGGCGGTCCAGTCGCCCGTCGAGCTGGCGGCCAACGGCGGATCGTACTCGGTGGCGTTCGACGTGTTCGCCGGGCCCAAGAAGCGAGACATGTTCTCCGACTCCGGCGCGCCGCACTTCAAAAAGCTCTACAAGGACCTCGACTACCTGAGCACGATCTCGTTCCGCGCGTGCTTCTGCTCGTGGAGCGCCCTGTCGCTGGGGATGATGTGGCTGCTACAGGCGCTGTCTTCGCTGGCGCTCGGCAACTACGGCGTGGCGATCATCGTGCTGGTTGTGCTGATGCGGATCGTGCTGCATCCGTTGAGCAAGAAGAGCCAGGTCATGATGTCCAAGACCCAGAAGCTCGCCCCGCAGATGCAGAAGCTCAAGGAGAAGTACGCCGACGACAAGCAGGCCATGCAGCGCGAGATGATGACGCTTTACAAGCAGCAGGGCGGCGCGACGCCGATACTCGGCTGCCTGCCGATGCTGCTTCAGATGCCGATCTGGATCGCCCTTTGGAGCGCGCTGAACGCCGCGGTGGAGCTGCGCCACGCGGCCTTCCTGCCGGTCTGGCTGACGGACCTGGCCGCCCCGGACGCCCTTGTCAAGTTCTCCTCGCGCGTGCCGCTGCTGGGGACGAGCTTCAACCTGCTGCCGATACTGGTGGCCATCTCGATGTTCCTCCAGACGAAGCTCAACCCGCAGATGTCGGGCGCCTCGCCGGCCGCCACCCCCGAGCAGCAGCGCCAGCAGAAGATGATGCAGTACATGATGCCCGTGATGATGCTGTTCATCTTCTACTCGATGCCGTCCGGGCTGACGCTCTACATAATGACCTCCACATTCGCCGGGGTGGCCGAGCAGTATCTCATCCGCAAGCACATCCGGGCGAAGGAGGCGGCCGAGGCCGCCCGCGTCACCACCGTCCGCGTGCCCGGCAAGGCCTCCCGCGCAAGCCGGCCGAAGAAGCCCAAAGGCCCCATGTGGTTCAAGCGCGGATAGCGCCCGGCGACCGTCACCTCCTGTTGGGGTTGGCCTTTAGCCAATCCTCCGTCTTCTTGAGCAGCTCGCGGAATCGCGGCATGTCCACCACTTCGATGTGTATGTCCGCGAACAGGACGATCGTGCCCTTGCCTTTGTGGTTCTCCGGCTTCTCATAGACCATGATCAGGTCGGCCGGTGCGCTGCCGGGTAGCCGGATGTACACGTAGTCGTCGCACGCTGGCATCTTGCCCTGAACGAGGGGGCCTTTGTAGTTGCCCAGCGGGCTGACGAAGATGCCGGGGGCCTGCCCGTCCTTGATCAAGGCCTCGAAGTCCGGCGGCGATTCGTCCCGATACGCGGCCTGGTACATTGCGATGGCCTTGCCGATGTTCGACACGTTGGTCGCCGAGGAGGCCCTCTTGGCCAGGAACCTAGCGCGGGACAGGCCCGGCATGAGGATGGATACGCCCAACGCGGGCACGGCCGTCAGCAGGCCCCCCGCCGGCACAGAGCCGTAGGACTCGACCGTGAGGCCGTCCTTGTCGGATGAGATCGCCGTGATCTCCGGGTCCATGATGCGCATCAGTTCGGACATGGCCGGCAGCCAGTCCATGGTGATCTGCATGCCCGGCGGCAGCTCGGCCGCGTTGCACCCGACCGACCAGCCCAGAAGCAACAGCGGGTACAGCTCGCCTATGAGCTTGGGTGTGTTGGCGAAGCAGACGGCCGACGGGCTGGCGGCAATCCGCGAGCGCGAGCGCGTGAAGGCTGCCGACTTGATCAGCGGATCGGCGCCGGCGTTCTCGACGGCGGCCTGGATGACCTGGGGCCAGCCGGCCACGTACAGCCTGCCCTTGTGGACAGCCCAGGCGGGCGCGGCCGGCACGAAGCTGCCCGAGAACGCCGCATAGCGGATATCGACCTTGGGCGTCTTCATCGTCCGCACTGCAAAAGCCCCGCGCTTGGCCTCACCCTCGCCTGCAGGCGGCGGCTGGAATGCCCGCTCGATCCTGCCGAGTGCCTCGGCGAGCTTCTTGGCGTCCTTCACCTCCACGGTCAGCAGCGTGCCGGTGAGCAGGCCGCCCTGCGAGCGGGCACTGGACAGCACCCACGTATCGCCGAGGCTGGCGACCAGATCGTCGGTTACGGACACGCCCGGCGGGATCACCAGCTCCTGAAGCTGACGCTCGATCTTCGCCGCCTCTTCCGGATCGATCTCCTTGGCGACGCGGACGACCTCCTTCAGCAGGTCGGCGACGGACAGGTTGGCGGCTGCCACGAAGTCCGCATCGGCCGGCACGTCGGTCAGGTCCCCATCCGTCAGCGGCTTGCCCGCGAAGGGCATCAGCAGCCCCCGGTGTGGCGCGGGCGACATGACCCGCATCTTCAGGTGCAGGCCGCGATCGACCAGGCTGACGGCCAGCGCCATCGCCTTGGTGTTGCCCACGCCGAGGGCGTTGACGATCTGGCGGAATCGCACCTGCTCGCCCTCGCGCCGCAGTTCGGCGTCGATCAGCGGCGCGGCCCGGTCCATCACGCCGGCAGCGTTGACGAAAACGGTCAGCAATGGCCCCTTGTCCGCAACCGCGCCGATCGCCTCGGCGAACAGCTTGTCTTTCAGCAGGCTCTTGTCCGGGTGCGTCTGGATCAGCGTCTCGGGCAGGCCCTGGCCGATGGCCGCGAAGAACACGTTCTTGATGTAACCCATGGCGAAGGGCCCGGCGGGCGTTGGCGTCGTCCTGACCTTCACGTCGCCGACAGTGCCTTCCTTGAACGGCAGGTCCGCGGCCACTTCAGCAAGCATGGCGTCGAGGTGCCTGGCGAACTCGGGTCGGCGCTTGCCCAGGTCGATCAGGACGGCCGCCATAGGCAGCGGGTCCTCGTCCGGGCGCTGGTGGACGTCAAGCAGGGCCAGGGCAGCCGGCCGCCTCGCTACAATCGCCGCGATGTCCATGGCGTGCTCGACCAGCTTGCGCTTGCCCGGCGGCGCCTTGTCCAGAAGGAGCTTCCCCAGCGGGGACTGGGCTAGAGATGCCCCGTCGGCCCCGCCCAGGAGCTTTGCGAGCCTGGACTCGGCCGGCAGCGGTGGCGCGCCGCTCCAGCCGACGTAGACGAGCGTACCGGCCGGCAGGCGGTCGGCGAGCGGCGGGGCGGCGTGCAGGCAGGCGCAGATCCCAATCAGGACGGTCGCGGCGATAAGTGTGCGGTGCTTCATCGGAATGCTCCCTTAGTTGGCGCTGAACGTGACCGGCCGACATGCGATCAGCCGGCCGGCTCGATTCCCGCAAGCGACCATAATACGCGGCGCCGCGGCACGGTTCCAGGGGCTTCTGGCGTCGGTGAATCCCTCATGAACGGCCCGTGGACGCCCGATGAGTTGGATGTTTTTCCGACGCATGCGGTTCCGGCGCGGGGTAGAATGGCGTGATGGGAAGACTGTATCTGCCACTTGTGTTGTTCGCGGCCTGGTGTGTCCTTGGCTGCGAGAAACTCCCCCAGCGCGCTGATGAGCCGCTGGCGGCGCCGGTCCAGAGCAGCCCCTGGGACAACCCTCGCGGTCGCGGCTCGCAGCTTCAGACGGCCAACTACCGAATCTTCACGACGGCCAACAACCACAGACTTGCGTCCATCCTGCCTGGGTTCATGGAGGCATCGCGGCGGAACTACCTGCGGATTCTGAACCTGCCGGAAAGGCCCGCGGGCAAGCTCATGCCGATGTACGTGCTGGGCACGCGCGAGGAATGGGCCGCCCTGACCCGATCGGTGCTCGGCGAGCAGGCCGAGAAGTTCCTGATGATCGAAAGCGGCGGCTACTGCTACAAGGAAGTGTGCGTGCTGTGGGAGATGGGTGGGCTGGGCACGCTGCTGGTGGCCGCCCACGAGGGGATGCACCAGTTCATCCACCACCGCCTGTCGGACCAGTTGCCGATGTGGCTGGAGGAGGGCCTGTGCACGCAGGCCGAAGGATACGAGATCGAAGGCCGGCGGGTCAGCTTCAGCCCGAAGCTCAACCTCTCGCGCAACGTGGACCTGGAGCAGACGATCGCGCGCAGGTTCTGGATTCCGATCGACCGGCTGCTGCCGATGGACGCCGGCGACGCGGTCGGCGGCTACACGGAGCGCACCGTCGGCTATTACGGTCAGCTCTGGGCGCTGGTGCAGTTCATCCGCTCGGACCCGAGTTACAGCGCGGGCCTGGACCGGCTGCTCGCCGACGCCGAGGCCGGCAGGCTGAACGAGGCCCTCGGCGTGCCGCGAGGGGCGCTTAAGGAGCTGCGCCTGCGGGGAAGGGCCTACAACCAGACGGTCTCCGAGCCGCTGTTCAAACACTACATTTGCGACGATCTGAAGACCTTCGAGAAGCGCTTCAAGCATTTCGCCGCCAGGCTGGCCAAGCTGGAGTAGGAAAGATCGGGGGGATGCCCGGCCCGGCCTTCGGCCGCGCGCCGCTTCGTGGGCTTCAGGACGACAGCAGCTCGGCCAGCCGGCACAGCACCTCGCCGACGACGATCTCCGGGCTGGACGCTCCGGCCAGCACGCCGACCTTCAGGGGGCGCGCCTTCGGCAGCCAGTCGCGGATTTCCGCCGCCGAGTTCCGCTTGGCGTCGAACGCGCGGAGCGCCTCGCCGCTGATGACGCCTGAGGCGTCCTCGATGAAGTACGCCGGCCCGCGCTGGCGGGCCAGCTCGTACAGGTGTCGCGTGTTGGACGAGCCAAACCCGCCCACGACGATGACCAGGTGGCAGCCGGCCTCGCACAGTTCCCCGGCGGCGGCCTGCCTCTGCTGGGTGGCCCGGCACACCGTCGGCTGTAGCAGAAGGCGCCGGGCCGCCTCCTCGGCGCCGAAGCGGCGCACGAATGCCGACCGGATCATCCCGCGCACCTGCGTCGTCTCGTCGTAGAGCATGGTTGTCTGGCTGACCTGGGCCAGGCGGCAGAAGGGCTGAAGCGAATCGGCGTTGCTGGCATCCGCCCCAAACTTCTCCTTCGGCGAGGCGTCGTCGTCGCCGGCCTCCACCATGTCGCAGAATCGTCTGGCCTCGTCCAGCTCGCCGACGACGAGGTACCGCCCGCCGGCCGCCTCGAGGCGCGACTTGGTCACGACTGTCTCGTCGTGCGACGCGCGCCCGTAGATCAGCACCCCGAAGCCGTCCTGGGCCGCGCGGCAGGCCCAGGCCCACAGCCGGCGCACGTCGCCGCAGGTCGTGTCGACGATCTCGCAGCCGATTCGGCGCAGTTGCTCTTCGATGGCCAGCGGGACGCCGAAGGCCGGCACCACCGCACAGTCGTCCGGGGCGATGACCCCGGACAGGTCGGTCATCTGCTCGGGGCTGAGGACTCGCACCCCGCAGGCGCGGAAGTGGTCGTTGACCCAGGGATTGTGGATGATCTGCCCGAGAAGGAACAGTCTCTTGCCGGTGCGGGCCTTGTCCGCGACGGCCCGCTCGAGCATCGCCAGGGCGCGGGTCACGCCGCGGCAGAATCCGAACACCCTCGGCAGCAGGATCTGCCCACCGGGGAGCTCCCACACCCCGCCGGAAGCGCGGACGCGGTCGACGACCGCGCTGCGAAAGGTCTTCGTGTCGGCGTTCATTTGCTCGGGCGGGTCGTCGGCACCCGGAACCGCCGGCCCATGCGCATCGCGTCGGGCTCCTTCCGCGCCAGCAGCCGTTCGAGGTTCTCCTTGACGACTTCGTCGCGATGTTCGGCCCGCGTCTTCAGCTCCTCCCGGACCAGCTTGATGCGCTCCTCCAACTGCTTGAGCTGAAACTCGCGTATCTTCTGGTCCGCGTCGAACTCCTGGCCAAGAACCTCCAGCAGCTCGCTGTGCAGGGCCTGCTTGACGGATTCGTCCTTCCCGCCGCGGTATTGGCGGCACAATCGCCAGGACTTCAACTTGGCGGTCTGCTGGACGCGAATGGCCTCCTGGATCTCCGAAGGGAAGTTCTTCCAGTTCTGGTACGTCCTCCATGCGGTCGACAGAGCCCACCGGTACGCGCGGGGGTTCCGGTCCTTCAGCCGCATCAGCCAGTCGTGGTCCTCCGGCCGCTTCTCTTTCAGGACGCCCAGCAGCTCCTTCTCCTGGGATGGGGTCAAATGGACCACCTGCCGCGGTGGCCCGAGCGGCCGCTGCCCGCCGGGCTCGCCCGCGGCGTCTGCCATCGGTCGGACTGGACGGTTGGGACCGTCGGGGCCGGCCAGCATGATGGCGGTGGCACATCCCACCAGGATGACAGTCGCGGTCAGCAGCGCTCGCTTCGACATGGCATCACCTCTTGTCTGTGGACTCGTCCGCTCAGCCGTCCGACGCCCAGTCCGGCGAGTCTTCCAGCCAGAACTGGTCCAGCTCCCGCGCGAGGGACTCGATCTGTCGATCCAAGGGCTGGGCGGTCTCGGACCAGGCCAACTCCGCCTCCAGCTTATCGAGCTCATCGGCCAGCAGTGCGATATCGTCGCCCCCTGGGGTCTGCTGCACAGCCGCTACCCAGACCTCTACGGGGATAGTCTGGTCGTCGGCCTGATTCCGATCGGGTTTCCGCGAGTCGGGTTCTGCAAGGAACGTCAGCAGGGCGATAACGACGGCGGCGGCCACTGCGGCTGCCCCCGCCGCGATGCCCACGAACCTCACGCGCAAGGCCGGTCTTGCTGTTGCCGCCACCAGCCGGCGCCGCGCCCGCGCCATCGCCCGGGCAGGCACCTCAACGTCGCGCATCGGCCCGGCCAGGTGCGCCTCGGCGCCGCGAATCTCTTCGGCGGCGGCGCGCTCGTTGTCCGACAGCTCGACGGACTCACCGTCCAGCCACCGGCCGATTCGCTCGTATTGCTCTTCAGTCAGTGCCATTGTTGCCACCCATCCACCGCCGCATGGCCCTCAGCCCACGGTGCACCCGCGCCAGGACCGTCCCGAGCGGGCAGCTGCACACCGCGGCGATCTCCTTGAAGCTCATCTCGCCGAAGTGCCGAAGCACGACCATCTGCCGGGTCATCTCGTCCAGCCTGCCCAGGGCCGCCGACAGTTCGCGCGACGCCTCGGCCGCCCGCGCCGCCGCGTCCACCCCCGGCTCGCGCCCGGGCAGGACGTCGCCCGGCGTAGGCCCGAACTCATCCTCGGCCGACAGGCTCATCGCGGCCGGATTGGCTCGCAGCCGCCGAATGCGGTCGCGAACCAGGTTCGCCGCGATGCGGAAAAGCCACGGCTCGAACTTGCCGCGCTCGTTATAAGTTTTCAGCCGACGCACCAGCCTCAGCGCCATCTCGCTGAGAAGGTCCTCGGCGTCATGATGGCTCCCGACGGCCCGGATGAAATACCCATACAGCCGCGGCCCGTAGGCCTCAAGCAGTTCCTGATAGGCCCAGGACTGACCTCTCTGGGCCGATCTCACGACTTCACGGAGCCGCTCGGGGTCCATCTGCCATTCCGTTTAACGTGCCCGGCGGGGCGATATTGCGGCAATTGAGCTCCCGGCCAGCTCCGCCGACCAGACTGCTCGAAGCCGCTGGAGCGGGCTTCGGCGCCCCCCGAGTATACATGCCGGGCCGATGGCGGCCATGCCCGAACTCGGCGGGCTGCCAGAAGCGGCGCGAGCAGCGTCAGAAATACAGGTCCCGCGCGTCTGTGTTCCTGATCCTCTCCAGGCGGGCTACCACCTCGCCCTTCTGCGGCGAGTCGGGCAGCCGCGCGAGCTCGGAGGCGATCGCCTTTTCCCCCGCAGCGCGGGTCTCAGGGCCGGCGTAGTCCACCAGGTACTCCATTAGTGTCGTCAGGGCGTTCGGCGTGCAGAACCGCTGGATGAAGCCCGGAACGGCGAACTCCATGAAGTGCCCGCCGGTTCGGCCGACGCGGTAGCAGGTGGTGCAGAAGCTGGGGATGTACCCGTCGGCCAGCAGCTCGCCCATGACCTCGTCAAGTGAGCGGACGTCGCCGATGGTGAACTGCTCTCTGTCCATGCACTGGGCGTCGCCGGCCTCGGTGTAGCCGCCAAGCTCGATCCGCGTGCCCGCGTCGATCTGTGACACGCCGAAGGCGATGGCCTGGCGGCGGAGTTGAGGCCCCTCGCGGGCGGTGAGCACCAGCCCGGTGTACGGCACGGCCAGCCGCAGCGTCGCGATGACGCGTTTCAGTTCGTCGTCACTGACCGCCCAGCCGCCGCTGAAGCTCACGCCGCTGGCGCTGCGGAGCCGCGGAAAGCTGATCGTGTGGGGCCCGACGCCGTACTTGCCTTGCAGGTGCAGCGCGTGCGCGACGAGGCCCATCACCTCGAACCGCCAGTCGTACAGGCCGAACAGGGCCCCGATGCCGACGTCGCCCTGGCCGGCCTCCATCGCGCGGCTGACGGCGTCCAGGCGCCACAGGTAGTCGGCCTTCCGCGTGCCGGCCGGGTGCACGCTCGCGTAGGTGGCGTGATGGTATGTCTCCTGGAAGATCTGATACGCCCCGATGCCCGCTTGGCGGATGATGCCGAAGCCCTCGTGGTCCATAGGGGCGGCGTTGATGTTCACCCGGCGGATTTCTCCGTGGCCCGCCTTTGCGCTGTAAACCGTGGCGATCGTCTCGGCAATGAACCGCGGGCTGTACCGGGGGTGCTCGCCGAAGACGAGGATGAGTCTCTTGTGGCCGCGGCCTACCAGCGCCTCGACCTGTTGAACGATCTCGTGACGGCTGAGCGTGCGGCGGACGGCGTTTGGGTTGGATCGCTTGAACCCGCAGTAGGCGCAGTCGTTCGTGCAGTAGCTGCCGATGTAGAGCGGCGCGAACAGCACGATGCGATTGCCGTAGATACTCCGCTTCAGCTTGCGGGCGCCCTGGAAGATCTCGTCGATGAGTTCCGGCTCATCGACGCGGAGCAGGATGGCCGTCTCCGTCAGGTCCAGCGGCTGCTTGGACAGGGCCTTGGCGATGATCTGGCGGACTCGCGCCGGATCGCTGCGAGCCGACGACAGCAGGCGGCTGATCTCGTCGTCGTTGATGAAATCGCATGCGTTTTCGCTCAGTGATGGTGCGGCGAGCGGACCCACGGCCGAACCTCCCGCGGCGGGTCTCTCGCCTGCCGCGCAGCGCTCAAGACACCATTATACGTCCGTCCGGGTGCCTGTGCGCCTATCGCGGTCGCCCGGGGCGGCTGCGATCTTGCGGCCCATGGCGACGATCCGGCCCTTGATCTGCGAGTGGAAGTCCTCGGGCGACTCGTACATGCACGCCTTGCCCGGATAGACCCCGTACAGCCGGCGGTACTGAAACGGCGTGAGGTTCGGCATCACGGCGTTGGCCCCGCGCTGAAGGGCCAGTTCCCTGCCGCTGGACCTGTTGACCGTTGCCAGCGCCGCCGTGGCGGGGATACTCGCCCTCGGGCAGACGATGCGGGTCAGGGCCAGCACCTTGTACGTCATCAGCTCGGTGTTGGGCGCTTGGTCCCGGCACGGCTGCCGCCCCCGCCCGAGCGGCGTGTTGGGGTGCGGGATATATGGCCCGATGCCGATCATGTCCAGGTTCAGACGGCTGAACGACTCAATGTCACCGGCGAGATCATCGACGGTCTGGCCGGGGATTCCGACCATCACGCCACCGCCGACCTCATATCGCATCCGGCGCAGCTCGCCGAGCATCGCCAGCCTGTTCGACCGCGCGCCTTTCAGGGCGGGATGGATCCGGTCGTAGAGCTGGCGGTTGGAGGTCTCGAATTGCAGCCAGTAGCGGTCGGCCCCGGCGCGCCGCCAGGCCTGAAGATCCTCGACCTGGCGCTCTCCCAGCGACAGTGTGACCGCCAGCGGCGTGTCGCGCTTGATGCGGCGCACGATGCCCGCCACCCGGTCCGGCCCGATGCCGGGGTCCTCGCCCGACTTCAGCACGACGGTGCCGTAACCGGACTTCACCGCGCGCTGCGCACAATCCAGGATCTCCTGCTCGGTCATCCTGTAGCGGCTGAAGGCGGTATTCTCCAGCCGCAGGCCGCAATAGAGGCACGAGCGATTGCAGTGATTGGAGACCTCCACCACCCCGTGGAGGTGCACCTCGTCGCCGACGCCCTGCCGGCGCGTGCGGTCGGCCAGTTGCCACAGCTCATCCAGGGCGCTCGGCTTGCCCTCGCGCAGCCATCTGAGGATATCTCTGCGGTTCATCTTGCCGGCTCGTCGTGCCTCCGTCTGCCCGTACATCCTAGCGATCCCGCCGGCGATGGAAAGCCCGCGCGCCGGGGCGGAGCGATCCGCCGCGGGGTTGTCTACGGTGGACCGCGTCGCTATACCTGACGGTGTTGAAGAACTCCAGGCAGATGCAGTTGCCTGGACTACACTAGCGAGAAGCCGCTATCGAAATGGACACCAGGCGCCGTACAGATGGGTCTGGCAGGCGAGGTGGGCAATGAAGGCCTTGAAGATCATCTTTGGGCTGGTCTTTGCCGGTCTGGCCCTGGAAGGGCTGGGGTACACAATCTGGTTTTTCCTCCTGAGCGATCGATGGAGGACGGGCTCGACCTTCGAGTACGGAGAGTTGTCGTTTCACGCGTTTCTGGTTGTGTTGGGCGCGTTGTTGAGCTATCGCCTGTTCCTCAGCGCGCTGTCCAGAGCCAAGCCGGGTGAGCTCAATTGACGCCATTGCAGACATGAGGGTTCATCGCCCTTGGGTCACACGCTGATCAGAGCAACTCACGCTCGTCTGTATATGCCGGCCCTCGCCGGCATTCTGGCCGCGGTCTGGCTCGCGGTCGTGTCTGGCTGCGGGTCGGGAGATTCGCTTCCCGACGACGGGCGGACGCAGGCGGCCGACGAACAGGTACGCGCCAAATGGGGCAAGCCGCTGGATGAGCTGCCGACGGCTACGCTGGCCGTCATCAGCCCGCACAACGAGAACATCCGCAACGAGTTCCAGTGGGCGTTCTCGCTCCACCACGCCGTTGAGCACGGGCAGAAGGTCGTCTTCGAGTGGCGCACTGTCGGCGGCGGCTCGGGCACGATCTTCAGCTACCTGCGCGAGGTTTACAGCCAGCGGGACAGCTCGGGCATCGACATCCTCTGGGGCGGGGGCGAGTTCAACTTCATCCCGCTGGCGAGGGAGGGCATCTTCCAGCCGATGTCGCTGGCGCCGGACGTGCTGGCCAACATCCCCGAGACGCTCGGCTCGGCGCGGATGTACGATCCGAACCTCCGCTGGATCGGGGCGGCCATCAGCGCGTTCGGGTATCTGTACAACGTCGAGATGCTTCGGCGCTGCCGCATCGCACCGCCCGACGGCACGTGGGACGACCTGGCCGACCGGCGCTTCGCCGACCTGATCGTGCTTGCCGATCCGACGCAGTCGGGCTCGGCGGCGGCTGCCTACCAGATGATCGTGCGGTCGGGCGAGAGTTGGCCGGCCGGCTGGGGCAAGCTGCTGCTGATCCTGGCCAACGCCAAGCGCTTCACGGACAGCGCCGGGACGGCCGCCAACGCACCCGGCCTCGGCGAGGCGCTGGTGGCGACGGCCATCGACTTCTACGGCGCGGTCCGGGTGGCCGAGGCGCCCAGTCGACTCGTGTACGTCAGCCCGCGCGGGCAGACCGCCTTCACGCCCGACCCGATCGCAATCCTCAAGAACCCGCCGCACCCGCAGCTCGCCAAGCGATTCATCGACTTCTGCATGTCGGCCAAGGGCCAGGCGCTCTGGGCCCTTCGCGTGGGCGAGGCCGACGGGCCCGTCCGGAGCCCTCTCGGCCGCCAGCCCATCCGCAGGGACGTGTACGACAGGTACGCCGGCAGGATGATCCCCTCCATAGTCAACCCGTTCGAGGTTGGCCAGGCCATGTCGCTGGAAGGACACAGGGGACGGATCAGCTACGGTGTGCTGCGAGAGCTGGTTCGGGCGGCGGCCGTGGACAACACCGACGGACTGCGGTCGGCCCGAGACGCACTGGTACGGTCCGGATACGATGCGGCGCTCCTGGCGGAGTTCCAGCGACTGCCCGACGACGCCGACACGCTGGACAAGATGGCCGCCGTCGCCACGGGGATGAAGAACAAGAAGGAAGAGCACCGGATCATCACGGGCTGGCAGCGGTTCTTTGGCGACAAGTACCAGCGGATTGCTGCGCGATGAATGAGTTCGTCACACCACCGGGAGCCTCCAGACCGCTCGCCGGGCGCGGCGGCGGGCCTGCGTCGATAACCCTTGCCCTGATATTGGCGACCGGCATGGCGCTGTTCCTGCTGCTGCCGGTCGGCCTGGCGATCCGCAGGGCGTTCGTGGCGGACGGGGGCCTGAGCCTCTACTGGTTCGGCGAGGCGCTGGGCAGCAAGGTCCTGATCGGCAACCTGACCAACTCGGCGGTCCTGGCGTGCACGACCACGGCTCTGTGTCTGGCTATTGCCGTTCCGCTGGCGCTGCTGCGGGCCAGGTGCCGCTTTGCGGGTCAGGGCGTGCTGGGCGTGGGGGTGCTTCTGCCGATGATCCTGCCGCCGTTCGTGGGGGCGCTTTCCATGCGGCGGCTGTTCAGCCAGTTCGGCGTGGTCAACCAGTTGCTCGAACGGATCGGCGTGCTTGATTTTGCGTCGTCGCTGCCGCCGGACTGGCTCGGCGGCGGCTTCGCCGGGGTGGTGTTCCTCCAGTCACTGCACCTGTTCCCGATCCTGTACCTGAACGCCTCGGCGGCCCTTGCCAACGTGGACCCGACGTACTCCCAGGCCGCCCGCAACCTCGGCGCCGGGCCCGTGCGGACGTTCTTCCGCGTCACGCTGCCGCTTATGAGGCCGGGCCTGTTCGCCGGCGGAACCATCGTGTTCATCTGGGCCTTCACCGACGTCGGCACGCCGCTGATACTCAACTACACGCACCTGATCCCCGTCACGATCTTCAAGGACCTGGCGCGGGCCGACACCGGCGGGCTGACGTACAGCCTGGTGTTCGTGATGCTCACCGGTTCGGTCGGGCTGTACGTGCTGGGCAAGTTCCTGTTCGGGCGCGCGGCGGGGGCCGAGTCGTCCAAGGCCTCGATCGCCGCCGAGACGCGAAGGCTGGGCTTTCTCGGCACGCTCGGCGCCTGGGCGCTGTTCGGAGTGGTGATCCTGCTGGCCGTGCTGCCGCATGTCGGCGTGGTCCTGACGGGCTTCGCCCGGCGCTGGGTCAGTACGATCCTTCCGGAGGGATACACGCTCAAGCACATCGCGTTCGTCGTGTCGCACCCGGCGACGTATCACAGCCTGCTGAACAGCCTGAAATACGCCGGCCTGTCGACGGGATTCGACATTGCCCTGGGCTCGCTGGCGGCGTGGCTGATCATCCGCGCGCGGGTCCGCGGACGAAACATCCTGGACGGGCTGATGATGTTGCCGCTGGCGGTGCCGGGCATGATCCTGGCCGCCGGCTACGTGGCCCTGACGGCTACGAACTGGGTCGGCGGCCCACTGGGCGGGTGGCTTGAGTCGATTGGGCCGGCCAAGAACCCGTTCTGGATTCTGGTCATCGCCTACACGGTGCGGCGGATCCCGTTCGTGGTGCGCGGCGTGTCGGCGGGCTTGCAGCAGGTGCCGCTGGCGCTGGAGGAGGCGGCGCGGAACCTCGGCAGCTCGCGCGCGGGGGCCTTCTGGCGGATCACGCTTCCGCTGATCGCGGCGAACATCGTGGCCGCCGGCGTGCTGACATTCGCCTTCGCCATGCTGGAGGTGAGCGACTCGCTGATACTCGCGCAGAAGCAGGAGTACTATCCGATCACCAAGCAGCTATACGAGCTGGCGACCAGCACCGGCTCGCCGGAGACGGGCTATCAGGCGGCAGCGCTGGGCGTGTACGGGATGGTGCTGCTGGCCGGCACGCTGGCCGTGGCGGGCGCCCTGCTCGGCCGGCGCCTGGGCGCCATCTTCAGGGCGTAGGAGAGTCCACAGATTACACAGATTGCACAGATGGTGTAGAACAGGAAGCGACGGGCTAATCCTGCGCTGAGCCGCGGATCTTGTGCGTCGGGATCGAGTACGTTTCTTCTCTCTGTGCAATCTGTGTAATCTGTGGACTGACCATGACTGAGATCGAGCTTCGCAACATCACAAAGCTGTTCGGCGGCGGGCAGTCGGCCGTCCGCGCGGTCGATGACGTCAGCCTGCGGATCGAGCCGGGGGAACTGTTCTTCCTGCTCGGCCCCAGCGGCTGCGGCAAGACCACGCTTCTGCGGATCATCGCCGGGCTGACCCAGCCCACCTCGGGCGCCGTGCTGCTGGGCGGCCGCGACGTCACCCGCGTGCCGGTCGAGAAACGCAACACGCCGATGGTCTTTCAGAGCTATGCCCTCTGGCCTCACATGACGGTGCGGCAGAACGTGGAGTTCGGCCCGAAGATGCACGGCCTGCGCGCAGCCGAGCGTCGGGCGGCCGCCGTCGAGAACCTCGCGCGCGTGCGGATGGCCGACCTCGCCGCCCGAAGGCCGAATCAGCTCTCCGGCGGGCAGCAGCAGCGCGTCGCGCTGGCGCGGGCGCTGGCGGCCGGCCCGAGCTGTCTGCTGCTGGATGAGCCGCTCAGCAATCTCGACGCCCAACTGCGCCTGCACATGCGCGGCGAGCTGCGCCGGCTCGTCAAGTCAACCGGCACGACCGCCGTGTACGTCACGCACGACCAGAAGGAGGCGCTGTCGATGGCCGACCGCATCGCAGTGATGAACGAGGGGCAAATCGCTCAGGTCGGCCGGCCGGAGGAGCTGTACGACCGCCCGGGCACGCGCTTCGTGGCCGAGTTCATGGGAGAGGCGAACTTCATCGAGGGCGAGCTCGCGGCGCCCGGCAAGCCCGCCACGGTGCGGACGCCCGCCGGCGTGCTGGCCGTGCAGGATCCGGGCGCGCTTGCGCAGGGGGCGCGGGTCACCTGCTGCGTCCGCCCGGAGCACATCCGCATCTCGAGCCCCGACACCGCGCCCGGCGAAGGCGAATCGGCCCTGGAGGCGACTATCGAGTCGGACACGTTCGCCGGCGAGACGCGGCAGTTCGTCTGCGTGCTGGCCGAAGGGATTCGCTGGAAGGTCACCGTCTTCGCCGGCCGCTCGGACGCCTGGGCCGCCGGCCGAAGGGTCGCGCTGCTGATATCCCCGCACGACGTGGCGGTCCTGCCCGCCTGAGTTTCACGCGCGGCCGTCACGCAAGCCGCTTGAGCACCTGTCCGACTTTCTCGACGATCTCCATGCCGGTGTTGGCCCGCGCGCGGCCGATCGTGCGGTTCTCGATCTTGGCGTCGATCATCCGCTGCTCCTCGGCCGGCGATGGGGCGGGCCCGCGGGCGATCTCGTAGCCTCCCTGCTCGTACGACAGCGGCGTGCCGACGTAGCCCAGCCGGCCCGAGCCGTTGTAGCCCATCAGCAGCAGGTGCTTGAACGGGCTGGCGGCGTGGATCTTCAACCCCAGTTCGTTGAACAGCTCCGCGGGGATGCTCACGACCGCCGCGTCGCCCATGGCCACCCCGTTGACGATGTACAGGCGCGTGCGGCGCTCGTCCTGGCCTTCGGTGGAGAAATACTCGTGCCGGATGCGGGCCGGGCGGAAGTAGCGAAGCTTCGGCATCGCCCCGACGACGGCGTCGGCGAATCGGCTGCCCAGCAGCTCCAGCGACTCGGCATACCACCTCAGCCGCGCGTCCCATCCGCCCGGCGGTATCGGGTGCACGCAGTGGAGGTCCACGTCGCCGCCTGTGCTGTTGGCGTACACGACCGTGACGCCGGGAATGCGCTTGGCCATCGCGCTGCGCACGCCGCCGGGAAACTCGCCATTGAAGGTGCTTGTGGCGCCGAGATGGACGTGCGTGGCGTAGCTGGTGAGAACGGCAAACGGCTGTGTCTTGCCCACCTCGCGGGCAGCGAGAAAGTCGATCCGCGTGCTGTCGGGGCCGGGCTGCGGCGCGAGCTTCTCGCCCGGTACGGCAATCGGCCCGGTGCCCCAGCCGGGCATGGCCCCGCCGTGGCCGAAGCGGGCGCGGCGGTTCTGGCCGATGGGCTCGGTCAGCGTGGCCGTGCCGGCGGCGATCTCCGCCCGGCGCAGGCCGCCGACCGCCTTGACGCAGGCGTCGATCATGCCCTGGTCGGCCTTCTCGTTGTAGACCTTGCGGGCCTGAACGTGCTGCGGGTTCTTCTCGTCGAGTGCGGCGGCCCACTGCGAGTGGTTGTGCCGGCTGGTGACGATGACGCACTTCTCGTCGATGCCGGTCTTCTCGGCGACGGCCTTGCGGATGGGGATCTCGCGCCGGTAGCCGTGGCCGCCCGTATCCACGGTGGCAAAGACGGCCGTTTTCCCCCCGGCGCGGACGGCCATCGCGTCGGCGTACAGCTCGTTGCCCTGCATCACGCGCGCCGGGGCGTGCGGACCATGAAGGCCGCTGACCACCAGCAGCTCCGGACGGTCCGGAGAGATGTTCACGCTGGCGGCGCCGACCTGGAACTCGTCGCTCATGCGATGTCCTCATGGGCGGCCAGGCACTTGGCCGCCGCAAGGCGCACGCGAAGATCGGGATCATCGCGGCGCTTCGCGGCGGCCGACACCGCCGCCCGCGTGCCGATGCGGTCAAGCGCTTCGACCGCACACAGACGCACATAAGCATCCTTCGATTCGAGCTGCCCGGCGATCAGCGGCACATGCCGAGGGTGGCCGACTGCGCCGAGCGAATCGATTGCCGCGGCCCGATCGAATTCGTCGTCCGCGTGTCTGACGGCCGCCAGAATCGTCTCGGCGTAAGCCGTCTGGCCCTTGGCAACCAGCGCTTCGGCCGCCTTGACCCGGGCGAACAGGGCCTCGTCGCCGGCGGCGACCGCAGTGACCTTCTCGACGTGCTCGGCGCGGCTCGACGCCGCGAGGAGATTGACGGCCGCGCGGCCGCGAACGTAGCGGCTGCGGTGGCCCAGCAGCCGCACCATGGCCTGGCGCGATTCCGGCGTGCTCATCAGACCGAGCGTGTCGCAGATGACGACGAGCTGGCCCGGGTCGTCCTTGCTCTCGGGCAGGAGTTTCTCCATCGTGAATCGCGCCTTGAGCTTCCGCACCGCGGCGGGCCCGTTCGGCAGGCGCATGACCGTAGGGCCGAACCACGTGAACAGGGCCCAGTCCTTGTGGTCGGGGCCTTCGGTCACCAGCAATTCTGAGCCGCTGTGGTCGCCGAGCGCCAGCAGCGTCAGGGCGGCCGACACCCGCACCGACGCGTAGCCGTACCAATAGTCGTCGTCCCAGACGCCGGGGTCCTTGACGAGCGGGCGGACCCCGGCGACGGCGCTGCGGTCGCCGATCCGCGCCAGTGCGTCCAGGCCGGCGGTCTTGACGTAGCGGCGGCAGGTGGTGACGTAGTCCACCAGCGGCCCGACGGCCTTCGGCGAGCCCAGGTCGCCCAGCAGGCGCGCCGCGTCCGACTGCACGGCCAGGTCGTCCGACCCGAGGGCGTCCAGCAGCAGCTTCGGGGGCGCCGCCGTGGGGCGCTGGCCCTGCAAGCCCGGCACCCAGCGCGCGCAGGAGTTCAGCAGCGACAGCGCCGCCACCGACGCCGCCCCCTGCACGAACTGCCGCCGGGTAATCTGACGCGCCATTCAGAGGACCTCCATTCGCCGTCGCGCCGTGGACATCAGATCACCACGAGTGCTGTGTCACGATTGAAGATGCGAGTAGCCGCAGAGCGCCGCCATTTCTACACAGAGACGCAGAGGCGCAGAGAGGGGAAGGAACACTCGGCACTCTCTGTTGCTCTGCGTCTCTGTGTCGCATTGCCTGTACTCGCAGGATCGTCCTTGACGCTCCACTAGGCCGCGGCATTCTAAGTGTTCCCCCTCGCTTCTTCCAGCATCGCGGCGAACCTCCTGCCGCATTCCGCGACCTGACTGAGGAACTGAGCCTGATCCTCCTGCTCGTCCTTGATGCCGGCCTCGATCGGGACGACGTTCTTGCGGTAGCTGGTTGTCGGGATGATCGCCGCCAGTCGCCGCCAGTCCACCGTGCCGGTGAAGGGCAGCCAGTGCAGGTCGCCCGTGCCGTCGTTGTCGTGCAGGTGCAGGTCGATCACGCGGTCCTTGACGCCCTCCAGCCGCTCCAGGCCGTTGCCGGGCCAGTCCACCCTGGCGTTGCCGTGGCCGGCGTCGTAGCAGAGGCCCAGCACCTCCGGCCCGCCGATCTGGAAGAACCGCTCCAGCGTGTCAAAGTTGCCGGGCAGCGTGTTCTCCAGCGCCATCCGCACGCCGCACCGGCGGGCGACGGGAAACAGGGCGTCCATAGTGCGCCGCTGTCGGTCCCAGTAGGCGGCCTGCTCGGCGGGGTCGTCCGGTTCCATGGGGATGTGCATCACGACGACGTCGCAGCCGAGCCGCCCCGCCATCTCGATGCGGTTTGTCACCATCTCCACGCCCGCCAGCCGCTGGTACTCCACCGGCGAGCCCCAGGCCTTGTCCTTGCCGGTCGGGCAGTGCAGGTCCTGCATCTTCAGGCCGGTTCGCTTCAGGCAGCCCTCGACGTGGCGGATTTCCGGGGCGGTGTAGATGAAGTCGCTCCAGGCGTGATGGCCCCAGAGCACGTGCGTGAAGCCGCCCTCCGCGATGCGGGCGAGGTAAGGCTCCGGGTCGCCGTCGCTGCGGGCGTAGTTGCTCGTGATGGCCAGTTGGACGTCGCCCAATGTCTCTTCTCCACAATGGTTGCCGAAGGCAGCCGGGTCGCTACACTCTACGCGGGTGGCGGCCATGAATGAAGAGGCATGCAGGCTGGCTATGACCGACCACCATCTGAGAGAGAAGAACACAGATTTCACAGATTCGAGGATTCACAGGATTGTGCAGCCCCTTCTTGTTGTGTCCGTGGAATCTGTTCAATCCGTGTAATCTGTGATCTCTTCTGGGACCGCGCGGCAAGACGACATGCGCCTCACTGACCGTGAAGGCATGGGTGTCGGTCGCCTGGCGGTCTGCGGGTCGGATGCAAACACGCCCGCGCTGAGTGGAGTTCCAGGTCATGCAGGCAGGATTCTCGCGAGAGAAGATTACGCCGCCGCTGGGGACGATGATGATGGGCTCGTCTCGGCGCGACCGCGGCGGCGGGTGCGATTCGATTCACGACGACCTGTTTGTTCGCGCCCTCTATCTCGCGCATAAGGCTGAGGAGGCCCTGATCGTCTCGTTCGACCTTCTGTTCCTCGGCCGGGCCGATGCCGACCGATTCAAGGGCGCCCTGGGCACGGCGATGGGCCTGG
>Ga0307379_10003551_pt1 | contig 22608 bp, 22 predicted proteins | sample UN2MG_FD_202237 | JGI IMG/M metagenome (GOLD analysis project Ga0307379, IMG submission 202237) | Soil microbial communities from Risofladan, Vaasa, Finland - UN-2 | ecosystem: Environmental > Terrestrial > Soil > Coastal area > Acid sulfate soil | place: Finland: Risofladan, Vaasa | collected... | reverse complement strand
GCCCACGCCGATGGCCGGCATGCTCGGAGGCAACATGTCCGGTGAATCGGTGCAGACGATCATCGAGAACGGCTTGAGCGATTCGGCCGACGCCACCGCGCGGGCCACGTCGTCGGCAAGGTCGGCGGAGCGGTCGGTTGGCCTCATCGCCCGCAGCAGCTCGGCGGCTTCGGAAGGCGGCATCGGCCCGACGCGCACATCATCGCCCGCGGGGCTTGTGGCCAGGTGTACGGCATCATCATCGGTCAACTGCCCCAGAAACTTCTGCAACTGCCGCATGGCCTGAATCCAGCGGCTGGAGTCGTTTTGCTTCATCTGCATGCTGGCCGAGCGGTCCAGCACGAGCAGGAACGTTCGGCCGCCGGCAGGCCGGCTGGCGAGCATCGGGCCGGCAGCCGCGAGGCCCAGCAACAAGGCCACCATTCCGGCAAGGATCAGCGGCATGTCGATTACCGCGCGATGCTTCTGGCCGGTATCTGAAATCTTCTCGGCCAGCCGCTGCCAGAGCATGAGGCTGGGCACGTCGACGTCGCGCCGTTTCGCCCGCCAGAGTGCAATGAGCACCGCGGCCGGCACGCCAAGCAGCGCCAGCAAACCGAACGGCCAGAGGAAGCTCATCGCAATACACCCCCCCGCCGCAGGCGGCCAAGCACGAATTCATCAAACGGCATATCGGTGAACGCAGTGGCAAAATCGATGCCGTGCTTGCTGCAAAACGTTTTCCAGCCCTCGATGAACTGGTTGAGTATCAGCTTGTATTCCTGGAGCTCGGCGCCCTCCACCCATATCTGGCGCGTCTCGCCGGTTTCGGAGTCTTTCAGGCGCAGGCGGCCGGTCTGGCGAGGGTCGGCCTCGCCGCGGCTGAGCACCTGGATCACGCAAGGCTCGAAGCCGCGCGCCGAAAGCACGGCCAGGCTCGCCTTGCAGTCGCTGTCCATCAGGTCCGAGATCAGCACTACGAGGCTGCGCGTGCGGATGCTTTCGTAAAACTCCTTCAGCGACGTTTCGATTTTCGTGCGTGCGCGCGGCTGTACGCCGCGCAGCTCTCTGAATACTTGCGTAATCCTGCTCTTCTGCCCGGCCACCGTAATCGATTTGTCGATCCCATCGGAGAACACCGCAACAACGGCCTCGTCGCCGGCGGCGAGTGCGAGGTATGCGAAAGCCGCCGCGATTTGCTTTGCGTAGAGCATCTTGGCCGGCGAGCCGAAGCTCATCGAGCCGCTTGCGTCGAGCAGCACGGCCACGGTGCGACGCTCTTCGCGAGCGTATTCCTTCACGAACAGGGAATCGCTGCGCCCGAAGACGTTCCAGTCGATATAGCGGAAATCATCGCCCGTAGTATAACGCCGATGCTCGCGGAACTCGGTGCGGCCGCCACGGCCCTTGCCCACGTTCTCGCCGGCGCCGCGACCGCTCCTGAGGCGGCGGAAGGCGATCTCGAGATGTTCGAGCTTTCGCATGAATGTGGTATCGAACGGATCATCGGGCATCAAAACGCCTTCCAACGGGCGGAACGACTCCGCCCGCTCTGCACGAGCGCAGGGCAGGCCGCCGAGCTGGTTGGAGATTTCATTTCCCAACAAAACAATTTACCAGTTTGGCCTTGCCGTATCAAGCATGAAAACGGGAAGCGCCGGCGGGAACGGAGCTGATACGTTGGCAGCTTCGGGGTACAGTCGGACGGCAGGTGCATGCGGGAGTTCATGATGAAGCCATTTCCTGTTTTGCGCGGAGCGACGGAATGCTACGTAGGCATTGTGCTTTCGGAGAGGGCGGTCATGACTATCTTGCGTGTCCGCGGGCCGTCGAATTCGCACAGATATATCCCCTGCCAGCGGCCAAGGGCCAGCCGGCCGCCTTCAACCGGCACCACGAGATGGAAGCCGACGAGGCTGGCCTTGATGTGTGCTGCCGAGTTGCCTTCCGCGTGGGCATAGTTGTCGTCTTCCGGGACTATTTTGTTCAGTTCCATCACGATGTCGCGCACCACCGCGAAGTCGGCATTTTCGTTTATCGTAAGGCCGGCCGTGGTGTGCGGGATGAAAATGTAGCAGACCCCTTCACGCACAAACGTCTGGATGAGCATTGAGTGCACCCTTTCGGTGATGTCAATGAACTCAACCTTCGACTGTGTTTTGACGCTGAACTGGCGCATGTTTGGCTCCTGCTATTGCTGTTCGCCGGTCGGAAAAGCCTTGACCCGAAAACCGTTATCTGGTATCTTCGCTGCTACTATGGAAAACAACGGCAGCCAAAGCATTCTCGACAGCATAGTGGCCTGGAAGCAAACGGAAATCGCCCGCCTGCGCGAGCGGGTCGGGCAGGACGAGGTTCGCCGGCTCGCAGCGAAGGCGGGGCCGGTGCGCGATTTTGCCGCCGCTTTCCGCGTGCCGCCGCCGGCGGGCATTCACCTGCTGGCAGAGATCAAGCACGCATCGCCTTCGGCCGGCGAGATATGCCCGGTGGGCGATTTTCCGCAGATCGCACGCATCTTCGAGCGCTCGGGCGCCGCTGCCATTTCGGTGCTCACCGACGCGAGATATTTCAAGGGCAGCCTCGAGCAGATGATCGCCGTGCGCCGCAGCGTGAGCATTCCCGTGCTGCGCAAGGAGTTCATCATCGACGATTACCAGGTATATGAATCCAGGGCGGCCGGGGCCGATGCGATTCTGCTGATGACACAAATCCTCGACGATATCCGGCTTTCGGCCTTGCTGCGCCTTACGCGCGAGCTCGGCATGTCGGCGCTGGTCGAGGGGCATTCCGAGGCCGAGATCAGGCGGGCCGGCGCGTGCGGCGCGCGCGTGATCGGCATCAACAACCGCGACCTCCGCACGTTTGAAACCGACCTCGAGACTACGCCGCGGCTGATCGGCCTGCTGCCGGCCGACCGCACGGTCGTCTCGCAGAGCGCGATCAAAACGCGGGCCGACGTCCTGAAACTGCAAGCCTGCGGCGCCCGCGCGATCCAGGTGGGCGAGACGCTGATGCGCAGCGGAGACATTGCCGCGAAAATCGCCGAGCTGCTCGGCACGTAGGCCGGCACGCTGCTCTGCTGCCTCACATCTCCGTCACCGGCGCGCGCCAGTCGGTCTTCAGTTTGCCGCCGTCCATCGAAATCACCACGTACTTGTCCATTTGCTGCGATCTGGCCATCGGCGTGATGGTTTGCTCGTCTGAAAAGAACAGGTGCGGCCCGCGGCTTTCCTTTCGGGCGAGGCACGCGTGCAGGACGACCGCCGCCGAGTCGAGCATGTTCAGCGTTTCGATGGCCGACGCCGTGCCGGCGTCGTCGGCGTGAACCCCCCTGCTGCGGATTTCATCCACCTTATCGAGCGCCCGCTTCAGGCCGGCCTCGGTGCGCACTACCCCAGCCGCGAGGCTCATAGCCGACTGCACGATCTGCCGCGCCTCGGTGGCCGACGGGTTCGCCGCGCATCCGCTGTCGCATTTCAGGCGGGCGTTCAAATCCTGGGCGGCTTTGATCGCTCGAGCCGCAAAATCATTCGCGTCAGCAGGCTCGGAAGCCGCCGACGCAAAAGCTGCCGCCTGCTCGCCCGCAATCTTTCCAAACACCTGGCAATCCATCAAAGCGTTTCCGCCGGGCCGGTTTGCACCGTGCTGGCCGCCGGCGGCCTCGCCCGCCGCATACAGGCCGGGCACGGCAGTATCCGCGTTGCGGCGGATTTTTATTCCGCCCTGGAAATGCTGCACCGCCGGTGCAAGCTCGATCGTGTCGCCCTTCTCGAGGTCAACGTCGCGCTGCTTCAACCATTCGATAGCGGGGGCATTGATCTTCTTCAGTCGCGCCAGCGGGCTGGCCTTCAGTTCATCCACGTTGAAATCGGGCTGCTTTGCTTCGCTTGCGAAACGCGCGCGAACCTTCTCGTCGAGCGCGGCAAGATCAAGCCCCGCAGGATTTGCCGAATAGTCGAGAAAGACTTTCTTGCCGCGCGCGTTTTCCTTCGCAACTGCGATATCGATTATGTTCGACGGCTCCTCCTTCGACACGGGCCAGCTCGCGCCCTTGCGGAAGAGGATGTTGTACATCGACGCGCTGTCGCCCTTGTAATAGTTGGGCAGGAATTCCTCGCCGTCGCTGTTGATCAGCCGCGGCAGCGCCCTGAACATGCTGCCCGAGCACGCCAGCTTGGTTTTCACCGACGACAGCCCGATCTGGATGAATTCCATGTTAACGAGTTCGGCGCCGGCTCGCAAGGCCAGCGCGTGGCCGTCGCCGGTCATTCCCTGGGGGAAGACGTTCACCGCGAACAGCTCGCCGGGGCCGCCCGTGGCCAGCACCACGGCTTTCGCCGAAACAAGCGCGTATTCGAGGGAAACGAGGTTCAGCGCCAGAAGGCCGGCCACCTTGCCGTCGTCCTTCAAAATCTCCACCGCCATCATGTACTGGAGGACCTTGACGGGCGTCTCTTTGATCTTGCGGACGAGCGCCTCCTCGATGTGGTTTGCGGTGTGCGGGCCGGTGTAGCACGCGCGGGCGTATTCGGAGCCGTCGGTAACGAACTGGTCGGCAAGGCCGTCTTTTTTGGCAAATGGCACGCCCAGCGAATCGAGGTAGTAGAATGAATCGCCCGAGTTTTGCGCGAGCGTGGCGGCAAGGTCGGCGTCCGACACGCAGCCGCCGATCCGGTAGATGTCTTCGGCGTGGTATTTCCAGGCGTCGGGCCCGCCGGGCTGGGTGTGCTTTAGCGTGGCGTGATAGGCCATGCGGTCGGAGCAGGCGGTTGCCGTTACGCCGCACTTGCCAAGACCGCCCTTGACCAGCACGGCCACGTGCAGCGAAGAGTTCGATTCGCCGGCGGCAATCGCAGAGCGCAAGGCAGCCCCACCGCCGCCAACTACTACTACGTCGTACCGTTCGGATTTCAAAGCGTACTCCTTTAGCGCTGCCGCAGCAGCGGCACCATGTCTGCGATTGACGTAAAAATGTGATCGATCTTGCGTGGAAACTCTGCAGCCTCGGCCCGGGTGGTTCCGCCCGTGAGCACAAGAACGGAGGTGATGCCGAAATCGGCAGCCATCGCGATATCGGTGGAAAGACGGTCGCCGACCATTGCGGCCGTGCCGGCGGCGGCGTTCATTCGCTTGAGGGCCAGCTCGAGCATGAGCGGGTTGGGTTTTCCAACGATGATCTCTGGGCGGCGGTTTGTAGCGGCCTCGATCATAGGAAGCATCGAGCCAGCGTCGGGCACGGGGCCTTCATCAGTGGGGCAAACAGCATCGGGATGCGACGCCACGAAGGCCGCGCCTTCTATCAGCAGCAGGCAGGCCCTCTTCAGCTTTTCGTACGTGAGCTCGGTGTCGTAGCCCAGCACTACGCAATCGGGCCGGCTGCCGGCGCGCGTTTGCATTTCGTTTGTGACATCGAAGCCTGCTTGCGCCATCATCGTGCGGAAATCGGCGGTGGCCAGCGGAAAAATGCTGCGATACGGCCGCTTTTCCAGGTATGAAATGGTGGCCTCGCCCGATGTGAAGACCTCGCCCTCCCTGACGGGAATGCCCAACGTGCGCAGCTTCTCGTGATATCTGGCCGGGCTTCTCGATGAGTTGTTTGTGAGGTAGAGCACCTTCTTGCCGGCCGCGACGGCGGCATGGTAGAAATCGGCGGCGCCCGCAATGAGGCTATCGCCGAGATACGTGGTGCCGTCGAGGTCCACCATAAACGAATCGATATGGCTGATTTCTGCGGTCATCTTGCCGGGGCCTTCCATTGAAATAGCCGCAGTGATATTAACATTCCTGGCCGGCAAAATCAATGGAAACGGAGCTCTTGACGAAGGTCGTGTGGAAAAAGGCGGAGTTGGCCAGAATAGGGACGCGCGGGCCGGAGTAGTGCTTCTTCTCTTGGGCATGCAGGCAGAAACGCTCCGGCCCGCGAGTGGGGGCCACTTTCAGGTCAGACGGACTGAACTCTCATTCACCCGTCTATATAACTTTATCACTATTTGTGCCGCATGTCAAGGGTGATTTTCGGATTATTTCTGTATTCTTTTGTATTTTGCAGATTCCTATACCCAGTAAGGGATTCTTTATGCCTTCGCAAGCACGTGAGGATAAAGAATTCCTCAGACACGAGGAATCGACAGCATTTCCTTCCCCGATGCGGAGGTTCTGCCGTCGTTCATACTGAAGAAGCACGGGATTGTGAGACTGGACTATGAGAGGCGTGTGAAGAGTGAGAAGCCAGAAGCCTTGGCGTGGTTTTCACACAAGATTGTTGTGCAAGAATTCACCATCGCATTCGAATGCGCGATCAGGCCGTGAGAATATCGGGCCGGAATATCGCCTGCCCGGCCGCCTCGTATTGGCTGGTGGGCCATTGGTGGCAGGGTGTGAGGATTTCGGGCGTTTCAAGGCACAGGATGGTATCTTCGGATTTGGTGCCGGCAATCGACGGATTCCACGCTACGGCCATATTTGCGGTGAGCGTGCGGGTGTCGCCGGGGGCCACGCGGTAGTAGCGGCCATCATAGCCGGTGGGCCCGCCCTGGTGATGGAGTTTCCATTCGTCGGCGTGGCCGAAGCCCTGGTAGGCCGACATCGCCTTTGCGAGCACCTCGCCGGTGACGGCGCCCGGGCGGGAGTTCAGGATGAAGGTGGCGTCGACGCTGCAGACGGCCTTGTGCCGGGCCAACAGATCGGCCGGGGGTTTGCCGAAGCGGACAATTCGCGTGAGGCTGGCGATGAGGCCCCACCGCCGCCCGCAGAAGACGACCATCAGGTGTTCTTTCACCTTCTTGTCGGTGGGCAGCGGATGACGGAAATGGAGAGCGCGATCATCGGCCGCGATGAGGATTACCGTTGGGGTAATCCGCATCTTCATTGCTTCGTGCGCGAGCATTGCGGCTATTTCGTTTTCGGGCTGATCGGGCTTGGCCTCGACGCATACCTTTTCGATCACGAGCGAGCAGTTGCGGCCGAGCCAGCGGTAGCGGTCGATCTCCGGCTCGCAGAGGGCGTACTTCAGTTCGTCGAAATCCCGTTCGAGGCGCGAGGTGCCGTTGAAGCCGACGTCGGACGCGGCTTTTCCGCCGGCGATGAGGTCGGCGAGGATGCGATCGCGGGCGGCGTCGTCGTACCAGGGATACTCCAGCACGTCGAGGTCTATATCGTTCAGCTCTTCCAGCCGCAGCCGGGGCGATTCGATATTGTCGGCAACGACGCAGGCTTTGTCGCGCCCGATGAACACGGCGGCTGCGCCCGCCTCTGATGCGGTTACAACACGGTTTTCGCCGCCGCAGGTGATCCATGAAAAATTGTTCTGCCTGGTGAGGAACATGCCGTGCAGGTTCTTTGCGTCGAGGTAGGCGCGGGCTTTTTGCAGCTTGTCGTTAAGCTCGTGCTGTTGGCTCACTGATTGCTCCTGGCGTTGGGTTTTCGATGGGCATGCAGCAGTCAACTAATCTCAGCAGCGTTCGCCGCAGGTCCTTGCGATCTACGATCATGTCGATCAGGCCGTGCTCCAGGGCAAACTCGGCCCGCTGAAAGCCTTCGGGCAGTGTGCCGCCGATTGTTTCCTTGATGACTTCGGGGCCGGTGAAGCCGATCAGCGATTTGGGTTCGGCGATCACCACGTCGCCCAGCGAGGCAAAGCTGGCCATAGCGCCGGCCATCGTGGGATCGGTGAGAACCGACACGTATAGCACGCCGGCATCGTGCATGCGGGCTATGACGGCCGACGTTTTGGCCATCTGCATGAGCGAGAAGATGCCTTCCTGCATCCGGGCTCCGCCACCCGAGGCCGCAATGACGGCAAGAGGCATCCGCAGCCGGATGGCGTCTTCGGCGATGCGCGTTATTTTCTCGCCCACCACGCTGCCCATGCAGCCGGCCATGAAGAAATAGTCAGTGACGCCGAAGAGCATGGGCCTGCCTTCAATGGCGCCCCGCCCCACTATGATGGCGTCTTTCAGGCCGGTCTTTTCCTGGTAGCGCTTGATGCGTTCCGTATAAGGCTCGCGATCTACAAAATTCAGCGGGTCGCCGGGGCAAAGATCGCCGTAGAATTCCTCGAACGACTCGGGGTCGAGGATGATGCGGAGACGTTCGCGGGCCGATATGCGGAAATGGAAGTTGCACTTGGGGCAGACGTGCAGCGCTTCTTCAACTTCCTTCTTGTAAACCATGCGCGAGCAGTCTTCGCAACGAATCCAGAGACCGTCGGGCATGTCGCGTTTTTTTCTACGGATCAGGTTCCAGGCCATAGTATTTCCAGGCTCGGGTGTTGGTTCGGGCCGGCGAATGCCGGCGCACCCCTAGTTTGACGTGTGTTTGGATGTATTCACGCTCTTGCGCGACCATGCGCCTTCGGCAAGGCGGCGCAGCGTAGCCACGGCTCGGTTGCGGTCGCTGAGGCCGAAGATGGCCGTTCCTGCGACAAAAACATTTGCACCGGCGGCGGCCGCCTGTGCTATTGTGACATCGGTGATGCCGCCGTCCACCGCGATATCCACGTGCGACGGCAGCTCGCGTGCAAGCTGACGAACCTTCTCGACGCACTCGGGCAGCAGTTGCTGCCCGCCAAAGCCCGGGTGCACCGTCATCACCATCACCTGCTCCACCATCTCGACCACCGGCCGAATGGAATCGGCGGGCGTTTCGGGGCTGATGGCCACGCCCGCCTTGCGGCCGTGGCTGTGGATTCTGGCGATCAGCTCGCGCGCGTCGGAAACGGTCTCGAGGTGGAAGTTTATCGAATCGCTGCCCGCATCGATGAAGCGGTCAAGAAATTTCGCAGGATCGCTGATCATCAGGTGCACGTCCAGCGGCACGCTTGCCACGCGCTTGATCGCCTCGACAATGAACGGGCCGACGGTGATATTTGGGACAAAATGCCCGTCCATCACGTCGACGTGGAGCCAATCGGCTCCGGCGTCTTCAGCCGACTTGATTTCGCGGTCCAGCCGGCTGAAGTCGGCCGCGAGCAAAGACGGTGCGATCCGGATTGGGCTGTGCATCACTTGTTGCTCAGTGCCGCTACGCCGGGAAGCTCTTTTCCTTCGAGAAATTCGAGCGACGCTCCGCCACCGGTCGATATGTGGCTCATCTTGTCGCCCAGGTTGAACTGATTGACGGCCGCGGCGGTGTCGCCGCCGCCGATGATCGTAGTGGCTTTCATTCCGGCCAGCACCTTCGCGATGGCCTCGGTGCCCTTGGCGAAAGGCGCCATTTCAAACACGCCGAGCGGACCATTCCACACCACCATCCTGGCCTGCTTGAGCTTCGCCGAAAACAGCTCTATGGTCTTCGGGCCGATGTCGAGCGCCATCCATCCGTCGGGGATGGTTTGCGTCACTTGCGTTTTCGCAGCCGCGTCGAATTTGTCCGCCACCACGTGATCGACGGGCAGCAGCACCTCAACGCCGGCCGCCTTGGCCTTTGTAAGGATATCCTTGGCCGTACAGACACGGTCGGCTTCGAGTTTCGAGCCGCCGATCGGCTGGCCCTGGGCCTTGAGAAACGTGTAGGCCATGCCGCCGCCGATGATGATGGCGTTCACTTTCCTCAGAAGATTCTCGATCACGAGAATCTTGTCGGAAACCTTCGCGCCGCCGAGGATGGCCATGTAGGGTTTCTCGGGGTTCGATACTGCCCGGCCGAGGTATTCGATTTCCTTTTCCATCAGAAAACCGGCGGCGGATTTCTGCACGAACTTGTTGATGATTGCGGTGGACGCGTGCGCACGGTGCGCTGTGCCAAAGGCGTCCATGACAAATACATCGCCGAGTTTCGCGAGCTTCCTGGCAAACTCTTCATCGCCCGCCTCTTCCTGCGGGTAGAAGCGCAGGTTTTCGAGGAGGATCACGTCGCCGGGTTTCATCGCTTTGCACGCAGCCTCAACTTCCGGCCCGATGCAGTCGTTCAGCTTCTTCACCGGCCGGCCGAGGAGCTCCTGAAGGCGCCGTCCAACGGGATCGAGGCGGAGGTCGTCCTGCGGGCCCTTCTTGGGCCGTCCGAGATGCGACATGAGGATCAGCGCCCCGCCGTTGTCAAGCACGTATTTTATGCTCGGCAACGCGGCGGTGATGCGGGTATCGTCCGTTACCTTGCCATTTGCGAGCGGCACGTTGAAATCAACGCGCATCATTACCTTGCGGCCCTTGACGTCGAGGTCTTTGATCGAAAGCTTGTTCATAAATTGGTCCCTCAATTACATGCACATGCAAACTGGCCGCGGGGCGGCTGCCCCGCGGCCGTCCGCTCAGTTGCGTTCGGCAACGGCCAGAGCCTTACATCTTCATCATCTTGAGGCCGACGTCTGCCACTCTGGTGGAGTAGCCCATCTCGTTGTCGTACCAGCCGAAGACCTTTACGAGCTTGCCGCCGATCACGTCGGTGAGGAGCGAATCGAACACGCACGAATGGCGGTTGCCGATGATGTCGCTGGAAACGATGGCATCGGTGCAATACTCGAGGATGCCTTTCATCGGGCCATCGGCGGCCTTCTTGAAGGCTTCGTTGACCTGCGCCACGGTCGCTTCCTTCTTCAGCAGCACGGTGAGGTCCACCAGCGAGCCGTCGGGCACGGGCACGCGAACGGCCACGCCTGAAAGCTTGCCGGCGATTTCGGGGATCACGTCGCCGATCGCCTTGGCGGCGCCGGTGGAGGTGGGGATCATGTTAACGGCGGCTGCGCGAGCGCGGCGGAGGTCCTTATGAATCTGGTCGGCCACCTTCTGGTCGTTGGTGTAGGCGTGCACGGTGGTCATCTGGCCGAACTCGATGCCGAAGGTGTCGTTGAGCACCTTCGCCATAGGGGCGAGGGCGTTTGTGGTGCAGCTTGCGTTCGACACGACTTTCGCATCGGCCTTGAGGCCGGCGTCGTTGACGCCCAGCACCACCGTGTAGTCGATCTTGTCTTTCGCGGGGACGGTGAGGATCACTTTCTTGGCGCCGGCGGCGATGTGCTTTTCGCAATCGGCTTTCTTGGTGAAAATGCCGGTGGACTCGATGACGAGCTCGACGCCGAGTGCCTTCCACGGGAGGTTGGCGGGGTCTTTCTCGGCCACCACTTTCACCTTCTTGCCGGCGACTACAAGGTCGCTGCCATCAACCTTAACCTCGCCCGGATACCTGCCATGCACGGAATCGTAGCGGAGGAGATTGGCGTTCGAGACGGCGTCGGACAGGTCGTTGATCGCGACCACGTCGTATTCCTTGCGCTCGGACATGACTCTGAACACCAGCCGGCCAATTCTGCCAAAACCATTGATACCAACTTTAATCGCCATTCCTTTTCACTCCTTTCCTTAAGTGAGAATAAAAACTGAAATTCGGCGATGATACCAAGAACAACCCGAGCATCGGCCCGCCACGCGGCAGGTGTGCAACGGGAGGTCAACCGCTTGAGGTATAGAAAGTGTATTATAGCTACCGGCGGTGATTTGTCAAAAGAATTCTGCACGAGGTCCATGGCAAGTTGCCTATTCCCACTCCGCGCCCGCGTCCTTACATTATAGGCATGTATCTTGTGGGGCAAAAGAAAGATGTGCCCGGAAGCGCGCGGGCTAGCCCTGCCCCATTTCTTTCAGCTTCTTCCAGAGCTCGTTCATCAGTTCGGGCACGCCTTGGCCGGTGAGCGCCGAGATAGGGAAAATGTGTTCGGGAATCTCGGCGCGGAGGATTTCGAGATCAGCCGCGCCATCGGGAATGTCGATCTTGTTGGCCGCAACGATTGTGGGCCGAAGGGCGAGGCTTCTGCTGTATAGCTCGAGCTCGCGGCGTATCTGGCGGTAGTTGTCGAGCGGCGATGTGCCGTCGTATGGCACAAGATCGACGACGTGGAGGATCAGGCGGGTGCGTTCGATGTGGCGGAGGAATTCGTCGCCGAGGCCGGCTCCGGCGTGCGAGCCCTCGATGAGGCCGGGGATATCGGCCATCACAAAGCGGCGGTCGCCGGGCAGCTCCACGATGCCGAGGTACGGGTGGAGCGTGGTGAACGGGTAAGCGGCGACTTTGGAATGTGCACGGGTGGCTTTGTTCAGCAGTGTGGATTTGCCGGCGTTGGGCTTGCCGACGAGCCCTACGTCGGCGATGAGTTTCAGCTCGAGGTTTAGCCAGCGTTCCTCGCCGGGTTCGCCGGATTCGGCGTGCCTGGGCGTCTGATTTACGGAGGTAGCGAAGCGGGCGTTGCCTCGGCCGCCGCGGCCGCCGTGTGCGATGGTGATTTCCATGCCGTCGCGGTCGAAGTCGCGAAGCACCAGGCCGCTGTCGCGGTGGCGCACGATGGTGCCAACGGGTACTTTGATGATGAGGTCGTCGCCGCCGGAGCCGCTTTGCCTGTTGCCTCGGCCGGACTCGGCGTTCTTGGCGGCAAAGTAGACCTTACCCGAGAAATCGAGCAGCGTGTCGATGCTGGCGTCGGAGATGAAGATGACATCGCCGCCTTTTCCGCCGTCGCCGCCGTTGGGGCCGCCTCGTGGGACGAATTTCTCGCGGCGGAAGCTGACGCAGCCGTCGCCGCCGTCGCCCGCTTTTATATGAATTGTGGCGCGATCTATGAACATGTTTTGGGCTTTGGGCAAATCGCCCAAGGGGGTCCGACCTTAGAAAAACAGGGGCGCACTGGGCGCCCCCTGAGAGTCATGCGCGAGGCAGCATTGCGCCGCGGCGGGGATTATTCCACCGGGTAGACGCTGACGCGCTTGCGTGTTTCGAATACTACGCGGCCGGCGGCGGTGGCGAAGAGGCTGTCGTCGCCGCCTCGCTTCACGTTCTTGCCGGCATGGAATTTAGTGCCAACCTGGCGAACGATGATGCTGCCGGCCGAGACGACCTGGTCGCCGTAGACCTTCACGCCGCGCATCTGCGGGTTGCTGTCGCGGTTGTTCCGCGATGCACCTTGTCCTTTTTTATGTGCCATGTTTATACCTCATTTCATTGGAAATGCGCCCGGCAGCCGGCACGGGCACGGCGGCTGGGCAACAGCCTTGGATTCGTTTCAATGAAACCGCGCTTACGACGCGCTGATGCCTTCGATGCGCACCTGGCCAAAGTGCTGCCTGTGGCCCTTCTTGCGGTGGTAGCCTTCGCGTCTCTTGTATTTGAACGCGATCAACTTGGGGCCGTTGGCGCTGCCGGCAACCTTGGCCATCACTTTCACATTGTCGAGAGCCGGCTTGCCCACGCGCACGTCGCCTTGCTCGTCCGAATAGAAGAGCACCTTGTCGAAAGTGAAATCATCGCCGGGCGTGAGGCCCAGCTTGTCGATGAGCACGGTGTCTCCCTGCTTCACCTTCAACTGTCTGCCACCGTTCTGAACTATTGCGTACATTGATTCAAACCCCTTTCAGTATCGCGTCCCGCGCATTGAGAAGCGGGTTTCGCGGATGCTTGGCCGACGTGCGGCCGTCAACCTTTGCTTGCTACGAACTCAACGTCCTCGATCCGCCTTTCGGGATTGCCGGTGACGATTACACTCCTGCCGAATTCATCTTCAATCTTTATCAGCGATTGCCTCTTCCTGTTCAGCAGGTCTTCGGCAACACGCGGATGCACGCTCACTTCCATGCTGGTCACGCCCTTCTTGCCCAACCGCACGCGAAGCTGCCGCAGAACGAAGAGCACCATGCTTTCGATAGACCTGACGACCGCGCCGCCGCTGCAGTTGGGGCAGGTTTCGAAGATCGTGCTTTTCACGCTTGGCCGCATCCGCTGGCGCGTCATCTGGATCAGGCCGAACTTGGTGATCTTCAGCGTTTTGCTTCGGGCTCGGTCGCGCTTCATCGCCACGCCGAGCTCGTGCTCGAGCTCGCTCTTATGCTTTTCCGAGCGCATGTCGATGAAATCGATAACGATCACACCGCCGAGGTCTCGAAGGCGAAGCTGCCGAGCGATCTCATTGGCGGCCTCCATATTGGTTTTGAAGGCAGTTTCTTCGGCGTCGCGCTCCTCCGTGAAGGTGCCCGAGTTTACGTCGATGGAGACGAGCGCTTCGGTAGGCTCGATCACCACGCTGCCGCCCGATTTGAGCGGCACTCGGCGGCGGTAGAGCCGCTCGATTTCCTCTTCGATGTTTGCCTTGTGAAAGAGCGGCTCTTTATCGTCGTATCGTTTGACGCGCTTCTGGTAAGCGGGCGACACCACTTTCATTGCCTGGCGAGCTCTTCTGAAGCCCTCTTCGGAATCGATCAGCACCTCGTCGATGTCGGCCGTGAAGAAGTCGCGTATGCTGCGCGTCACGAGGTCGCTTTCCTGGTAGACGCAACCGTAAGGTGCAGATGCGATCTGCTGCTCGACGACGCTCCAGAGGCGCGTGACGTATCTGAGATCGTTCTGGAGGTCGCGTTTGCTCTTGCCTTCGCCGGCCGTGCGGACGATGAACCCGGAGTTTGTGGGAAGCTCGATCTCACCCAGAATCTTCTTGAGCCGCTGTCGCTCCTGTTCGTCGGCGATCTTCCGCGATACGCCGTAGTGCTTTACACCGGGCATCATGACAAGGTAACGCCCGGGCAGGCTGATATAGGTGGTAACGCTGGGGCCTTTGGAGCCGATGCCGTCTTTTGTGATCTGGACGAGCACCTCCTGGCCGCGCTTCACCAGCTTCTGGATGCCGATGTCTTGCCGCCGCCGCATATCTACGGCGGTTTCAGGCACCAGCCTGCCCATCAGCCCGGGCATCACGTCCGATGCGTGAAGGAATCCGTTTCGTTCTTTGCCGAGGTCTACAAACGCAGCCTGAATGCTCGGCTCGACGTTGAGCACCTTGGACTTGAAGATATTGCCAACTTGGCTGCCGGCCGACGTTCGCTCGATGTACAGCTCCTGGAGAATGCTATCCTCCAGGACCGCAATACGTGTCTCTTCCGGCTCAGACACGTTAATGAGCATCTTTCTTTTCATCAACTACTCCCAGGCCGTTGCACAGGCAGCGGCCCCGGCATGCGCGCAGCTAGCGGCAGCCGAATCTCCTAAGATTGTTCCTGGGGCTCAACCTCCAGCGTAGTGCGGACTATCCGCAGGCGGTTGCGGTCGATCTCCTGTCCGGCCGCTAGTGCCGCGATCACTTCTTCGGGCCGTGCGGCGCCGCTGTCGGTGATTGCCAACTCCATCCTGACTGTTGAGCCTTCAGCGTGAATATTGCGTATATAGGGGCGTATGTTCACACGCCTCGTCTTCTTGTTCTTGGCGATGCGCTCGACTTCAACCAGCTCGCGGGCCAGCAGCGTTTGGGCGGCGTCTTCGGCCAGGACAAACTCCAGCGGAAGCTGCACCTCGTAGGATGCCCCGCTGATTCGTGCCGGCTTGCCGCCTGTGTATTCGGCCGAGGTTATCGCGATGCCGTTTATGAGAGTCTGCGAGAGCTTGCGCAACACGAAATCCGGTGCAAGCTGCTCTTCGAGCTCGATCTCCAGTATTTCCTGTTCGGCCGACACGCCCACGCCGAGCGCGGCGGCGATCGAGAATTTCGGTCGGGGGTTGAAACCCTGGCTCATTTTCACCGGCAGGGCCGCGCGCCTGATCGCGCGCTCGAAGAAGCGCATCAGGTCGTGATGCGAGAGGAATTTCACCTCGCCCTTCTTCGTGAATCTCAACCTCACCTTTTGTTTTGTCATTCGGTGCCGTGCCGGTTATGCTCCCCGGCCCCCGTGCTGTTCGGTGATTTCTTTAAGGTATTGCTGCGTCTGCTCGGCGTCGGCAAACTTCAGGGCCTCGTCGGCGATGCTGCGTGCCGTTTTCATGTCGACCGAGCGGATCATGTTCTTGATTTCGGGTATGACGGCCGAGCTCACGCTGAACTCCTTGAGGCCGAGGCCGAGCAGCAGAATCGTGTAAATGATATCGCCGGACATCTCGCCGCACATGCCCACGTTGATTCCGCGGCGCGTGGCGTCCTGGTAGCGGTTTCCAACGTCGATGGTGTTTTTGATCAGCCGCAGCACGGCGGGGTGCGCCGGCTGGTAGAGCTTTGCCACCTGCTCGTTTGCGCGGTCTACCGCCATGCAATACTGCACCAGGTCGTTTGTGCCGATGCTGAAGAAATCGACTTCTTGTGCGAGGACGTCGCTGATGAGCGCGGCGCTGGGCACCTCGACCATGATCCCCACCTCGATTGTCTTTTCGTACGGCACGCCCTCAACCTCAAGCTCGGCGGCAACCTCGGCGAGGATTTCCCTTGCCCTGAGGATTTCGCCGCGCGTGGTGATCATCGGGAAAAGCACGCGCACGCGGCCGTACACGGAAGCTCGCAGGATCGCCCGGAGCTGTGTCTTGAAGATGTCGATCTGCTCGAAGCTGAGGCGGATCGACCGAAGGCCTAGCAGCGGGTTGCGCATTTGCGTCTGGGGCATGTCGCCGAAGAATTTGTCGCCCGCCATGTCCAGCGTGCGAATGGTAAGGGGCCTGCCGTTGAGCTGGCGCAGGGCCTGGTAATATGCCTCGAAATGCTCTTTTTCGGTGGGCATGCGCCCCTTCTGCACGTAGAGGTATTCGGTGCGGTAGAGGCCGATGCCTTCGGCGCCGCGCTCGACGGCCATTGGCACTTCTTCGGGAAACTCTATATTTGCGTAGATCGCCACACGGCAGCCGTCGTTGGTCTCGGCCGGCAGGTCGTGGAGTTCGACCGCAAGTTTCATTTCGAAGATTTCCAGGCTTCGCGCCAACTGGCGATACTTGCGCAGTGTGTCGTCGTCGGGGTTGATGATCACCGTGCCGCTGTTGCCGTCGATGATGACGCTGTCGCCGCCGGAGACGTCGGCGGTGATGGTGCCGAGGCCGACAACGGCGGGTAGGCTCATAGCGCGGGCCAGGATGGCCACGTGCGAGGTCTTTCCGCCGGCATCGGTAGCGAAGCCTTTCACCTTGTTCTTTTCAAACTCAACCGTCTGCGAGGGTGTGAGATCGTGTGCGATGATGACAACGGGTTCGGTGAGGTTCTTGATGTTTGCCCGGCGCTCGCCAAGCAGGCATTTGAGCAGACGCTTCTGGATATCGTAGATATCGCCAACTCTGGCGGCGGTGTATTCGTCGGCAAGCATCACCTTGACGTATCGCCGCATGACTTTGGAAACAGCATATTCCGCGGAGTAGTGGTCTTCGCGGATTCGCTGCACAAACTCGTCTTTGAGGCCGCGCTCGAGCGTGGCGACGTGCGTATCGAATATCGAGAGGTATTCCTTGCCGATTTTCAGTTCGGCGCGTTGCTGGCTTTCGCGGATTTCCTTGACGGCATCGGCGACGCCGCGAAGCAGCCGCTCAACCTCCTGCTCCGTTTCCTCTTCGAGGATATTGCGGCGCGGAATCCTCGCCTCCTCGCTGTCGAGGACGTATGCCTCTGAAATGGCTATGCCCGGAGAAACCGGAATACCTTTACGGATTTCCATAATTCAAGTGTATATGCTGACAAGCGGTCGGAGGTTGACGGCGAGCGACCGGGCAACGCGCAGACGCGCCGCTGAACGGTAACGCCGAACGACGCCGGCCAAGGCGCGTTACAACCTTTCTATTCTTCCCCGAAACCAGCCGCAATGAGATCGCCGACGGCCATCACCGCGTCTTCGGCATCGTCGCCTTCGGCGGCCACGAGCAGTTCACTGCCTTGTGGGGCACCAAGGGTAAGCACGGCAATCATGTTCTTGCAGTCCACCTTCTTGCCGTTCTTCGTGACGGTGATCTGCGAGCTGAACCTGCTGGCCAGCTCCACCATCTGCATTGCCGGCCTTGCGTGCAGGCCCAGCTTGTTGGGAAGGGAAACTTTACGTTGAGCGATCATGTGACCCGGCTGCAAGTGCAGCATCAGGAACGGACTAGCCGCTCTTGCCTATTCCTCGGTTTCTTCAGCTTCTGCTTCTGCTTCGGCTTCAGCTTCTGCTTCTGCTTCGGCTTCAGCTTCTGCTTCTGCTTCGGCTTCTGCCTGCGCCGAGACTTCTTCGGAACGTCCGCCTAGTCCGCCTTCCTTGGCATGGTGGTCCTGCCACTTTTCCTTCAGGCGCACCAATTGCCGCTCTATCTTGTCGACAACCACGTCAATAGCGGCGTACATGTCGGCATGTTCGCTGGTGGCAATGAGCGTGTGATGCTTTGGGGCATAGACGATGAATTCGGCGATATGCCGGCCACCCTCGATCTTCAGGGTAACAACCACTTCCTTGGCACCGAAGTACCGAGCCAACTTGTCCGCCTTTTCGTAGGCATAGTCTTTGATTGCCGGCGTCACGTCTACATGATGACCGGAAACTGTTACCAACAAGGTCTATACTCCTCTTCCCTGATTAACGGAGCGCACAACGGCGGAAAACAGTAGTACCTAAAACAACAACTATAACACAAGATGCAAGGCAAGTCAACAGGATTTTGCGATTCATGTGGCCCCGCCAAGCCGCGCGCGTGCCGGTGCATTTCCCAAAGCCGCCTTTGCACGTTCAGGGCACTGTTTTTATACGCGGATGCCCACGAATCTTAAAGAGCCTGATTCATCTTCACCGTGCCAACTATCTCCGAAACGCTGCCTATGCTGTTGTTTATCATATAGGTCTGGATGCCGCGGATGATTTCGCGGCATACGGATGCGTTCCAGAACAGCGAGGTGCCGACGGCGAAGGCGGATGCTCCTGCGATCATGAATTCGAGGGCGTCGCCGGCGCTGCAGATGCCGCCCATTCCGATCAGCGGCACGTGCTTGTCCTTCGCAAGCTGATGCACCTGGTGCACCATGTGCACGGCCACCGGCTTGATAGCAGGGCCCGACAGCCCGCCGGTGTTGTTGCCGAGCACCGGCCGCCGCGTATTGACGTCGATCACCATCCCTTTCAGCGTATTGATGAGCGAAAGGATGTCGGCGCCTTCCTCGATGCATATCTGGGCAACGGTGGTGATGCGGGTAACGTTTGGCGTGAGTTTTGCGATCAGCGGCTTTGGCCACACCTGCCTCACTGCTTTTATCACTGCGGCCGCCGACACGGGGTCGGTGCCGAATTCAAGCCCGCCGAGGTGCACGTTTGGGCACGAAATGTTCACTTCGAGCGCGGAGATTTCCGGCGCATCGGCCAGCCGCCGGGCCACCTCGCGATACTCGTCCACCGTGTTGCCGGCGATGTTGGCGATGAACTTGGTGTCGAACACGTGCAGCCGCGGCAGGATGTCGCGGACGAGCGAGTCGACGCCCGGGTTGTGCAGGCCGATCGAGTTGAGCATGCCGGATGCGGTTTCGGCGACGCGCGGGGGCCTGTTGCCTTCGCGCGGCTCGAGGGTGGTGCCCTTCAGCACGATGGCGCCGATTTCTTCGTTTTTGAAGCCGGCTACGTTTATGAATTCTTCGCCGAACCCGAAAGTGCCCGATGCCACGAGCATCGGGTTCTTCAGTTCGAGGCCCGCGAGGTTCACCGCGAGGTCCGGTTGTGTCAGTCGCGCTGGTTCCATCCTATATCCTCCGCTCGGAAGACTGGTCCGTCGACGCAGACCCGTTTGTTTTTGAATTCACCGGAATCCTGTTTCACCTTGCACACGCAGGCCATGCAGGCGCCCAGGCCGCAGCCCATGCGCTCTTCGAGGAGCACCTGGCAGGTGATTCCGGCCTGTTTGGCGAGCTCGGCCACGCGGGCCTGCATCGCCCAGGGCCCGCACGAGAAAATCTGTTTGCCGGCGTGCTCGCCGGGCTTCAGCGATTTGAGGTAGCCTGAGAAGAGGTCGATCGCTGTGCCGGTGAGGCAGCCTTTTCGGGGCTTGATGGTGGCGATGCGTACGACGGCCCCGAGCGCGACGTAATCGTCGATCACGGCCGTTACGTCTTCGTCGAGGAAGTGCACCACTTCTTCGGAGTCGGAAACGGTCATGGGAATTGCATGGCCGGTGCCGACGAGCACGACGAGTTTGGAGCCGGCGTCGTGCAGCCGCCGGGCCAGCAGATAGAGCGGTGCAATGCCGGTGCCGCCGGCGACGAGCACGGCGGTTTGAGGGGGCGGCACGAGATTGAACGAGTTGCCGATCGGCCCGAGCACGTCGAGGTCGGCGCCGGCTCCGGCCTGGGCGAGCAGGCGTGTGCCGCGGCCCAGCATCTTGAAGAGTATCTCGACGCAGCCGGCGTCGGTGTCTACGCGGTGCACGCCAAAGGGCCGTGCGAGCAGGAACGGCGGCTCGGCCGGCGGCTTATGCCTGTGATGCTCGATGAGTTCGGCGTAGGTTTGGAAGGCGACGGTTTCGGGAATGCCGCCGGGGTAGCGAACGTTCACAAACTGGCCGGGCAGCGCGGCGGCGGCGATTTCGGGTGCCTTGAATCGCAGGCGGCAATGCTCGCCCTCGAGCATGGCCAGGTGCAGTATTTCGCACCTGAGATGGTAGATGGTGTTTCTGCGGGCTGTTTCCAACGCCTTGCGCCTCTTGTCCTTCGCCCGAGTTTCAGTGTTCGTAAAACTCGGGGCGCCTGTCATTGAATAGATGGTTGTGCTCGCCGAGTGACTTGTTGCGCGCGTCGGCGGGGTTGATCTCCACCACCTGAACGGAATCGGCCTTTGGCGGCCCTTCGGCCAGCACCTGCCCCAGCGGATTTATGATGCGGCTGCGGCCGGTGAAGACCATTTGCCGGCCGCCTCGGCGTTCTATGCCGTAGCGGTTTGCGGTAATGGAAAACACGCGGTTTTCAACGCAGCGCGTTACCATCGCGTCCTGGCAGTATGGCAGCACGAGGTTTGCAGGCTGGCAGATGATATCGGCCCCGCGCAACGCGAGCGTGCGGCACGCCTCCGGGAAGAACCAGTCGAAACAGACCATCATTCCCAGCCGCGCCGTGCCGATGTCAAACACGTTGAAGCCGGTGTCGCCCGGAGAGAACCACTCTTTCTCTTCGTGGAAGAGATGGACCTTGCGGTAGACGTTTACCTTGCCGCCGGGGCTGACGAGCACGGCGGAATTGAAGATGCGGTCGCCGTCGCGCTCGGCGAGGCCGGCCACGATGTGCATGTTCCGGCGGGCGGCCAGGCGCTTCCATGATTCGACGGACGGCCCGCCATCCACCGGCTCGGCCAGCGATTCCAGCTCTTGTTTGGAGGTGAAAACGTAGCCCGACGTGGAAAGCTCGGGCAGGACGGCAAGGTCGGCCCGCGCGCTCGCCAGCAGATCGGCCGGTTTGCCGGCGTTCCATTCAGGGTCGCCGAATTTTACATCGAATTGTACGAACGCAATGCGCATCGTCAGCTCCGCTGAACTCAGTTGCGGCAGGGATTGGCAGCCGTTCAGTTCATAGTCCGTCGAAAATCCTGACGAGCTTTATGCCAAGCGCTTCCGAAATGCGGTAGAGCGAGGCGACGGAGGCGCCGCTGCTGCCGAGTTCGATCTGGGAAACCTGGCTCTTGGAGATGCCGGCCTTGGAGGCGAGTTCTTTTTGGGTGAATCCTTTTTCGTTGCGGTAGGTGCGCACGCGCTCGCCGATCTGGTGGTTCAGTTTTTCCTCGGGGTCTACGATTATGCCGCGCTTCTCGATTGTATTGTGGATGGCTTCGAGAAAGCGTTCGAGGTTGAACGGCTTGAGCAGGTAATCGGCCCCGCCCATCCGCATAGCGGCAGCGGCCGTTTCTACCGAAGGATAGCCGGTGCAGATAACTACGCTGATCTGCGGGTTGAACCGCCGGATTTCGGCCAGCACTTCCAGGCCATTCTTGCCCGGCATGTTAAGGTCGAGCACTACAAGGTGAAACTGCTCGCCTTTGAGCGTAGGCAGGGCGAGCTCGGGGTCGTTGATCGCCCGCACGTTGTAGTCAGCCGATCTCAGAGCCTCTTCGAGCAGCTCGCACACGTCCTTGTCGTCGTCGACCACCAGAATGTTGGGAGCACCCAGTACCATGGATTCCACCCGTATAGGAATTCAGCCGCGAGTTGTTGGGACGGCCCACAGAGCAAACATCGGCCATCCAGCCTTGTAAAACCTAGTAAAAGTTTAGCACAACGCTCGCCCGGTGTCAATCTGAATTCCGAAAAAAATGCGCCCCCACTGGACTCCCTCGGCACCCGGCGCCCGGCACCTGGCGCTCCCGCTAAAGATATTCACCCGGCATGACGATAGATAGAACGAAGTCTTGTTCAGGAAATTCCATGCGGAAACCTTCAGGGCGCGGCCGGAGCATGCTCTGCCGCCATTGATGATACGAGGAGTTTGCGATGAAAAAAGTGCTGCCGTGGGCTATTGTGGGCGTTCTTGTGATAGGAGTTGTACTCACTTTCCTGAAGCTCCGCAATCCCGAACCGGCCAGGGACGCCGATGCCGGCGTTGGTGAAACCGCCGGCGACAACCAAGGCGACGCGGCAGACACTGCGAAGAAAAATCCACCCCCGCCGCCCGGTAATCAGAAGGGAACAACGGCGGAGCGGCCCGAAAACGTGGCGGCCGTTTTCTTCAGCCAGGCAAGCAGAGCAAGCGATCCGGCCGTAGCGGCCGACCTCTACCGGCAGGCCATCGAGGCCGCGCCAAGCAGCGACGTGGCGGTGCAGGCCGCGGCGTGCCTGGGCGAGTACTTCTGCAAGAACAGGGAGACCACCAAGGCGATTGAGTACCTGCAGAAAGCCCTCGCCGGCAAGATCAGCGACGTGCAGCGCCGCCACCTCCAGGAGATGCTCGACGGCCTGACGTCGGGCGCGGTTTTCGCGGATGCAATGGAC
>Ga0307379_10003549_pt1 | contig 22610 bp, 23 predicted proteins | sample UN2MG_FD_202237 | JGI IMG/M metagenome (GOLD analysis project Ga0307379, IMG submission 202237) | Soil microbial communities from Risofladan, Vaasa, Finland - UN-2 | ecosystem: Environmental > Terrestrial > Soil > Coastal area > Acid sulfate soil | place: Finland: Risofladan, Vaasa | collected... | reverse complement strand
GTGGGAGCGGGATCGTGGGCTGGAGCTTGAGGAGATCCAGAAGGAAAGAATCCCGTGTCGCCTTTACACCATGCTTGCGGCGGAGATTTTCGGCCTCACCGCCTTGGAACGTCTGTTTGATCGAATTCGTCGGCGGCAGGGGAGAGTCCCTCAGACTCCTTTGGAGCACAAGGTCCGGTTGCCTAAAGGGACCCGCGCACCGAAGTTTGATGTTCCTCTGGAGAAATTCACGGAGGATGAGCGGGCTGAATGGAAGAAGCTGCGGACCACCAACCCGTGGGTCCATTCCTGCACGCACAACAACCGGAAAACCATCCACCTGATGTGGGCACTGAAGCAACTCCAAGAGGCTGGGGAGATTGATGCCAACATCGACTACCGCAAGGCTCGGGGAGTGGATTTGGCACTGGCCCAGCCGGGCAATCATCCGCTCCCACCAATATCGACTCCACCGACCCCACGGACTCCCCCGGCACCACCACCGGCTCCGGCCCCCTCCAAGAGCGACCGGCACACCTTCGACAAGTCTCGAACGGAGGAGATGATCTCCCTCCTGGATCAGCTGATCGAGCTGACAGGGCACGGGATGTTCAAGGGGTTCAAGGGAGATCTGGAGCGTGGGCGCGGGCTCACCGAAAAGCAGCTCTCTGCCGTGCGGCACCAGCTCTACAAAAACCGGATGAAGCCCGAGGCAGACAAGTTCCGTCTGGCCTCCGCAGACCCGAATGAGGACTTCGACATGATCCGCATGGCCAAGACCACCGGAGATGCCACCCGGGTTGGGTTGTTCATCCCCGTCCCTGAGCCCTTGGCCAGTGAGTTCCCCTCACTGGGGGAGGAGGACACTTCCCCACCGCACGTCACGTTCCTGTACGTCGGCTCGGTTCCCACAGAGAAGCGTTCGCAGTTCCTGTCTGTCTGTCTGGAGACGATGTCGAAGGAGCCCACTCCGATCAAGGCGTCCCTCGATGGCCTCGACTACTTCGTGACTCCTGAGACCAACACCACTGTTGCCTATGTCCCCGTGCGGTTCAGTCGGGACATGGGGTCTCTCCGGGACAAGTTGTCGCACGCCCTCCAGGATGCTGGCTTCGTGGTGGAGAACCGATTCCCCTTGGCCTACCGACCACACGCAACTCTTGCGTACACCGAGGGCGTTGACCGGGAAGTCACGGCCTACACGGGAACGCTCCCCAAGGGAGCCTGGGAGTTCGACACCATCGCCGTCTGGGGGCTCGACAAGGAGTACGACCTCGTGATGGGCACCCACCAGATCGAGAAGGATTGGCAGGCCCCGATCAACGAGCACCTGTTGGGCCTCTGGGGTCCAACACTCTCGGAGAAGTGATGGAACGGAAGACACAGCTTGAAATGCTGTGGGGACCAACCATCCAGGAGGTCTCCCAGCATCAGAAGAAGGCAGAGATGTCCCACGCGGCGTCCATCGCCCTGATGAAGTGGCTCTCCAAGCTCACACAGCGGCTTGGTGTCGCGAAGCACATCTACGTCGTTGGCGGAGCTGTGCGGAACTTCCTGATCGACCAGCCGATCAAAGACATCGACATGGTCGTGGACTCCATCTCCCTGGGCCGTGGTCGGGATGCAGAATGGGTCGCCAAGCAGATTGCTCGGCAGATCCCGGTTCGCACTGAGATTGTGACCGACAACCTGAGGGTCTCCAAGGTGCAGATCCGTGCCCCTTGGACTCTTGAAGGCCACGAGATGGAAGGCAACGACATCGAGATCGTTGATGCCCGCCTTGAGGAGTATGACACGAATGAGCAGGGTGACTACCTGGGCCACAAGCCTCTCCGTGTCGAGCCCACCACTCTGGAAACCGACGTTACCCGCCGAGAGTTCACGTTCAACACATTGATGTGGCGGCTCCACGACCTGGCCTCCGGTCCGGAGAAGGCAGAGATCATCGACCTCACTGGCTGTGGTGTCCGAGACCTGGAGAACCGGGAGATGCGGTGTCCCGGTGACCCCGACAACATCTTCGCCCAGGACCCGACTCGCATCATCAGGACGGTGAAATTCGCTTTCAAGTACGGGTTCAAGCTGCCTCCCGACGTGAAGGCTGCCGCCAAGCGTCAGGCCAAGGGGCTGAAGCGCATTCCGGCAAAGGCGTGGGGAGCGTTGGAGCAGATCATCTTCGGGAACCCCCAGTACAAGAAGGCCCTCGATGTCATGGCCGACCTCGGTGTCATTGATGTGCTGAGGGACATGATGCAGGAGAACCGCCAGTTCAGGACCACCATCCAGAACTACGCCGAGAAGCGAGGTGTTCAGTACCTCTTCGACCTGATGGATATGGGACTGCCGCTGGGCGCTCCCATCAAGTTCCTGACCTCGGACGAACAGCGTCAGGTGCGGAAGATCACAGTCGGCATGGACCGGGATGAGGCATGGGACTTCGTGACCAAGCTGAAGAAGCCAGGGGATGCCACCAAAGACCCCGACCTGTTCCCAGAGATGATGGCTCAGCTGGGCCTCGAAAAGAGGGACGCACGACTCCTGAACGATCGACTCGTCTCCATCATCCGGGGACTGCTCCTGAACGACCCCAAGCTGGCCCAGAACCCCTCCGAAGTCCGTGACCTGGTTCGTCGCGAGATCAACCGGAGCGGTCTGTGAGTCTCTCCACCCGAGTTGCTGCCCGGTACTTGATGGCGAAGGCGTATTTCGACATTGGGGACGTAATTTACTACGGCAAGTACAAGAACTCCAAGGGCGTCATCGTCGGCTTTGGGCGGACGGACAAAGGCAACCCGACAGCAGAGGTCGAGCCAATCCCCAAGGGCCGGAAGCAGAACAAGATCATCCAGCTGTTCCGCTTCTGGCATGCCGACCTGGAGAAGCGGGGAACCACCGACCGCCAGGCGTGCATCGTGGCCGCCGGGGTTTGGGACGGCTCCCGCTGCCTGATGAAAACCCGTGACCGGAACTACAAGCCTCGGCTCAAGGCGTTCCACAAGATCCGCAATGGCGTTGAGATGCTCTACGTCCGGGACATGGGCACCGGCTGGATCGAGGGCATGAACGAGTTCGGCATCGGCATCGTGAACTCGGCCCTCTCTGTGGTTCGGGATGAGACCGAGAAGAAGGTCGTCCGACAGGTGGGGAAGCGGTCGAAGGACGGTCGGCGGATCCGCGAGGCTCTGAACAAGAAGACGCTCGATGACGCCGTTGAGTCCGCCTGCAACTACGAGAAAGGCATCAAGGGCCACACCTTCATCTCGGATCCCGACAAGACCATCAGCATCGAGCAGACCTCGGATCATGAGTGTGTCGTCAAGACCGTCACGGGAACCAAGGTTCATGTCCGCACCAATCACGGGTTCCACCATGAGGATGCGGGGTACACCAATGGCGAGGACTACGTGTCCTCTGTCTACCGGCGTGACCGGGCCAAAAAAATCCTTCGGGAAGCAGAGAAGCCAGAAGACCTTGCTCCTGCTCTCTACGACAAGCGGAGGGACAAGGACGAGTCCAACTCCGTGGTTCGTGACACGGACAACATGACGACATCGAGCCAGCTCGTCATGGACCTCACCAAGAAGGTCACTCGGCTCTACCTCCTGCCCGGAAAGGTGGCCTGGGAAGGTGTCGAGAACCAGCTTCCTGAGGGCTACAAGCCGAAACTCTCCATTGAGATTTTCAAGTACAACCGGGGCAAGGTGGTTCGAGAGAAGACCAGCGGGCTGTTGCCCATCATGGACCCAGCATTCAACGTCCGGGAAATGTGCAAGCAACTGGCTCTCCTTGAAGACCATCTGTTCCATCCTCGGAAGCGGTGCCCCGACTGCATCATCAAGCACTTGCTCACCGTCGAGGCTCTAGCTGAAGAGGCCATCACCCTCGATCGGAACCGAGACCACGAGGCACTTCTGGCGGGGATTCCCGAGAAGGTGCGGGAGTTCTTTCGGGCTGTTCAAGCAGGCCAAGACTCCAACACCATTGCCCAGATGGCCCGGCAACTCAGGAAGACGATGATGCCTCTAGCTTTTTCGGTGAAGGTGGCGTCCACGGTGAAAGAGGTCCACCTGTATGACTTCGACGCCACGCTGTTTCGCAGCCCTATGAAGCCGAAGTGGTGGCCACTGCCCTCATGGTGGAGCAACCCCATTTCTCTAAGCCCTCCCTGCACGACCGATCGGATTGGTCCTGAATGGTGGGCCTCCAGTGTGGTGTCCCAGGCGAAGAAATCCCTTGGACGTTCCGATGTGTACACCGCCATCCTCACCGGGCGGGACCAGAAGGTCCGCCGCCGGGTGGAAGAGCTGCTCCGAGACAAGGGCCTGCGGTTCGACGATGTCTTCATGAAGCCCGGTGGCGACACCGAATCGTTCAAGAAGAACATCCTCACCAAGCTGGTGAAGCAGTTCCCTGGAGCTGCCATCCACTTCTGGGAGGACCGCCACGACCACCTGGCAGCATTTATGCGGCACATCGAGGCCCAGGGTGGTGTGGGAGTCCCGCATCCGGTCCCGGCCCGGTACGGCGACATCCAGTGCAGCCCTGAGGACTTTGCCAAGACGGCCAAGGAAAACATTCCCGGTGGCCGAGCCAAGGGTCGCTCTCCCTCCGAGTTCGATGCGAAAGAGCTGGAGATGGGGATCCAGGTAGAGGCTGAGCACCTGGAAGGTGGTGGCTATTCGAAGAGCGAGATGGAAGACCAGGCTCGCGAAATCGCGATGGACCACCTCGCTGAGATCAGCGACTACTACACCCGGCTGAAGAAGATGGAAGGAGAGGCCGGAGTCAAAGAGGCGAAGTCGAAGTACAAGAACAAGAAGCAGGTCGACAAGGCGGATGGCTCTGGCAAGACCACGGTGTACGAGTACAGCAAGGGTCAGGTGGAGCACCGCAACCGGGAGAAGGCCAAGAGGGTCGAAGGGCTCCGAAAGAACATCGACAAGCTCCGGAAGCAGGTGCGGAAGGATGTCGCCTCCAACGACCTGAAGACCCAGTTGTCGGCACTGGCCGTGGCTCTGATCGATGAGACCTACGAGCGTGTGGGAAATCCTCAGTCCGCCAAGGAGGGTCACTTCGGCGTGACCGGCTGGCAGATGCAGCACATCACCTTCAAGGGGAACAAGGCCACCATCAAGTACGTGGGCAAGTCCGGTGTGTCGCAGGACAAGACCGTAGCTTCGGGCTGGGTCGTGGATGCCTTGAAGAACTGCTGCAAGGGGAAGGGAAAAACCGACCAGGTTCTCTGCGACACCGAAGGCGAGTGCAATCTGAAGGCGTCCGATGTGAACGCCTACCTGAAGTCGTTCGACATCACGGCCAAAGATCTCCGTGGCTACCACGCCAACGAGGAGATGCGGACCCAGTTGAAGAAGGTCCGCAGCGGTGTTCTCCCCTCCGACCAGAAGGAGAGAGCGGCCAAGCTCAAGGAGGAGTTCAAGACAGCTCTGGAGGCCACTGCAGCCACCGTGGGACACGAGGCATCCACCCTGAAGGGCCAATACCTGGTTCCGGGCTTGGAGGATGCCTACTTGAAGGACGGGGTTGTCATGGACTCCCTGGTGAGGGAAGCCTCGGCCGAGTTTCGGTCGGTGTTGGGCCAGATAGGCCGTCAGGTCTCCACTCTGGAGTGGGCGTTCGATCAGCCCAGCATCTCCTTGAACCTGTTCCAGATGCCAGGGAACCACTACCTGAAGTCGGGGTACACCCACGATGCCGGGTCGGGCTTGGTCCGACTGGGGGCACGTCTCCCAGAGGGTTCCTGGCTGGAAGCGGACCTGCACACCCACACGGACAACACCCCGGCCATCGCACGTCGCGTGCAAGCGAACCTGAAGCTCCAGGAGATGTGGGGGCCCACACTCCGTGAGGCCACGAAGACTCCAGCAGAAAAAGAAGATGAAGAGGCCGAACGACTGGTCAGGCCCGCCCCGAAGCTGAAGCCTCCCCGGAGAGACAAGCGACGGAACAAGCCTCTGACGGAAGAGGATGCGGACGACAAGGCCAACAAGAAGGACCAATCCCAGAACTACAAGGTCGTGGGAACCTCGGACCTAACCCGGCTTTACGATTCTCTCTCCAGCGTCGGTACGGTGAGGGATCGGCTTTTGCTTGGGAGCATGGATGGTGGCCAGAACTAGACCCTCTGAGTTTCGTTCTAGCCCCACCGAGTTTCGTTCCAGACCGCAGAAACCTGCGATTGGTTCCAATAGTCTCTCAATAAGCCGATCCCATAAGCAAAGGGCGCATGTCTCCCGAGATCTGCCCTCCGCATTTCATCCTCTGAACTGAAGACTTCAGACTGGAGATCGGCTCAATGACGACCCTTTCAAAGCGAGGCGCACGCAACGTCTCTACAGACCTGGACCGGCTTGCCGGTCTTTTTGAAGAGAACGCCTCGGTTTTGGGGGTTCCATCACGGATTGCGGTGGATTTCGCTCTGCGGTGTGACCTGCTCTCGGATCATCTTGAGAGAGTCTCCGTCGCTTCCGCGAAGGAAGCTGCGGGTGAGGCCGACATGGCTTCGGTCACGGTGACCGTTGATGCCGATGAGGCGTCCGACACCGAGCCCGCAGTTCAGGTTGTGGACGACGAGCCGAAGTCTGACGATCAGAACAAGCCCAATACCTACTACGGGATTGGGGAGGACAAGGGTTCCAAGCAAGCTGGTGACGAGGACGACCTCCTCCGCACCATGCTGGCCGAAGAGGGAATGCTCGACAGGGAAGCAGCACGCCCCGGCCCCAAGAACGAGACCGGTGAGTCCGTCGAGCCCGGCCCTGCTGCCCAGCCCCACTGGGATGCCAACGCCATTGCGGACGACGTGGGTGGCCCAGAGGAGTCCGAGTCCGACGAGCCCTACATGAAGGGCGAGTTCACCCAGCAGGAGTTCCATGAGCTTCGGGACAAGCAGCAGTCTGGGGACCTGAACAACGGCGTGCCCGATGGCAAGACCGCCTCGACCGAAGCGGTCGAGATGGAGCGTCTCGCGGCGGAGCTGCACCACTTCAAGGAGTCGGGCGTTCCAGTCATCCCCGGTTTCCCTGGAATGACTCCCCACATCCGCACCCTCAGTGGTCTTCGGGACCAACTCGATCTCCTGGCAAAGAGGATTGAGGCCGAGGCCGGAGAACTTCTTCGCCAGAAGAAAGGTCTGGACAAGGAGTACACGGCCGCCGTGGAAGCCTTCAGGAAGGACGTTCCCGCAGAGCTTGAGCTTCAGGGCCGCCTCATCATGGTCCGCAAGACCGCGTTGATCGAGGTCGAGGCCCAGATGCAGGTCAAGCGGAACCCTCGCACCCCGCAGCAGGTGCAGAACGAGCTTCTGGCTCGGGTGACCGAAGCCTACAGCCAGGAAGTCGCAGACTTCATCGTGACCACGGAGAAGACGCTCCGGCAGCAGGACAAGAAGATGTCCATCGTCTTCGAGGGCTTCAAGCTCGAAGAGCGCACCAAGGCCGCCTCGGCCAAGGAAGCGGGCATGCTCGACATGTTGGTTCGGTTCCGTGACTGGATGGTGGGCAAGTCCAGCACTCTGCTCCGCTACTTCAAGACCGCAACGAGTGTGATCAAGGGCGCAGACGCCGATGTCGAGGCCGTAGCGAAGCAGTGGGAGAAGGCGTTCAAGGAGGCCCAGCGGCCCGTCACGGCTTCAGACTCGAAGGTGGCCACCAAGGCCCCCAGTTCCGACAACGCCTACGGCTACAACCTCTCCGAGTAGGTGGAATCCTTGGGTATCAAGCGGGCTGACGCCGACGCCAACTACCAGGAGCGGGTAGTCGAATTTGCAGTAGGGGACCTTGTCGCCCCCTTCGCGAATTCGTCTGACAACGCTGGGCGCATTGTTGCGCTCTTCCCTGCGATTGGCATGGCGGATGTGGAGTTCCCCGGTGGGAACAAACGCTATCCCGTGGAAGACCTTCAACGGTTCACGGACGAGACAGGTGCGGATGCACCCCACGTCAATTCTGTGCCCGGTGGAGCTGGAACCGTCCGTGTACCAGGAGGCCCTTTCCCTCAAGTGAAAGAGTCTTCCAAGGTCACGAAGCCCGCAGAGGTTCCGCAGTCCGGTGCCAACATGGGTCGGGTTGCACATGCCTTCGTGAAGAAGAGCCTCTACTGGCATGCGGCCGACCGGAAGTACCGGGCGACCAAGGCTGAAACCGATACCAAGAAGTTCGCCTGCCCTCGTTGCAAGGCCAAGGGCATTGAGCACCTTCTGAAGCCTGCTGTCTACAAGCGGCGTGAGGGTGTCAGCAACACCATTCTGGGCTGTCCCGGCTGCATCTTCTTGATCAAGGAACTCGACATCGAGAACCTTTCGGTCAATGCCCCGGCAGAAGTTGAGATTGAGCAGCCGCTGTCGGAGGAAGTACTCTGATGGGTTTCCTTCGTACCGCCAATGCCATCGTGACCCACCCCGCTGCAACTCAGCGTGGTTGGGGCAAGGTGCGGGTAGCAGGACGGGTGGCAGCAGAGCCTTCCCGAAGCCTGGTGTCCCAGGCGTCGGAGATTCTAGGCAAGCGGTTTGACCCTGCCCAGTACCTCCTGAGCCACTGCACCATCGTTGCTTCGGTGGATGTGGTCACCATTCCGGGCATCAAGGTCGGGAATCTCAAGGAGAACGGAAAGGACGTGAACCGGAAGTACGCGGAGTTCCGCGTCACGTCCGAGACCGACCACTACATCAACAACAACCTCGACTGCTTCTCCCGTGAAGTGCTCCTGAAGAGCTACCCAACCTTCATCGGGGGCCACAACTTCTTGGAGCACGTCCAAGTCGAGGAGCTGTCCAAGGGCCGCATCATCGACGCTGTTGCCAGAGACATTGGCGACAGCATCTACGTCGACATCCTGGTCGCCACCGACCGTCGGCACGCGAATCTCGTCCGGGACATCGAATCCGGGAAGATGACCACGCTCTCTATGGGCTGCTCGGTCGAAGAGACGTTGTGTACGAAGTGCGGCAATGTCGCAGTGGACGAGACGGAACTCTGCCATCACATCCGGTACGAGAAGGGCAACACGTTCTTCGATGAGAACGGACAGCAGCACCGGGTAGCTGAGCTGTGTGGCCATCCCACACTGGACCCAACCGGTGGCGTTCACTTCATCGAGGGTTCCTGGGTCGCCACTCCGGCGTTCACCGGGGCCGTGATGCGGAACATCGTTCAGATGTCCCAGATGAATCCCCGCATGGCAGCGAAGGTGCAGGAAGTCCTGTCCACACTGCCTCCCGAGTGGACCTCCAGCGACGAGGGATACCGAAAGGCAGCCAACCTTCGTACCGACCTGGGAGTTCAAGGTGGGGCGTTTGTTGTCGGCAAGGTGTCCGACCGTCGTGCCCAGTTCGATTTTGGTGACCCCGCAGAGGAGGAGGAGAGCGCAGACCCCGGGGGCGAGACCGCTCCCGAGGGTGAAGCCGCCCCTGATGCGAAGGCCGACCCAGATATGCTTCAGAAGCTGGAAGACGAGATGGTGACAGAGATGTCTGCTCGTCTGAAGGCTCGGATGCTTGCTGAAATGGCGAAGCGAGAAAAGGCCCAAGAGCCGAACTCGTCGCAGTCCAGCATGGAGCCGAACAACAATGTCGTGAGAGAAGCCAAGGTCGTTGTACGCAAAGCGTATGCGGCTGCTGCCCAGACCCTGATCCGGACAGCCTCTTCCGACGCAGACTTCATGAACAGCCTGGCTGTTCTGGACAAAAACTTCGGCTTGGATGTCCCTCGTGACATCTACCGTGCCGTCTTGAAAGTTGGCTCATCCTCGAAGTTCGAGAATGAGCGAGCGTTCTTGGCAGCATGCCGTCGTGAGGTGGGACGTCCTTTGGACAAGCCCGATGCCAAGGCGGTTTTTCGTCTTGGCAGAACTCTCTCCCTAGCGGAGGCTCTTTTAGGGTCGACGCAAACTCAAATGACAGGAGCTTCTCATGACCATGAGCGAGCGTGAGCGTTTGACCTGGCGCGGGGAGGAGAACGCCTCCACCGCATTCGAGCTTCCCATTGAACGGCGTGAGCGTCTCGCTGCTGAGAAGGAAGCGTCTGCCCACCCGGCCTACCCTGATGAGGGAATCACTCATCCGGCTGGCTACGACGACCCCGGTCCCGATGACTACAAGAACGGGGACACGTCAAGCTGGGCAGAAGACCCCAACCCGCCTCCGTACCCGGAGTCGGCTCACCCGGCGACACCCGACGAGGGTGTGACCCACCCCGCTGGTGGCGGTGGTGATCCGGAGCTGTCCCCCTCAAAGGGTGGCGACCAGATGACCGACTCCAACCTGGGTGTCTCGAAGTCGGCAGCCGAGCTGCAGGCGACCATCGAGAAGAAGGCTGCCCGAGCCATTCGCGTTGCTGAGGTCATGCTCGGCAAGGAGGCTTCCATCTCCGCCATTGAGGACCAGGCTCTGGACCTCATGGACCTCCCCGACCACCAGCTCGACGCTACCCTGCGTCGGATGGAAGCTCAGACTCTGGATGAGGACACACTCCTCCGGAAGATGATGGCCGAAGAGGATGGCGACGACGATGAGGCTGATGCCGAGGGCTCCAAGAAGGCCACGGCCGAGAAGACCGCCGAAGAGATTCGGTACGCCCAGGTCATGGATGCCCTTGCGGCTCTGACGACCCAGGTGTCGACCCTCGCCGGAATCGTCTCTGCCCCCGTCAAGGTGGCCGAAGAGGAGGAGGACGAAGAGGAGGTCGTTGAGTCTTCCAAGAAGGCCGAGGCCGATGAGGACGCTCTGCTCAAGCGGATGCTGGCCGAAGAGGACAAGTCCGCTTCCGATGACGACGAGACTCTGCTTCAGCGGATGCTTGCCGAGGAAGAGGACGACGACGAGGCCGACGCCGAGGGTGGCAAGAAGGCCGAACTCGAAGAGGTCGAGGCCATGTACCAGGCCATGCTGGAGGGTGATGAGCCCGTCGCCATGGACGAGGTTGTGGACGAAGTTGTCGATGAGACCGTCGAAGGCGGAGCCTCACTGGCCGACTACCTCGAAGACGACATGGAAGTCGAGATGGACATGGGCGAAGACCCCATGGGCCTGATGGACGAAGACGAGATGGGCATGGACGACGACCTGGCCGTTCTTTCAACGCTGTTCGCAGAGAAGACTGCGGGCGACGATGAGGATGACGAGGACGACGAGGATGATGAGGACGAAGAGTCCGACTCCGAGGGCAGCAAGAAGGCTGGCAAGACCGCGATGGAGCGCACCGCCGCTGCTCGCCGTCCGCAGCCCCGCAAGCCGTCCAAGGGTCCCCGCACCCTCGGCAACGTGTCCAAGACCGCTTCAGCCCAGGATGGCTTCTCCGACCTGGAGAAGCTCTGGGACTCGGCACCTGATGTCTCCGCTGTCTTCAACAGCTAGGCACCCCAAGTTTCTGTCTGTGAGGAGTTCAGTCTCCTTGCAGACGGTCCAGGGTTTCCGACCAGCCGCTTTCTAGGCTGGGTGAGACGAAACTCTCGGTAATGACTCGATACGCGATGACTAATGAATGACGACAGTGGCTGATCGGCTCACTCCGAACCGTTTGGTCCCCCCTTCATCACCCGTTCTCTGGAAACAGGGAGCATGGCAGGAGATTTCAAATGCCATTGCTTGGACAGTCGAGCGGTTCGTGGTTGGAGTCGTCCTCGGCACTTCGGATTCTTCACGTTGGTGTTCGCAACACCGTGGGAATCCTGACCGATGACGCCTTCACACAGACGAATCCGCCCATCGTCACAGCGGCTGCTACCATCAGCACGAACGTGGACACCAGTGTCCTCGGCGTTCTGAGCGGTTCAGTTGCCTTCACCCGGCCGGACGTCGGTTCCAACTTCATCGGTGGCAACGCCGAGGGATTGGCCGACGTGGGGAACGAGACCTTCGTTCGTCCCCTCGGTCTCTACATCAACTCGGCGGCTGGCAACGCCTACGAGAACCTCCCGGCTGCTGCTTCGGGTAAGGGTCCATACGTCTCCGGACAGGGCACCTACGCATCGCAGCTGTTCGAGACTCAGGCTCTCGGAGCCTCAACAGGCGGTGCGGTTGTCGCACTGGGTGGGGACATCACCTACCACGTCGGTCAGGAGCTGATTGCAAGCCGCAATGGCTACCTGATTCCGGCTACCCAGAACGACGGAGCCGGTGCGACCACCAGCTTCTTCAACGCGCTCAACTCTGCTGATGCAGAGCACGGGCTCGCCGCCGCAACTGTCATCGGTATCTTGAAGATGCCTGCTGACGCTGTCCAGCCTGAAGTCGTCTTCGACCAGCGCATCTGAGGGAGATGACATGAGCAACGTTTCAAACGCAGTCAAGCAGAAGATCATCAGCGACTTCATCAAGACCCCCAAGGGTCGGGCGAAGCTCGCCGCGTCCATGACACAGCCCCTCCGGCTGCGTCGTGACTACACGGCGGTGGGTCGCAAGACCTTCCTGGTGGAACAGCTCCCAGACGGAGCCCTGCCAATCTATGACAAAGACCCGGATGTGACGGCATATGTCGTTGGTGAGGAAGGCGAGAACATCCTCGCGATCACCAAGCCGCGTCGAGTCATCTTCCCGCTGTTCGAGATCGCCTCGAACCCGGAGATTCCGCTCACCCAGATCAAAGAGAGAAGGTTTGATCTCATCGAACGTGCCCAGGACCTCGCCCGTGCGCAGATCCAGGCCGCCGAAGATGAGCGAGTCTTCGCAGTTCTCGATGCCATCGCAACCGCAGGGTTCGACAGCATCGCGGGCGGTGAGAACCCCGACGTTCCCGTCGTGGCTCCCATCTCTGGTGCGGTTCTGGCCGATGCCTTCAGCCTGATCGAGCGTCATGACCTTCGGGTCGCTCGGGTGTTCATGAACGCCCGTGACTACGCGGACCTCCGCAAGTTCGGTCGGGACATCCTCGACATCGAGTCGCAGCGTGACCTGCTCAAGACCGGTCTGATGGCCACCCTTTGGGGTGCCCAGATCATCGTGTCTCGTCTGGTTCCGGTCGGTACGGTGTACGTGTGCTGTGAGCCCGAGATGTTCGGCCGTATCCCGGTTCGGACCGAGCTTACCGTGCTGTCGGCGGACGACCCGAAGGCTCGCACGATCGGCTTCAGCGTGTTCGAGAACCTCGGCATTGGGGCCTACAACCCCAAGGGCCTCACGCGGCTCACCATCACCCGCTAAGGGTAGGTAGCTCCGAGGTTTTCACGAACCACAAGGCCCGGTTGGCACCCGCTGACCGGGCCTTTCTGCGTCTGGGAATTGAGACGTTCGGTCCTGTATAGTATACGTCTGCTGCGAAATCAGAGGGGTGGGTGGATACGGTTTTGGCCCCGAGAGCCGGATCCAACTTCTCTAAGGCTTGGAGAACTCCTTGTCGTAGGTAGGAACGGCACCGACCAGGAAGGTCTTCCCCGTGGTCGGTGATGCGTTGATAGGTCTGGGGAACCAGAGGTTCACCATGTCTGATCTGCGCTCGAAGCTCATCCGTCTTGCTTCAGGAATGCCCAAGGGTTCCACAAACCGGAAGGCTCTCCTGAACCTTCTGGCTGACGAGGCCGATGTGAACTGGAACACCGTCCTCCGCACCCGGCGGATTGTTGAGGAGGAGGGTTTGGACAAGGTGGACGACTTTTCCAGACAGCTCACCATCCTGAAGTCCCTCCGTCCGGGCGACCGGGTGAAGATCACCTATGACGACCCCCAACGAGGCGGGGAAGTTTCCACGCTGCGGGATGTCTCCTGGGGTTGGGAAGGACTGAAGGAAAAGCACCCTGGCCGCTTCAATCACCCCCAAGTTTTGTTGGAGCCCTTTCGTGGTGTCGGGGATGCCACCAAAGGAGGGACGATCAAGGATCTGTTTGGCCGCCGTCGTCTGATGTGGCAGCCCACAATGAGAGGGGAGTTCCGACCTGTGGTGGGTCTGGTGAAGCGGTAGCTTTTTGATGACCTCTCCCTATGAGGGAGAGGTTCATCATGTCTGAAGACACTCCCGAAGCCGTTCCCGCGAAGCCCGAAGAGAAGGTCGGCAAAGACGGGAAACTCTACCTCCCAGTCCCACACCCTTTGGTGGAATCTCCGACAGAGGACTCATGGGGAGCGAAGATCAACGCCCTGTGGAGAGCCATCCACTTCTTCTTGAGGGGCCTCTACGGCACAGCGGTTGAGTGGGGTGTCTCCTGGATGGACCTGGCCCTGGAGTACCCACGAGTCGCTCTGGTGTTCATCGTCATGTTCGGTGTCGTGGCCGAGGAGACAATGGCCAAACACCCCATGCTGGCCAACACCTTCAAGTACGTGATGTTCACCATGGACGAGGATGCCGCCAAACGCATCTTCCCACCGGAGGCCGACCCCACGGAAGCGGAAGCCGCCATAGACAAGATGGCCGCCGAGATCATCCAGCGGGGTGCCAGGGACTACTACGAGTCCCCCGAGTACAAGCAGCTGGAGTTGAACGTTCGGGCCAACATGCACAAGGAAGTCATCGACTCCATCCAACGCATGAGCGGCATGGAGCCCCTGGCACCCGAGCTGGTGTCTGATGAGCCCAATCCGCCCCCGAAGAAGTTCAAAGAGATTCCGGAGAAGGTTGGAGAGCCGATCGAAGAGGAGCGGTAGGGCTTCGATATTCCCACATGGGTAGCCCAACCGGAGCATCTCGCGATGAGCCTTGTCACTGCTGAGTCTATTCACACCATCGGCCCCGATGTGATGGTGGCTGATGGAGCCTATGTGGCCCCGTCGGCCATGGTGTCCGGGCACACTCGGATTCTTGACCGGGCTTCAGTGGTTGACCTTGCCACGGTGCAGGATGACGCCACGGTCTCCGGCAACGCCGCACTCTCCGGCCGAGCCTCGGTGGGGGGCAATGCTCTCATCACGGACCATGCCCGTGTAACCGGGAAGGCCAAGGTGTATGAGCGAGGGCAGGTTCGAGAACGTGCTCTCGTTACGGATGATGGTGCCGTCCATGGGAAGGCCATCGTGAGAGGCAGTGCCATCGTGAAAGGCACTGCCTACGTGAAGGACAACGCACTCATCTCTGGAGACGCCCGCATCTCTGGCCGAGGGGGCGGTTGTGTGGTGGCGGGGGATGCCGAGGTGACGGCTCGTGCAATGGTTCTGGAACAGGCGGTGGTTGACGGGAAGGCTCGCTTGGCTGGTGAGGCACTCATCTCCGGTCGAGCCCACATCACCGGGAACGCCAAGGTGGATGAGGACGGCTCCGTCTACGGGAACGCCAAGGTGGATGGCCACGCCGAGGTCTTCGGCAGAGCCGAGGTCTTCGGGAACGCCCGGGTTGGTGGGAGGGCTCGCATCGGTGGCACCGCTCGTATCGAGGGTGGTGTCTGGGACGGGTCCGAGGGTCTAATCACCCAGGGCCGGTGGAAGGCACCTGGCGTCCCCGCTTGAGCCCCGGTAGCCAGCCGATAGCCACCAAGGGGTAGTCTTGGGGTCACCATGCCAACTCTCCGCAACCGCATCATTCGCCTCGCTGCCTCCAACGAGGAGCTGCGTCCCCTCTTGCTGCCCTTGCTGAAGAAGCAGGCCGGTGGGCTTCCTTGGGATCGCAGGTTGCTGGCAAAGGCGGCCAAAGATGTCCAGACAGAGCTGCGTGCCCTTGAAGCGGTTCAGGATGCTTACGAGGCGTGGAAGTCAACGCACCGGGAGACTGCAGAGTCCATGAGTGCGATTCGTGAGGACATGGCCCGGAAGGGTGTTGAGTCCGATGACTGGCGCAATGAGGTCACTTCCGCGTTCAGTACGGCAACCTGGTACGGCCTCGATGTTCGGGACTTCGTGAAGCACATGGCGGAAGCTGAGAAGGCTCTCGGAGGCACCTACGGCTCTCTGGACGATGCCCAACGCATCCTCGACGACATCAAACGCATCTCCTGACGGAGCCTCTATGCCCAAAACCGCATCGCTCGTCTTCTTCTACTTCGGTGAGAACTCCTATGTGAACCGTCTCGCCCAAGAGACGGTTCCGGTCCACAAGGCCCTCGACGGCTACGACAAGACGGTTCTCCTCAGGCACGAGACCGAGGTGGCTGGCTTCGATATGTCGCCAAAGGCCGCCAAGGCCGCAACCATCGAGGACATCCCCACGAAGGAGAACCTGGCGAAGTACCTCAACCAGCTCGGTGATGAGGGCTACGAAGTCGATGTGTTCATCTTCAGCCACGGGTGGAACAACAACTTCCGGTCCAGCAACGGCACGTATGGCGACAACGGGTTCGTGACCCAGAGCTACCTGGAGAAGAACGTCCGGCCTCTGAAGATCCGCATGGTCTGGCAGTGCAACTGCTACGGGTCGACGATGAACGACTGCTGGAACAACCTCGGTGCCAAGGCATCCGGTGGGTCGAAGTTCGTGTCCTTCTACCCGACCCGGTTTTCAGGGTTCCTGAAGCACTGGAAGGATGGCAAGCGTTTCGGAGCTTCCCTGACCAAGTCAGACACCAAGCTGGTCCACACGCCCGCACAGGCGTTCATGGTGGTTGAGGCGGCCCGACGTGCGAAGGAGTGGGATGGCAACGCCTGGCAGGCCACTCAGGTGCTTGGAAACAACGACCACGCCTATCGCTTCTTCCATGACTGCTGGAACGGGGACGACACTCCGAAGGGCCTTTCAGGGAAGCAGATCATGAACGACAGCTCGCTGATGCTGGTCGGCGGTGACCGGACCATCACCAAGGATACGAAGCTCACCTGGGACATCTAGTGCTCCAACCGCGTAGTGGGCCCATGAAGTTCGTCAGAGAGGTGGAGTGATGCTCACACGATTCATGTGCTGGATGGTCGGCCACAAGGTCTGGGTGCAGGCATTCACGGACATCCCCACGGGCAAAACGAACCCGTTCACCAATGAGCCCGGGTTCTTCTACAACTACACGAAGCTGCCGTTCTGCCAACGCTGTGGGCATGAGCCCGAAGTAGAGGTGGCCGATGGCTGAGCCCAGGTTCATCAACCGAACCAAGCTCCCACCCTCCGCCTTCCGATGCGTCATCGAGGGCTGTGGGGCCATCTCTGGGAAGTGCGAGCACACCGACCCGAAGAAGAACCCCGGCTTCAAGGTCCGGGTCGCGGGAATCATCACGGGCACCCACCAGAGAATGGACCAGGTGATTGTGATGGGGCCGGTGACCCCGATGCCCATGAGGATGCCGAAGACCTCCTTCTTCGAGCGGGCGTACAGCTACGCCCCTACCGACCCGGAAACGAAGACCCTCTGGGAGAGAGACCCCGACGCACCTCCGACCGGGATCGAGAGGAGCTTCATCTCTCACGGCGGGGACGTGGACCTCACCTCTCTGTTCGAGGGTGAGGAGTGATGGGAAAGATGTACAAGATCGTCCGCTTTTACGCCCACGGGAGGGATCGCCTCATCAAAACCGGCCTGGCCCTCGAAGAAGCTCAAGCCCATTGCCGTCGTGAAGATACGCATGGCGACGGTTGGTTCGAGGGCTACGACGACGAGAGTCCGACCGGGGAAGAGATCTGTGAACGGCTCGACCGCGACAAGGCACTCCTCGATGCTGCGCGGCAGATCGAAACCCTCATCGCTGGCCTCTAGGACTTCTTCCGCTTCCGTCCCACCCGCTTCGGCATCGTGTCGGCATAGGCGGCACGGAGCCGGACGTAGTCAGCGTTCGGAGCATGAGCTGACGTGGCGTTGTCGGTGATGTTGGCGGCTTTCTTCAGGGACATGCCCTTGGCCTTCATCAAGTAGCCAGAGTGCAGAGCCCCGGTGCGGTCAGCTCCCAGCATGCAGTGGAAGTAGATCAGGGCGTTGGTCGAATTCTCGAACAGCTCAATGACCTTGTCCACGACTCCGCCGAAGTCCCATCCTGGCGAGGAGAGAAACACAGCCGGGTCGGTGTTCTCCGGGAGCCCCTCGAAGGGCCACCAGTAGAGGTCCCCCACGTCGTTGGATCCCAGCACGGTGCCCGGATCCCAACCGGAACGGTTCACGTAGGGGGGCCATTGGGATTTCGGGATGTCGTTCGGGTCCACACCAAATGCGGTGACCTCGGGGCTCCAAGCCCACCGCTCCCCCACATTGTCGATCACGTTCACCACGATGAGCTTTTTCCCAGTGGGGTCGACCCCGAGCCCCGTGACGGCGTTGATGATGTCCTCGGTGGAGAAGGTGCCGGACACAGCGGGGTCCATCCCCCTAATGAGCAGGTTCTCATCACTTTGATCGACGAGGGCAACACGGGTCGGGTCGAAGTCCATCTCATTCTCCTTCTGGGATGACGAGGCCAAAAGTCCGGCCGCTCTCGACCACGACGCGGAGGTCCAACACCTCGGGAATTTTCACCCCGAAGAAGTTCTCGATGGTCTGCCGAGGGCGTCGGCTGAGGTTGTGGCGGAAGATGGGATCCTTGGAGGCTCGTTGGCGGAGTTGCTTTTTGACCCATCGAGCCCCTTTCTCTTCGACGAGCTGGCTCAACGACCTGCCCTGCTTCACCGCACGAAGGTAGCCAAATGAGACGGAGGTTTCGGGGCCACCGGAGCTTGGGACGTCGTCGTTGGTCTGCTTGATGCCGAGGCCGGTGAACACCGTCTTCCGAGGGAACAGACCATCCGCATTGATGATGACGCCGTCGGAGGAGTCTTTGAACAGGTAGGTGCAGGCATCATCCGAGATGGACCCGTCTTTGAAGACCCCAGCACCAGTCCCGAGGTTGTACTCGTTGATGATCCATCCAGACTGGTCACCACACCCTTCGGAGTTGTGCCAGCCCCAGGTGTTGTAGTAGGCGGGATTTTGTTTGATGAACATCTCGTCCCAGCTGACCGGGGGATCGTCCTGGTCTCCGCCCAAGTTGATCGGCTGGCCACTCTCCCAGAGGGTGACCACCATGTTGGCGCACAAAACCGTCTGCCAGATGGTCTGGTCCAGGGCGACGAGGGCGGCGGACGCCATCGCCTCGAAGTCGGGGTCCGTCTCCGCTGGGAAGATGATGGTCGCCAAGTCCGAGAGTGCGGTCGTTTTCCCGTTGTACGTGAAGCTGGTGTCCCAGTTCCCCGCAACGTCCTGGTAGTAGACAGCCAGCTGCTGGTCGACGGCCACGGAGGTCGCACTGAGACGGGAAACCAGGTCAGCGAACGTCGTATTGAGACTCGGGGGCGGGGAATCGGCCCAGTCGGTGACCATACCTGACACGAAGCCACTAACGAATGCCCCGATAGGCCCGAACATAGCCCCGATGCCCCGGAAGGCTCCCTCCAGGAGGTTGAGAACCACGTCCATGCCGGGGTCGCTAGTGTCGGGTTCGGACAACAACAGGTAGGCATTGAAGACCTTCGCCTGGCCCTCGTTGTACACGTAGTCGTTGAGGGCTTGCATGTTGGTCAGGTTCGATTGAACCTGAGCGATTTGGGCTGCGGTTGGTGTGGCCACTGGCTTCTCCTTGGGCGTGGGACTCTACCCTCGGTAGGGTCGGGGATGGCCGAGACCATTTTCTACTTCGAGTTCCTCCCTCCCGAGCCGTCCCTTCAAGAGACGATTGAAAGCTGGGGCATCCCGACCCAGACGGTCCTGATGAACCCCCTGGACTACCGGGATCTGCTCATCTACGGCTTCGTGGAAGAGGGGATGACCGAGACCAATGCCATGAAGGAAGCCGACCGCAGGATGGCCGAAATGGCCGAGGTTCAAAAAAGATCGGAGGAAAAGGCAGTGAGCCAGCTGCTTTCCCAGTTTTCTTCGTCGAGTTGTGAGTTGTGAAACCACTAGACTGGTGTTCAGGTGTTCGTGGTTCGTGCGTTTTCGCAGGTTCTCTAGGCTTAGAGAACTCAGTCTCTCCCGCATCAGGGGAAAGGAGGGCATCCAGGCCGCCCTCTCTCCCGCCAAAAGCTGGCCCCGGTGCGTGATCCCTATGATCTGGGGGGTCCAGATTCTATGGGGCCGCGTAGGGGGTCGGGTGGAGGGTCTTGATGGGCTACGTGATGATCTACGGACGGTCGACCCGGTATCGGGAAGCTACGACGAAGCTGAGGCAGACAGCGGACGTGAAGGCCAAGGGGATGGCCAAGCTCATCCTGGCTCGTGACGAGGAGCGGAAGAAGAAGGAGTCCGAAGAACCCGAGTCCCAATAAGATGCTGATACGGTTCCAGGGGTAGCACTCTCGGAGCCATACCATGTCGCACCGCAAGCACTTGATTCGACTCGCCTCTCAGTTCCCCGCTGGGTCAGAGGGTCGTCAGGCTCTCTTGGCTCGTATCAAGATGGCACGTCCTCTTGCGTTGAAGGACGCTCAGGTCATGTTGTTTGCCATCGACCATGCGAAGAACCAGTCGAAGTTCTACGAGATGGATGTGGTCCCTCAGGGGCAAGAGTCTCGGGCGAGGAAGACCAAGGATCAGAGCTTCCGGGGCGGTGGTTGGGTGCTGATGCGTCGTTGGGGCCGTTTGGCCGATGTGACTTCGGGTCGTGCTCCCGATTCCATCAACGACATCTTCGACAGCCAGGATCAGGCCGAACGGGCGATGTTCAAGATCAAGGCAGAGAAGCTGCGTGGAAAGGGCTCCGCTGTGTACACCGATGTCACCCGCCAGCGGGAGTACCCCATCGGACTCGGCCCGGCAGGGTACGGTTGGGGCGGCCAGGCTGTCTGCCAGGTCATCCCAGAGCTTCAGACCTTCAAGGAGCACGTCGTCAAGATGAATGCTCTTCTGCGGCCCATCGCTCGTGCCGACAATGACACCGCGAAGAAGCTCCAGAGCTGGCTCATCCCGATGGGAGAGTACCTGGAATCCCAACTGGCTCACTGCCGCTAGAGGTCTTCACGTCCATCAGGGGGGCCAAAAGGCTCCTCGACCGGGTAGGGGTCTCCAGAGATAGGAGACCCCGTGCAGATCGACCTAGATACTAGCCTGACCCCTTCGACCCCTCGTGGGCCAGACCGCTCCACCTTCCTGAACAAGCTGTCCTCCGAGGAGTACGTGGAGATCGCCAACTCAGCGACTCCGAAATGGCCTCGGAAGGTGCTGAAGGAGAAGGATATCCGGCGTATCGATCTCCCTGATGGAGACGATGTGGTGCTCCACAAGAGCTACTACGAGTACGCCGCAGCCTGCTACAACACCCATCACGGGATGGTTGTGGCACCCCATCTGCTCTGGTACATCGTGCTCTGTGAGATCTCCGGTCACATCAAGGCCAACGCCGACCACTACCGATCGCTGTTCACCAACGCTCCTGAGGGGAAGACCGAGATCACGGTCTATGGCGATGTGCTCTCCGTTGAGATGGAGCAGTTCATCACCCAGCTCCGTGAGCACGTCCCGGTGTCTCCTGACCTGTTCCTGCCCGAGTTCTCCACGGCGACCCCCCAGTACAACGCCGCAGCCTCCTGTGCGTTCATGGACGCCGTGAGCCCCTACTACAGCTACAGCATGATGCTCTGTGGCATCCCCAAGATTCGTCTTGAGGGCACTCGTGAGGACTGGGTCTCCTTCAAGGCATTCCTCGACAGCCTTCAGGGTCGGCTCGACCTGGCGAAGACACCCCTGGAGCGCATCGGCGGACACATCCAGAGCATCCTGGACACCTACGACAACGACCCCGACCTGGAGTTCTGGGGGAACATCTTCCAGAACGAGCGGTGTGGCTCTGGTGGCCAGGTGAAGTTCACTGGCTGGCTCACCGAGTTCATCTTTGAGCCCTCGAACTTCCTGCAGCTGTGCAACTTCCCGTCCTGTGTGTCCACGGTGACGATCAAGCAGCTGGAGACCCAGGTGGACTACATGTTCTGCCACGGGCTGTTCACGTCCCAACTGGACGGCGACAACTGGCTGGTCCCACGCTTCGGCTTCGTCGTCGAGGATCTGGGTGTCCAGGCGGATGCCTCTGCGGAAGCTGCTACGACACAGCCCTCGCTTTAGGCGGCTGACTTGACCGGGGGAATCTCCTGTAGGTCGGTCAAGAGGTTCTTGTTGCCCCAGTAGAAGTGGGCAAGGGCCTCGTTGACCTCGTGGTGCTGAGCCATCGTGCCGACGACCTTTGCCTTCAGGGGCTCGACCATGTCGAGGTTGGCGACAAGGGCTTCCCCACCTGCCAGGGCCTCGGTGTAGTTTCCGTCGGCCACGAGCTGGTTCCAGGCTCGGATGTCCTGGAGCACCTTGAACAGGGTGCCCTTGATGATGGGCTGGTCCAATGCGGTCGTGAGGGACTGGACGTTCTCCTTCGCCCACTTGACGTAGGGCTTGCCATCGAGCTTGTCGTAGTCGCTGTCGTCGGGGATGCAGTAGGCGAACTTCTCCGCGTGGCCCTCGGGGGAACCGTAGGGGGCGTTGGCTCGTTTCAGTGCCAGGCGAGGGTCGGACATTACTGCCCAGAAATCCTCTTTGCCGAGCCCCAGGATGTGGCTGATGAGGTCTCCGAAGCCGTCATCTCCGAGCCCAAACTCCAGGTCGGAGGCATCGAGCTTCTGGTAGAGTTCACCCTCCAGGTTGTAGAGAACAGAGTTGAAGGCATCGGCCTGCTCGCGGGACCACTCCCGAACGAGGCGGCTCTTGATGGCGGAGACATCGGTGGTCTTGGTGCCCCAGCCGATATCGGCCACGAGGGTCCAGAAGGTTTCGTGGTCCATGTTCTTGCTCACAGGTAGCGGGAGTTGATTGCAGGGAGGGAGATGTCCTCG
>Ga0307379_10003548_pt1 | contig 22612 bp, 16 predicted proteins | sample UN2MG_FD_202237 | JGI IMG/M metagenome (GOLD analysis project Ga0307379, IMG submission 202237) | Soil microbial communities from Risofladan, Vaasa, Finland - UN-2 | ecosystem: Environmental > Terrestrial > Soil > Coastal area > Acid sulfate soil | place: Finland: Risofladan, Vaasa | collected... | reverse complement strand
TTGGCGGTATCCACGACGAGCTCGATCTTGTCGAACCCAAGCCGCGAAGCTGAATCGTCGTCAGGGCGAATCCAGGAGTTTGCAGCATTGAGCATGAGGCTCTCGAACAATGAAGAGGCCGCATCGTGATGGTCCTCGATCTGGCCTGATATCGGAAGCGTCTTGAGGTCGAGGCTTCTTTCGAGCTCAAAGATGACTGCGGTGAGACGCTCGTCGTCGGCTGGGAGATATTTAAGGCCCTGGTTGCCCCAGAAAAGCTTCACACCGTTCTGGTCTTTGAGGTTGTGCGAAGCTGTTATCATCGCGCCAGCCGCCGCGCCGACGTGGAGCACGTATGCCGGGACCGCGGGCGTCGGGAGAATCCCCACGGACAACACGGTCGCGCCGTGCTTTCGGATACCGCGCATGAATGCCTCGACGAAATCACCGCTCGGGTCCCTGGGGTCCCAGCCGACTACAACCTGATCGCCCGGCTGAAACCTGTCAATCCTCACCAAATCGGCGATGAAGCAGTATCCGTAAAGCTCCATGAACCGCGGTGTGATGACGCCGGCCCTAAGAAAAGCCTCGAGAGGCACAAGGCCGCGAACCTCGGAGTCGCCGTCCTGCAACGTCCGGCGACGTATGCCGTCCGTGCCCTGTATCCGCCTCACGGCGATGCGTGGTTCGCTATGTTGAGCCCACTTACGTAGGAGCGATGCTTTATCTTGCGAAGGTATTCCTCTGCCCTGGCAAGGTCCTGCCTAGTGTTGATCCCCAGCGACTCGCCAGGGTCAGCGATCTCGTAAAGACCTACGTGGTTGCCCCGCTCAAGAAAGAGCCGAACCGCGTCGGTCAGGTAGTACTCGCCTTGTGCGTTGTTGGCTTGAACCTCGCTCAAGACCTCTAGAAAGCGATGGTCGCTCCGCAGACAATACGCGCCGACGTTGACCTCCTTGATCGCAAGGTCCTGCTCAGTCGCATCAGGCAGCTCGACTATCGCCTCCAGCTCGCCGGTCTTGCTGCGCTTAATGCGACCCAAGGAGCCGGGGTCCTCGAGCTTGGCGGTGGCGATATCAAGCTCTGTGTCGCCTCTTATTTGCTGCTCGATCATCCCGTTGATCGTCTCGAAACTCAGAAGCGGGACGTCGCCACTCAAGATCAAGAGGCCGTTTTTGGATCGCTTTAAGTAAGGCAGAACCTGCATGACTGCGTGTGCGGTTCCAAGCTGCTGTTCTTGGAGCACGAACTCGATCTGGTCCTTGTCGAGGGCCACCTCCGAAGCGCTATGGCCAGCACCGGGTTCCTTGAGCGAGTAGGTCTTGCTGGCGTATTGCTTGAGCTTCTCAGCGCCTTGACCGACAACGATGTATATCTTGTGCATGCCGAACATGCTCACCAGGTCGAGCACATGCCCCAGCAAGGGCTTGCCGTGAAGCGTGAGAAGCACCTTCGGCACATCGGCTCTCATCCGTTTGCCCTTGCCGGCCGCCAAGATTATGCAGTCCATAGATGTAATGATGCCATACTTGCCGAGGCACTTGATGAAGACATCGACTATCTTGGGATCGAACTGCGTCCCCTTGTTCCTCACAAGCTGCTCGATCCCGGCCTCGAGCCTCATCCGCTTCCTGTAGCTCCTTGTGGAGGTCATCGAGTCGAACGCATCGGCCACGCTCAGCACCCTGGAGAGAAGCGGTATGTCCTCCCCCGCAAGGCCTGCCGGGTAGCCCTTGCCGTCCCAGCGCTCGTGATGGTGCCGGATAAGAACCTTCTCCTGAGACAAGAAACTCAGCGGCTCGATCATCCGAGCTCCCTTCTCGGGATGCTCGCGCATTACACGCCACTCCTCATCTGTGAGCTTTGTGGGTTTGCTTAGGACCTCCTCAGGGATTCCTATCTTGCCGATGTCATGAAGGTTCCCGCCGATCTGAAGCGCCTTTATCTGGTCTTTGGAGAGGCGCATCTCCCTTGCCGTCCGGATGGAGTATTCAGTGACTCGAGACGAGTGGCCCTGAGTGTAGGCATCTCTCTCCTCGAGAACGACCGCAAAGGATTTGATTATCTCAAGGTAACTTCGCTGTAGCTTATCCTGAGAATCCTGGAGCTGCCCGGTTCTGAGCCTAACCTTCTTCTCAAGTTGCCGGTTGAGCTCTTTGAGTTCTTTTGCCAGGCGTTCGTTCTCGAGCTTCAGCTGGCGCTTGTCAATGACCGCCTGGACAGTATGGAGCAGCTGCTCGATCTTGAACGGCTTTGTGATGTAGTCGTAGGCTCCCTTCTTGAGTGAGGAGACAGCCGACTCAATGGTCATATAAGCGGTCATCAGGATCACAGCGGTCTCCGGCTTTCTGTCCATCGCCAGCACGCGGTCAAGAACGGCCAGGCCGTCCATGCCGGGCATCCTGATGTCGGTTATGACGACGTCGAAGGGACCTTTGGCCAGGGCCTCGAGCGCAGAGTGGCCGTTGTCCGCAGCCTGAACGTCATAACCGCCCATTGAGAGAGCCTGAACCAGATTTTCTCTCAACCCGGCAGAATCTTCCACCACAAGAATCGAAGCCTTCTGCTGCACACACATGCCCTCATAATGAACTAGAGCTTAGAAGCCAGCGCAATCTAGCTATTCGTCTGCGAGGCGGAGGGACTTAACTCTTTTGTGGGCGCCGCTCTGTAAAACTTCTCAACCTTGCCTGCCTTAAGGCAGCTTGCACAGACCCTAAGCCGTCTGACGTTCCCATCGACGTTGGCGCGAACGTTCTGTAGGTTCGGTATCCAACGCCGGTTGCTGAGGTTGTGAGCGTGGCTTATTTTGTGCCCGAACATGGGCTTCTTGCCGCATATATCACATACTCTTGACATCCTAAACTCCTTTCAGCACTAAGATTGATCATAGACCCAAACCTGTCAACTCATAGGTCAGTGCCCCAAAGGCGACTACTGAGCCAAAAGATGGCTTATGTCGCCCAGGACCTCACGCTGAATCTCGACCAGGCGCGAAGTCCCGCTCCTGCCGAGAGACAATAGCGCATCAAGCGACTGCCGCCCAAAAGGCGCTAACTCAGCCGTGCCCTGTATCTCAATGAACTCACCTGAGTCTGTCATAACTAGATTCATATCGACGGCTGCAGCCGAATCCTCCGAGTAATCGAGGTCCAAAAGAAACTCATCTCTAACAATCCCGACGCTCGTCGCGGCCACGAAACCTCTCAGACATGGAAGGCCCTGCTCTGAACCACCAAGCCAAATCAACGCGTCGCACAACGCCACAAAAGAGCCGGTTACCGAGGCTGTTCTGGTCCCGCCGTCCGCCTGAATCACGTCGCAATCCATCCATATCGTCCGGTCCTTGATCAGACTCAGGTCCACAATCGCACGCAGAGACCGGCCGATCAGCCTCTGTATCTCGTGCGTACGCCCCGATGGCCGGCCACGGGCCGCCTCCCTCACAATCCGCCTGGGTGATGAACGAGGCAGCATACCATACTCGCTCGTTATCCAGCCCTGACCCGCGCCGCGCAGCCACAGGGGCACATCATCCTTGACCGTGGCCGTGCATAAAACCTTTGTGTCGCCCAGCGTAACGAGCGCGGAGCCCTCTGCGAACTTCGCAAATCCTCGCTCAATCAGAACAGGCCGAAGCTCGTCATTTTTCCTACCATTTGCTCTCAATCAGTGAACCTCCAAATCGATGCCGCTTTTGAATCAACGAATGTTCTTCTACCTACGATAAGTCCAGCTCTCTAACGAGTATTTGTCCCGGGCCAGTTTCTCCGCAACCTTCCGCTCGCCCTCATTCATATCGGACAACTCAATACTAGTTCCGAGACAGCTGGCGAAGCCCCTCGCAATCGCGTGCCTCACCTCTTCATAGTCAAGCCGGCGACCGACCGCCTCCTCTAGACAGACGGGGCCCTGAACGGCGCTCAGCTCGCCCGAAACGCCATCGAGGTGCATCACGCTTCGCGCAAGCGCCATGTCAATGCGCAGTGGGATGGAGCCATGCTGTACAAAGGCCCCATCGCCCCTTTTCTGGGCGCTGCCGATCAGCTTCCGCCCCCCGACCAGTATCTCATACGCAGACGTCATCATAAAACAAGCGGCCGAGTCGCTCCTGCCGCCTGTTCCACGGCCGGTCACGACCTCGAGCTTGTCACGGTCAAGGCCAAGCGCCTCGCACCCCGCAGAAAGACAATCCGCGATCGCACGGTAACAATCAAGCAGCTGCCCGGCGAATGGGCCTCTTCGGCTAGACGCAACCACGCAATACGTTACCTCCTGATCATGTAGAACCGCTCGGCCACCGGTTATCCTCCGAACGACATCAACGCCCATCTTCTCGCACGATTTCTTTCTGATCGCATCATTTGCCTTCTGAAAATATCCCAAAGAGATACAAGGCCTGTCCCAGCCGTAAAGCCTGAGAACCGGCTCTGCGCTTGCGGAATCGAAGTTCACAAAGAGCGACTCGTCCGCAGCCATGTTGAGCGCGGCGGGGGATGTCCCCGATTCGATTGCTCGCAAGATGGCGATTCTCCAGATTATCTTCGATTGATGCCCGTAAGCCCGAGCGACAACAGACCCGCTGGCCTTATCCTCGTGTGGACTAGTTTAGGTCTTTGCCTTTTGAACGCAATCGCTGGAAGGCAACGTATCCCACGAAGAGGCCTACCACTAAGATAACGAGCCCAAACCACAAGTAAGGCGTCATCAGAAGCATGACGGTGCAACAGACCAGGACAAACACGCCAGCCAGAAGCGGCGCGAAGCCCCAGCGCCTCCACAGCGACCCGACTATGCAGACAAACGAGAAGAGGTAGAGGGCAAAGACCATTATGGTGGCGCTTACCTGTGAACCCTCATACATCCCGTGTTCCTTGCCGCAGCCAAACAGCAGAAGAATGGTGGCCGAAGCCAGCAGCGCGCGAAGTCCCAATCTCATCGCTTGTCCCGAACGATTCTGCTCTCGCCTATTCATCTACCAGATCAAATGCCTCCAACACGTTGACAACGTGGTCAGCGATCTTCTCCATGTTAGAGATTATATCATTCGATATTACTTGTCCCCAAAGTTTCTCCTCTGTTTCGTTCTCGCCCCGCCTGAAGGCAACGTATCTGTCTCTGTTCCGCTTGCGAAGCACTCGCTTCATCTCGTCGATCTTGTCCTCCTTCTCAATGGCGGCCACCGTCAACTGCCTGCTTTCCAGCTCCAGTGCATTAAGCGAATCCTGCCCCATGGCTAAAACCGTGTCCGTCATCTCTATAATGTCCTCTTTCCCCGGCCGCGAGAAGCTCTGTCCGAGGTTCTCGAGCCGTTCAAGGAGGACCGAGGTATTCTCCAGCCTGTCCCCGATGTTCTCGACGTCGTTGACCGCGTGCAACATCTTGGTCAAGACTTCGCTATCTACAATCGAGACACCCTTGTGCATGACTCTACTTATGTATTCGGTGATCTCGGCCTGATGCCGGTCAAGCTCATCCTCAAACTTCAACACCTCAGGCTTGAACCTAGTGCTCTCCTCCCACAGCATCTTTCTTACCAAATCCAGCATTTGATACGCCCGCTCGAACATGTGCAATATGGCCTTCTTGACCTGTGCGATGGCCACTGGAGGCGATTTGAGAAACTGTTCCTGCAAGAAGTCTCCCACCTTACTCCGGCTGGGCGGCGCCGCCTTATCGGGCAATACCCACGTGACGAGGCGGGCAAGCTGCTTGATGAACGGGAGCACCGCGAGCGTGTTGAGGACGTTGAACATCGTGTGCGCGTTAGCAATGTGCCTCGCAATGGTGGCCGGCGAGTTGGCGTCTCCAGCGGTGATGAAATCGACTAGTTTGGCGAAATAGGGAAGAACCGCGAGAGCCCAGGCGACGCCTATTACATTGAAAAAGCAGTGCGCAAGCGCCGTTCTCTTGGCCATGCGGCCGGTGCCTATCGACGACAGCAGTGCCGTTACAGTTGTGCCGACGTTGTCGCCCAGCAAGAGTGGTAAGGCGGTCCCGAAATCTATAAGCCCCGTGGTGCCCAGGGCAATGACCAGTCCCACCGTGGCACTGCTTGACTGAACAACGGCTGTCAGCATGGCGCCGGCCAGGATGCCAAGCAGAGGGGTTGTGCCAAACTGAACGAAGAACTCTCTGAATTGATCGCTGCCCTGTAGCGGCTTCAGGGCAGCAACCATCGTTGTTAACCCGTAGAAAAGCACCCCAAAGCCGAGCACGACTTGACCCCAAAGCCGCGAACGTGCCCGCTGCCTGGACGCCATCGTGATCGCCATCCCAATCGCGATCGCCGGCAGCGCATAATGGCTTATCTTGAACGCGACGAGCTGCGCTGTAACCGTCGTGCCGATGTTCGCTCCGAGCACCACACCGATCGCCTGGACGAGCGTCAGCAGTCCGGCGTTTACGAAACCGACGAGCATAACCGTCGTGGCGCTGCTGCTCTGGATTATCGCAGTTACCCCTGCACCGACTAAAACTCCCCTTATCGGGCCCCCGGTCAGCATCTCGAGTATGTGCCTAAGCCGCGTCCCGGCCGCTTTCTGAAGCGAATCTGACATGATCTGGATGCCGAATATGAAAAGCCCAAGACCACCAAGAATCCCGAAAACAAGCGGAACGGGATCGATAGCGCTTCTAAGATGCCACAGCCCCGCACCAATGCCGGTGAGCCAGAGCACGCAAAACGCAATGACGAGAACGCTCAGCCCGATAAGCTTCTTCCTGAGCACAGCCAAGTTCAGAGCCATCATATCTCCTAACAGGTTCAGTGCGCCACGCACGAACCGCTAACAACAGCTGAACCAGAGCCTATTGTCAACCCCAATATGTGTCAATTGCCAATCAGGTCCTCAGAAAAGCTTGATTGAATATAGGATAATTACATTGATGGTGATTGGCCTCGCATAGACCACTGGTCTTGCGTTTTCAATCGGCGATTGTTGCGACCGCGGTGGAGTTTAAGTCCATACGGATCATTGCCTCCTAACCTGCCGGCGATGGGCGTAAAATGTCTCGGACAGCCTCAGCGTCACACCGGTCTCACAGGCCACCTGGCACTCTCGACAGCCGCGAGCTTTCTCGATTATTCGCCTTGCGCTTCGCGACCGGAAGATGTCCGCCAAGTCGTAGCTGTCCTCGAGAACATTACCCATCCGAAACCGGGCAGGGCAGCTGCCGTTGGGATAGACCGAGCCGTCAGCGTCAACGAACATGAGAAGCCTGCCTGCCCAGCAATCGAATTGCCGTCCCCTACCCTCCAAGAGGTCTAGGACGATCGCACGGTTCAAGTTGTAGCTCGAGGCAAGCTGGCTCTTGAGGCGTCCTGTGAGCTTCTCCATCTCCTCACCGGCGACCGCAGGCTCCTGTCCGTCGGTGCGATAGAGCACGCCGGACATGGGGATGATCAAGTTAGGCTTGATGCCTCTTTTGTTGCAGTAGTTAAGCACCTGCTCATATTGGGCAGCATTCGCGTTCGTCGCCGTGTAATTGACCTCGATTTTCAGTTGCCTCGCGCTCAATTCCCTCTTCAACGAAAGAAGTGATTCAATCGTAGAATTGGCCTTATCAAAGGCTCCAGGCACGCCGCGCATCATGTCGTGCACATCTCCCATACCGTCGAGCGAGACGATCACCAGGGCCTGCTTCCGAAACGCGAGTAACTCGCGGGTCATCATTGCCGCTATCTCGCTCAACAGCCCATTCGTATTGATGTTTATCGAGGCGACCGGGAACCGCTCGGTAACCAGCCTCACTATATCGACGAGGTCGTCCCGAAGCGTCGGCTCACCACCGGTGAGGGACACATGCCGAATACTCGACAGGAATTTGGCGCTTTTATTGAACAGTCGCGTGTAGTCGTCGAGCGTGAGCTCGCGATCGAGTGGCCTCTGCCAGGCATTGCACATCGCGCAGCGAGCATTGCAGCGGGACGTAACGGCCAGTCTGAGCTTCCGTGGCCGCAGTAGGCCGGCTCGGTCCAAGGCGTGAAACTTGGCTGTTTTCAGGAGTGCTTTAGCTGCTATCATGGTCGGAACCCTATGTTTTCGAGCGAGAAAGAAGAAACAGCTTGCCTCGGCAGCGTGGACCGCGCCCTAAGTGCTGCATTCGGCATTCCCGGGACCTGCCCGGCTCAGGAGATCCGTCGCAAGAACTTCAGGATGCCCTGCTGAGGGAAATCAGCGCTCATCTCGGACCCCAAATGCTCACGGTTTTCAATAAACCAATCATAAGTCCCGTTAAGGGCATCAACAGCGCTTATATTGGCCTGCCATCCCAGCATTTTCTTGGCCTTTGAGCAGTCGAGCAAGAAATCTTTGTCGGCTATAAAGTAATGCTCTGTGCCCAGCGGAGAGAGCCTAAGCCAGTCGAGAGCGATGAGACACATTTTGGCGAACCATGCTGGGATAGCGCAGACCTTCGAGCCGGTCCCTGCATGCTCCACGAGAGCATTCATCTGGTCAATCAGAAGCGGCGTGTCGTCCGCGCCAACGTTGAATACCTCGCCCGCGACCTCTCTTCTGAATGCCAGCACACATGCCTCAATGAGGTCCTGATACGCTAGCATCTGAAAACGGTTCCGCCCATTCCCAATTATGTATATCCGCTTGCCCCGGCCGACCCAGTCGAAAAGTATTGTCAGAAGACCGAGTCTGCCCTCGCCGATGATGAACCTGGGCCGGATGATGTTGATTCCCAGCCCCTTTTGCATGAAGCTTTCGCAGATACCCTCCGCCTCAAGCTTGCTTCGGCCATACTCGCCGACTGGGCGAGGCGCGCATCTCTCGTCGCAAGGCGTCCTCTCTGGCCTCCCATAGACAATGCTGCTCGACACGTGAACGACCTTCTTGACGCCCGCGGCAAGCGCCGCCTCGAGCACGTTTCGCGTCCCGTCAACGTTGACCTTCCAGAACATGCGACCGGCCCTCGAACAAGGCAACAGCGACACGAGGTTGAAGACGCCCTCCACGTTCTGCATCGCTTGTTTCAGCATCTTTGGATCGCTGACGTCTCCGTGAACGAAGTCCAGGTTTGAGTGCACGAGATCGAGCTTGGTCCGGACGTCGTATATCCTGACTCTCTCTCCGTTCTCAAGCAGTTTCTCTGCGAGATGCTGTCCGACGAATCCCGCGCCACCTGTCACCAAGAGCATCCCATCACCTCTTTTCAGTTTCGCTCGCCGTGGATTAGTGCCGGGCGCTTACCTTGGGGAGTTGAACGGCTATTTCGAGTCAAGAGCGAACGAGGCTGCCTATATCAGGAAGGTGAGGACGGCACAAACCATGTTCCGACAAAACTGAACCTCTGTGCCAGATTCTTTGGCTGCGCCTCGGCAATGTGCTTCTGCGGGACTGAATTTTTTGTCCGGTCACTATTCGCATTAGGCGGCGCCTAGATCATGCCCGTCTCTTTTGCCCACTTGATGGCAGCAGTGTAGCCCTCGACGATTCCAAAGCTGGGTTGCATCCCAAGAACGTCTATTGACTTCTTGGGATCGCAGCCGACGTTTCTTATCGTCTCGCCAGCGATGTGGAAGTCCTCAAGGTAGGTCCCAAGACGTGAGCTAACAACATCGATCACCTCACATATCTTCCCGAGAAAAGCAGGCAGATAACGTGGCTTGATCTTCACGCCGAGTATCTGAGCGAGCGCCTCGTATATCTTAATGGTGGAATATGCATCCTTGTCAGCGATCCAGAATATCTCCCCGTTCGCCTCGTCCTTCTTCTCCGCAAGCATTATCGCATCGACAAGGAACGGGACATACGTGAGGCTTCTAAGATGGTGGCCGTCGCCGAAGACAAGGGGCCGCCCCCCCTTTACCATGTTGAGCAGTCTGATCATCCTGTGTGACATCCCCGGGCCGAAATACATGCAGGGACGAAGAATAACGGTCTGCATTCCGTTCTTGCCATGGTGCTCCATCACGGCCATCTCGGCGGCGCGCTTGCTGCGCCCATAGGGGCTTTCAGGCCGGCACTGCGCCGTTTCGATCATCAACGTCTCTCGGTCAACATTGAAGCCCTGGGCGGAATTGCTGCTAATCTGGATGAACTTCCTCACGCCTGATCTGACCGCCTCGGCAAGCATGTTGCGGGTACCCTGATGGTTAATCTCGTCGAAATCCCTGACTTTCGGCGGATGAATGACCCCCGCGCAGTGCATGACAGTGTTAACGCCGTCCGCGAGACCCTTTAGGCTGTCCTTGTCTCGGACATCGCCAAACACCAAGTCCTTAATACCAACCTCCTCAAGCGGCTTTATATCCATGCCCTTGAGAACGAGGCATCGAACGTCGCGGCTGTCCCTCGCAAGCCTCCTAACAAGCGTTGTCCCCAACCAGCCAGGAGCACCTGTTACTAAAACCTTCATCCTAAAGCCTCCGGAAACAAATATCAGACCGAACTGCTTATCACCCTCGCCGGGGCGAAACCAAAATACCCGACTCCCCCACACTCCCGAAACCACTCAGCACCAATTGTCATTCCTGTTCGCGGGATGTCAAGCCATATCTCGCTTTCAGCGGAGCGGATTGGGGTTGTCAGACTTGAATAGCACCTTCGGTGTCTCCCGACAATCAGATTGGAGCGGGGAACGTTGCGGCGGCCTCGCGGCTGGAGGGCAGAAGCTCCTGCCCGAAGGGCAGACCATGGGTAGCCGCAGGCGTAGCCTGACGGTGCGAATAACGCCACAATCCCCTTTTCTAACCTCCCCGTTGCGTTGCACGCACGGCGGCTACCCATGGTATCCCCTGTCGGGGATTACAGCCTGCACCCCTCGTTCGCACCCGTTAGCTGAAAGAAGCAGCAACTCGGCCGTCGACATGAACTCCCGTGCCTATCTGGCAGCCAGCTTCAGAGCTCAACCTCAGAAACGATCAATCTGATTACTGGGGCGTCGCAGTCAGGTTGACATGAGGGCTCAGCCCATGTACTTTCCCCACATCGAACATGCTTCAAGCAACCCGCATGTTATACATAAGAATACACCGAGCATCAGGTTTTCGGGTCGGGCCGCCGCTTAGGGATTAAGATTATGCAAAGAGTGGCTTTCCTAAGAAATCTCGTGTTGATCGCCGTTCTTGGTGCGATCGCGCTATTGCTCTTCCACGGGACGATACACTCCTTTTTCATGGGCGAGACGCTCGACTACCTCGGCCCGATCAACATGCGCATTCTTCTTCACAACCTGTGGGGCGATGCGTCTTGGATGAGCGGCCATTATGCCAGAAGCGCTGTCCGTCTGATGTGGTGCATTGAGCAATACGTTTTTGGCCTGGACCCAGCTGGCTATCACATCGTCAACGTCCTGTTCCATATGGCCAACTGTCTGCTCGCATTCCTCCTTTTGAAGAGAATCCTGGGCTCTGACAGGACGGGGCTTGTCGCCAGTGCTTTCGCCGCCTTTTTATTCCTCGCTCATTCCGGAGCAGCGGAGAACGTTAGGTGGATCACTGAGCGGTGGGACCTCTCCATGTCCTTTTTCTACATCCTTGCGCTTATGATGTTCATGCAGTACAAGAGGCGCAAGGGCCGGCCATACTTGCTCGTGCTGTCGGTCGTCTTTTTTTGGGTATCCTTATGCTCTAAGGAGATGGCTTTCTCGTTCCCTCTGATTGTCCTGCTGTATGATTTTTATTACCTTCGAGGTTTTAAGAATATCTGGCCCTTTGATTGGCGTAAGCTGTTGGTCCACCTCCCGTTCTGGGGGACAGCCATTCTCTACTTCATATACCGCTTCGCCAGACATCGCAGCGTCGCCGATTACCGAACTGCCCTGGGTGGCACGCAATCGCTTATGCACAGTATCAAGGCCTATCTGGCCTGGTTCGGCTACCCGTTCGGAGCATGGGGGGCAATCGTGATATTCCTCCTAGCGCTCGTGTTCGGGGGTAGGTCGCTCCGTTTCCTCGCGCTGTTTGTCGTCGTCGCCCTCCTTCCCGCGGCGCACATTCCTGAAGTCTGGCGCGGTTACTTGCCAATGCTGGGCTTCGCCATGTTGCTCGGCGCAGTCCTCTCAAGAAACTGGATTCAGTGGTTCTCGGACAGATGGTCTGGGGAGGCAGGGGCTAAACCTGTCAATCGAGACCTTGTCTTCGCACTACGCCTGGTTCAGGTCGTTCTATTCGTCTTCATATTCAGCACGAACTCGTTCGCAACGCTTCGAGGCAACGCCGCTTGGGACAGAAACGCCTCCAAGATGGGCGCTCTGCCCGTCCGTCTCAAAGCTGACCATCCGAGCCTGGCCTTCGGCACCCAGGTCTATGTCGTCAACATGCAAGCCGCCGTGAATGCGTTGCCCATCCCGTGTTTCCTAACCCCTCCCGTTGCGTTCATGTATGGTGGGCAGAAGGTCGAGGCGTTTCCGTTTGAGCAGATGTATCGTAATCTCGCTCAAGGCGAGCTCCCCTCGCCCGACAAGCTCTACATCTACACATTCAAGAACGGCTCACTCCATGAGGACAGGCGCCTGAAACGCGATCTTCTCCATAGGGAGGCTTTGCCCATTACAGGCGCGATTGCTCTCCAATTCCCCACCGAAAGCACCTTGCGAATCGGTGATGGACAGGTGGACTCAAGCAAGTGCCTAGTCCTGTCTGGCCCCACGAATCTCCCAGATGAGGTCAACACGATCGTTGTCCGAATGCGGGCTTCTCCTGGAGGGACTCAGGCCAGGTTGACTGGCGAGGTCTCCTGGAGGTCCAAGGACGTAGCCTCAGGCCGGATCACAACTTCCGGAGCTCAGTTCGAGGTGGTTCCTGATGGGACCACAAGGACCTATCGACTAGCTGTCGGCACGTTCGCTGATTGGGTTTTTGCCGAGAACCTTAATTCGATCAAGCTGTGCTTTAGGGGGAGGCAGACGGATGTGACGGTGGCGTCGGTTGTCGGGATGCGAGAGAGGTTTGCAGAAACAGACGAGAAGAAGCCCACCTGGGAAGGCTTCGATGCTCCCTTTCACGTTTTCGCCAAACCTCGATACATGCGCATGTCGAGGGAGAAGATGAACTACTACATGAACGGAGAGTAGGGCTGTTCTCCCTCCTTGCCGGATGTAGTCTCAAGTTGTCAGGAGACGCTCCGCAGCCGCCACGACCTCTTCCACGCTGATCCCGAGGAGGCACTTGAGGCTAGGGCAGAAGCGGAGCTCGCACGGGCTGCAATCCACAGCGTAGGACAACACCGCCACGTTCTCGCCGGCCGGCCGCCAGACCGAGACATCGTTCGTCCCGCTGAAGACGATTACTGTCGGAATGCCGACACGGGCAGCGATCTGGGCAGGACCCGAATCGTTGCCCAAGAACAGCTTGGCCCGCGACAGAAGTGCGACGAGCTCTCTGAGGTCCGTCCTGCCGGCGAGGTTGACAAGCGTGCTTTGGCAAGAGTGCGCGATCGTCTCGGCGCACGTCAGGGCATCCTCTCCTCCCACGATCACGGGAAGCAATCCATGCCTCTCGGCAATTGCGTCGATGACGCCAGCGAACCGGTCCGATGGCCAGGTCTTTGTTGGCATTGAGGCGCCGGGATGGACCACAAAGAACGGGTTGCGAAGGCCCGGATGCTCGTTGAGTAATGCCTCCACGAGAGCTGGCTCGGGACAGAGCTTGACCGATCTTACCCTCGGCTCTGCGCCTAAGACTGCCGCCACTTTCAGGTTGTGCTCAGCCTCGCGCACATCTCTGCGATACTCCACTGCCGCGCTGAGCAGAAACCCTCCGCCCGCGGAGCTCGCGCCAATCCTTATTGGGATGCGGGCATGGCACATGGCCCAGATCACGCGTGGGTCGCCGCGTGGGTCAATTGCGACATCGAAATCGCGAGCTTTCAGCATTTTGTTGAGGCGCATTATGAGGCGGATTGACTGGATGATCGGAGTGCGTGGGGCATAGGGACTGCAGTCTATTGCGAGGACGTCATCGACGAAGGGGATATTGGCGATGAGTTCGGCCACCTGTTTGCGGACGACAAGGGCTAAGACCCCGTCCGGGAAGCGTTCCTTGAGCGCCCTTGCGGCCGGCAGCGCTGCAAGGATGTCGCCGATGCCGTCGAGCCTCACAAGGGCTATCTTGGGCGCATCCGGAAGGGATTCGAGAGCACAATCTGGATTGCGTCGGAACAGGCCGAGGAGCCGATAGACGCCGCCACCGATGATGTCGAAGAGCGCGGCCGCGAGCCTCAGCCTTCGCTTGCGGTAGATGTAGCGCGTCATTACTACTGCCCGCAGACCTTCCGATAGATCGAAAGCGTCTTTGCGGCTGTCTTTTGCCAGGTGAAGTGCGAGGCCTGCTCTCGGCCCTTCGCGATCATCTCGGCCCGCAGGCCAGCGTCGTCCCAAAGCGCCGCGATGCGCTGGGCAAGCTCCGTAGCCTCGCCACACTCGAAGTAAAGCGGCGCATCGGCGTATATCTCAGGCAAAGCGCCTCGTCTGGTGGAGATTACGGGAACGCCAGCCGCCATCGCCTCGAGCCCAGGGAGGCCGAAGCCCTCGTCCCTTGACGGCACGACAACGATGCGCGCTCCTGCCAAAAGAGTCGCCACTGACTCCTCGGGCACATAACCGGTCAGGTGAAGCGGCCAGCGCTTGGCCATATCATCACATCTTCTCAAAAGCTCTTCGCAGCCCCAACCCTTTAGACCCGCCAGAACCAGTGTCCCAGAAAAACCTCGCCTGCTCCAAAGCAGCTGCATCGCGTCGAGCAGCGTATCGATCCCCTTCCGGGGCTCGATCGTCCCGAAATGCAATGCGTAGGGCTGATCGGTTGGCTGTTGGCGGTTGGCAGCGCTTTGCTGCGAAGCGCGAGTTGGCGCTTGCGTCTCGGCGAAAAACCGGTCCTCGATGCCCTGATGCACTATTGAGATTCTTTCCTCCGCTACGCCAAAAAACTCCTTCACTTGGTCGGCGGTGGCCTGTGAGACGGCAATTATGTGGTCGGCCTCGTGGATGACCTTCGGCAGCACGCGATAGTGGTACCGTCCGCCGGTCTTGTGCGTCTCGGCAGGATGCTTCATAAAGAAAAGATCGTGAATCGTTGTGATGCGTTTACCTTTTCTCTGCGGGATGACGAAGTTGTTCGGGGTGTGGAAGAGATCGACCCTCCCGATTGCATTCTCCACCGTCGGCCAACGGAAGTGCTCCCAGAGCGCCAAAACGGCCTTGCCGGGCCACTTTTTGTGGACAACGGACACGTTCGGGCAGTCCGCGAACAGATTTTTGGGCGGAGCATCCTTGTATGAGACCGTAAGCACGACAAACTCATCCTCCGGGGCCGCTTGTGCCAGCGCCTCAACCAGGCACTTGGTGTATCGACCTATGCCGGTCGGCTCCTTGAGCATCGCCGACCCATCAATCCCAATTCTCATTGTAGCTGTTCTTGCTTCAAGAACCGTAACTCGATTACTTATTCATTCTGTTGGACGAAAGGCGTCAGCGCACGCCAGCTCCGCCCGTCCGACTCGATGATGACGCAATGCGCCGCATTTGTTTTATAGATTTTGCCTTTGTCGATCTCATATTGCAAAGGCGGAACCTGTCTTTTGGCCCGAGGTCTCATGCGACGTTGATCGGCGCCGGATACGATCAGGGCCTTGGGGGAGACCAGCTCCATGAACGAGCTCTGCACAGATGTCTCGTAGCCCTCGGGAACGACGAGTATCGTGCTCCTGAGCGCGGCGCCGTATTCGGATAGGAGTATCTGCGAGAGGCGACCGGGGTCGCTGAGGAACAGCATCGAGAAGTGGCCGAACTCCAGCCTGACAACTAGCGAGTTCTCGGCGAAGGACAACAGTTTCAGCCCCGTCAGATTGCCTATTTCAGTCACCGGCAGCTCGAGCTGACTGATGGCAGCGCGGAACTTATTGTATTTCCTGCTGGTGCACTCGAAATCGCGAACAATGACCTGGCCGATCTGGAGGCTGCCCAGAGCGCCGGAGCCCGCCTCGTCGAGCAGCGAGAACAGGCCATCGATGCGCTCGCTATGCGGGTTACTCAGGACGAGGTAGTCGATTCGCTTGATGCCTCGATGCCGCAAGTAGGGCAGCAGGACGTTTCTGCCCACGTCCGAGGGGCCTCGGACGGAGCCTCCGCCGTCGATCACTGCTACCTTGCCCCCCGGCGCCTCGAGAACGCACGAGAAGCCCCAACCCACGTCCAGAAACGTCACGCGAAGCAGATCGGAGGGCCATCTCGCCCCCACGAAGACTGATAAGATGAGAACGAGCGCTGCCACGGCCGTTGCGATGAGCCATCTTCGCGTTGGCCACAGCAGGAGGAGAGCGCATGCGGACACCAGAGCGACGTAGAACACGGCACAAGTGGCGAGGCTGGGCGTCGATAGAGTTACCGAGGACCACGGCACCTTGCCGAATGCCCTGATGAACAATTCCATAATTGCGGTAAATAGGTCGGCGAGCTTGAGTAGGCAGACCGAGATAGGCTCGCTCATCGGGAGAGCGAAAAACGCGAGCAGCAGGAAGTTCACGGACCACGCCGCGAAAGGAATGACGAAGCAATTAGCGACGGGTCCAATAATGGTTACGCGGCCGAACCAGAGAGCCAGGATTGGGGCGATGGATATTGAGGCGGCCAATGACACGACGAATAGTCCGATCACGTATGTGGGAATCACTCTGCGCACGAATTTCGCGAACCGCGACCGCTTGGGAGGCGGAAAAGGCGCCGCGCGTTTCGTCCAGCTCGGCATCGAAGCGAACAGTAATTCCAGCAAACGCGGGATACTGCGGTTCTCCTCGTTAGAGGCAAGCGTTTGGCCTTTGCTGTAAAGCCGCCAGTAAGATGGTATATTGACCATGACGAAGCGGAGTGCGAGCGAGAGGCCTATCGTGGCCGTAAAGGACAGCTGAAAGCTCGCCTCGAACAGCGCTCCTGGATTCGGTATGAGAATGATGATTGCGGCGAGCGCGATGATGTTCAGGTATTCCCGATGGCGGTCAATTGCCCTGGTCAGAAGGTAGCATAGAGCAATGATCGCGGCCCTGGATGTGGAGTGTCTTGACGGCACGATCATCACGTAGGTAATGACCGGCACCATCGTTCCGACACACGTCAGGCGCCTGGCAAGTGTCCCTCGGGCTGTGAGGCCGAGGAATAAAAGTAGCTCTCTTATTATCTTATAGAAGAAGAATGCTACGAAGCCGATATGGAGTCCTGAGACCGTTACGATGTGTGCAACGCCCAATCGCTCCAGACGGTCCCGTTCGCTCGGCGTGATGTCGGAGCGTTGGCCTAGTATCAATGCTCTCATAATCGGCACACGGTGAGCGTCGCAGGTTGTTTCTAGCAGGTTGCGAAAGCGCCGCCGCCACTCCCACAGGATGTTGACTGCCATCGTGAAGAGGCCGTCATCACTCGCTTGAATGACCCTGACAGTTGCCTCCGAAGAGCAGTATGCGCGGCGCAGGACCCCGCGCTGAGCATAGTATTCGCGGGCATCGAAGCCGCCAGGATTGCGTACGCTGGATGGTTTGACCAGGCTGACAGTCGCCTCGAGAATATCGCCATAGTTGAGGTCTCGCTTGGGGTCTATTGTGCTTGCCGTCGCCTTCGTGAAATGGCGAGGGTCGGATTCGTCGAACTTGAGACTGGACGTGGGCCACAGGTTGTGCGTGTCTGCCCTGATGCTGAGCTGGACCTTATACGGGAGTTGTTCTCTCCCGCCATCCTTGCATTCTATAACGCAGTTGTTGAGCATGATTCTGGTGCTGTTGTGAATCTGGGAGACCTGCGGCTGGTCGCAGACTCTGCCCCGGAGCAGACCTTCGACCTTGCCGGGAGGGAGTGGGTCCGCAGGGGCCATGCTGCTGATATTTTGCCAGGCGAGGCCGAGCATTGCGATTGCCAGAAAGAGCGGAGCGAGCCAGTAGCGGGGCCGGGCGAGGCGCATGGTTGCGGCAGCGACTATGAGGAAGATGGCCAAAAGCAGGGCGCCAAGAACGTCAAGAAACAGGTATCTGCCGAGCCAGATGCCGGCGCAGAGTGCGATCGCTGGCGCGACGAGTGGGTTTCTTGCCCAGAATCCGCTCGCCGATACGGCCCTGTTGTTCTCTTTGCTCTGCATTTGCGGCCATTTTGTGAAGGAGTAATCGAGATTGTGCTAAGAGTTGCCGTTTGGGCCGCCAATATCAAGCCCGACCGAGCTCGCTTCGGTCAGAAGTCTTCACATTTTTCGATTTTAATTCAGGCGTTGCTTGGCCCTATGGCTTGGTTTATGGCGAGGAAAGCGTGGGATTGGCCGCCCAAGACAAAGCATTATGGAAACTCCTTGAGAAAAGCTTGACAAGTAGGTCTTGACGCCATATAGTTGTTTTGTGTAGTATATATAAGTTAAGGTTGTATGTTGATTTGGGGATTTTGGAGAAGTAACAAGAAGGGCTGATAGGAACTCGCTAAATTAGCTGTTTCCTACCCCCCTTTCTGGTCAAGATTTTGGAACCTGGACTAGCTTGAAGTTTCAGAAAAAAAGCTTGACAAGGCGATCTTGACGCCATATAGTTGGTTGGTTTGTGTAACATATTAAGTAAGGTTGTATGCTGATTTGGGGATTTTGGAGAAGTAACAAGAAGGGCGATAGGAACTCGCTAAATTAGCTGTTTCCTACCTCCTTTCCAACCTGGCATCGAGCCGGGTTTCTTTTCTCCCCAACCTGCAACTACCTTAAGTTAGGTTAGAAATGCTGAGCAGGTGTTGGGTTATTAATCATTTGGGCTTAGGGCTATCGCGGACGCTGCGCCGAGGCGTGGCATCTGCACGTGCCTGGTGGCCCTGCGTTATGGAACAGCATTCGCTCGGCATTATGTCTAAATTGTCCAGACCTACTCAACTTTCATTCAACACAGGAGCGGCCAGAACACTGAAGGAGGTGCGGGACTTCTGGTCGAGGCGTTTGGATGCACGCTTGATGCCCTGTTTGAACATACTGGAGGTGAGAAGTGACGCTGGGACTGAAGGTGTCAGACCTTTCCGTAGCACAAAAGGCCTCAACCGAAGGCGTGCATTGACTGATGTGTGTCATCTAACAGAAGGAGTAAACCATGTTATTTAGAAGAGAACTTGTATTTGCTGTTGCTCTGGTCTTAGCTCTGGTTCTAGTGACAGTGTTCGGGGCGCTAGCCGACGACTATGAAGAGTATTACGTCAAGACTAACGGCCAAGACATCGGATCCTACAACGGTAAGAGCTGGACAGAGGCCTGGAAGACGATCAAATACGCTCTCGACAGGCCTGAGGTCGTCTCGGGTGATGTTATCCACCTCCAGGCAGGCACTTACATCCCCTCGCCCACCGGGGAGACATTCCCGATCTCAATAGATAGTTCCCACGGCGGAATCACTCTGAAGGGTGCGGGGATGGGTATGACAATCCTCGACGCCAAGGGCACCAAGGCTATCCCCACCACACGGGTGATGAATATCGAGGGGGTCAGCAATTTCACGCTTGAGGGCTTGACGATCAGGGGCGGTTCTGTCACGAGCAGCTCTAGCTCCAATTATGACGCAAATGTCGAGGTTGCCAATGGCGGCGGCATTTACTGTTACCTAGCGACGAACCTGCTGATAAAGGACTGCGAGATAACTGACAACTACGCCAAAGGGACGTTTGCATCGCGGGACGGCGATGGCGACTACGACTGGTCTGGGCAGTATGGAGACGGCACCTGGGAATCTGCCCGTGCAGGCGGCGGAGGCATCTACCTGCGCCAGTGCAAAGACGGTAATGAGCCCACGGTCACGATCGAGAACTGTCTCATCCACGACAACGAGACCGGCATGGGCGGCGGAGGTATCTGCTCGAACTACGGCCCGGCAATCATAAAGCACTGTTGCATTCACAGCAACAAGGCTTGTCAGGGCGGCGGAGTCTATTGGTTCGACTACGTGGATGAGTCGAATCATCCCAGAATCGAGCACATCCTGTTCAACGACCTGATAGTTCTGAACGAGATCCGCTCACGCGCTTATTCCGGAGATGAAAGTTGGACCGACGATCAGGGCGGCGGCATCTATATGTCCAGTTGGGGCTTGTACCAGAAGTTCAGGGTCTATAACGTAACCGTCGCCGACAACGCCGGCTACGAAGTCTATATGAGCCACAACTGCAAGAACATTGACATCGAGGGCGCCAACAACATCTTCTGGCCGGATGACGACGACAAAGGTTTCTACGATGATGGCTTCAACGGGACCTGCAAAATTCACCATTCGGATATCTGGTATGGGAACGGCACCAGCGCGTATCCCGGCACCGGCAACAACATCGTGGTGGACCCCAACTTCCAGAAGCGCTCCACCATCGTCACTGAGGGTTACTTTCTGGACCAGAACGTGAGCCCGGGCCCAGTTAACTTGGGTGACAACACTGCCTACTACGCTAGTTCACTGGTTAACAGCGTTTACTCGACTGACAAGAGAGACAGCGCAGACTATAAAGACTTGGGCGTTGTTGACATGGGCTTCCACTACGGATTCCACAGTGTGTCCTACGTTGAGCTCGTGTCGTTCACGGCGACTGCCTTGCCGGCAAAGATCGTCCTCCAGTGGGAGACGGGCGCCGAGATAGACAACGCCGGGTTCCTGCTCTACCGCTCCGAGGCGGGGGGTAAAAGCTACCGCTGCATAAGCGGCCTGATCGCCGCGCAGGGCTCAGCCTCGTCCGGCGCATCCTACGCCTTTGTGGACGAGGATGTATCAGGGACAGTCTATAACTACTATCTGGTTGACATCGACACGAGCGGCGAGTGGACCGCCCACGGGCCGAGAGCCTCGGCTCCCATAAGTGTTTCCAATATAGGCCGCCCTTGGTCGGCTCGCACCCCAGGGGAGCTCGCCTCAGATGAAGTCGTGAGAGTCAATGCAGCCCATCGCCAATCAAGCAGCCGATAGAAAGGAGAAGAGATTGAAGACAAATAGGACTTATGAGGCGCCGAAGGTTTTGACCTTTGACAACCAGATGCTGATGGCTGCGCTTGGGCCGAGCATTTCTTGCACGGGCTTCGGCGGGGCAGTTGACTGTTGATGAGATAAATGGCAAATCGAGCATGGTTTAATAGCAAAAGGAGGTGATGTGTAATAGAACGGAAGAAAACTTGGTGGAAAATGGTGCAAGGTGCGACGCGACAATGTGCATCGTGTTGCCCATAACCAACAAGAAATGGGAGGTGATTGTACAGAGACACACTAGAGCGGTTCTGATTCATAAGTAATCGAACCATATATTGAGTGAAGAATTAAATGAAGAAATGGAGGAAGAGTTGATACGAAAACAGCTCTTAATAACTATTGTCTTAGTGGCGTTAACGTTGGTAGTCTTCGGCGTCGCGAATGCTTACGACTACTACGTCGATGATAACGCATCTGACAACAGCGGTGACGGAAAAACAAAGGCCGCAGCCTGGAGGACGATCACTTACGCGTTGAGCTCGTCATCGGGAGTGACGAATGGCGATACGATCAACGTCATGCCCGGAACTTACTCTGAGGGTATGGCCGCCCCCGCGGAAGATTTCCCGCTCGTCATACCGTGCAGCGACTTGACGATCGTGGGTATTGGTTCGCCGATTCTGCAGAAGACCGTCGATGCGACGGGCTCGGGTGAACGTGTGTTTAACTGCGTCAGTGTGGACAACGTCACTATCAAGTTCCTGGACATATGTAATGGCTCCACCACGAGCAACGGCGGTGGGATCTACATCTACAACTGCCAAAACATCACGATCGGTGACTGTGAGATCCACGACAACACCGCATACAACACTGGTGGTGGCATCTCCATCAGCAACAGTTCGGGCCTGATCGACCAGAACGTTATATGGGACAACACCGCCACGGTGAACAAGGGCGGTGGCATCCGTGTGTGGGCGCCTACAGACGGCGACAACACCCATGCCTCCCAAGGTGAAGACAGCCCGCTGGTGATACGAGACAACTGTTTGTATGGGAACGACGCATGCGACAGTGGCGGCGGCATTTACCTGGTTAGTCACGACGACTCTAGCCACCAGGATGATGATATCACATACACCGGGGATGGCACATGGCTGTTCAACAACCTGATATTCAGCAACACAGCGGGGTCGTCGGATGCCGGTGGTGTCCAGGTTGGCGTGGATGGGGAAGGTAAATGTGCGGTGGTCACGCTGGACAACAACACCGTTGCGTACAACACGTACTGCGGCCTCTATGCCGAGGATGACTGCTGCGTCAATGGTAAGAACAACATTTTCTGGGAGAACGGGTCGAGAGGCACCAATTACAATGACTACGATGTTAGGTGCGCGGGAGACGATACTGGCGATCGCCTGAATATCAACTGGTCAGACATCGACACGGACAATGCCGGGACGATCTACAATCCCGGAAACAACAACATCTGCAGCGACCCCCAGTGGCGGTCTCTTGGCATGGACGACATGCCGTGCGATGGGTATTTCCTAGATCAGACGGGTGACGACAAGAGCCCGTGTGTGGACGCTGGCAATGGCGACCCGAACCATATCTATGACGACGACGGGCTGGCTGATTGGCACAACTACAGGTTCTACACCGATTCCACAGGTGACGTGGGCCTGGATGACAACGTGATAGTGGATATGGGTTACCATTACAAGAAGTTTGGTGGGTCC
>Ga0307379_10003547_pt1 | contig 22613 bp, 20 predicted proteins | sample UN2MG_FD_202237 | JGI IMG/M metagenome (GOLD analysis project Ga0307379, IMG submission 202237) | Soil microbial communities from Risofladan, Vaasa, Finland - UN-2 | ecosystem: Environmental > Terrestrial > Soil > Coastal area > Acid sulfate soil | place: Finland: Risofladan, Vaasa | collected... | reverse complement strand
CCGTTTCATATTATCCTCATAATCAAGTTTGTACTGAAACATAGGTTTTTCTGGGTTTAATTGATCAAGATACATATGAATTTCTATAACCAGTTTATTTATTATGCTAAAAAGTTTATTATACTCTTTCCTGATATTTGAACCCCATAATGCCTCTGCCTCAGCTAAGTCTACAAAAATTTTCTTAAGTGTTTCATCTATTGGAGTAAGTCTTCTCTCATAACCTGAATACTGTCTATAAAAGTGTTTCCCTTTTTCAGTTTTAACAAATGGGCTGTCATCAGGTGGATTTTTCATTTCTGCGGCGGACATAAAAGGAGCACGTAAATTACTAACTTGATCACGTAATCTGTATGTGTTTGCTAATAGATTTCGTGCCAACTCAAAAGCAACTCTACCTCTTTGTTCAGCTTTCCAAGTATTCAGTCCTATAATAGCTACTATTGAACCAATACAAGCAACAATTATTAAGGAAATATCCTTTATTATTGTTAACCATTCCATATTCATATATCTTTACTTCCTTCGCTTTAGCATTTCATACAATGCTTTGCCTGACGATTCATTTTCTAAATCCACTTTTTCGTGTATTTTGAATAATTATATTCATCTATTAACTTGATGATCGTTTTACTCTCTTCGGTCGACGTAGTTTCTGATATTATCCGCTATGGATTTTATAATCTTGTAGAATAAAACATATTTCTCAGCAGGGTCTTCGTTATAGTAACACCCATAAGCTCAAGCTATTCTATGGTCCCAGATAGATTCTCAAGGCTTCAAGTAAGGTATTAAATAAATCCTTTATTCCATCCCCATCGGAATTTGATAAAGTAGAGATGTCCCTATTTCTAAAGTTTTCAATTTTTTGGAAATTATCAGTTATACATTTTTCAAGTTTATCGAAATCAAAAATTCCATATCTATAAAATGCCTGATTCCATGTTAGCAACAACACGCCTAATCCATCTGTTATATCTGAATGTTTACCCCAAAAATGAGATATGAGAAAAGTTGCTACTTTGTACATAGCATCGCGCTTCTCGTATTTTTAATATTCCTCACAACCTTTGAGAAATTCTTCGCGATTTGGGCTGTTCATATTATTATTTATACCTCCATTCATATATTTAAATCCCACCAAGCAAAATGTCTAACGGAATCGGGCTATACGAAGTCGGCAACAGTCGGTTTGGGCGAATGAAGTGAACCGTATATGCTGTGTTAGGCGACCCGAAGGGCAAGCCATGATAGTAGCGAAGCGTTTTGCTTGGCGGCATTTTTATCATTTCTTTCATACCTCGTTTACAGCTTCTAAATTACTTTTGAGAAATTTTAAGACAATTCCTCTCTGTAGTTGTTCATGACAGAATTGATTCTGATAGTTTCTAAGGCAGCCATAACAACTTGTTTCAGGACCACAGATACAGTTTTCCATTCGATCCAAGGCACTTTTAAGAACTTCATAAAGATAAAGATTCTGTTTATCCATTATCCGTTTGACATGGCCTGCCCCTCCGGGCACATTATCAAACAGTACAAGTGCAATCCTTCCTTCATAAGGATATAAACAACCATCCAAATCTTGACGCCGTATTCCTAAAGCTTGACTTACGCCTTCAAGAATGGCATAAAGCAAAGAATACCAGAAACTTTGGTCCATCCTTCCGTTATCAAAGGTATATTCCTCTAAAGAAATTGTAAGAACGTCTGTTGTAAAGGTGTGGCCAAGGTGTAGATGTCCCCTTAAAGAAGGAGACGAGCACTCTTCTCCAATTGGAGTTTTATGCGTATTACCTTTTGGTCTTTTGGAAAATGCAGCACCGCACTTAAAGCAAATGTGAAATCCTGCTCCTTTTTTCCCCTTACAAATTACTGCCAACTCCCCATGAGATGAATATCGGCAGTTAATCTTTAGTTTTCCAATATTAAATTCTTCCTCTTTTGGCTCCTGATAGTCAAAGAAGTATGGCCTAGTAGTAAATTCACGCTTTGGCCTCGACTCACCCGGCTTTGGAGGTTCAAGTTCTCTACTTGTAACGAAACCAAAAATAGGTGTAATGAAAGTTTTTATATCATTCTTTGAAAATTTATAGCCGCACCCTTTACATTCTTTCAAGGAAGATGTATCACTCGTTCTTCTTTCCTTATCAAACCGTCTACAATTAGGGCAAACAACAAACCAGTATTCATCCAATGCCCTATCTTTTACTAATTTTAACCCAGCACTTTCCCAGATATACTTATTTGCTACGACCTGACTACCAGGAGCAAATTCTGAGATAGCAATGCGAAGATCTCGTTCCAATCTAATATTTTTTGACTCATTAATGTGAGACAAGGGCGTAAGTTCCACGACATCAACAGGAAAACCATACTTTGGAATGACAGTGTGGGTTGCAAGGAAATCTATAAGTTTCCTTCTCTGGATGCTATTCAGTGTATCACTAGCCCAATTACGGTCGCAAGTTAATTGGCTTTCTTTTCTTTTGTTTCCACCGGAATCGATAATCTGTTTTAGTTCTTCTCCCTTATTTTGATGGAATTCTTTCAATTTTAGATACTCGTCTCTTATTTGTGCATCAGCAGTTTCTAAAACACCTTCTTTATTGCCAAGTAAACCTTTTATCCATCCCCAGTTCTCCAAATCAAATGTATCATACAGATTCTCAGGTATTGTCCTTTTCAGCGAATCCAATATGACCACAGGTTTGTTTTCAAGATATTCTTTTAGCTTATCAGGCCCTGAAATCCCTTCTCCTTTAAGATGGAAGAAGGAGTCTACATTCCCAAAATAGTCGCGATACTCTCTAAAAAACTTTGCCAAAACTACTGAATGCAAGTGACGCCGAACTATTTTTTCATTACGGATTTCGACAACAGGTGGTTTTATTTTTCCTCCAACCATTTTTTCTGGTTCTCTAAAATATGTGAGATCATGAGATCTAAGCTGAGCAAAGGTCAGAGTGAAGCCAACCGAGTCAAGTCTGCGTCCTGCTCTTCCCGATCTCTGAATATAGTTTGAGGGTTCGGGAGGAACATTACGCAAGAATATTGTTTCTAACTCTCCAAGGTCTACTCCCAATTCAAAGGTTGTTGAACAACTTAATACATTTATTTCTCCTTTTATGAATTTTTGCTGAATATTTGAAGCATAATCTTGTTTGAGTTGTGCAGTGTGTTCGTGGACTGTCATGGTGACCAGCGAAAGATTGGTGTATAAATACCGATAATGATTCTTCATAAGCTCTTCCCGTCTCGATGAAGAATCCAATAGTTCAAGTTTTCCGTTGCAACCAAAAGTAGGACAAACGCCCCTAATATTTACTGGCAAGATTAGTCCACATTTATCGCAGATGAAACGTGAAGTATTTTGTCCTTCTTGAACAATTTGCCAATATTTATAATCAAGTTGGAAAAGCACCCCTTGATTAGAATCACTAAACTGATAAAGACCTTTATCTATCCAGTTCGTTTTTAAGTCATCCCAAATTTTACCCAGTAATTTTCTACATTCATTTTTATCTGCCTCGTTATCAGTGATTTGCTTACATAATTTTTGTAAGAATTCTAACCTTGTGTTAAATCGCCCAGAGGCAGGGATAAAAGAGTAAATTCCCTTTTTAGCATCTGATTTTTCGCCTCGGAATTTGTATTCTTTGTTTCTGTGAAAACGAGCAAAAATCTCATCTTGCGGACTCGGGCCATCATTGGGGAAAGTTATAGCCTTATTGAAACGAAGAGTGTTAATAAGTATTTGATATAACGCTATAGCCTCATTCTCAGATAAATTCCAAGGGAATTTAGAAAGAACATCTATCGGTTTCCATTCTTTTGGTGGAATTGACAAGAAAGATAGTAAACCTACCCCCTCTAAACAAATTCTACGATCTAATGCACAAAATTCCTGCAATATCCAACCCCACATCTCTTTTTTCTTCTCTCTTTCATCCATGCTTAGGTCAAAAAGATATTTTTCCTCACCAAGTTTCAGGACATCATCACAAAGAGTTTGAAGCCTGTAATCTTCTACAGATTGATTTTGCTGGAGGGCTTCTATAATGAGACGCCTAAATAAAATCCGCTTGTAGGTAGAATCCAAGTAAGGGGCAAAAAAGGCTGCATCTTGTCTACTGTCAGAAAACGCAAGAATTTTCTTCTCCCTCTGCTTTTTATTTTTCAGATTCTGAAACAGTACTGTCGCTAATACGGCAGCAGGAGCATCCTGTTGAAAAATAAATTCCCGAACAATGTTAATAGACCGCAAACCACATAGATAACACTTATTAAGAATCCCATTTTTAGGGATAATTTCAATCAGTGTCCGGATAGTACCACTTTCATGACCGCAATTGCAGGTAGAAACCTCATTTTCCTCCCAAACCGTCCCGCATTTTATACATAATTTCCATATCTTACCCTTGTTCGCAATCTCTTCTGGAACTGCTACCTCTTCATCTTCATCCTCTTCAAGTTGGGTTTCTTCTTTCCATAATAGAAAATATCTATTTTCTCGTCGGGTATCCATCTTACTAAAGGAATGCTTTAGTTTCCCCTCTACAATGTCACCAACTAAGTATTCCTGCCCGCACCGACGACAGGAAGCAAGATCAAAGACCGCATATCCTTCTTCTGTTTTCTCGCGCCGTTCCAAGAATATTCTTGGTTCTGGATAAAACGATACAAAAATACCTTCAGGTGCACGAACAAATAGATGGTAACGGGCAGGTAAAAGCGGTAATGATTCTTTATCAGGACGTGCCCAAACTGCGATATTCACAAGACTTACGAGGGCTTGGCGATACATATCTAAAGGGTTATCAGTTCCGAAAAGTTGTTTAATACAATTTTCAAACTTAGCCGGCCCTTCCTCAAGCAAATTCCTCAATTTTACGATTTTTTCGTCCCTTGATAAAAGTTGGTATAGAAACTTCTTAGCATCACCATCCGATTGCTCTTTCGCTTCAGTTAAAATGTTCTGTGGAACTCCATGTTTATTACAAATCTCATAAAAACGTCTTAAAAGAGAAGAGATCTCCTCAATATTTTTTATAATCTCATCAAGTACGGAATATAACCCAAAAGGGAATTGAAAAATGTCACTCTCAGTGCTTTCCAATTTAATTCTCTTACCCTTTATTATATCTTGCCGATTCTCATCCTCTGCATCCCATTCAAACCTTTCTCCAAAAAGGTTTGTGGCAAATTTCGCTACCCTCCCAAAATCTTTTTCTTCCTTAAACAAGGTGGCACTTGTTGCAATGCACTGTAAAAACCCTTTTTTACCGTCACAAACCCGGTCTTTTAACCGCCGGATAAGCATTCCCATTTCGATACCATTTGCTCCGCTATAAATGTGAGCTTCATCTAACACTAAAAATTTCCAGTGTTTTGCATATTCGCCATCAAAGAAAGAAAAATCCTTTGGACGTAAGAGAAGGTATTCTAACATTGCAAAGTTTGTTAAAAGGATATGCGGTGGATTCTCTCGCATTTCTTCCCTTGATAAAAGTTCACTTTTAGGTGGCTTTTTACCGGGATTTGTTAGCCTATATTTGTCTTCACCCTGTTTTTTGGTTTCTGGGGTATCCCCTACATATCTACCAAAATTTATTTGTACACTCGGAATTTTATTTTCCATTATTCTTGCGATGTCTTCCAATCGACGCAATTGATCATTTGCTAATGCATTCATCGGATATAATAAAAGAGCACGAACTCCTGGTTTAAGTTTGCCCTCTTCATGTTCCTTTAAAAGGTGATTATAAATTGGCAAAAGAAAGCATTCAGTTTTTCCACTGCTTGTACCCGAAGCAATAGCTACATTTCGACCATTTAGTATTTTTCTGAGTGCATTTTCTTGATGAAGATAAAGAGGATTGTCTCGTAAATAGGTAAGAGCATCATAGATAAAATCTTTTAAAGTCTCACTTAATAATCCTTGATTAATCAAATCTTTGAGGTAACAACCGCTTTTAAATGGCGGTGTTGCTTCTAATATTGGGCCATTAGTGAACCAAAACTTCCCTGACTCCTGATAAAACAATTCTCGCAGTTTCTCATCCCTCAGACGGAAAGCACTAGTGAGATATCGGGTGTAACTTTCTTTAATCTCTTGCGTTAATTTTATTGGATCAATGGGTATGCTTATCACCTCTTATTAAACTATCAAGTGCATTCTTAAATTCCTCTGGGTATGTTTGCTGAAGCAAAGCCATTCTTTTCTTCCACTTCTTTTGCCCTCTAATTGTGGTTTTATCACCGCAAGTATATACGATAAACTTTATAAGCGCCAGACTCCGTATCACAAAGGCTCTTTTATACATACTAATGTCTCTTTTAGTCCTTTTTTCAGTTTTAATCTCTTGGTAATAAAGTTGGAGTGCTTCTTTGCAGGCAAGTTTCTCTTTCGGGTAAATAGCTTTTATTCTACGAAGAATAAAACAAACCTTTTGTAAAAAAAGTGTATTTATCAAATCATAAGAGACAATCTTAGATGGTGAAGGTTTTTGGATAACACGCTTGGCATCAAAATATAGAATCTCAGGTGTTCCTAATAGTTTATAATCCTTTGTCCTGCGGATTTCTATCTTTAAGCTTAACACATTCTTATTTCGCTTTATTGTATCGTAGAATTGGTTCAGTTCCAGATTATAATTTATTCCTTGTCGGATGAATTTTCCTTCCTGTAGCCTCTGGCCATTTGTTTCAAGTATAGATGAAAGGTCATATCTGTTATTGAAATCGTTGGTGCAAACAAGAAGATAAAACGATTCACCATATATCAACTCATCACTTTTTATGTTTTGAAATTTTCCATTCCAATCCTCGTGTTTCGGGGTTTTCCATTTTAATCTTGGCATAGTTATTTGAAACTTTGTATCGGTTTCTGGTTTACCCTTTTTGGTAATGGAAAAACGGACAGTATCCTCTTCAGGACGAAGTTCAATTTGGCAAGAATTGCTTACTATGGGTTCTACTTTTCGGTCTGCTCCGTAGTTCAACGCCCACCCTTCACCACTAACTTTAACCTTGATAAATTCTGACTTATGTCCCTGACGTGGATTAGGAATGATGAGTTCTTTCGGGTAATTTAACTCGATAAAAGGCAACCAGCGGAAGAATAACGTTTCATCAGGTATTCTGGTATCTTGCTGGCAAATATCCACTTGGAATTCTCCGTATTCGCAAGGTAGGTCATCAGGAAGTTTTAAACTTAAAGGTTTAACACCGCTCCAATTTTCGGTAATTATTCGGTAACCCGCTATTTTATTTTGAATCCAAACTGTCCACCCATATGGATTTTCCCTTGGTGCTTTTATTTCAAGGGCCTCACCTATTAAAAGAGGCATCTGGTCCTTAAAATCATCTTCGATTACCTGTCCTTCAATCAAAAAAGTTGGTTCGCAAGACAGTTTATATTCCTTGCTGGTTTTTGTATTTTTTATAACCAATTCATTCATTTCCTTTAGGTTGATACGGAATTGCCGATACTTCTCCCATATCCATGTTTCTTCAGTTAGATAGTTGGACTCAATTTTTAATTTAAAGTCTTCATGAAGAAGTAACCAAACCATTCTATTAGGAAGAGGATTAATGTTTCCGTCCTTGTCATAAAGATAATACATTCTTCCCAGATTGCTCCCTATGGCAACAAAAGCATAAAGATTTTCATTGTTATGGTTGTAACTGTATGTTTTACCTTGAATTTCATCAGGAAATAGAACCCAAAAACTCTTTATAGGTTTTTCTAATTCTATCTTCTTTTCTTCTACTTTTGCAGTATCTTGATCGTCATTGCTGACCTTTACAGAAATAATCTGTGGTTTTCCGTTTAGTTCCAGTTTATAATTTAGGTGTTGTGGAATATTTCTTACAGAATTTGGTTTGAATTGTTGTTTTGGTAAAACAAGAAAAACCTTTATCTCATCAAGATCAATTTCCACAAAAGGAGATTCTAATCTTATAAGAGTTTCTTTCCCCTTAGATGCCTTATCAGGTATTTCAATACTTACTTCTGTTGGCTTTTGTTGCTTTTTACTTGCTTTCTGTTTCTTAGCTTTAGTACCACCTAAATCTATTTCTTTTTCTTGCTTATGAGTAGTGAATTTCTCATCCTCTAATGATTGTTTAGGTTCCTTTTTTCTTTCTACTGTAGGTGCTTTCTTTATGTATGGTTTTTCTTCTTTTGGTATGGTTGACTCTTCAGACCGGGATTCTGCATCTGTTTTTTCCTTTTCTGAGACCTCTTCTTTTCTCGATTTTTCCCTCGAAGTTTCTTCTGTCTCATGCTTACTAATTTCAATGCTCACAGGACGATCATCGATTTCATTGTCTTTCTTTTCAACTCGAATTTTAGGCTGTGATTGTATCTTCTCCTTTGAATAAATGTTTTGAAACAACCCCTTAACCCACAAAAGAAATCTTCTAAATACATTAAGCATAATTTATCTCTTTTATTACACTCCAATCTCTGACAATTTTCTATTTTTTAACTAATAAAATTGGGCCAGGGTTTTCTTTAAGCCTTTTAATATTATTTCCAATATATTTATATTTACATCATATATTTTTTTTCTTGTATATTTCCTCCTTCAACAATTTATCCGTAACAAGTTGTGCTTGCCCTTTTTTCGCTGATAGTATATGATTCCCGATTTCTTTTAATACTACCGGGAATATTTTGTTTATATCATTCTGTATCGGTAAAATCTTGTTAGCAGTAAATCTTCCGATTCTAATACTACCTTGCTCTATATTTCTGCTGGAAGCTATAATCCATTCAGATAATAGACTGACCTTTAGAATTGCATAACCAGTTATTCCTTTATGGAGTATCTTGCACCGATTCAAGCCATTAATATCTTTTTCCTTTATAACAACTTTATCTTTATCAGTTGTTTTAACTTCAAGCCAGTATTTCGATTCATTCTTAACTGCTTCAATATCCACATCCTGGACACTATGTTCTCTTAACTCGTAACTCAATCGACAAAGAGTGACCCCAAGAAGTTTTTGTAAAATTTTACCAAATTCACTATACCCATGTTTATTTCTTATCCTTTTAAGAGTTTTATATACAAACACTTCCATAACCAATTAAATAATCTCCTTGGGCTGAACACCTTTTGTATCAGACCATGGATCAAAATCATAATGTTTTTTCTTTTTTATTATTTTATTTAATATCAATTCCCGAAAGCCAGATTCAGAAGTTGAAATCAGAACTTGTTTATCATCAGGCACAGAATTTAAAATGTTAATAAGATTTTCCTTGTGAAAATCATCTAAACTCTGGGATGGATCATCTAAAATAATAAACCCAATATCATGGGTAACCCTTTGGCTTGTTCCTAAACCTAGAAATATGCTTAATCCGGCACAATTTAAATCGCCGTGGTTAAAAATTGATAACGCTGAAATTCTCTCATTACCCTTGACTGCCATGATTTTATAGCTATCAGGGTCAATTTCTATTTCTGGATAATCGGGCCGGTCTGCTAACTTTCTAAATATATTTGCAATACTATCTCTTGCTTCACCTAACTTTACCATAGCATCTTCTTGAATTTTCTTATCTATTTTCTGTCGAATTATATCAACATAAGCAGCAAACTTTTCAAGTTTCTCTTTACTATTTTCTACTTTTTCATATTCCTCTGTTTCTTTTATTTTTAGCAAATCTTCAATATCTGCCTCTAGCTTTAAAACCCTTAATATTTGGCTTAAATCAAAGATTTGATCTTCGATTGTGTTTAGTTTCTTATTACTTTCTTTTACTGCATCATTGATTTTTTTTAACTCATCTTCAATTTCTCTAAGCTCGTTCTTTACTACAATAATAGGATCTTCTGTATCTTTTATTTCATATCCAAGTACAGTTTCTATATTTAATTTACACTTATTAAGTTGCCCACTGCTATCTTTTATATCCTGCCCCAACTGGTCTAGCTTTTCTATTAAATTCTCTAAACTTGGAATCTTTTTTTCATATTCTTCAATATCTTTACAAACTAACTCTAGGTCTTTACCCAGTTCTTTCTTTATTTCTTTTAAATGTACCTGTAACTGTGCAACATCATCAATAGGCTTTTCACAAACAGGGCAAGGTAGCTTTTTTTTACCAGTCTTTAGAATCTCATCAAAATATTTTATAGCTTCATCTATAGTGCTACCTTGTTTACTGATCCCATTTCTTTTAATTTTTGCATTATTTAATTTAGAGTTTAATTCTTTAATTCTCCGTTGTATTTTTTTACTGTCTCCTTCACCTTCAACAATATCCCTCCGCCCTCCTTTAAGCTTTTTAATGCTACCTAAAAAGTCTATAAAGTCTTCTTGCATTTTTTGTAAACTACTCTGTTTACTCAGTAACTCACTTTGCCTTTTTAAACTAGGTAGTTCATTACGAAGGTTTCTAAGCAACTGTGTAATTGTGGGGACAATAAATTGCATCTCACTTACACCAAGCGCCAAAGGAATATCAGGAACAGTTAGTCCAGCTTTTTTTGCAAAATCAATAATTTTATCTTTTATACTTTCAAATTTCTTCTTAGCACCAATTTCTGAGAGGTCATCGGGGGTAAGACCTCTTTGAGTACCAGCCTCTTTCTCTTCCCTAATTTCTTTCTCTTTATTAGTTATAACAGCATTCAATTGGACTTCAATTTGATTAAATTTATTGTCAACATTTTTCAGAGATCTCGAGATATTCGCTGATTTTATACCATCAATAATATTTCGCAATTCAGAAAGCCCTAATAATCTATCAATGGAATCCCTTCTCGTTTGCGGTGTCTCAACAATAATATCTCTTATAATTTCTTGATGTAAGTGTACTGAACTAAAATAGTCTTTGGGTTGGATTCCAAGTATGGTTCTTAATTTTCCTTCGTCTGTATCTCGAGTATTATTCAATTCAAAATAGAAATTTTGCTCACCGCTATATGTCTTATCTGAACGAACAATCTTAAGAGTATTATTTTGCTTTTGTAAAACTATTTCAACACAAGCTACACTCGAATTTTCATTTCTTATTTTCCAGTCTTTCCTCTCTTCAATAAAGACCTTTTTAGCAATCTCATCACCAAATATCCCCCACTCTATAGCAACCAATGTGCTGCTTTTGCCAGAACGTTGTGGACCACAAAAAATAGCAAAGGGTTCCGAAATTGAGAAAGTTTTCAACCCAATAAAACCTCTAAATCCTTTAATTTTTAATTCTTTAAGTCTCCAATGTTCAGCCATTATGTATCTCCAAGCTATAAACCTATCTTCCTCTGAAGCATATCATACGCTTCATCAAACTCTTTCTCTAAAGAATTGGCCTTTTCTCCTAGAAAATTAGACAATGTTTCTGAAGAACCACTGTAGTATTTTCTAAAAATCTCATCACAAATACTAATTATAATTTCCTTTTCTTCTAAATCTTTGGTGCTTTTTTTCAATTTTTCTATGACTTGTTCTTTTTCAATCATACTATTATCCTTTTCAATTTAAAAATAAAAGATATTACTGTTTAACTCCCAGTGCTGGCTTAACATTCTTCAATACTAGCGTTCGTAATTCATATTCAGATTCTGGTCTTATGATCTCTTTAGCTTTTACTTACTCCTCAACAATACCTTTATCTGATACTGAAAGTAATCCTATACCTCGCAATTCATAAAGAGAGTTTGTGCCAATCCTGTAAGCTGTTTCTCCAGGCATTGCTAGGTAAACGTAATCTGCAATTAGTTTATGGATTTCACACCTGCCAATTCCTTCAACCCTTTTACGATATTCTACTATAGTTCCTAACCTCCTGAATTTTTATTTTAGTCTACCTACAAGGTTTCCGCAATAGCATCTCATTTACTTTTTTATATGATGCATTAGCTCTTTGTAAAGATCTCTCAAACCCTTTTATAATCTTGTATTTGACTGTTATGGCTGAGCACTGTGTCATCCTTCACTAGCATGAAATCCTTTATACTCATCCAATGGAACATAGCTAATCTTGTATTCTTTACCATTCCAACCACAGCCTTTAATAATTTTTTCTCCTTTAGCTAGTAATTCTCTGAATTTTTCGATTTCGTTATTTTCCATATTTATTTAAAATTATATATCTTGCTACTCATTTTTATAATATTTTTTGAAAAGAATAAAATGAAAACTCAATACTAGGGGCTGAGAATGCGATAAAATTATTTTTTATAAAACCATTCAATCACTGTAAAAGTGGTTTCAGTCTGACCTACTCCATCAGCAGTTATTACTATCTTCCAATTTCCAGGAGTAGTTCTAGTTCCAACTTTCCAAGACCAGGTGCAGTTTCCATTTCCGTCAGAATTTTTAGGATCAAGTCCTTGTGCCGTACTTGGACCTGATTTGTAATAAACAGCTATGGTGCAAAGTACATTAGGTGCAGTATTTATAGTAATTGAAACTTGTGATCCCCTGCTTATTGGAGAGGCCAAAGATACCATATTTATTCCGTAAGTAACTTGTTGCTCTTCTTGTTGTTCTTGCTGCTGCTCTTCCTGCTGAGCTTGCTCTTCTTGGGTCTCTTCTTCGGCTTCAGCCCAAAAGCCTTTCTCTTCTTCTACTGCTTTTCTTTGTAGCTCTAAAAAATAATCTGCATATTCTACATCAGGAGGATAAGTAGCTACCTGTGCATAGCCATTTTCCACTAGATATGCATTTACAAAGATATCACCTATATATACATAGGCTAAAATCCTCCCATATTTGTCTGTTTCCGATACATCTTTTTCTAAAGTGACTATTTTATCTAAAACCAAATCACTATTTACCGAAGTGGCAATATCCCCATACTCTTCATCCGACTCTGGGCAGTTAATACCAATATATCTTACCCTCTCCCCTGTTTCTAGCTCTGACCTTCTCCCTAAAAACTGATCCAGACAAAATGTTAGTTTTAAATGTATAATAAAACTAACGAATGGAGGATCTAAAAAATGAGAAGCAGCAAATTCACAGACGAACAAATTGCCTTTGCGTTAAAGCAAGCAGAAACAGGAACACCGGTAAAGGAAGTAATCCGAAAGATGGGAATCACTGAACAAACCTTCTACAGGTGGAAAAAGAAATACGGTGGAATGATGCCCAGCGATCTACGACGACTAAAGCAGCTTGAAGAAGAGAACCACCAACTGAAGAAGTTGGTAGCCGATCTAAGCCTGGACAAACAGATGCTGCAGGACGTACTATCAAAAAAGTTCTAAAGCCTGTGACCAAACGGGAGACCGTATATTGGCTGCAGGCACATTACGATATCAGTGAACGCCGTGGGTGCAAGGTAATCGGGTTTTGTAGAAGATCCCATCGGTATCAAGGGAAAAGCGACCAACAGATTGCACTAAGAATGCGCATAAGGGAGATTGCCTCGGTGAGGGTGCGATATGGATACAAGCGAATCCATGTACTGCTTAACCGTGAGGGCTGGAAGGTCAACCATAAGTGCGTATACCGCATTTATCGTGAAGAAGGATTGAATCTGCGTAACAAAAGCAAACGAAAGCGAATCAGCTAGGCCAGGATCCCGCGAGTGGACGTGACTGCAACAAACCAATGCTGGGCTATGGACTTTGTATCTGATGCGCTGTCCGGTGGGAGGCGTTTTAGGGCACTTACCATGATGGATGTTTACAGCAGAGAATGTTTGAATATTTATGCCGACAAGAAAATCACAGGAGATACAGTAGTGGACATACTAAACCATATTAGCTACCATAGAGGACAGCCTTAAGAGGATCAGGGTGGACAATGGTCCAGAGTTTATCTCCAAGGTGCTTGACAACTGGACATACGAAAATAACATTAAGTTGGAGTTCTCTCGTCCTGGCAAGCCTACCGATAATGCTTTCATTGAGTCCTCCGGTGGGAGTCTAAGAGATGAGTGTTTTAATACTAATTGGTTCTTGTCAATCAAGGATGCACGGAGTAAATTGGAGATATGGTGAAGAGACTATAATGAGTTTCGTCCCCATAGTTCTCTGGGTAATATGACACCTGGTGATTTCGCCAGGAGCCTGTCCACAGGGGCAGATAAGCCAGATTTCTAACATTTTAACTGGATCACTTTTCGGGGGACCCTCAACAGGCTTAGATACTAACTTTAAAACTGGACTAAATAATGGGGTAAAGACAACCCTCTCTATCATCCGGTACTCCATAGAAACACCTGCATTTAAATTGTGGAGCATTTCCAACCTGCAATATTAAGGGCACTCCTATAGGCAAACCCCTAACTATACTGGTAAGAAAATCTGTTATTATAGTTGGGCCTCATGTTTCAAATCTCTGAAACCGTGGTAATGCTAACTTTCCTAACCTAATTTCAGTAATCCAATCCTTTATTATTCTATCTTGTGCTTTCATTTTTTATTCCTTTTGATAGGTTTGATAAGATTAAAGTAAAAAATTGCTCTTCTATTGAATGTCATGAATTAATTTATCAACTATATTATGAAATTTTACTCCTTTTGATTAAAATTAGTAGTATATTATAATATTAATAGTTATTATATTGTGGTATTTTTTAAGTTTTCCTGAAACAGACGTAAAAGAAAATAATAATCAAATTTAATCTGTTATGATAAAAATCTGTTATAGAAAAGTTTACATAAAAGATGGTCAAAAGACCCAGACAGTTAATATCTGCTCCGTTCAAAATAAGCAAGGGTTATATGATTATGTAATAAGAATAGAAAAGCCAAATCCTTTTGTAAGTGAGTTTGAATTAGAGGGTTTTCATTTTAATTCAATAGATAATTTTATCCAGTTTATAGTTGACAGATACAAGGGTTATGTTGAAAAGAAACCCGATGATTTAATTGATATAGATATAAGTAAAGAGGAATCAAAAGTATCTAATAATGAGAATGAGAAATTTAATTCCGATGCATGGTTGAAAAAGGCAATACCAGTTGTCGATTTAACAATTAATAAATTTGTAAAGCTTTTCTCCGAAAATCCTTACCTACATAGATGTGAGTCATCCATTCACTGTGAACTGTATAACATGTTGATACGGAATGAGATCTTAAATGAGCTTGGAATAATAGGGGGTTACAAAATAAGGCTAATACACAAGGAGTGGCCTGAATATTATGCTCGGGATGGAAAAAATGGAAGAGGTGAAACAGATATTGCCATTTTATCTCCTACAAATCTGGACAAATATAATATAAGTGACTATAAAAACGGAAGAATTGAAGCTCCAATTGCAATAGAATTGGGCTTAAATTATAAATATGATCATTTTAAAGGTGATATAAAAAAATTAATTAATAGTAATGTATATAAAGGATATATTATCCATCTTGTAAGAGAGATTGATGTTACAGACAATTTCGAATTTCTTGAAAATGCTATATTAAGTGTTGAGACTAATAAATCCAATATAAAAATAGCATATGCTCGTATTGGGTTTGGAGGAATTTTTACTAAATTTATAGGTCAAAAGGAGATAATCAAGAATAACTATTAATGTAAATTCTGGTATAAAAATATCTTCATTTGAAGCCATTATCCTTGTTTGAACTTCGTCTACTGTCTCCAGCTACATCAGATATAACCCAGCAAGTCGCTATTATATGTCGTGCTCGATTATTCATATCTTTGTACCAAATATTCTTTATCCTTATTAGTAGATAAAACATTTAACGCTTTATTCCAAAATCCCATGATGTGATGTTCTTTTTCTTTATCATCAAGTAATTCAATCCAGGTGTCATGTAAGGAATTACCAATAAACCCTTTTAAACCAGGAGAGTATTTTAAATGAGCTTCAGATAAAAAATTCAAATCATTATTCTCAGAGTGAGTCAAGTGTATAATTTTATAATCATCAATTCTTAATGAGTTCAGATTGGCTGGTGTAGTCATTCTTGCTAATAATGTCATTCTAAGTAGTTGATAGAATGGTTCATAAGAAAAATCAGATAATCCTATTTCATCTTCTTCTTTAAACTTAAAAGGGAAATTGTCATTTCGTAATTCAGCGAGAATATCTGAATACCGCCTCAATCGTTCTATGCCCTTTTTGCCACCGAATTTATGAGTAAAAGAAACATAATTGTAAGTCTCTGTGAATTTCCATTCTATTAATAATTGAGTTATTTTCCCGTTTACTTCAGCAAACATATAAGCATCAATACTTGTCCTGTTATGACCTCTCGAGCCGCCTTTTTCATTTATAGGTGATTCTTTTGGTCCAATCCATTCAAATATTATTGGACCCTCATCATCATATTTTTCACCTCCATAAACAACGTTTTGTGGAAAATCGATTACTTTTTGAATATTTAAGCCAATTTGATTGAAAAAAGGAATTATATCATTCTTACGCTGGTTTAAGTAACCAAGAACATTAAGACAAGCAGCAGCAGAGCTTCTTACATGCATAAGTTCATCATGTAATTTAACATTAGTCGATATGCCTTTAAGAATATTTTTATTAACAAATTGTTTTATTGAGTATTTCTTTTGAAAGTCGTCTTTCAATTTATTCATTTATTCCTCCAATAACCACTATTACGTGTAATGAGTTAATAGCTTTACCCTTGAGTGAGTTAAGTCAATAGGCAATTTATTTATTATTATCATCATATTGATTATTAATAATATCATAAGAAAGAATTATTTCTTAGAGTAGGGTAGGATAACCTATCAAGCATTAAAGAAATATCATAAATATGAAGGAGTATTTCGGATACTTAATAGTTTAATTCAGGTATAAAAATATCCACCTCTAAATTAATAATCCTGGTTTTAACTTCGTCCGCTATGGCCACCGATAAGAGACAATTTTATTCCAAGACCTGTTTTTTATGGTATTTATGGGAGGTTTATCTGGTTTTAACCTATAAATATTATCTAATTTCATTGTTTATGAAATATCATTATCATATTTTGCATTATAGTCATATTTTTTATTTATTAGCCTAAAAACCTTCATCTAATTTTTCACATTAATATTGGCAAGTATTAGATGCTTTTAATTAAAGTATCAAATTTAGATCTTATATCATTATTTGCAAGTACTGTAAGACTAAATAAAGGTCTACTCATTCCAGTGCAAAGGAGGTTATTAAAAACATCCATATCCATGTTATTATCCACATCAACAACTATGATATAGGAATTTTCCATACCTTTAAACCTATAAATACTGCAGAATGTAATTTCTTTTGTGTTGAAAAACAATTTATCATCAAATGAAATATCAGCTATTTTAAACTTGTTTTTATCAAGGTAATAGACTAAAGAGTTTTTGTTTTCATAAGGAGAAAGGTGTGCAGATAATATGGTTATTTCAATTGCTGGTATATTATTTTTTTTAATATTTTCAAGAATTTCCTCAAGAATTTTTACTCCTTCATTTAAACTGCCATAATACCGGTATTTACATTTTTTTCCTTCCTCATTATATTCATATGGATTATAATCATTTAACTTAAATACTCTTGCCAGTTCAAAGGCAATTTTTTTACTGTTCCTATAATTTGTTTTAAGTGTTATTGGATGATAATCCCTATTAACCTTCCCGATAGCTTTTTCTATATTAATATCTTTAACAAATATATTCTGGCTTTCAATATCACAATACAGCTGCCATTTTCCTTCTTTTAAACCGCCTGCAAGTAAAAGATTAAGAATTCTAAGATATTTATCCCTGAAAATGTCTTGGGCATCATCAATAATTAGCCAATCGTATTTGTGAAAATCTTTTTTCTGCAAGCAGCCAATTGCTAAGTCAGGCAAAATATCATCATAATATTGATGTTTGTCATACTTATTTTTATAATCCTCATAATTTATACCAACTATATTTTCAAGATAGTCATTAAATGGTCCTGCAAAAAAGTCGAAGTCATTTGAATATTTCTCTAACTGGTGTTGAACGCTATAACCAATTAATTTATTAAAACTAAAGAAAAGCAATCTTTTAGATTGTAATATATTTCTTTTTGCTGCATACGTAGCTATAACAGTTTTTCCTGAACCGGGGGGTCCCTTAAAAAGTATCCTGGGACTTTCATCCAGATAGTCAAGTATTTTTGTTTGTTCGTTTGAAAATTCAATAATTTTTTCTTTGGTTTGTTTTAATCTTTCGATTTCTATCATAGAAAATTGAAATTTGCTTCTTAATTGCCCAGCTATTGATTTAACCTGTTCTACTGTGGGTAGATTTTTTCTAATTCCCAGCTTTCTACATTTTTCATTAAAATATTTTGAAAGTTTTCTTATATATTCAACTATTGGCTTTTTTTTGAAATCACTGTCATAAACTACTTCTAGTTCTATATCGATCCTATCTTCACCGAAAGGAAAGCTTGGAAACATTACGCCATATCCAAAAAGAAGCCTTCTTTCCCAGCCATCCTTATGAAAGTATTTTCTCAAAGTTTCCTCATTACCTTTAACTTGGGCAAACGGATTTACATGTTCTTCCTCAAGCTCTCCATATCTATTTAAAGATCTGTAATACATCTTTCCATCATCTTCAAAAAATTTAGTCTTTACTTCCAAACAAAAAATTCCCGATTTTGGTGCAAGCACAACGAAATCAATTTCACCAAATTCCTGCTTTATGTGTTTGGGTAAGGTAAGAGAATGAAGTACAACCCAATCATCAGTGCCTTCAGAATTTTTAAAAATATTGAAAATCTCTATTTCCCCATTATTTTTAATTATTGTTGGATCGCAATGGTCTGGTATTAATTGAATTCTAGCCATATTTCCTTTTAAAAAAAATAAAGTAAGCTTTTGTTAGATAATTATATATAATTTAAATATCATTAGCTAATAGTAACAAAAATATAAATATACAATAAGGTGTAAATATGACAATAAATTATGATAGAAAAATTACTTGGGATAACTTTTTTAAAATTTTAACCAAATACCGAGAGCAATTTTATTATGGCAATCCGCCTGAGGAAAGATATTATTTGGAAGTATACAAAAAAACTTACAATTTAAGTATAGAAAATAAAATTGCTTATTTCAGCGATATACTCTTATTTCTAAACAGATGGAAATGTAGGTTCAAAAAAGAGACTTCAATTATAGTTTTAACAAATTGGACCTTGAAAAATTTAAATAATATAAACAAATTAGCTGGCTTATCCATTGAAACAATTAACCTATCAAACGAGGGTAGCTTGATTGACAATATATACAACTCTTTAATAGATACTAAGAATATCGGTATCCATAATATGAGTGATGCCTGCGCCTCAAAGTTTTTACATATTCTTATGCCAGAATTATTTGTTATGTGGGATAAGAATATTAAACCTTATAAATCATATCCATATAGTGAGTTTTTAGAAGTTATGCAAAAATTTGCCAATGATATTAAAAACAAGTTCATAGAAAAATATCCAAACCAGAATAGAGAAGATTTTCTACAGAATGAACTAAGGTATCCAATTAGAAAAACTTTTGCTAAATATATAGATGAGTATAACTGGTATATTGCTTTTGGATATGCCAGAATCCAGTATTAGGAATAATTATCGGGCCAGCCATATAAGACTATTTAATCTTTATATAAAAGTTTCTTTTAGCGTTGACATAATTTACTAGTCTGATTTTTTACAATTTCCTTTATTTTCTTTAGAGTATGTCCATAAGGCTTTATCAATTGTTCTAATTGATAAATTATACTGTTTAGATAGCTCTCTTATTTTATTACAATATTTCTCCCAAAATTTAAAACTATAATAACTTGGCTTTTTCCATCCTAAAGTTTCTATTACCCTAAAATCCATAATTGGGTATTAATCTGGGGATGCAAAGTGAATTATTGTAGATGCCATAGGGTAACTAACTCCATATAATGTTAGCAAAGATGCAATCCTTTCCTTTTCGTTATTTGTTGAAAACGCAAGTCTAGTTACTTCTATAATTTTTTGTTCTTCATTTTTTATATAGTGCCTTTTTGGTCTTGGAGATTTCCAGCAGCAAAGTCTTAAAAACATTTCTTTGTTCAAATATCTGTTATTTTTTAGCCACTGTTTAACCTCTTTTTCTATAGCCACATCATTTGTTATATAGGGGTACCGGTCTGCAAGTTCAATAATGTTTTCTTTATTAAATTCCATACTGTTCCTTAATAAAAAGGTAAATAAATATAACTGAAAAAGCCTTGCTTAAAATCACTCTTAAAGAGCTGTCACTCAAAAGTTTCATTACTTCCACTAAATATGTATTGAATATTTCATGACAGAAAATGTATTTTAAAAAAATTTAAAAACTTATATTAAGTAGCTTTCTAACCTCCCTAATAAAAATTAAGTCGTGAGGAGGCATTGGAAACGGGATGGAATAATCGTTTAAAACTTTATATGTGCCATCACCTACAAGACTTTTAGACGGGTTATTATATAGCATTAGTCCATTAAAAACTGGAACTTTTATAACAAGCATTTTTACCTCATTTATATCTGTAGAGAGTGATTTATCGACCCAGTAATTTATGGTATCAACAAGTCCTTGTGCTTCTGAGTAAACTATATTTTGCCTTTCCTTTGAATCAACTTCTCCCTTACTTGTTAACTTTATCAGCCCCTTTTCTTCAGTTATTTTATTTATTGGATAGTTAACTGCATCAACCAGGAAGTAACCAGAGTTGCAGAACCTTTCAAGAAATACTTTGGCAATATCCATTTTTTCATTGAATAAAGCTATCGATACTTTATTTCTTAAGAAATTACTTCCGGTGCTTTCATATCTGTAAAAGTATGACCACTCAGAATTTTTTACTCCTGTAACAGGATTTACTGGAGGTGGAAATGGCGGGGATTCAAAGATAAAGAGAACTTTTATTTTATCAGGCAGAAACCTTTCTGCTGCTTTCCTGTAGGGAGCTGAATCAATATTTCCAAATATTTCTCTGTAGTTATTTAGAATACCCATGTTAAGCCTCTGGCACCTCCTCAAGTCTTGCTAAATTATATTTGACCAGACTATCTATTAAATTATCGGTATCAATCATAAAACCATACATCTGAAATACTCTTTCTGCAACGCCTTTCTTATATTTCCCTAATGTATCATTCACAGTAAAAACAGAGTCATTCTTCATATTAATTTCTAACTCTTTTTTGTCTTTACCTGTAATTACTTTTCCATCTTTTAATATTAGCTTTAGCATTTTTTAATAATAACTTAATAACTTTAATGATAAAATATATTTTATTTTAATATTTAAATGGGGTGAATAAAATGATAAATAAAACAGTTGAATTTGATTTACAGATAGGAAGGGCAAATATCTGGTTAAGAAAATCAGCTGTATTTTCTGAAAGTGATGATATCCAAGTATTTGCAAAATTTTATTTTTTATGGTCAGCATTTAACTCCCTTTACAACTTGGCATATGATGAAAATATAGATGAAAAACCACGTATTAAATCGTTGCTAAATCTTCTTAGTGAAGCAGATGCAGAATCAATTATAAATATTGATAATTGCAATTACTTAATGAATATTAAAGAACCTGTAAAGAATGAGAGACATCATGTACTAATGATTTATAATATACCTTATCGGGAAAATCAAAGAAATAGAAATTATGATGAAAAAAAATATAGTAAAATTTATGCAAGTAAAAATACTGATCTTAGAAGTAAATTAAATGCTGTTTTTTTAACTATTTATCAAATAAGAAATAACTTGACTCATGGAAATAAGTCAGGAGATTTAAGAGACAAGCTACTAGTCAAAAATGCAATCCCTATAATTGAAAATACGATCAAGCTTCTTTTAAAGCATTTTAAGGAGAATTAATGAAGTATTTTGCTTATGGCTCAAACATGGAAAATTCCCAGATGATAAGACGGTGTCCTAACTTTAAGTTATTAGGAAGAGCCAAGCTTAATGGATTTAAATTAGATTTTACTAAAGAGTCATCATTGTGGGAGGGTGGTGTTGCAGACATTGTCAAAAACTTAAATAATCATGTCTGGGGTCTTCTATATGAATTAACCGAACAAGATCTTGATTCTCTAGATACTTATGAGGCTTGTTCTACATATTATAAAAGGAAAAACATTTCTGTAGAATATAAAAGCAAGAATGTTGAAGTTATTGCATATGAAGTAGTAAATAAAGAGCCTTTTATACTTCCTTCAAGAAAATATATGAATGTAATAATAAAAGCTGCAATAGAGAACTACTTTCCAAAAGGATACGTTGATTTTTTAAAATCAATTAAAACTAATTCATAAAATTTTATTTACTCCCTTTTTGTCGTTTTTAATGGGAAGAAATTATGAAGATTTATGAAATAGATGGAAAAAGATACCGACTCCCAAATGAACTAACCGATTTTCAGCTCAAATTGACCTTTCCCCCAAAAACTAGTCCAGTTTGAAAGTTAGTAAACAGGCCAGTAAAATAGGAAAAAGGAGGAAAGGTCAGTTTTAACTTAATTAACTTTGTGTCCAGGCTTTGGGGTTCATATCACAGAGAACTCAAATAAGTGAACATATAATAAAGATTATATATATTAGTCTATGGATATTAATTTTGAGTAATTGATTATTTCTGGGGGATATAATTTTTTAAAATGATTTTTAATATTTTCTCCTTTA
>Ga0307379_10003546_pt1 | contig 22618 bp, 20 predicted proteins | sample UN2MG_FD_202237 | JGI IMG/M metagenome (GOLD analysis project Ga0307379, IMG submission 202237) | Soil microbial communities from Risofladan, Vaasa, Finland - UN-2 | ecosystem: Environmental > Terrestrial > Soil > Coastal area > Acid sulfate soil | place: Finland: Risofladan, Vaasa | collected... | reverse complement strand
ATTCCGGCAAGGTCACCGCGCTACTTGGACCCAACGGCGCGGGTAAGAGCACGCTCTTCTCGCTGATCACGCGCTTGTTCGACGCTCCCACCGGCCGTATCGAGATCGATGGGCTGTCGGCGGCGGAGCAGGGGTTTAAGGCCCTTGGGCCGCTCGGTGTCGTATTTCAGCAGCCGACGCTCGATCTCGACCTCACCGTGAAACAGAATCTGCGCTATTTCGCATCGCTCCGGGGCCTTAAGCACAAAGAGGCGGACGAGCGCATGAACCGCGCGCTCGATGCACTCGACATGAAGGAGCGCATCACCGAGAAGGTGCGCTCGCTCAATGGTGGCCATCGGCGCCGGGTGGAGATCGCCCGAGCGCTGCTGCATAGCCCCAAGTTACTGTTGCTCGACGAGCCGACGATCGGCCTCGATGACCCGACACGGGCGGCGATCGTGAAGCATATTCACGCGCTCGCGCGGGCCGACAATATCGGCGTGCTGTGGGCCACGCATCTGTTCGACGAGATCGAGGCGGACGACGATCTGCTGGTGCTCGACCGCGGGCGCATCGTGGCGCGGGGCGAGGCCAAGACGGTGGTGGCCGAGACCGGGGCCAAGGACTTGGGAGAGGCCTTCAGGCTCCTGATCCGCAGTGCCGGAGAGGATGTCGCCGTATGACGTTCATGCATTATTTCCGCGCTTTCCGGGGCATTGTCTGGCGTGAACTCCTGCGTTTCCTGCAGCAGCGCGAGCGGTTCTTCGCGGCGCTTGTGCGCCCGTTGATCTGGCTGATCATATTTGCCGCTGGCTTTCGCGCGGCCCTGGGCATCTCGATCATCCCGCCCTATGAGACCTACATCACCTACGACGTGTACATCACGCCGGGTCTGCTCGCGATGATCCAACTGTTCAACGGTATGCAGAGTTCGCTCTCCATGGTCTATGACCGGGAGATGGGTTCGATGCGCGTTCTGCTGACGACGCCTTTGCCGCGCTGGTTCCTGCTCGTATCGCGGCTGTTCGCCGGCGTGCTCGTCTCACTCTTCCAGGTGTATACGTTCCTGTTGGTCGCGTGGTTATGCGGCGTCGAGCTGCCGCCCTGGGGCTATCTGGTGGCGCTGCCCGCGTTGATCCTGTCGGGCATGATGTTCGGGGCGCTCGGCATGCTGCTGTCCTCGACCATCAAGCAGCTTGAGAATTTCGCCGGCATCATGAACTTCGTGATTTTCCCGATGTTCTTTGCGTCGTCGGCGCTCTATCCCTTGTGGAAGATGCGCGAAGGCAGCCTGACGCTCTATTATGTCTGCCTCTACAACCCCTTCACCTGGGCGGTCGAGCTGATCCGCTACGCTTTTTACCTCAAGGTGAACTGGGAAGCGCTTGGCGTCGTCTCAGTCTGTACCCTGGTGTTCCTGGCCGTGTCGGTCTGGGCCTACGACCCCTCGCGCGGCATTCAGCAGCGCAAAGCCGTGGCGCCAGCGGCCGGCTGAGCCGTGCGCGGCTCCTAGAGCCCGGAGAAATTGGCCGGAAAGCGCTCCAAGAGATCGGTGTGCAAGGCCTCGATCATCTTGGGATCCCGCTCGGCTTGCGGCACATCGATGGTCTCGATCGCGGCAACGTGGGTCGGACGCGGCGCCAGCAACACAAGCTGATCGGCAAGCAGGATCGCCTCGCGTGCGTTGTGGGTGACCATGACGGCCGTCGTGGGCCGTGCCGACCAAACTTCGAGCAGCAGGCGGCGCAGCCGGTCGGCGGTTTTCTCATCGAGCGAGACAAAGGGCTCGTCGAGGAGCAGCAGGTCGGGTCTGGTCGAGAAGGCGCGGGCCAGGGCCACACGCCGCGCCAGTCCGAGCGATAGCTCCAGCGGGTAGCGGGGCAGCATTTCGGTGATGCCTACGGCATGCGCCAGTTTGTCGAGATCGTCGGCCGTGAAGCTGGGTGCGGCGACCAACTCGATATTCTGGCGCACTGTGCGCCAGGGCAGCAGGCGCGGCTCCTGAAACATGAAGCCGATGCGCGCATCGTTGGGGAACTCGACCTCGCCGATGAAACGGTCGTCGAGGTGGGCGATGATCCGCAGCAATGTGGTTTTGCCACAGCCGGACGGCCCCATGAGCACGGTCATGCTCTCAGGCTTGAGATCGAGCACAAAGTCGCGGATGGCTGTCAGCTCGGTGCCGTCAGCCCCCACATGGGTCTTCTCCTCGACGCGGATCTTAAACTGGCTTGTTACGCCAGCGTGTTGAATATCGTTCAAGAGGTTGCACCAGTAAGTATTCGATTGCCAGCATGACCGCCACGAATGCCAGCGTATAGCCAAGGATGGCAATCACGTTAAAGAGTTGGAAGTTGAGGTGAAGTTCGAAGCCGACGCCGTTCGGGCGGCCGAGCAGCTCCACCACCAGTACGATCTTCCAAATCAGCGAGATGCCGGAGCGCGAGGCGGCGGCGAAATAGGGCTGGAGCTGCGGCAGCGTCACATTGCGGAACTTGCTCCAGGGAGACATTCGGTAGGCCCGCGCCATCTCGTTGAGGGCGGGATCGAGAGCACGCGCGCCCTCGCGCAAGGTGACCACCACATTCGGGATCTTATTGAGGGCGACCGCGCCGATTGCGGTGGCCTCGCTCAGCCCGAACCAGACGTAAGCGAGGATGATGATGACGAGGGCCGGGAGGTTCAGGAGTACGATCAGCCAGGGATCGAGCACCCGATTGACCGCCGGCATCTGGCCCATGATGAGCCCGATGGCGCTACCGATAATCATGGCCACGAAGAACGAAGCGACCACGCGCCAGAGCGTAATGCCAAGTTGCGTGAGCAGGTTCCCGTGCAGCGACTCGTCGTAAATGTATTCCAAGACGGCGACCGGCCCCGGTAGCAGCCGGCTCTGAGCGATCTCGGCGCCGATAAACCACACCAGCACGAAGCCCGCCACGGAGAGAATCGGCATCCAGGGGACGCGCGAGAGGCGCAAGGACCGTCCGGTCTCGGTGCGGGCGAAGGTTACGCTCACTGCGCGTCACCACCGTGCCAGAAGGTGCCGGGCGCGAGCTCGGTCCCGGAGCCGACCAGTTTCTTGCCGCCCAGCTCACGCAGGAACTGATAGAGCACCTTGGCGTCGGCTTCATCGGCGGCGCTCGACCGCTCCGGAATGCCCTCGCGATAACGCCGCCGCAGAGCCTCGAAGGTGGCGTCGGTGAAGGACGGGTCGTTCTCGCCCATAAGCGGTTTTAGCCTGTCCCACTCCGCATCCGAGGTCGCGAGCAGCTCGTTAGCCTTGGCCGCCGCGCGTATAAAGCCTTGAATAGCTTTGAGATTTTCGTCGGCCCAATCTTGGTTGAAGACGTAGCCGACCATGGCGACCTCGCCCTTGGCGCCCAGTTCGCGGACCACGTCTTCGATCCCGATCAGTTGGGTGAAGCCGACTGCCTCGAGCCTCGCCGCATACGGCCAGAAGTTGAGCACGGCATCAATAGCGCCTTGTTTGGCCCGCTCGGCGAGGAGTGGTGGCGCGCCGAATTCCTGCGTCGTCTCTGTGCGCAGGTCGATATTGGCCGTGCGCAGCGCGTAGGCGACGATGAGAAGCCAGCTCTTGTCGAGCGGCCCGCCGGCGACGCCCAGCGTCTTTCCCTTCAGGTCCGCGAGAGTCTTGATGGGAGAATCCGGGGGCACCATGATGGCGCCAAGCGCCGTGGTGAAGGGCACGAAGGTGAAGTCGGCTCCGCTGCTGCGCTCGCGGGAGACCCAGAGCCAATCGGTGGCCGCGATGTCGACCGAGCCCGACTGCAGGCCCACCGTGGTCGCCTGGGTGCTCGCCAAAGGCACGATCTCGAGCTCGATGCCTTCGGCTTTGTCGAGACCGTTGGCCTGGATGGTATCGAGGGCCCAGCTAACCGTGCCGTATTTGAGCACGGCGATCTTGAGTTTGCTCGCCGGCTCCGCGGCGTGCGCGATGGCACCACTCGCCAGGACGACAAACAAAAAGGCTAACAGACGTGACCGCAACGGGCGCTCCTCCACGTGGGTTGATTCAATCCAAGGCCTCTGGGACTAGCCACGCATCGCGCGCCCGAGGCTCAAGTCGCCATTGGGCAGGCGGGACCGTGGCCCTCTGGCGAGGCCCGGAAGATTTATGGCGCGTAATCAGCGAGAGTGGCGGGGCATAATCTACCGATCCGTTCTCACTTAGCAAGGTTCCATTCCCGGTTTGCCGGTGATCGACCGCCTGACTGGGACATGTTGCGCTGTGTCCGCTCTGCATCAGCCTTGCGCCTTCAGACGGTAGCCGTGGCCCCGCACCGTTTCGATGAGAGGCTCACGGCCTTCCGCATCGATCTTGCGCCGGAGCCGGGCAATGTAGACGTCGACCACGTTGGTGAGTGGGTCCTCGCTATAGCCCCAGACCTGGTTGAGGATCCTGGTGCGTGAGAAGACGCGGCCGGGCGCCCCCATCAGAAGCTCCAGGATGGCAAGCTCCTTGGCTGTAAGCTTGATGGCCTCGCCGCCGCGCGTCACCTCCAGCAAGTCCCGGTCGAGCTCGAGATCGGCCACTTTCAGCACGTTCGAGCTTTGCGCGAAATTGTGTGAGCGGCGGACCAGCGCTTCAATGCGGACAAGGAGTTCGTCGAAGTCGAACGGCTTGGTGAGGTAATCGTCGGCGCCGATTTTGATGCCCTTGATCTTGTCCTCGAGCGCATCCATGGCGGTCAGCATCAGGATCGGCGTGTGCTCCCCGTCCTGGCGCAGACGTTGACACACGTCGTAGCCGTGCATGTCCGGCAGCATGAGATCGAGGATGATGACGTCGAACTCGCCGGTCTTGGCGAGTTCGACCCCGGCCGCGCCGGTGGCGGCGACGGTCACACCATGATTCTCGGCGCGCAGCCCGCGGTCGATGAAATCGGAAACGCGCGGTTCGTCCTCGACCAGCAGCACGTTCACGCTTGTCTCCCTTCGGCTTCCGCCGGCAAGACGACCGTCACCGTCGTTCCCTTGCCCATACGGCTCTGCATTTCGATCCTGCCTTTGTGCGCCTCGACGATGGCCTTGGCGAGCGGCAGGCCCAGGCCCATGCCTTCCTCGTTCATCTCGGAGGCGTTGCCGCCCCGCCGGAAGCGCTCGAAAATCCCCTCGAGCTCGTCCGGTTCGATGCCCACGCCGCGATCGGAGACGTGAACCATGACCTCTCCGTCGGCTCTTTCGACTGCCACCTCGATTGCCCCCTTGGCCTTGGAATAACGCACCGCATTATCGAGCAGCACCAGCAATAGCTGTCTAAGCCTGGCCGGATCGCCGCGCACCATTTCATGGGTCGAGCCATTGGCCAGGGCAATATCGATGGCCTTGCTGTGGGCGATCACCTTGGCATCGCCGCAGACCTTGCCGACGAGAGCGGTCAAGTCGATAGGCTGCAGATTGAGCTTGGCGGCGCCGGCGCCTTGGCGGGCGATGAACAAGAGGTCGTTGACCAGCACCGAAAGGTGCTTGGCCTGTTCGACGATGCGCTCCATGGAGTGCTTGTACTCGGTAACGCGCTTGTTCTTGCCGCGCAGCGAGATCTCGCCCTCGCCGCGAATGACGGTGAGCGGGGTGCGCAGTTCGTGGCTGATATCGGCGAAGAACCCCCGGCGGGTCTCGTCGATCTTGCGCAAGGATTCGTTGGCTTGGCGTAACTCTTCGGTGCGTTCCTGCACGATGGTCTCGAGATTGGCGTGGGCGTCCTTGAGAGCCTTCTGATGGGTCTGGAGATCCGCCGCCATGCCATTGAAACTCTGGCCCAGCTCGGCGAACTCGTCGCGGCCGGAGACGGCGATACGGTAGGAGAGATCGCCTTCGGCAAGCTTGCTTGTGCCGTGCAACAGCTCGGCGAGTGGGGCGCGCAAGCCACGCACCAGCAGGAAGAGGAGCGCCAGGGTCGCCAGTATGGCCAGTGCGGCATGAATTTGGCTGATGCGCTCAAGCCGGCTCAAGAGACGGCTCGCGTCGGCGTCGATCCGCAAGACCTCGGCCGTCTCGTCGGCGACGGCAACCTCGATCAACTCGTTGAGTTTCTGGTCGATGCCGCCCCGCAGCAACTCGATCAAATTCTGCCAGGCCATATCGGGCCGTCCGCGGCTGCGCAGTTGCTCGACCTCCGCCAGCTGGTCGAGCGCGTGCTGATACTCTCGCCGGATCGCGGCCAAGCGGTCGATTTCCGCTTCCTCGGCGCGTTGCTCGTCGGGGCCGACAATGGTGAGCTCTTTCTCCGAGAGGTCCTGGAGCGCCGAGAGGTCGGATTCGATGACCTTGTTCAGATAGGCCGCGCCCAGAGGCCGGTCCGTCATCCCCGTCAACAGGGTGTCGGTCCAGACCTTGAACAGCTGCTGGCTGTGGCGGGAGAGCTGCAACTGCCGCTCGAGCTGCTCATGGGAGATGCGGGACCGGGTGAGGTAGCGGTGCGACTGGGCCACGCCCCAATAGGCAAGCGCCGCCGCCGACAGGGACATGGCGAGCAGCAAACCGGCCGCGATCATGAGCTTCGTGCGATACCGCATCAGATGCCTAGATTGCCCCGGCGCGGCATGTCGGCGGCCCGGGCGAAATCAACCCTCCCTCGTTGGCGGGCGGCGCTCTCCAGGCGCCGGTGCCCGCCAGAAACAGCTTCTACCTATACTGTATTTTCCGGCAGGCTACCTCGCTCCCGACCGTTCTCAGGATCCGCTCAGGAAAGGCTTGGCGTTTCAGCACAATAGATCGAGGCGCCGGCTTTGGCGCTTGGCAAATAAGGTACCAAATCTTCCCGAAAAACATGCCCCGGCCGGTAGTTAACCGGCCTATTCAATTCCCCCACCGGCTGGTTTAGGTTAAATGTGGTCGCCGCAATTTGCTTCGGTCGCGAGGGGGAACGAATACCCCCAAAAAGGCGGAGCGGTAGGGGAACGTCGAATTCGCCAGCCTCAACGTGCAGGTCTCGGTCAATTGGGCCTCTGCTCGAGGGATATAAGCAGAGTTTAACTTGGGGGACGACTCTTGCGACATTTTCTGAACGCACTGCGCGGCGTGCAGCATCTGGCATTCGCTGCGGCAGCCTTGGCCCTGGCGATGGCAGGCTTCACCGTGGCTGTGACCAAACCCGCTCTGGCCGAGTTCGAGATCCAGGAATCCGAAGTCGAAAAGGGTGAGGTCGAGCTCGAATATCGCGGCGCCGTCCATTGGGGCGTGCCTAATCCTGGGGGTGAGGAGGCCAAGGGCGGCGATGATGACGAAGCCGTGGTCGGCGCCTTGGAGGAGGAAGAGGAAGAGCCGGGGCTTCGGCAAAGCCACGATTTTGAGATTCAATATGGCATCACCGAGCGGTGGATGATTTCAACGTCGGTGAGCGCCGACGAGCCGCTCGATCAGGATTTCAACGTGAGCGAAGTCGAGATTGAAGGCCAATACGAACTCATCGAACGCGACGGGAACGGGATCGGCTTGGCCTTCGCGGCGGGCTACGGCTTTGCCACTCGCTCCGGGGAAGCCGATGAACTCGAGTTCGCTCCGATCGTCGAATTGGCGAGCGGCCCCCTGCTGCTGACGCTCAATCCATATTTCGGCACGCAGGTTGGCGAAAACAAGCAGAACGATGGCCTCGGGTTCGAATATGGCTGGCGGGCCGAATACAAGATCGCCGAGCGTTGGGGCGCTGGCGTCGAGATGTTTGGCGAGATCGAGGATCTCTCCAACTCTGGTCCGTTCGAGAGTCAGAATCACAGCATCGGCCCGACCCTGTTCTACAATCCAGGCGCCGATGACGACGATGTTGGCGGCCAAGGAGACGAGGATGAGGACGAGATCGCCGGCGCGCCCGAGATGGAGCTGTCCTTCAATGTCGGCGTTCAGTTCGGTCTTACTGACATGACCTCCGATACCGCGCTCAAGTTTCAGGGTGGCATCTCTTTCTGAGCGGTGCACGGTCGTCGCAATGTTCCTAGCTATGACGGTCTTCGTCTTCCTGACGAAGACCGTTCTTTTTGCCTTGACGGGGCAGGGCCCCAGCCGCCATTGACCTTTGCATGTTGATCAAGGTCATCGGCGCGGGCGCAGGCGGCGGTCTGCCCCAGTGGAATTGTAACGGCCGGAACTCGGCCGATGCGCGTCACGGCTTGCCAACAGTCAAGCCGCGCTCACAAGCCTCGGTCGCTGTCAGCGCTGACGGCCGGCAGTGGGTTCTGCTCAACGCGGCGCCCGATCTCAGACAGCAAATCAACGCGACGGTTGAGTTGCAGCCGGACCGAGACGGTCCGCCGCGCAACAGCCCGATCAAGGCCGTGGTGCTGACCAATGGCGATGTGGACGCGGTCGCTGGGCTTCTGTGTTTGCGCGAAAGTCAGCCACTAACGATTTATGGCAGCGCCCGGGTGCTCGACGTGCTGGCGGGTAACAGCATTTTCGATGTGCTCAACCCCGATCTGGTCAAGCGCAAACCCATGGAACTCGCCAAGTCGTTCGCAGTGCAAGGGCCTTCAGGAACTGTGGGGCTTACGGTCGAAGCCTTCACCGTGCCGGGCAAGATCCCGCTCTATCTCGAGGACGAGGAGAAGGGCACCGGCGGCAGCTTCGGCACCGAGGAGGGCGACACGGTGGGCTTGAAGGTCACCGAGGACGCCAGCGGCAAGCACTTCTTCTTTATTCCGGGCTGCTCGCAGGTCGACGACGTCTTGCGCGCGCGGCTAACGGGGGCGCCCCTCCTGTTCTTCGACGGCACCCTCTACACCAATAATGAGATGATCGAGCAAGGCCTTATGCAGAAGTCAGGCGATCGTATCGGTCATATGAACATGTCGGGTCCCGAAGGGACGGTCGAACAGCTCGCGCCGCTTGGAATTGGTCGGAAGGTCTTCATCCACATCAACAATTCCAACCCGGTGTTGCGCGACGATTCGCCCGAGCGGGCCGCCGTCGAGGCGGCCGGTTGGGAAGTTTCCTACGATGGGATGGCTGTGAAGCCTTAGCTCTGGCCCGCGCGTCCGGTGCGCGCGTTGGTGATCGCCACGACATTGCCCGGCTGAGGCGGCTGAACGACGGGCTTGTCAGCGCCCACTGCGGCAGTCGTCCAATAGGCGTGGATGCGCTCGGTAAACGGTCCGGGCTTCTCGACGAACAACCTCTCGCCCTTGATCCTTGCTTCCTTCCGCAGCGCCTTGTGCCGCTTGCGGCAGCGCTTCATGAAGGCGCGGGTCTCCTCGGGACTGCCGAATGTCATGGTCGGCGTCGAGACGAGGTGGATGAGCATGGCAATGTCATGGTCGTCGCCGAGCAGCTGGGACAGCGCGTGCGCGGCTTCCGCGCGGGCGGTCAACTCGGACGGCCAGCACGGGGCCAGCAGCTGCATATGCCGCCAGTGATGCTGGACGCCTTTCCGCCACTCATGCAGCTCCTCGGCCTCGCCGGTCCCGAAGGCGATCTTGAAGTCCTTGCGCGTGGCGCGGTAGCAGCGCTCCAGACTCTTTGCGAGCGGGTTGAAGTCGTCGGGATAGACCGCTAGACCGGTAAATGCCGGGCGCAGTTCAAGCAGCCGGCGCAGCGCGTCGGAAGCCGTATTGTGCTCGAGATTCTGCTCGGCGGTTTGCCGGCGCTTGTGAAGCCAGCCGCGGACGGATTGGATCGGACCTTCGCCGGAGCCCGGCTCGGTGTTGCGCTCGAGCTTATCGACGGCATCGAGCAGCGCTTGAGCGTCGCGTGCGGCGGCGAGCCCCTTGCCAATGCTGGCGACGCGCGCGGTCAGATTGCTGAAAACCGGCTCGGGCATGCCGGGACGCGCCAGCAGAAGCAGGGACCTAAGCTTTTTGAAGCACTTACGGGCGCTGTGAACACCGGAATGGCGGTTTGGCGTCGAGGACAGAGAGGCGTGGGCGATCTCGATCTCGGCGAGCGCAGCGCCTCTCAAGGCCTCGCTCATTGGCAAGGCTGGATCAAGCTCGTAACTCATCTCTGCCCTGCTCTAATCTCAAAATCCCCGCTGTCATGATTCCCGCCATGCGGGACAGGGTCAACCCCAAAGTGGGCAGTCAGGCTTGTGGATAGCCTGTTGATAAGCGGCGCCACGGCTCTGTGACAGCGATCCAGTTTCTTGTCCTCAGCTCAGGGTCTTGGTTGGTCACAATATCGGTTATGACAGCTACGGCGTCGGCACCGGCCGCAAGCGCGATCGGAGCGCGTTCGGCCGTGATCCCGCCGATGGCGACGAGGGGGCATTTGACCTTTGTCCGCCACTCGGCAAGGCGCGGCAGCCCTTGCGGATCCCACGCCATTTTCTTGAGGGTGGTGGCGTAGATGGGCCCCAGCGCCACGTAGTCGGCGTGCGCGGCAAGCGCCGTCTCGAGCTCCGCATGGCAATGGGTGCTGACGCCGATCTTGATGTTGGCCGCCCGGATCGCGCGCAGATCGGCAGCCGCCAAATCCTCCTGGCCCAAATGCACGAAATCGGCGCCGGCATCGATTGCCTCGCGCCAATAGTCGTTGATCACGAGCTGGCAGTCATGCGCTGCGCACAGCGCCATCGCCTTGTCGATCTCGGCGCGGACCGTCTCGGCATCCTGTTCCTTGACCCTGAGCTGCACAAGCTTGACGCCTTGCGGCAGCAGGCGTGCGAGCCAGCCGGTGTCGGAGACGATGGGATAGAACGGATCGAGATGAATCAAGCGAGCACCTCAAAACCACGGTTGCCGATCAGGAGGCGTGATCGATCTTGAAAAAGGGCGTGCCCGCTACCGGTGTTGACGGGGAAGCCATGTCGCGCGGCTCGACGAGCCCGGCCTCGAAGGCGAGCCTTCCGGCTTCAATCGCCTGGGCGAAGGCCTTCGCCATCTTGATGGGGTCGCCGGCCTTGGCGACCGCCGTGTTGAGCAAAACCGCGTCATAGCCCAACTCCATCGCCTCAGCCGCATGCGAGGGCGTGCCGATGCCGGCATCGACAATGAGCGGCGTATCGGGGAAATATGCGCGCATCGAACGCAGCGCCGTCTTGTTGATAAGCCCGCGCGCCGAGCCGATGGGCGAGGCCCACGGCATGAGAACTGTACAGCCGGCGGCAAGCAGCCGGTCGGCGGCGCTCAAGTCTTCCGTCGTGTAGGGCAGCACGTCGAAACCCTCGGCGCAAAGCACGGTGGCCGCCTCGACCAGTCCGAACAGGTCGGGCTGCAACGTGTCGTCATTGGCGATGACTTCGAGCTTGACCCAGGACGTGCCGAACAGCTCGCGGGCCATTTGCGCCGTGGCGATTGCCTCCTTGGCCGTGTGGCAGCCGGCGGTGTTTGGCAGCACGCGGCAGCCGAGCTCTTCGATCAGCGACCAGAAGCCTTGACCGGTACGGGCGCGCGCCGATTCCCGACGAAGCGACACCGTTACGATCTCGGCACCGGCCGCTTTCACCGCCTGGCGCAAGATGTCGGGCGAGGCGTATTGCGCCGTGCCGAGCAGCATGCGCGATGTGAAGCTCTTGCCGTAAAGCTCAAACATCAGCCGCCTTGCCTCGGCGCTACGATCTCGATCTCGTCGGCTTCGGCGAGGTGCGTCGCGCTGCGCTTGGCCGCGGCCACGAAGCTGCCGTTGACGGCGGTCGCGACCTTGGCTTCGGCGAAGCCCAGCTTGGCACAAAGCTCATCGAGATTGCTGGCATCGGTGGCGAAGCGCTCACCGTTGAGCAGGATCTGCAACGAAGACCTCCGGATCGATGGCGCCGGTCTCGAGATAGGCGGCGACAAGTTCGGCCATGACCGGCGCGAGCAGAAAGCCGTGCCGGTATAAGCCGTTGACGTAGATATAGCCCTTCGCGACGATAATCCTAGGCCGATTGTCCGGGAAGGCGGGGCGCACGCCGGCCCCCAGGGCCATGATCTCCGCCTCGCCAAACGCCGGGTCGAGGACATAGGCGGCGCTCAACAGCTCGAGTGCTGAGCGTAAGGTGACCGGCCCCGCGTCCTCTCGTTCGATGGCTGTCGCCCCGACCATGAACAGGCCGTCGCCCCACGGTACCAGATAGAGGGGAAAGCGCGGATGGAGCAGCCTGACGGGCCTTGAAATAGCGATATCGGGTGCGCGCACGATGATGCGCTCGCCGCGGACGCCGCGCAGCGACGGCAGCGCGTCCTTGGCGGCAAGGCCGCGGCAATCGATGACGAGATCGGCGCCTTGCGGCACTTGATCCACGCCGAGCTGGATGATGACGCCGGCCTTCTCCACTTCGGCGAGCAGGAAGAGGAGCGCGGCATTCGGGTTCAGATGCGCCTCGCCGGGATAATAAAGTGCCGTACCGAAGCGAGGGCCGAGCTCGGGCTCGAGCGTGGCCAGTGCGTTGCCGTCGAGGCGTTCCGCTCCTTGAGTCATGCGCGCGAAGCGGTCGAGCAGGCTGCGGTCGCGTGGCGGGGTGACCACGAGGCTGCCTTTGGCCACGAGTCCGGGATAGACGGCCTTCCACAATGCGATGCCGCGTTCGCCGAGCTCGCGGATGACCGGTTCGGCGCTCTCCTCCTCGCAGCGGGGCGCGAGCATGGCCCCGGCATAGGGACTGCAGCTTTGCGCGAATGGCGCGGTCGAGCGCTCGACAAGCATCACCCTGTGGCCGCGGCGGGCAAGCGTGAGCGCCTGCCAAAGGCCGGTGATGCCGGCGCCGCGGATGGCGATAGAGAGGGGCTGGCTCATCCTCAATTGGGTGCCCCGGACGGCCGCGCCTGTCTAGCCCTCAGGGTGACGCTGTCGCGCAAGACGGCTAGTCCCCGACCGCCATGCTTTCGCGGCGGGGGTCGGCGCCGCCTTCGAGCCCGTCAGGCGTGACGGCGATAATGTGCTGACCGCTGGTCATGTTGCGGCGGCGCACCGCGTGCCCCTTGGCCCGAAGCTTCTCGGCGAGCGGGTCCCAGGCAGGTTCCGGCTCCATGAGAAGCATATTTTCCGTGCTGCCGAAATTGACCAGCGTGGCGGCTTGCGCCGCGTTCATCCGCCAATCGATGAGCGCAAAGAGGGCCTTGAGGTTGAACATGATGATGCCGGGACCGCCCGGCGACCCGAGCACGTAATTGAGCTTGCCGTCCTCGCCGAAGACCATGGTCGGGTCCATGGAGCTGCGCGGACGTTTTCCGGGCTCGACGCGATTGGCGATCGGGAGTCCGTCGGCATCGGCCGGGAGAAACGAGAAATCCGTCAACTGGTTGTTGAGCAGAAAGCCGCGCACCATCGTCCGGGCGCCGAAGGCATGTTCGATGCTGGTGGTCATGGAGAAGGCGTCGCCCCAGGCATCGACAACCGAGATCTGGCTGGTGCCGCCGCGCTCCTTGGTGGCATCGCGGCCAAATGCGCTGGGCGGCACAGTGCGCGGTGTGCCCGAGGACACTTCACGTTGGGCGCGTTTCGGATCGATCAGGGCGCGACGCTCGGCGAGATAGTCTTTGTCGAGCAAATCGGTGATCGGGACCGTCACGAAATCGGGGTCGGCGAGATAGCGCGCGCGGTCGGCAAACGCGAGACGTTCCGCCTCGGCGATCAGGTGGGCGGCATCCGGTTCGAAGGGGGTCGTGCCGAGATCGAAAGCTTCGACGATGCCGAGCACCTGGCCGACGGCGACGGCGCCGGACGATGGCGGGCCTGCGCCGCAGACGCTGCGGGCGCGATAGGGAACGCAGAGGGGCTGGCGGGTTGCGGCGCGATAGTTTGCGAGATCGTCGGGCGACAGCGTGCCGGGCGTCCGAGGATCGGTCTGGACGGCCTGGACGATGTCACCGGCGATCGCGCCTTCGTAGAAAGCGTCCGGCCCTTCTGTGGCGATCGCCTCGAAGGTTTCGGCGAGCGCCGGATTCTTGAGCTTGTAGCCGACGGGCCAGGGACGGCCGTCAGCGTCGAAGAAATAGGCGCTGGCCGACGGCGCGAAGCTTTGCGGCTCGACCTGGCTGAGCATCGTGGCGAGACGCGGGGAGACGGGGAAGCCTTCGCGGGCGAGCTTGATGGCGGGCTGGAACAGCGCCGCCCAAGGCAGCTTGCCGTATTCGTCATGCACGAGCTTGAGCGCGGCGAGCACGCCCGGTACGCCGACGGAGAGCCCGCTATGCATTGCCGCGTCGCGGGACAGGGGCACGCCATTCGCGTCGAGGAAGAGTTGTGGCGTGGCGCCGGCCGGCGCGGTCTCGCGGCCGTCATAGCTGGTCAGTGTCTCGGCGCCGGCCTCCCAATAGAGCATAAAGGCGCCGCCGCCGATGCCGGAGGATTGCGGCTCAACAAGGGTGAGAACCATTTGGGTTGCGATGCCGGCGTCTATTGCCGAGCCGCCTTGGCGCAACATGGCAAGGCCGGCTTCCGCGGCGAGCGGATGGGCGGCGACGACCATGTGCTCCTTCGCCTTGACGAGGGGCTTGGGCGTCAGACCGCTCTCGCCCTCGGGCATGTCGAAGGCGAGCGCGGGCGCGGCCAGCAGAAGCAGCGCGAGTGCGGCGGCGAAGGGGGTGCGTGACATGCGGCGCAGCATATCCGGTTTCCTTAGGCTGACCAGTCGCGGCTAGCCAGTCAATGGAAGTCGCGGGATTTGGGGATGATGCGTTCCTCGCGCGGATGACAGCGCGGATGCCATCTTGGATGGCGCCGGTCGCCGTCGCGCGTGGGAGCCTCCCCGCTCGACGGGCGCCACGATCCAGGGTCGGGCCGGCGGACCTCGTCGGCATGGGCGACGGCCAAGCTCAGATTTTCGCCGTCCTCGCTGAGAAGATGCAGCCAGTCGCTGCGGTCCTCCAGCCGCGTCGCCACCACATGAATGATGTCTTCGTGACGCTGCACGCGGCCATGCACGACGATGAGCCGCGCGCCCATCACCACCTTGCGCTCCCGCTCCAGCACTTTGGGCCAGATCACCGCGTTAGCGACGCCGGTTTCGTCCTCGATGGTCATGAACACCACGCCGGCTGCCGAGCCCGGGCGCTGGCGTACGAGGATGACGCCGCCGACGCTGACCCGCGCGCCGTCCTGCGTCGATTTCAGCGCGGCACACGCGACAACATGCGCGGCCGTGGCGCGGGCGCGCAGGAAGCTCATCGGGTGGGCTTTGAGGGAGAGCCGCAAGGTCCGGTAGTCATTCACCACATGCTCCGATAGGGGCATGGCGGGAAGGGCGGCGTGCGGTTCATCACCGGTCTCGGCCGCATTGGCATGCTCGAACAGAGGTAGAGGGATCTCTTGCGGCAGGCCGCGGACTTCCCATAGCGCCTGGCGGCGGTCGAGCCCGAGCGAGCGAAAGGCGTCGGCGCTGGCGAGTTTCTCCAGGCAGGCGCGTCCCACCCCGCTCCGCCGCCACACATCGCGCATATCGCTATAGGGGTGGCCGCGCGCCGCGACGAGTTTTTGCGCGTCCGCCGCGCGTAGTCCGTCGATCTGACGCATCCCGAGTCGGAGCGCGAAGGTGTCTTTTATTTGCGCTACCGCGCTTCGCGCTACTTGAGCGCGTGCTGGCTCGAGCGTGCAGCCCCACTGGCTGTGATTGATGTCGACCTCGCGCGCTTCGACGCCGTGGTCGCGGGCGCAGCGCACGATCTGCGCCGGGGCGTAGAAGCCCATGGGCTGGGAATTGAGCAGGGCGCAGGCGAACACCGCCGGGTAATGGCATTTGAGCCAGGCCGAGGCATAGACGAGATGGGCGAAGCTCGCGGCATGGCTCTCGGGAAAGCCATACTCGCCGAAGCCCTTGATCTGGTTGAAGCAGCGTTCCGCGAAATCGACGGGATAGCCGCGCGCGGTCATGCGGCCGACCATCTTGTCTTGCAGCGTACCGATGGTGCCGCGGCGGCGGAACGTTGCCATGGCGCGGCGCAGCTCGTTGGCCTCGGGCCCGGAGAATTTCGCCGCCACCATGGCGAGCCGCATGGCCTGCTCCTGGAACAGCGGCACGCCCATGGTCTTGCCGAGCACCTGATGCAACTCGTCGGCAGGCCCATGGCTGGGATCGGGCGAGGGAAAGTCGACCGGCTCGGCGCCGGAGCGGCGGCGTAAATAAGGATGCACCATGTCGCCCTGGATCGGCCCCGGGCGGACGATGGCGACCTCGATGACGAGATCGTAGAAGCATCGCGGTTTCAGCCGCGGCAGCATGTTCATCTGCGCGCGGCTCTCCACCTGAAAAACGCCGATGGAGTCCGCGCGGCACAGCATGTCGTACACGGCGGGGTCGTCGCGCGGCACGGTGCCGAGCGCGATGCCCTTGCCGTAATGGTCTTTGAGCAGCGCAAAGGCCTTGCGGATGCAGGTGAGCATGCCGAGCCCCAGCACATCCACCTTGAGCAAGCCCAGCGCGTCGAGATCGTCCTTGTCCCATTCGATGAAGGTGCGGTCCTCCATGGCGGCGTTCCCGATGGGCACGACCTCGGATAACGGTCCGCGAGTCAGCACGAAGCCGCCCACATGCTGGGAGAGATGGCGGGGAAAGCCGATCAGCTCCGCCGTCAGTTCGAGGCAGCGGGCGAGCAGCGGATCGGTGGGGTCGAGCCCCGCCTCGCGCACATATTTCTCCGGCAGCGATGAATTGCTTAGGCCCCAGATGGTGGTGGCCAGCGCGGCGACCGTGTCTTCGCTCAACCCCAGCGCCTTGCCGACCTCACGCACCGCCGAGCGGCCGCGATAGGAGATGACGGTTGCCGCAAGGCCTGCGCGGTCGCGGCCATAGCGGGCATAGATATATTGGATCACCTCCTCGCGCCGCTCGTGCTCGAAGTCGACGTCGATGTCTGGCGGCTCTTTGCGCTCGGGCGAGACGAAGCGCTCGAACAGAAGATCGATCTCGGTGGGATCGACATTGGTGATGGCCAGGCAATAGCACACGGCCGAGTTGGCGGCCGAGCCGCGGCCCTGGCAGAGAATGCCGAGACTGCGCGCGTAATGCACGATGTCGTGCACGGTGAGGAAATAACGCGCGTAGTCGAGTTCGGCGATGAGGACGAGCTCTTTCTCGATCGTCCCGCGCACATTATCGGGAATGCCGTTCGAGAAACGCCAGGCCGCGCCTTCCCAGGTCAAATCTTCCAGATGCGATTGGGGGGTCTTGCCCTGCGGTACCGGCTCGTCCGGATATTCGTATTTCAGCTCGTCGAGGGAGAAAGAGCAGGCTTGCGCAATCTCGATGGTGCGCTCTAGCGCCGCCTCATGGCCTTTGAACAGACGCCCCATCTCGGCCGGCGATTTCAGATGGCGTTCGGCATTGGCTTCCAGCCGAAAGCCCGCATCGTTGATCGTGCATTTCTCGCGCACGCAGGTGAGCACGTCTTGCAGCGGCCGGCGGTGGGGGGCGTGATAGAGCACCGCGCCGGTGGCGACGAGCGGGATTTGTGTACTGGTGGCAAGTTGCGCTAGCGCTTCGATGCGCGCGCGATCGTCGCCACGATAAGAATGCTTTGCTGTGAGATAGAGGCGCGCGGGTAGGGCTGTCTTGATGCGAAGGAGTTGCGCTTCGAATTTGTCATGCCCGCGCAGGCGGGCATCCAGTAACCCAGGGCCTTCGTGATCGAGATGGCGGGGGTTACTGGATCGCCCGGTCAAGCCGGGCGATGACAGGTCGGGGGGCAGGACAATTAAGATCAGGCCTTCGGCGTGGTCCGCGACGTCATCGAGAAGCAGCGTGCACCGGCCCTTCTCGGCGCGGCGTTGGCCGAGCGTGAGAAGACGGCAAAGCCTGCCGTAAGCGGCGCGATCCGTCGGGTAGGCGAGAAGGCTAGGGGCATCTTGCAGGTCGAGACGCGCGCCGACGATCAATTTGATGCCGACCTCATGTGCGGCGATATGCGCGCGCACCACGCCCGCCAAGCTGTTCGCGTCAGTGATGGCGATGGCCGCATGCCCCAACGCTTTCGCCGTCGCCACCAGCTCTTCGGCGTGCGAGCCGCCGCGCAGGAAGGTGAAGTTCGAGGTGACGTCGAGCTCGGCATAGCGGGCGCTCATGCGAACACCCCGTGCAGGAACCAGCAGGGGGCTTCGTCCTCTCCGTCCCGATAAAGGCCTTCGCGGAACACCCAGTAGCGGCAGCCGTTCTCGTCCTCGAGGCGATAATAATCGCGCGGTCTCGGGTCGGAGAGGAGGGTGAGGGCCCGCCACCATTCGGGTGCGATGCGCTCCGGCCCTTCCGCCTTGACTACGCGGCGGCTCACGTGCCGCCAGGTGAAGCGCGCGGGCGGCCCTTCTGGGACCTCGGCAAGGACCGTCACCGGCTCCGGCCGGCTGAGCAGCAGCAGCGGCCGTGGCGGCTTGGCGGAAGCCTCATCCGGCCAGACGGGCAGGCCGGCAAAGGCGCCGCGTGCGATTTGTGCGCGCTCAGGGATGTGGCTCGCCCGGGGAAAGAGCCGGCGTGCCGCGCCGGTGCCCAGGCGATTGACCAGAGCGTCGATCAGAGCCTCGGGTGCCGTAACGGCCGCGGTCTCGGTGAGGCTCGTCTGGGCCGGGTGAAGCGGCTCGGTGACCAGCGCGGCAAGCGCCATGAGGTCGACGCCGAAGCCCATGTCGATGGTCTCCACCTTGTCCTTCAGCAGGCGCATGAGGTGCGACGGCGCATGGGAGGGTGCGCTCAAGCCGGCTGTGATCTCGGCCGAGGAGCCATCGGCGCGGGCCACCCACAGCGCCACGCGGCGGACTCCGAGATTGGCACGCGCCAGGATCCGGCAAAGCTCGGCCGCGAGATGGTCGAGGCCGGCGATGACTCCGTCATGGGTGATGAGCGGTTCGGCAAAGGCAATCCGTGCCACGAAGTCCGGCGCCGGCAGGAGCGGCGCGCGCGTCTCGGCTCGTTGTCCCAACGCCTGATCGAGACGGCGCAGGACGGCTTGCGCGGTATCGCGTGAATGGAAGCGCCGCTCGAGGTTCGACCGTGGCACATCGGTAAGTTGGCCGATCCGTTTCAGCCCGAGCCGGCGCAACAGCTGCGCGGTCTCCGGCTGAAGGCGCAAGGCCTCGATGGGAAGCCTCGCCAGTGTGGTTTGAAGCTTTCCGTCCATGACGATGCAGGGCGAGGTCTGCGCGAAGCGGGCAACGGCGTGCGCCCCGCCGAGGGTTTCGGCTGCCCCGAGCCGCACGGTGAGTCCCGCGCGGGCCAACCGGTTGGCCAGATCGGCGAGCAGGGCGTTCTCGCCAGCGAAAAGATGGGAGACGCCGGTGATGTCGAGCCACAGACCATCGTCGCTGTCGGTGTTGAGGGTGGGGCTGTAGCGGGACGACCAGCGGGCGAGCGCCAGTAGCATGTCGGCATCTTTGTCCGGCGCGGCCAGCGTGGTGAGAAGCTGCGGGCAGATGGCGCGGGCGTCGGCTAGCCTCAAGCCGGGCCGCAGTCCGTCGCGCCGGCTGCTTGCGTTGACGGCGGTTAGTGTGAGCCCCCGCGCGTCGCTGCCGACAAGGGCGAAAGGCCGGTCATCCGACGGCGGTGTGTTGTCCGTCCTCGCGCGCTCCCCCTTCAGCCGCTCGATGGGAAGATGCGGCAGCCACACGGAGACCATCCTGCTCATGGCCGGCCTCCACGTGAAAGCACGCGCCCGGCGCCCCGCCCCGGCACCGCTCGAGGGAGAGGCGCCAACAAGCGGCGCCGGGGGCGCCCGTGTCGAAAGGGACATGGGCGCTTGCCTCTGTGGCAATGCGCCAGCGGGTGCGTATGCCGGGCACGCCGGCCGTCCCGTGGGGGGAGAGGAGGAAACACGGGGTGCGGGCGGCCTGCGCGGCGAGGCCGAGGCGGCGGGCGGCAAGCGGGGTCTTGATCTCCAGTTGGGCGAGGCACCCGGCGAGCGCGCCGCTCTTCAGGCCTTCTTCCAGGGCCCAGGCGCTCTCCTCGTCGGTGCGCGTCTCGACAACGAGGAAGCGTGCGGGATCGAGACCGGCGCGCAGAAGGCCCGGCCCATAGGGGCGGCCCCATTCCTGGCCTGCGGCCCGTGTCAGACACCACAGCACGAGCCCGCGACAATTTGTCAGAGCCTGGGCGATGACCGAGAGGATGAAGCCGAGGCCTGCGGGCGTGTCGCGATAAGCGTGCGGCTTGATCTCGTGGAGCCCGCCTTGGCACAGGGTGGCCAGGGGGCTGTCCCGGTTGTCGTTGGAGAGCTGAGAAGAAGATAAAGAGCAGGCGGGGCGGGGATGGGCCGCGCCCGGTGTGGGGGGTGGGGCCAGGGACACGGGAACCTGCTCAAGCGCACGCACCGAAGCGCGTAGTTGCTCAATCAGGACCCTCCCCGGAAACCCGCCTGCTCTGTCTTCAACGCCAGTCAGCGGAACGAGGTCACCACTATCGCCGTCTGGAACGTTGTTACGCACGACTTCAACTCCACGCTTACTCACTCATTCTCGTTCCTGTTTTGTTCTAGATAGAGTCGCACGGGGAGTCAAGGAGGAGCCGCTCTCACCCGGGATTTCGGGCCTTCGTCGCCCCTCATGGGACAGACATTTGCATTTCGCTAACCAGAATCACCCGACAAAGGACGGACAGTAAAACGGGGGTTTTGTTATGCGTATCCTCGGTCCCCGGCTCACGGCGCCTGCCGTGGCCGCAGCAGCCATGCTTCTTGCCATTCTGCCTGGCCAACAAGCCGCCGCCGGGCTCTTCGATGCCTTCGGCGATTCCTACCAGCCCCAGCGCGTGGCCGGCCGGCATCTCGTGGCCATGCCCGCGGGCTACGAGCCCGGTTCCGTCATCGTGCAATTCAGCCAGCGCCGTCTCTACTTCGTGCTGCCGCAGCAACGGGCGATCAGCTACCCGATCGGCGCGCCCAAGGGCGACGCACGGTGGTCTGGAACGACCTATGTCAGCGAAAAACGGGTCAATCCCGGCTGGACGCCCACACCCGACATGCGGCGGGAAAATCCGGATCTCCCGGCCTTCGTGCCGGGCGGCCATCCGAGGAATCCGCTCGGGGTGCGGGCCCTGTATCTCGGCAAGACCACCTACCGCATCCACGGCACCGATGCGCCCTGGACGGTGGGCCAGGAGGTCAGCCACGGCTGTGTCCGGATGCTCAATCAAGACGTCGCCGACCTTTACCAGCGAGTGCCTGTCGGCACCCGTGTTGTTGTGATGTGGTAAACAGACGCTAAACGCAAGATTTCGTCCCGACAATCTGGAAACAAAAAACGGCTAAAGTTGCGCGATTATTGCATTTTTTTATTTTGTATTTGTTTACCCTAAGATCCCCGACTCTGTTGGATCGATTTAAAGCGGGTCAGGGCTATCTTGTGCATCAGGTTCCACCGATGAACACGGTGACGCGGTGCGGGGCCTTTTGTGAGTTCGGATCCAAAGGGAGTGTCGAAATTGCACGTTTCGTGAACGACGAGTCGGGTGCCACGGCCATCGAGTATGGCCTCATCGCTGCCGGCATTGCCGTCGCCATTGCCACGGTCGTCGGTACCGTGGGCACGAATCTGACCAGCCTGTTCTCGAATGTCGCCAGCAAGCTGACCGTCAGCTAGGCCTGCGCATCTGAACAATCTGGGCGGGATCCAACTCCTTCCGGAGTGGGGTCCCGCCTGCTTTGCGCTCGCCGCAATCGTCCGGCGTTGCAGGGCTAGCCCCCAATCCTCCATAATTCGCGCTTAAGCACGGGCTCACGTTCGAGGGAGCTTAGCCTTGTCGCGACGGGGTCCTCAGGGCCGCCAGTTTTTCCCGATGGCGCTCGTCATAAGCGCAGTCGTCGGCGCAGCCGTGTTCGGCTATGCGCCGCGCGCCGATGCGCATCCCCATGTCTGGGCGACGGTGCGCTCGGAGATCGTCTTTAGTCCCGATCATGCGATCACCGGCATCCGTCACGCCTGGACGTTCGACGAGTTCTATACCGCCATGGCGGTGCAGGGCCTCGATGCCGACGGGGACGGCGTCTATTCGAAGGAAGAGCTTGATCCGCTGGCCAAGGTGAATATCGACTCGTTGGAGGAGTTCGACTATTTCACCTTCGTCCGGCTTGCTGGCGACGACAGTTTCCTGCCGCTCGAGCCACCCGTCGATTACTCGGTCGAGTATGACGGCACCGTGCTGACTTTGCATTTCACGTTACCCCTCAAAACCCCGCTCGACCCGCGACGCAAGGACGTGTCCATCGACGTGTACGATCCGTCCTTCTTTGTCGCCTTTGGCTTTGCCGAGAAAGTCCCGGTCAAGGTCGCCGGGACGCCCCCCGAAGGCTGCGCGGCCGCGGTCGACAAGCCCGATCCGGAGAGCGCGGAGGCGGCCAAGGCGCTAACCGAAGCCTTCTTCAGCCAGCTCGGACCCAATTCGAGTTACGGCTCGCAATTCGCCCAGACGATGCATGTGAAGTGCAGCACCCAATGATCTTGGCTGAGCTGGTCACACGGTGTCGATCTGTCCTTTGTCTGGCGGCTGGTCTGGCAATCGTCGCATTCGCAATGCTTTTGCTCGCCGCTTCCGCTTCGGCGCAGACGAAGCCGCCCTCCGCCTTCGGTCCGCCGTCCCAGCAGCAGACCGCGCCGCCGTCTTTCGCCGGGCCCAAGACTATGCCGCCGAAGACGGTTCAGCCGACAGCCGCGCCCCTTCGCGCTAAAGGGCCCTTCGGCAGCGTGCTCAGCTGGGTGGCGCAGACCCAACAGAAGATGCAACGGCAGCTTGCCGGGGCCGTCAAAAGCCTCAAGGGCGGCAACGCCCTGGGAGCCGCCCTGTTCCTGGCAG
>Ga0307379_10003545_pt1 | contig 22628 bp, 10 predicted proteins | sample UN2MG_FD_202237 | JGI IMG/M metagenome (GOLD analysis project Ga0307379, IMG submission 202237) | Soil microbial communities from Risofladan, Vaasa, Finland - UN-2 | ecosystem: Environmental > Terrestrial > Soil > Coastal area > Acid sulfate soil | place: Finland: Risofladan, Vaasa | collected... | reverse complement strand
AGTATGCAATCTTAGCGGCCAGTCCCTCAATACAAAACGGGTCGTTACGATTGCCGAGGACTCAAGAAATTTTCTTGCAGCTTGTACGAGCGCCCTGGACGCCATGATCCGCGCCTGTGACATCCCGCTGGCTGGAGTTAGTGTCACTGTCCCCGGGATGGTCGATTCCAGAAAAGGAATCATCTGCCAGGATCCTTACCTGAAGTGGATGAATGTCGATGTACGGCGGATCGTGAGGGAAAAAATTAAATGCCCGGTATTCGTTGAGAATGATGTCCGGGCCGGAACCCTGGCCGAGATCTGTTTCGCCGAGGAGGCGCAAAACCTTTCGAATTTCGTTTTCATAATGGTCGATGTCGGCATCTGGGCAGGCCTTGCAGTCAACAAGTCGGTCTACCACGGCCATAGTTGTCTGGATGGACAGATCGGGGCCAACCTGGTCATGAAAAAAGATCAGGGGAAAACAGCAGTGAAGATGGAGGCTCTGGATAACCTGGCCTCTGAAACCCGGATCGTAAAACATTATTATGAACTGCTAAAGTCGCTGGCGCCTGAGAATATCGATATCGAAATTCGACGGGTGATATGGAGGGCGATGAACGGGGAGGGAAAAGCGGTTCATGTGCTGAAAGAAGCTGCAGGCTATCTTGGCGCAGGCCTTGCCGGTATTGACAACCTGCTCAATCCTGACCGCCTGATTATCTCAGGCAAGATAACTCGAGTCTGGGACTTGATTTTCCCTGAGATCATCACCCAGATGGAAAAGCTGAGCGCCCACCAGACGACAAAGCTCAGACAGAGGGTCATTCCCAGCACCCTGGTCTGGCCGTCTTACGAGGGTGCCTCCGCACTGGTGCTCAGACATCTTTTAGGCGGATATCAGATAGTCCACCGCCAGCCGGTGGTCAAAGACTGGCAGACCTATATCTGGGACAGTTGGGAAAAATATGAGTATGAGATAAGCAATATTTAGGAAATGGGAAAATGATTTTTCAGTAAAGAACTGGAAATTATTTTGTACATATTTATTGCATGCAGCATGAAATAAAAAGACTTAGATCAGTTTTCACTGACTTTTAGCCCGTATTATTCACGAATTACCACAAAACTCGTAGGGGCGCCCGTCGTTCGGTAATTTTTCGATGATAATCGGGCACACACGCAGGTGCGCCCCTACAAAAAACAGGAATGGAAAATTTTATGAATTTTCCGGATTAGACACCTGGATTATTCACAAAATTTAGTAAAAAGGAACGGGCTTTCAGTCTCTCAGACATTTTACTCCAGAATTCTACTACGAAAATAAAACCCGAAGGGGATTATTTTCATCTCTTTCAGGGTGGCGCAAAGCGCCATGAATGGCTGACTCTTGAATTCCAAATGGTTATCAAAAAAACTTCTGGCTGTCTTTTCTTCATAATAGTCTGGAGCAGCGATCAGTTATATGAATAATTTTGGATTAAAAGGGCTCGTTTGCGCAGTTGATACGACGACTATCAGATTTCAATCGAAAAGAATTCCCCGCAGCTTGCTGCGGGGTAAACGGCCCCTTAAGCCAACCGTAGGGGCGACCGGCGGTCGCCCGGGGGGCGGGGGGTGAAAATAATCATTACCAACCTTATGATACCTCGCGGCTTGCCGCAGATTAGTTCATTAATAGTTAACAATCTGGCAACGGCATATTGTTAATACCAGATGAAAGGAGGTGTAAGTAACAGCAATAGTTTAAGGCTGCATGCAATAGATTTAATTCGCCCGGTTTCCAGAACCATCTGATATACCAGCCGTTGACCGGATAGTATTTTGCTCCCAGTTTTTTTCTTACCATAAAGGAGGGCCTATCGAACCGATTCCAGAGTCAAAGTTAGAGATTAGAGCCTTAATCAAGCCAGTTGGTAAGAAAATAGTCAGAATGATAAGGTGAAGTTCCATGTTCCATTCTGTCTGAGGATTAAAAGATCCCAGAGGAGGATCTATGTCGAAAGATACTGATTGCTTAGTAAAAAAATACATGATCTTGCTGGTAGCTGTCTTATCCCTTTGCTGGTGGATGGCTGGTTTCGCTCAGCTCAATACTGGAAAGATCGAGGGCACAATAAGGGATAAGGATACAGGACAGCCTCTGGCCAGTGCACAGGTGGTGGTCAAGGGCACGCGCCTGGGCAATGTGAGCAACGCGGACGGCTATTACTTCATCCTGAACGTGCCTCCCGGGTTGAGGGATATCACTTTTACCTACACCGGATACCAGAAAACAACAGTGGCCAGACAGCTTATTCTGGCGGGCCAGACCACCACTGTGGACGCAGTTCTCAGCTCCACAATCGTTGAGTTGGAAGGAATCACGGTGGAGGGTGAATCAGAAGTCCTCATCCCACGGGATAACACAGTATCCAAACAGCGAATGACCTCCGAGAGAATCGCCGAAAGTCCCGCTACCAAATTGGAGGACCTGATTGTCCTCGAAGCGGGAGTACAGATCGGCGGTGAAGGCGGTCTGGCCCGGGGGGTGCGGATTCGCGGCGGCCGCCTGGGCGAGGAGGCCATGGTGGTGGACGGTATAGTCGTGCGCAATCATACGGCGAACCCGTTCCGCAGCGGCTATGGCTGGCTCTACGAGCAAGAGCTGGGCTCCCTCGGCGAGGACACCACTCCGCTGGAGGTTTCCACCAGCTCAGTGGAACAGGTCGATATAATCACCGGCGGGTTTCAGGCGGAATACGGCAATGCCCAGTCCGGGATTATCAATATCGTCACCCGGGAGGGCGGAGCTGAATTCAAAGGCAACGTTCGTTTCACCACAGATGAGCAGAACCCGCGCACCGCTGATTACGGTTACAATCAACTGCAGGCCAGTCTTGGCGGACCGGTCAACGCGATTCCCAACCTGTTCTACCACATTTCCGGTGAAATCCAGGGCATGGCGGATCGATCCCCAACCCACGCCGATGAAGGATTCCGGGGAATCAACCAGGACTTTGTCGACCATCTCAATGATGCGGTCCGCAACGACCCTGTGTTCAGGAAGATGATGCCGGTCTTCACCCTGGAAGAGCTGAGAAAAGGACGCGAGTTCTATGCCGGCAAAACCGGCAAAAGCGCTGCGCTCTGGTCGCCCCTCAACCCGGTGCGCCAGCCTGGCAACTGGATGGACAGGACCCTGGCCGCCGGAAAAATTACCTACAGCCCTGTCGAGAGGCTGAAACTGATAGTCAGCCAGAACTTTTCCCGCGACCAGAACTCCTACCCCTACGGTTATTTCAATAACGGGTATGTCACCAAGAGCCAGTTCCCGCTGCGCGACTGGTCGAAAGATGCCGACACAACGCTGTTCGTCCCCCAGAGCAATGCCAGGAGAACCAGGACCTCGAACCTGGTGGTCGGATTCAACTGGGATTTCCTCGCGGGCTCCCAGCGAAGTGCCTCTCTGCAGTTCCGTTTCAACAACCTGCAGAACCAGGATATCAACAACGCCAGCCAGAAAACGAACTATACCCACGAGACCACTTTCATGAGCTGGTCGGCCCATGATGCACAGTTCGAGGTCGAATCCTATCCCAACCGGGAAATCCCACTGGAGCCAGAGGAAAAGCACTATCTGCCGGACGGCGATGTAGACTGGCGCCATGACTGGAGAGTGGAAACCCCATTCACACTCTCCACCGGTAGTACTCTCTACTGGCTCAGCTACCGCTATTTGCGCGAGCACCAGTACAACTACAAGGCCGATCTCGATTTCCAATTCAACCGCCACAACCGGGCCAAACTCGGGTTCATGGCCACCTATTTCCAGAACGATATGTTTTACTCCGATGGCATGAAGCCCCGGCGTGATCTGTCCAACGAGTTCAAATACGAGCCCAGGATGTATTCCGCTTACATCCAGAACAGGACCGATCTCGGGGACTTCGTGATCGACTACGGTATCCGTTACGATACATTCAGCCCCAGGGCAAACTGGGGCTTCCGCTACGGAGACCAGTGGGGACAGGATTACTTCCCGAAAAATGTAAATGAGCTCTCGCCGCGACTGGATGTCGCCTTTCCGGTGACTGACAAGTCCCAGTTGAGATTCGCCTATGGAGTTTTCACTCAATTGCCGAGCATGGCCTTTATTTTCAGCGGCGAGAATCCTGGTAACCTCGAGTATTCCCGTACAGATGCTTTCGAGGCTGGCTTGAGCTATCTGGTGAGCCAGGATATGGTCCTGGATCTCGCGGCCTACTACAGGGACGTGATTGGTAATGTCGCCCTGAAGGAATTTTTCAGGGACTACTGGCAGTATTACAGCGAGCGACGGATCCGCGAATATTTCACCGGGTACACCAACCGGGACGATGGCAATATCAAAGGCGTAGACCTGACACTCAAACGCAGGTTCTCGAATAATTTCGCTTTCGACCTGATTTACACTCTTCAGTTCTCGAGGACTACAGGAAGCCAGTACAACTCGACTTCCACCTGGGGTATTTTTATCGACCCGGCAACCGGCGAGCGGTTCCAGCCGCCGGATGAAATCCGCCCGATCGACGGAGATGTGACCCACAAGATGTCGTTCCATTTCAATTACCTGTTCCCGGAAGACTTTCAGGCGGGCACTCACCTGAACATGATCCTGAAAAACCTCCGCGCTTTCGCCATTTTCAGCCTCCAGAGCGGCTCGCCGCTGGTAGACCGGATCATACATGGAGGAGACGCCACCGAGGTCTCCTGGCTGACCCGCAGCGGCGGCGATATGGTCGGAGGCCTGAATTATTTCCGCGGACGATGGGATTACAATCTCGATCTCAGGCTCAGCAAAACTTTCTATCTCGGCGCCTCCAGGCGACTCGGCGTGTTCGGCGAGATATTCAACGTCCTGAACAAGAAGACCAATACGCCCTACCCGCAGGGCTACACCTATGAAAGTCGAAGCGGGATAACCGGCGGGGTGGACCTGGTCTGGAGCGACAATCTGATCGAGGAGCACAAGGTCAGGTTCAACGCGGATTTCAACCAGGACGGCATCCTGAGTGTAATGGAAGCGACCAAGGGCAGTATCGCCAGCAGTGTGATGAGCTCCACCATGAACCACATGGCCTGGGGACGGGCCAGGCAGATTCGCTGCGGCCTGGATTTCAGTTTCTGACATACCGTCCAGTAAAAGGAAAGAATGCTGATCCTAACAAGCAACCAGTCGATTTACTGGAGAGTACTTATGAGTAAACATCCGTTTCTATTATTTATCATTCCGGCGCTCATAATCGGCATGGCCAGTCAGGCCCTCGGAGAGGTCAAATCGTTCTATACCGCCCAGGGCAATAATGTCGGAGCGATTATCGGCACGGGTTATGGAGGGCCTATCTGGGGCCAGACCCAGTTTCCCAAGGGAAGCGGAAATTTCTATGGAACCCACAACGATTCCAAGTGGGACATAGATTCCGATGATACCCGGATCAACTGGGGCGTAAGCGTGGCCAGGGACGTCGATGGCGACGGAGCGCCCGAAGACACGGTGTACAACCAGCACCGCGGCGCCCATATCTATGGGTGCAACAGCAGCCTGGAGTCTTACAGTCTGCTCGAAGAGCTTTACAACGCAGGAAACAACATGTTCGAGGCAGCCTCGCGGCCCGAGGTGAACCGGGTTTACAGCTCATTGGATCCGGAAGACCTGGCAGCCTGGCCGCCCGAGTTCCGCGAGGGCAGGTCGGCAACAGGCGCTCCCATTATCAAAGGCGTGGAAACAGTGTGTGTCCGGTTCGGTGACGCTTTCCACGAGCGGGGGGCCGCCTCCGGCGTTTCCATGGAATACCAGTTTTATTTTCTCAACTATGCTGAAAGCAACAACATGGTCTATCAGCATGTCTTGATCCGCAATATGTCCGAGTACAACAAGTGGAATCCGGTCAAGTCCTTTGCCCAAAGGATGGCCGCCACCCCGAATGGCCAGATGTGGCACGGCTGGCATATGCACTTCGCCTTGACCCGCATGCGGATCGGAGGCAGCGATGAAGGCTGGATGTTATACAGCCCGAAATCGATCAATGGCATAGTGGACAAGGACAACTTCGAAAGCTCCTTTGCCGGCAATGTTCCGGCCATGGTGGCCCATATGCCCCTTAGGCTGCCCTCGTTCGGCGGCGAGACTCTGAAGCTCGCCAACTTCTGCGCCCATGGCTGGACCTGCGAATACGGCTTCTGCGGCGCTGAGGATGCCCTCGAGGGTGGTTATAATCCCGGACGGTCCTACCAATACGGTCTGGGTGAAAATTCCAGTGTGTTGTTTTACCCGGGATTTATGAGTCCCTGGACCGGGGAGCAGGCTTTCGGCTACCCGGGCGTGCTTAAACCGGGCGACGCCCGCTACGAACAGTGGATGTGGGGCGATAGAGCAAAGGAAAACGACTATATTTTTTGGTCCGAACTCCACAATTTCGCACCCCGGGACACTACCAGCGGGGATTTCGTCCTGATGTGGGTCATGCCCCCTGAGGTAGATTGGGTCATCCCGAAATCAACCCTGGATGTGGTAGACGACCCTAATGTACAGGCGCATTTCGCACCCATTCTGGAATACGCCAATGTGGCCGAGCTGGTTTACGAGGGAGGGCATATCCTGCCGGAGACGCCGAAGCCCCCGGCAATGACTATCATCCCCGGCGACCGGCAAGTGACGATCACCTGGAGCGATGTCAACTTTCAAACCCCTGATGCTTACTATTCATTCCTGCAAAAACACCCTGAGCTGGATCCGGAAAGCAGGTACGTGCAATACGATATGGAAGGCTACCGCCTCTACCGCAGCTTCGTGGGGCCGTCGGATTCCCACTCGGTGCTTATCTTCGAGTGCAGCAAGGGTGATAACAATGTTACCTTCTTCTATGTGGACAGTTACGACAAGGACCAGCCGCTCTACCGCATGTGGAACGGCAAGAAAGTCTGGTACGCCCTGGTGCCTTTTGACAAAAATTACGATACTGAAACCGGGGCAGTGTACAGCCTGCCTGACCCAGCCAGCGGCAAAGTCTGGAACAGGCCGGGACAGAATCTCTACACTGTGATCCCGAGAAGTGAAGCCTCCAATTACAGAGCCGCTTCCCAGATAGGCAGTACTGCTTACGTTGGACCGGCGACACAGCCTGAGGCCTATGTCGAGCTCTCAGGTGACGGTACCGGGAAGCTGACCGAGGCGCCCAAATTCCTTCAGCCCCAGCTCGATATAGCGTTTGAACCGGTGATCAACGAGAGGATCAACCAGGATTTTACGGTTTATGTGGCTTGCACCGCCATTGAAGTCAACTTTGGATGCTCTTACTGGGCCTACCCGCAGAGAGTGATCTCTCTATTGGACGCAAACGGCAATGTAATATCTACAGCCTCTCCGTTTCTAACACGTGATGCAGCGGTGGAACAAGTCCTGACTGACACTCCAGACGCTGACGGGGTCAACTATGCTGTCCATGTGTTATACGATCGCAGCGATATCCCGGTAGGTAATAGGGACTATGCTCCAGTGTACATAGACTTCAATACTGGCGGCTACGCCGGAGCGGAGATCGCGAATCAGTTCGGAAGCTGCGTAGATACCCGCATCGGCACCGGCCCCTCGATTGGATCTTATATAAAAACAGGCGTGTTCGAGGTGACCTGGAAGGCTGCGGGCGGCGACCTGACTGTCGAGGTCACTGATAAGCTTCGCGGGGGAACGGTCCCGTTCAGCCCGTATCGTGAAGACGAGGCCTGGGGATTCATGCCCGGCGGCACTTATATGGATTTCTATGATGAGATTAAAAATGGCGTGTCCAAGTCGGAGCGGGCCAACCTGATGCTGGAGAAGATTCCGGCTGACAATACGGACGAGTTTGCGCTTGCTCTTAACGGCATAGTGTGGGCATTTACGGATCTAAGCGCCATGCCGGCGTCCAGGACAGTGATGACTGTCACCAATTGTTTCGGCACATGGAACGACGACCAGACCGTGTTCACCCAGTATTGTGATGCGCCTTATCTGGGGGACAAGTGGCAAATCGATGTCAAGGCCATGTCCAAGGCCCCTGATGATGCGGATTTCAGTATGATCAGCGTAGTTCCTAATCCTTATATTGCCTCTTCTATCCTGGATCTGTCGACCGACTCGCGCAGAATCGAATTCGTCAACCTTCCGGATAAGTGCACGATCCGGATCTATTCGATGGGCGGCAACCTGGTCAACGTTCTCAACCATATCGGCATCAACCGCCACGGCTGGGGCGATTACAAAGACTGGGACAGGCTGGATATCAACAGCCAGCCCAGGGAATTGCAAGGATACGACAACCACGGCGGTACAGAACCCTGGAACCTGAGGAACCGTTTCGGCCAGACCGTGGCCAGCGGGCTGTATTTCTATGTCGTGACGGACTCCCGGGGAAAGAAGCATACCGACAAGTTCTATATCATCAACTGACTCCTCGGCTCCAACGGCTGAGAATAATGGTATCGTTTCTTTCCACGTGAATTTAGGGAGGTTAAAATATGTTAAGGAAAACGGCTATAAAAGCAATGTCGGCCGCCTGTTTAATCCTGCTGTTCGTCGCGCCGTGCCTGTATAGCCAGGGTGTAATGCGGCAGGAATACAGCGGGCTGGATAAATACTCCGAGCAGGGGAGGCCTGAGGCCAAGTCCTTTGTCGGAGTGCGGGCCGCCGAGTTTCTCACTATCCCGGTGGGAGCTCGTGGCATCGCCTTGGGAAGCGCATATTCAGCGATCTGCGAAGGTGTATCCTCTATCTGGTGGAACCCGGCGGGACTGGGTTTTCTCGAGGACCGGGAGGCCATGGTCACGGTCGTAGACTATACTCTGGACCTGACATATACCTACGGCGCTTTTGCCATGCCTGTCGGCGATGGAAGAGTGTCCGTGGGAGCCTTTTTCGGCTACCTCGATATCCCGGATATGAAAATCACCACAATCAACAGCCCCCTGGGAACCGGAAGGACGTTCAACGCCTACGATTTCCAGATGGGCGGGTCCCTGGCCTATAATTTGTCGGACCGGTTTACCGGAGGCATCAGCCTGAAATACGTCCATCAGGATGTATTCAACAATATCGCCGGCAACGCGTTCGCTATCGATGCAGGAGGCATCTACCACACAGAGCTGATGGACAGGGAGATAAAATTCGCCTTCGCCATCCAGAACCTCGGTTCGAATATCACCATGCGTGGACCGAATATGATCATCGAGGTTCCGCCGGAAGGCTCCGGGGGCGCCTATAGCGATTTCTCCACAGACCCGAACGCCATGTCCCGCAGGGAGTCGCGCGATGCAATGTATCTGACCCATACTTACCGTCTCCCGACAACGGTCAAAGTGGCTCTCTCATACAATTTATTTACAAATGAGAAAGTCAATTGGCTCCTTTCCGGAGAACTCTGGCGCAACAGCAACATTCCTATCAGCTATGCTACTGGCACCGAGTTGAGTTATAACTTCAACCCGGTGATCACAGCGGCTCTGCGCATGGGATGGAAGATCCAGACCGATGAGTTTACTGATAATACAGATCAATACGGGTATGAATACATGGGAGAAAACCCGACTTTCCGCGGACTGAGTTTCGGCGGAGGGTTCACCCGTAAGATCGGTGGTAAATCCATCCAGTTCAACTACGCATACAGGAACAAGGGCCAACTGTCATCGGATAATTTCTTCTCCTTTACATTCGGGTTCTGAACTATTTCAACCGGATGATCTAACGAGGAGCGATCTCCCGGCCCGGCGGTCCACCGGGCTGGGAGATTTTTTTCCGGCAAACTTGAAATTGTTTTCCGCTCTGTTTGGACTGACCTCAGGCGCTCTTGCCATTGGTCATGAATTCAAACCACTTTTTTTCTAAAACTAAAATACTATCTGATACTATTCTGCCATTCCGATCAGACCCCTCACAATCCATCGATTTGAACCACAATAAGCTCTTTCGAGCCGCTTTGTCCGGTTTCTGATAATGTTATTTCCACCCTGAGAACTAATGTTTTTTATCTCGTTGCCGATTAGTAGATTAGAACCTTATCCATTGACGGCATGGTCTGTGCCGAATTCAATAGAACTAATTTTTCCAGGGAGTGGAGAAATGGATAAAAACTTTGACCAAAAGCAGACAGCCACTAAAACCTCCTCTCGTTTCTGGTGGATTAAATGGTGTTTTGGAATATACACGGATTCTGTGATTGAGCGTTTACTTAATAAAAAGTGAGCCGCTAGGGGTCCCGGTTAAAACAGGTGGATTTTATTTTCGTACATTGTACAATTATACGTGCACCGGCTGGGTTCATCATGGTTTCTTTTTGAAATAGATTCCGGGTTTAAAGCGTCAAATCAGATGAAAGCAAAATAAAGAGGACGCCATGACTATCGCTCAGGAAAGACTGATCAAAAGGATACAGGATCTTCGCCGCACCAAAAACCCGCAAGCTGAAGACCTCCGGGGCATTTATGTCCGACTTTTTGGTGAAAACCCTCCCGAGAGCCAGTCATCCGGGAATTGCCACCGGTTCTCCTCCTAGATCCGACAGCAAAAACCCTTTCCATGCAGCTTGGGCCGCCAGGCAGGCCCGGTCTTATTACATTAAAATCCTCTGTCGAAAGGAGTGTCCGAAGGAGCGGACTGAGTGTGTCTTCTTGATTTTCATGCTTCATCGTGCCCAAGCGAGGGGATGATGGTTTATGACAAAAGCCTGAACACTTTTTGAGACAAAGATAAGACCAAATAACGCCCCATATCTTCAGACTTCCCTCCATAAATGATTCCAGACAAAATAGTGCAGTGATAAGTTTGATTTGCCGGGTCGAGAATTTTTACCTGATCTATTTATGCTCTATAAGCTATAAGGCTATAGTATAGAGGACCACCCTGTCTAAGCCCCATGTTCTCTTACGAGCCGTCGATGGGGTGAAGGGACATACAGCCCACAGCCTATAGCCTGTTGTCAGCAGCTTGGACATTTTCAGTCATTTTATGTGTATAAGTCACTATGCATTTCTAAATTGTTAAAGCACAAGAACTTATGTACTTCGCTGGATTGATAAGTGCCGAATATATTTCGACTCTTTTTTATTCCAGGCCATTTTCGCCGCCTTTTTAAATTCCCTGAGGTCGGCTAAGCTTTTTCCGCTTTTAAAAGCCAATATCCTTGTGAACTATAGACCATTGATGGGGGAATTCTCCAGGATGCTTGCCGAAACTTCAAAAGTAGATAAATGTTTTTTGAAAGACTGCCGAAAAGAGATCTAGGGACAATTCAGGTTTTGCCAAAACACAGAACCGGAGTAGAAAGTCCGGAAGCCTGAATGTCTATGGATAATCAGGGTTGGCAGAATGAAGGAAATCCTGCTCTACGAAACGAGTCAGGCACGAAGACTTACGGCCTTTTTTAAGTTCCAAAGTGAGGATCTGAGGGCTGAAAATCGCTGCCCGGCGCTTTGTTTTTGACCATAATATTCTTTCGACATCCGTTTACCCAGGTCTTTTCTTGACATAGAACCGTTGCAGTCTGTATAATAAATATCTGTTCTTGATTGTTCAAATGGAGTGAGAGAATGAATCTATATATAATAGGAGCCGCAGTCGTAATATTCGCAGTTCTCGCGGTATTGATATATATCAGGATCGGGAAACAGCGGAGATTGATTTCTCAGGCAAATAAGTACGAAGCCCTGCTCAAGGATTCCCGCGTCACCCGGTGGCAGTACTCTCAGTCTCTCGAGAAAAGCAGGGATATCCTTAAAGATGTCGAGCAGATCAGCGGGAAAGTGAAGACACTCAAGGCGGAGCTGTTTCACATCCGCGCCGACATCCACGAGCAGCTCAGAACATTGCGCCATGAAATAAAAAAATCCGGTGGCACGGAGCTAGACAGACGGGTCATCATCCAGATGAAAGTGACATTCGGGGAAAAGTGGAAATTCTTTAATTCCAGAAAGCTAGTTCACAATGAGACTCTGGACAAACTGAGAGAGACGGAGAAGAAGAGGCAGGAATTACTTAAAGATGAGACTGCAGCCTGCCAGAAATGGACCCAGGAAAAGGAGAAACTGATGAAACTCTGGCGGGAACTCAATGATAAGATCAAGGTTACGAATCCCTATACTTTTTATAGCTAGCAGGAGCCGGCACCTCGATCTCTGACTGACAGAAAGGGAATTGATATATAATTATAGAAGAAAAAAATAAAAAAAGTGAAAGGCGGCCTTTGGCATTTAATCGCACCCTTTAGAGAAAACAGACCAGAGGGTTTTTAAATCCGGCCAGGCTCCTCAGATGCTTAGATCTCATTGTAAGAGCTGATATTTAAAGGTTTCGATTTTTTCTACTCCTCTGGTGCTGAAAACATGTGTTGATAACGAGCGCCCCGGAGTACAATATAAAAGACAAAATAATTCTGGTCATCATCATCTCTCCCCATTTTGCTCGGTGCCTGAGATTATGTCCAGGGCCGGAAAAAGAACACGAAGCTGCTATTCGTATCTTTCCTTCGAGTGATTTCTAAAGTAATGTCCTGTTGTTGATAAAACGGGATTTGTCATCTGTTTTCCCCATGACCGGGCTGCCCCCTGCTTTTTTGACTGTTAATAGAACCGGTTCAACTGATAATAATGTGCTCTTCCAGGGCTCCTGATTTTAAATGGTTTCCGGAAGTTTAATTCGCAACATCTCGTATCTTTTCAGTGGCTCTGATCCTTATTGACTTTTGTTGTGTGTTATATATATTAAAACATATTTTTAAAGTGATTTAAGTTTTATGAGAGGGTTATAGATGAACACGGACGAGATTTTTTTTGCGGAAGCAGATTACCTCGGCATACAGGGTATAGATACGATAACCAAAGTTACCCGTTATACACCGCAGAACGCTGATATTTTTCTGGACGGGCTGGAGCTGGCCGAGGAGTTGAGAGCAAAATCGGGCACTATCCTTTACCCCAAGGATGCGGAGGTTACCTGGGAACGGCTGGGCAGGCTGATGCAGTTGCGGGAGTCGAACCCCAACCTAGACTTTCTATTCAAGATCAAACGCAGCGAGAAACTGTTTAACCAGTTCCGCAAGGAGATCAGAGAACGGATGCGGGTATTATTGAAACGCCGCCAGGGGATGAAGATATTCATGGATCTGATGTCGACTGCCGATGCTTTTTTCCAGCCGCTTGCAGAAAAAATTCTCGCTGATGAAAATATCACTCTGGAGCTGTTTAAGATTCGCTTTATCTGCGATTCCGCAAAGTCGAGCAGGGCGACTTTCTACGCTGATCACATGATTGATGTGGCCCTTTTGTCACTGGCTATCGCCACCTCATTAAAATTAAAGCCCGCTATCGGCGAAGACCAGGGGAAGCTTGTCCAGATCATGAAAGCGGCTATGTTTCATGGCTATGGGGCTATTTACGAGATCAATAAGATTCTCGAAACGCCTGAGGGAGAACGCTCCCAAATATTTTGGGAAGCCAACCGCAAAGAACTAAAAAAGATTGCCTCTCTGGAACTGGGCGATAATGTCATTGCTGCAATCCAAAGCTTATACGAATATCATGCCGGGAAGCGGGATTTCATTAGCGATTCAGGATGGCCGGGGGTGATGAAGAATATCCTAATTGTGGCAAGTGTTTTTCTGGAAAAAGAAAGGGGCTTATTCGGCGAGCCATTGGAAGCCAAGATGGTAGTGGACCGGATGAATGTCAAGGTCATGGAAAAACAGCTCAATGATCTGGCAGTACAGGCCTTGACTTTAGGATTAAACCTGATAGACATTTTCGATTTTTACATCGAAATGGACCGGCTGGTCAAGAAGTGTCCCTATGATTCGGCGGTGCCTTATCCACTGACCGGTTTCAAGAGCCCCACTATTTTTGTCTGTAAAAGAAATTTCACACAGTGTCGCTACCTTGAATTGTCGGTAAACGCGGTCAGTCTGGTCAAGCGCCTGGGCGATCTTCGGCCTGGAGAGTACAACCGCTGCAAGTTGTTATGCCCGAAATTGATCGCTTTCTACGATGAGCATTACGAGGAAATCAAGGAGACTACTTTAGAAAAAGCGCAAAAAGATACCCCGAAAAAGGGTACCGCTCCTGGAGGGGGAGTAAAAATAACCGGACTTGAGGATGCATGATTCCTCGATGGGCTGGAAACCAGAGCAGGCTGAAAGAAAACTGTCCTGCCAACGGACTGGAAGCCGCTTTTTCCCGCAAATTTGCCATTCCTGCCATTCCTGCCATTCCTGCCATTCCTGCCATTCCTGCCATTCCTGCTGACCCTGAAATACCCGCCTGTCAATTTTTACTGGATTGGCTGGATGATTTTCAGTCTTAATTCCAGGTTTGCCAGGCTGAAATTTCCGACACAGCCTTTCCTGCGAAGTAGAAAAGTTCCTCTGAACGATCAAAACGGAATATTTTGCGTATTCAGCAACGTGTCGTATTTTTCTTGCCCAGCCCTGGCGGGAATTTCCGCTTTACTCTTTAAGCCATGTATTCATAGCGTCTCTGGTCGATCACACCGCGGACCGCTTTCCCCCTGAAAAAGGCTTGTAGATTGTCCACTGCTTCCTCAACCATCCAGGTCCGCTGTTCGGGTGTGGGCCCGGCAATGTGCGGAGTCAAAAGAACATTCGGCAGGCGCCTGAGCTTATTTTCCGCCAGGGGCGGCTCGGGATCGGTGACATCAATCGCAGCCATGAAACGGCCGGTTTCAAGCTCCTGGATCAGGGCCTGCTCATCCACAAGGGCTCCCCGGGCAATATTGACAAAGACAGCTCCGGGCTTGATCCTTTTCAAAAGCCTGCGGCTGATCATGTGCCTGTTTTCAGGGGTATTGGCCGCACACAATATAATAACGTCGCAGGAGGAGAAGATATCATCCAGCGAGCTTTTGACAAAGCCTTCTTTGCGCGCCTCTTCATCGCTCAGGTGCTTGCTGAAAACGTGAAAACTCACCTTGAATGGGCGTGCTAATCTTATGAATTCCCGGGCAATCTGTCCCAGGCCGATAACACCGACCTTTTTGCGGAGCAGGCTGACATTTTTATCAGGCTCATAATCATCCCAGTTCTCGCCCTGGGCCACCCATTCCCGAAAATACCAGAGATGGCGCAGGCAGGCGAGGCTTGAGCAAAGAGCGTATTCCGCTACCGGCTTGGCCATTACATTAGAGGAATTGCAAATGACAACTTCAGGCTTGAGCGTGAAAATCTCTTCCGGGAGGAAAAAACGCACCATTCCTCCGATATGGGAGATGATTTTCAGCCTGCCGGTCTGCTGCAGAACCTCTCGGTCCCACGAGCGGATTTCCCAACTGGTAAGAATCCCGTCAACACCCTTGAAGTGCCGGACAAACTCATCCTGGGAAAGCTTGTCCCCGTCAACCAGCAATTCGTAATCAGCAAAAGAGCCAAGGCGGTCTGTCATGCAATCCGGCAGTAAATCTTTTTTGAATTTTCCCTGAACCAGAACCAGAACTTTGGGCTTCATCGTCAAATCCTTTCACGATAATAAAGAGTCACTAAAGCAAAATTGTCTGTTTTACGGTCAAGAACAGCGCGAAACCTTCGGCAAGGCAAATCGAGAGACATATAAAAACATATTAATAAATTTCAGAAAAGGAAAATAAATAAAATTTTAGGGTTATCCCCTTGAATGGGGTAGATATAATATCTTGTGTTTCTTAATAAATTAGAGTCTGGCGTTTTTTATTCGGATGTTTGAGAATCACAGATTGCACGGATAAAAGATCTGATTACACGGATGCCCAACAAAACAATCCTTAAGGGAGTGGGTGGGACTGTGAAATTTGTGTTTCATCCGCGTCATCCGCGATTCGGAAATAAAGAGCCAAAGCAATATGTTGCTAGCATGAATTTGCTTTCACTTAAGGAGAATGCGCTTTTTAAATAGTTTTTACAATACACGTTAAAACAATATAGTTTGTGCCCGCCCGGGTTAACTGACTGACTCATAGAACTGAAAACACAATCTGTAGTGGTACACCCCAATGAAGGAGATATCCCTATAAAAATTTTATTCCTGTCCTAGAGGCGAAATCTCAAAGAGAAATGATAAACTTGGTTTTAGCGGCAAAAAAGATTAAACTTAACCCTGGAATTTTCGTGAGAGAAAATAGTCCAAATATCAGATACTGCAATTTTTTTTCTCCAGGCCGGAGAGATCAGCGAAATTTTACTCGTTTTTATAAAAATTTATCAATCAGCAAAGGGGGCTGAGATGAAACTCTGTTTTAATACCATAGCCTGCCGGAATGCGAAAGAGCCTTTGACAGAAATTATCGGTCAGATCAGCGGGATTGGCAGTTACAGTGCGGTGGAGCTGTGGATCCCCAATATCGATGTCATGGATGAACGGAAGGCCCGTGAGCTGGCCTCTTTCTGCGCAGACAGAGGCCTTGACCTGCCGATTGTGACCGGATTGCTCGGGGTGCTGAACCTCCAGATGACCAACCTCGATGAGCAGCTCGAGCTCTGCCGCAAATTGAGCCGCCTGGCGGGATGGCTTGGTGCAAGGCTTGTCCGCTCTTTTGTGGGTTGGGTGGGCGAGGTCTCGAGCCGTAACCCTGATCCGGAATACTACTCTTTCCTGGTGGGCGCTTATAAAAATTATTGTAAGATTTTGGCTGACAGTGGCCTGACTGTAGTACATGAAACCCATCAGGACACCTATGTGGATACGGCGAAAGGAGCCTTGAAGTTCCTGAATGATGTCGGGGAGCCGAACCAGGGATTCATTCTCCAGCTGGGCATTGTCCCCCGCTGGTCAGGAATGGATGGAGTCGAGTTCTATCGGGCTCTGGAGAAACATGTGAAACACATGCACTTTCACCCTTATCCGTGGAGAGAACACGAGGACAACCTCCCGAATTACTTAAAACTGTTGCCGGTTCTCGAGCAGGAGAACCCTGACTTTTACATTTCGGTGGAAAACTGCGAAGGCGAGCCCGCACCATTGGAAGCGGCACGCCATGCTGCCGAGCTGATCCGTAAGCTGTCAGCCGGAGAAAAGGTGGAGCCGCCTGACAGTGCCTGATTTTTTAAGTCTTACAGGGCAGGGGGGAAGGTTATTCGACAGCGGGTCCGCCTTGTTCGACAAAACGAGTCTGTTTATTTGAAAGCCGTAAAATAATATAACAATTTTTTTGACGGTCGTAGAGAAAAGGATTTTCAAGAGGGCCCCTGGGAGCTTAAACCGGATAATCATGTTTTTCGACTTAGCGCGCTCAGTGTTGCGAGACAGTTCTTGTAAAGATCTGGTAATTGAGGGGACAGCCAGGATAACCGGACAGTTGACAAGAATTGCTATCGAGCAGGTAATTAATCGCTCACTAACACCCGGTTTCTTCCCTCTCTTTTAGCTTTGTATAGAGCCTTGTCGGCCTGCGCTATCAATTGCCCGGGTTTGGAATCCTGGCTTGGAACAACGGATGAGACCCCCAGGCTGATAGTGATTACATCGCTGATTTTGGAGTCAGGATGCGCAATTTTCAGTTTTTCTATATCAGTCCGCAGGTACTGAGCTAGTTGCACAGCACCGCTCAGGGTTGTCCCAGGCAGCAGAACCACGAATTCCTCTCCTCCGTATCTGGCAGCCAAATCTCCGGGACGTTTTAAGGATTTTTTGATCGAAGCGGCGATCTTTTTCAGGCATTCATCGCCGGCTTGATGGCCGAGAGAGTCATTATAGTTTTTGAAAAAGTCTATATCGATCATAATTAGCGAAAGAGGTAAGGAACTGCGTATCGCCCGTTTCCATTCCACCTCGATTGTCATGTCGAAAGTGCGCCGGTTGGTGATGCCTGTCAGTCCATCCTGCGAGGAGAGAAGACGCAGTTTATCCTCGAACCGCTTGTGCTTGGTAATATCCTTGGCAATGGCCACAAACTTTTTGGAATCACCCAGATTCATCACCGAGAGGGATAGTTCCAGGGGGAAAGTCGAGCCGTCCTTACGTTTGCCAAATATTTCCCGGCTCGTGCCGACCAGTTTGGATTTTCCGCTTTTCCGGTAAAGATTAATCTGGTTTTCGATCTCGCTTTGAAAAGGTTCAGGGAATAATTTTTTAAGGTTTTCTCCGATAATTTCAAAAGTTTTGTAACCGAACATGTTTTCGGCGGTTGGGTTGAATGTTTCGATAGTACCATGATTATCGGTAGTAATAATACTATCCAGCACGGCATTGACCACCGCCCGGATATATTCGTCGTTATCACGTAAAATCTTTTCCACCTGCCAGCGAACCTCCATTTCATGCTGCAGCTGAGTTGTGGTTGTGGTTGCCTGCTCAGCCAAAGCCACGGCCTTTTTCCGGCTGTTTGAGAGCATTACCGAGAGGCTGACAAACATAATAATCGTCACCCCGAGAACAGCCAGCACTATCAAACGGATCTCATTGAACGGCCGGTAGGCTTCCGTGTACTCTATCTCAGTCGCTATCCCGAATCCAAACCGCTCATCCCACATCCATGCGCCGACTACCGGTACGCCCCGATAATTCCGGTAGCCTTCCAGGTCAATCCCGGATTTACCGGCAACAGCCTGACTGGCCATGTGGGTCAGAGGCTGCTCGTTGCGCGGGAGTGCGGGCTTGTGTCCCTCGGCCAGGTCACCGCCCGGGTCGCGGATTTCAACTGAAATAACACTTCTCTCATTCTTTTTGAGCAAGCCCAGTTGATATAAAATAATGATGTGCCGGATCTCGGTTATGAGCCGTCCTTTTCTGTCGAACGCGTAGGTTTCACCGGTGTTTCCCAACCGGCTGAACTGGATGATATTAGTGAAATCATGAGTCGGGTCGTCACACAAAATCAGCACGGCGATCACTGAATCTTTCTCGCTCAGCACAGGGACGCCGATTAAGGAAAACAGTTGGTTTTCGGGAAATTTGTCCGTCACTTCCAGCAGGGCGGCATCCGCAAGAACTGGAAGAGTGAAACGGCTGGCGCCCTCAAATACACCTGACAAGAAATCACCTTCGAAAGCCGGGTGTATAGCTAAGCCCACATTGGAATCTCTCATGGAAGCGATAATGATACTGTCCGGCGAAATGATAAAAAAACCCTGAAAGCCCTGGTTCTGAAAGGAGGACTGAAAAAAGGAGCGTATTTGAGCCAGTGCAGAGTCGGCAATGAGAACTTCCCGGCTGCGCGGCAGTTCGAGCTGTCTTTTCACCAGGTTGCGCAACCGCGGCGATGCGGCCCGGATTTTCGCGTAAGTCACGCGCTGGGAGATGTAATTTTGAGCGGCCTCTGAAGTCGAATGAAGAATCGTGCCGAGGGTGCTTTCCAGTTCGCTTCTGATACTTTCCCTGATTTTTCCTAGCATCAACCAGGTCATCAGCACAATAATCAGAATAGCCGAAGAGAGCAAAACCTTATCAAACTTGCCTCCCCGCAACTTGAAATCGAATAATCGCCGGCTGGCCAGGGAGTCAGCGCTCTTCTGGCCCAAGTCGGATCTGACAATCATTTTTTCATTGTCTTCCGCCATTTAACACTCCAAGCGAACTAAGGATACCTTTTTGTCTCCTGATATCCCCGGATTATTGACAGAATACAGGGGCCCTGCCTTTATTGCAAAGAGCGCACGACAGCGAATGGCCCGCCCCCAAGCTCTCGAAAGCCCGCCAATAAAGGCTGTAAAATGTTCGACAGCCTTTTAACTGACTGAAAAAATTTACTAAAATTTAAGAACTATTCCGGCCTAATTCTATCATAAATTTTATATGATATGACTTTTGAAGCTATTTTATTTTCAGCACGTATTCCAGGCTGGAATCCGGCTGGTCAGTGTAACTGGAAAGCACTGCCACAGCAGTGGAGGTCGAGCCGATCCCATCTATATTATAATTATAGAAAGGCAGAAAGGGAAAGCGGAAGCTCGTTTTTCCATCCGGCACCTCCAAACGCCAGAACTGACTCTCCAGGCTTGGACCGACCTGTTCTTCCAGGAGCTCGATCCGGTTTGAGGATAAAACTGTTTTTTCGCCGCTTCTGGTGGTGATATTTTGCCCTGCTTTGATCTGCACTTGCAGGTTGCATTCATAACGGTTGGGCCAGAGAATAGGCGGTGTGGTTTCGATAAAATCGCTTTTGATTCTCAGGGTCTGGTTGTCGATAATAGAAACTTTCATCCGGGCGCGGAATTTTTGGAAGCGGAGTTCGAGCTGCAAAGAGTCGCCTGAGGTGGTAATGCGGCTCTCCTGGGGCCAGAAATCCAGTGCTCCGTGGCTTGGCTCCATCAGCAAAGTGGCGATTTGCGGTTGACGTTTGGTGTTTCCTCCCCCAAGCAGCAGTCCCACCTTTTCGTGCCACACTTCCAGATAGGTGTACCGGTCAAGAAAGAAACGGTTTCCCTCCCAGGGGGGACTGATTATCCCTGAGACACAAACCACCCAGCTTCCCCGGCGCATGAGCAGGGCGCCGCTCATCAGACGGGCCTCATAGCTTTCGAGTTCCTGGGGAACAGTGGACTCCTCGGCGCTGCGGTTTGCTGAGTATTTAAGGTCGTCTAGAATACGGCTGAGGCTTAAAAAGGACAGATTATGGCCAGACTCTCCTTTTTCCAGCTTTTCAAGCAGTTTGCTGGTCATCAGACGGTTAAAGCGCCGGCCGTCCGGAAAATGGCTTAAGGCCATGAGTCCCCAATCGGCGCTGATTCCCGGGCTGTATCGGTTGCGTTCATCGATTACCGAGACCAGGGATCCATCAGGGTAGGTAAACCCGAGAGTAAAGTTTTTGGCCCGGCGCATGGCCTCCAGCGCCTCAGGATCACCGGTAAGCGCGTAATAAATACCGACTCCGTGCATTGTAACCCGGTTGTAAGAATTAACCGGCCCGTGATGTTCCGCCCAGTAACCGTCCGGATTCTGTGTGCGCAGAATGTTTTTGAACTCCTCCCGGGCCAGCTTAACCCATTCGGGATGTTTCAACACCTGCCCGGCGCGCAGCAAGGTGACCATATAAAGAGAGTAATGGTTGGGGCTGACCCCCAGCTCCACTGCGGTATACCCTCTTTTCCCCCGGCTCTTTTCTACATATTCCACATAGTACCTGACCCAGTGCTCGATTCTTGAGGCCCAGGCGGTTCTTTGCTCTTCAGTGAGAGAATCTTTCACTAGATCCAGGGTTTCAAGCCAGGCGCAAAGCGGCCAGTTATTCAGCGGCCAGATAGTCTGGGATTCATACTTCACGAGAAGATCGCCGCAGGCTTTGGCGGAATTGAGCAGGCGGGAGTCACCGAAGAACGGGTTGAGCGGGTGTCTGGTCTTATAAAGGTAAGCTACAGGCTGGATAGCCATTTGTTCATACTGGTCGAGCCTGGCTGAAGGTTGGTTCCGGTTTTGACCGGAGGAGTTATAACGTCCGTCTTCGCTCTGGTACTCTATGGCCCTTCGCACACCCTCGACCAAAATTTTCATGTAAAGGTCGCTCAGAGGGGGTTCGCCGCCGGCAGCGGGCAGAGATCTGCAAAGTGCGATAAACAAAACGAAAAATACCGGAAGGTTTTTCGGCAAGGGGAAGAGCTTGCTCCAATCAATCAGGCGGAGAGCCCTCCAGGAGAGGCTCTTTTGGTTGCCGATGAGCCTGTTGATGCCAGGACTTGGCCTATGAGACCGGACTATTTCTGCGGAAAAGAAGACGCCTGCATTGTTATGCATGGACTACCCCCCGTTTGCAAAAGAACGGTTAGAGAGGATTTTTTAGCAGCTTATCAAGGAGCATAAGCAGCCGTTTTTTACGCCAAAACTTCACTCTCGATCAGCCTGAATAATATCAGCGAGATTTCCACAACACTTTAAGGTTTAATTGGATCTGGAAAGCTGATCCCGTATCTCGGAGGCCCGGCCCATCTTACGCCAGGTGTTTTCTTCTATTTAATCGAAAGGAATTCCTCGAAGCTCTGCTTCGGGGTAGCATGTCGCTGATTACAGGCGTAGGGGCACGGCTTACCATGCCCACCGCGGGTGGGGATGAAAGTGGGGCACCAAATTCATAAATCGAATTCCGAACAGATACCTCGCGGCTTGCCGCGGGGTAGTTCGTTCGTTGTTCTGTAAAATCAGCTAACGGTGCCTGATACACTTTTTACGACAATCATAGAGTGTTCAAAGGGCATTATACTTATGGAATCTCCCCTGACCTCCCCCCTTTAGGAAAGGGGTGAAATAAGCCTCCCCCTTTGGCAAAGGAGGACCCCAGGGGGATTTAATAATTTATTCCCGGTTTTAAAAAAGGCTCTATTTCTGTAGTCAAATTAGTATAAAATGTAAAAAAATTAAGCGTGGTAAATCATTCATGTTTTTTAGATTCTTACAAATTCACTCTAAGAGAATATCTCTTACATTTTTAACCACAAAGACACTAAGACACAAAGGGCTTATAAAACTATTCGTTTGATACCATTTTTGATAACCGGGACATTGAAATTGATCAACAAACCCAGTCGGTATCCTGTAAGTTTTAAATATGTCAGGATTTGAGCGCGGTGTAAGGGCAGAAGTCTTTCCACGGCTTTCAGCTCGACTATCACGCATTGCTCGACAAGAAAATCTAATCTTAAACTTGAATCCAACTGCTGGCCATTGTAAAGCACAGCTAAGGAAAGCTGTTGAAA
>Ga0307379_10003543_pt1 | contig 22630 bp, 21 predicted proteins | sample UN2MG_FD_202237 | JGI IMG/M metagenome (GOLD analysis project Ga0307379, IMG submission 202237) | Soil microbial communities from Risofladan, Vaasa, Finland - UN-2 | ecosystem: Environmental > Terrestrial > Soil > Coastal area > Acid sulfate soil | place: Finland: Risofladan, Vaasa | collected... | reverse complement strand
AGCATCCCCTCCCAGAAATAGAGAGCCAAATGTGTCTTGTACGGGGTTTTGTCCGGACTAAAACGGGTATCCCGATAAATGCGAAAGATCGACCGGTTGAGTTTAGGCTCCGCTCTGAAATTGACACTCTCTGTATGGAATCTTTCTCCCATGGCAACCACAAAAGCCTTGGCAGGTTCGAGAACAAAACTTTCGTATTCGCCCCTGTGCCTGTCAAACCAAGACTTGGTGTTATTTCTTTTTAGTCTTCTGAAGAAGGACAGGGTCTCTTTGGAAAAACCGGCAAATTGTTCCTTTTCTGCCATCCTTATCTCCTTGTTGTTTGGTTTTATCAATCAAGTGTTATTCAAATGAATGATATTGCTTTTGTTGAACAGAGTATCGACATTTTTTATGAATAGTACAGGATATCAATCGTAATGCTTCACCTGCGGCCAGACTTCTCCGATAGTGATCCGCGGCTCCCGGCACACAAAAATGGGGAGATTGTTCTCATAGGGCATGACATATTCATGCGTGAAGATTTCGACCTGTTCCACGCTATTGAATACCTGAGCAAAATCTGCAGCATCCCCGCCTATAATGATCATAACATCGCCCGTGTGCCCCCTGGGACCCCAAATCCAATAGTTGTTATGCCCAGAGATGGCCTTGGGCAGGCCATACTGTCGGCCAAAGAAGTCTATAGCGCCCGCCTCTCCATAATTCTGTGCAAAGATCCCGCATTTGGCTTGGTCCTCGGGAGTAAGTTTGAGGTAGACCTTGGCCACGGTTTCTGCCATCTCCGGCCAGCCGAACATATCCGCATAATGCTGAGGCAGCACTCCCATAGCATGATCCTCTGTCCGGGGTGGAGAAACACCTAAAAACTCAGAATAACTGATATAAGTTTTCACAGGAAGAATGGGGAGAGCGAGGGGCGCAGTCAACACACCTCCTCCCAGAAGAAATGTCAGCATTGCGGTCTTTAGCCAGGTGAAATTCCAGTTTTCGATGATCTTTTCAATGCCGACAGCACCCGCTGCAAACATCACAGGATAGATAGGTGCGATGTAGTATGTTTTGGCACGCATCACAATAAACAGGGCAAAAATAGCCAGGTACATCCAGCCAAACACACGGTAATCTTTACCGTATTTGGAGAAAAGGAAAAAGATGAGACCGAGAAAAAGGATCGGAAAACAAAAAGGATGCATATCACTGATCTGCCCAAGGAGAAATTCCAGTGGAGAGAGGGGGAGATTCTTGAACTGACTGGCGTTCTTGATGAATTCGATGCTGGGCCAGCCATTTATGAACTGCCAGATGAGATTGGGGAGAAAAATAACAAAAGCCACAAGCGCCCCGAAGGACAGCCAGGTAGAGTACAAGTATTTTCGATGTTGAGTAAGGAAAAGCCCTACAAGAAGTCCGAACCCGAAGAAAAAGATGGAGTGCTTGTTCTGGAGCCCTAAACCCAATACCGTTCCCAATACTAGCCAGAGTTTATCATTTTTATTCTTGAGGATGAGGATCAGGATAAAAGCGGAAAGTGTCCAGAAGAGATGGTCGAAGACATTCATGGAAAGAACACTTCCGATCCCCAAAAAAATGGGAGCTATTAAAACGGCGACAGCAGCCAGGATGATAGCTGACCTTTTTCCTCCGAGTTCCCGAACGATCAAACCTGTTAAAAAGATAACCAGTGCGCCGGCCACGGCGGGAAAAAACCGGATAGCAAAGAGTGAATCCCCTAGGAGAAAACGGGAGAATTTCGAGATGATGGCAATTAGAGGAGGATGATCCACGTAGCCAAAATCAAGATTTTCACCACATGCCATGTAGTACAATTCGTCCCTGAAATAACCGTACTTGTTGCTGGCAATCAAATAAATGAGAAGTTTTACCAGTGATAGGAGGACAAGGATGGCCATATCATTCTTGAATACCTTATTTAAAAAGCTTTTCCATTTCATCCTGTTTTTTGCTCCTTTAAAACACACAGTTTTGTCGATTCTCTTCACTCTTTCAAGATTTAAAAGTATTCACCGTTGGACTCTTCCTGTGGTCTTTCCTTCTGCAAATGCCTCCACTTCTTCGACAGTGGCCAGGCTGAAATCACCCAGAACCGATTGCTTTAAACACGCGGCTGCAATGGCAAACGAGAGGGCGTCGGTCTCGCTCTTTCCTTTCAAAAAACCATAAATCAGTCCTGTAGCAAAGGCGTCCCCAGTCCCTTCCCGGTCGACGATCCAGACATGATGCCTCGGACCCTGATACAACTTTTGGCCATCAAAAAGAACTACCAACTGGAAAGAAAAACTCTCATGCGTAGACATGGGTCTACATCTCAAGGTACTCCTGTTGAGGACCTTGACTCCAGAATGTATTGAAAAAAGAGATATCCCCATCGATCACTATTGCTGCGTGACCACCCCTTGCCAAAGTGTATGCGCAGGCCATCCCTGCCGGACCTGCACCTATGATGTGAACACGTTCTTTAGAGGCAGCCATGTATTTTCTTTTGGTTGTCGCTTACAACACGAGCAAAAATGAAAATGCGCGTCAATTGTATTCCAAACAGGCCAGCATAGTAAACTGGAATTTTTTTAATTTTTTTTTATTATCCCATGATTTTGACTTGAAATATTCGCTGTGTTATAAGCTTATTACCTCTAGCCTGAATTATTCATAAAAATGTCGATACTAGGTTCAACTAAAGCAAAATCCATTGCTTACGTTATTCTTCTAGTAAATCATCTTAACAATTCCGCTTTCAATGTCCTTTCTATTCATAATCGACATTTTTATGAATAATCCAGGCTAAGAGACTTGTGAAAAAGCCAGATCTTTAGCTGCGAAAACGAAGACTGCCCGATAAAAATGACAGAAACTCATCCTCAAATTTCCATAATCATCCCTGAATACAATGCGAAAGATTATCTTGTCCAGTCAATGCCGGTTTTTAAAAAATCTGAGCAAAAAAATTTCGAACTCATCGTTGTGGACGATAACTCTACAGATAACTCCCCAGAATTTGCCCAACAATATGCCGACGTTGTGTTGAAAATGGAAAAAAATTCGGGACCGGGGAAGGCAAGGAATCGTGGGGCCCAAGCCAGCAGGGCATCGATTCTCCTTTTCTTGGATGCAGATGTACGTATCTATCCAGATACGATCTCCAAGGTCCTCACAGCCTTCCAAGAAAACCCTGAAATAAGTGCTGTCTTTGGCTCCTATGACTCCCAACCCCCGGAAAAGAATTTCTGCTCCCAGTATAAGAATCTCTTTCATCACTACGTCCATCAAAAAGCGAGCCTTGATGCAAAAACGTTTTGGGCAGGGTGTGGTGCGGTCCTTAAGACAGATTTCATCGAGGTGGGAGGATTTTCCGCCGAATTTTTCGCCCCATCCATTGAAGATGTCGAACTGGGATATAAACTCAAAGAGCGGGGGAAGACCATAAGGCTTTTGAAGGACCTGCAGGTCACCCACCTAAAGAAGTGGACCTTCTTCGGACTTCTAAAAGCAGATATCCTTTTCCGCGCAATTCCATGGACGTTGCTCGCATTGAAGAAAGGCCTCCCTCGGGACTTGAATTTTAAACTATCAGACAGATTCAGCGGCATTGCGGCATGTTTTATCTTTTTGAGTCTTTGTTTCCTTTGGAAGTGGCCATTTCTAGGTTTTCCAGTTTTTTTTCTGGCCGGCCTTCTTCTGTTCATTCATAAGGACCTTTATTTTTTCTTTTACAAAAAAAAAGGATTTGTATTCGCACTCTTTGCGATTCTTTACCATTGGTTCTATTACCTCTACAGCACACTCACATTTGTACTGTGTGCAGCAGCCTGTTTGATCAAAGACGCATTCACAAAAAAAATCAAAAGTTACTGAATCCAAAGCCGAAAGATAAGCATGAACACCGATAAAAACAAAAATTCCCAGAGATCAGAGCTTGAAGATGTTTTGACTTGGCCTGATGATTTTAGTTGTCATCGTGAATTGGAACGGGAAGGACGATGTATTGGAATGGTTGAGATCTTTGGAGAAAGTGAATTACCCAAGGGATAAGTTCAGGATTTTGGTAGTGGATAACGGGTCTTCTGATGGTTCCCATGCCGCTATATCCAAAATTATCCTTATGTCGTCCTCATAAAAAACACAAAAAACCTGTTCTTAATCCACATCCCCTATTTTCTCATTCATAGGACACTCTATGGTGCAAAAGTCAAGTGGATGAACAGGAAGTCAGAGAGATTGCTACATTCGATCAAAAGATAAAACTGCTTCTCCTCTATATATCTGACGGTGAGTGTAGACAGCGAGCACGCCCATCGCACATACATTGACGACTAAAGCCATTAAAGCCGGCGCAAGCACACCCAGATGTGGAATCAGAAAATAACACCCTGCAACCATCGCAACGAGGCCCACCAGATCAGTATAGGTCACAATGTGTGGCTTATCCAGGGTGAGAAGGATGGGACGGAGGATTTGGGAAAAGGCAAAAAATAAAAACCCCAAAGCCAACCAGATAAAAACAGGAATAGACCCAAGGTAACGTTCCCCGAAAAAGAAGAGGATGATGTCTTTGGCGAGGAACAGAAAGGGGACCAAGAGAATCCCAATGCTAGCAGAGATCTTCAAGGACTGCCTGAAATAAACGATGAACTGCTCTTTTTCTCTGAAACGGCTCACTTCCGGAAGGAGTACAGATGTCAAGGCCGAGACAATGATGGGAAAGATGTAGGTGAGGTTGAGAGCAAGTCCATATATTCCTGCAGCCTCGCTATCCAGCATTCGCGCGAGCATCACAACACCGATGTATAAGAAAAATCGATGACCCAAGTTACTTAAAAACAACCATTTACCGAACGAGAAAAGTTGAAGGTACAGTTTGTTCGTGTGATTGCCTCTGGAAGAAAAAATCTCCCGAAAGTAGAAAAAGCCGAGCACGGTCCCCACTAAGGGAAGAAGAGAAAACACAGAGATCGCGGAAAAGACAGTTAGAGCCGAGATCAAGAACAGAGCACCTATGGTCAGAACCTTGGCCATATCTGTGAAGAACTGAATGACAACATAGGCAGGGAATTTTTTATAGGCCCACAGCGTCGCCTTCACATAATTGAATATGGATAAAAAGAAGATCCCAACCGCAGACATTCGGAGGAGAGGGAAAAGCGAAGGCAGGTGAAAAACGTGTTGAGCCAAAGGATCAGCTGTGAAGAATACAAATGCCGCCAAAATCAAACTGAGCGTGACCTTTATATAGAACACAGCTCTGACCACATGAATGGCTTCATCCTCCTGACCTCTCGCAAGATGAGCTGAAACGAACTTGATCATCGTGCCCAGCATGCCGAAATTGATAAGAGGCTGGGCCATGAGGATCACAGAAATGGAGATGTTGAACAAGCCGAAGTCGCTGACAGTAAGGGCTCTTGAAATGATCAGGATCGCCAGAAAAGCCAATCCCGCGCACAGAATATTCCCGGTGGACATCAATATGAGGTGTCCAGCCAATCTGGACTTGAAGAGCTTAAAAAATGGATATGTTCTCATGGGTAGGAATAGGCATTGATTCTATTGTGATAGCCAAATGTTGTCAAGAAGGGAATGACGCTATGTCCTGAAAGACACTCTGTGTGAGTTAGCGGAGCGAGTTTAACAGTTCTTCAAGTTCCAGTTTGTCCTTTTCCCAGCTGTCAATACTCTCCTCGAGGTCTTTTTTCAGGCGTGTGTATTCCTTGCGGAACTGAGCGACTTGCTTGCCGTTTTGATAGGTTTCCGGATGTGCAAGCTTCTCTTCGATCTCTCTCATGCGTGTTTCCATCCCATCGATCTTTTCTTCGATGCGAGCGATCTCCTTCTCCAGCCGATTCCTTTCCCTGCTGATCGCCTGTCTGGCTTCGGCTTCCAAGCGTTTCTGGTCCTTGGTTTTCCGTCCAATTGGGTGTGACCGTTCTTTCGTTCCAGTTCTTGCGCCCTCTGCGGGATCGCTCATTCTTTTCGCCAAATAATCCGAATAATTCCCCAGGTACTCGGTGAGATCTCCTTCCTTCAGCTCGATGATGCGGCCTACGATCTTATCCAGAAAATAGCGATCATGAGAGATCAACAGGAGGGTTCCCTCATAGTAAGTCAAAGCCAGTTCCAAAGCTTCAACAGAAGCCAGGTCGAGGTGATTGGTCGGCTCATCCATGATGAGGAAATTAACGGGTGAAAGAAGGATCTTTGCCAGCGACACTCTGGCCTTTTCTCCTCCGGAAAGGACCTTGATCTTCTTGAACACATCATCACCGCTGAACTGGAAGGCTCCAAGAACATCCCTGATCCTCGGGATGTGACTCTCTGCCGCGCTCGAAAAGACCTCATCGTACACATTCGCATCCGGGTCCAGCATATCCAATTGATGCTGTGCATAATACCCCACAGATGTTCTCTTGCCGAGGCTGATGCTTCCTCTCTGGGGGGAAAATTGGTTCACGATAAGACGGGTTAGAGTCGTCTTGCCGGCACCGTTAGCACCGACAAGCGCCACTCTTTCCTTTCTTGAGACGATCAAATTGACATCCTTCAGCACCCAAGGTTCTTGGTAACGAAAAGACATGTCCTCGATGTGCAAAACATCTTTGTAGCTTTTGACTTCCACACTCAGCTGAAAATTTATCCTGCGGTGTGAGGGCGGGAGCTCGATCTTCTCCAGCTTTTCCAGCTGTTTGATCCGGCTCTGCACCTGGGTGGCTTTTGTGTTTTTAGCGCGAAACCGTTCGATAAACCGTTCCTGGCGTTTTCTTTCTGCTTCCAGGGTCTCTATTTTTTTGCGCTGAAGCTGGATTCTTTTTTCCTTCTCGCGCTCAAAAAAATGGTAGTTACCCGCGTATCTCTCTAGCCTCCCATGATCCAGCTCATACACATCATGGGCCAGACGATCGATAAAAAATCGGTCATGGGACACAAGGACTACACTCCCCGTAAACTGGAGGAGATATTGTTCGAGCCATTCGAGGGAAGGCAGGTCCAGGTGATTGGTGGGTTCATCCAGAAGAAGCAAGTCCGGATTCCGCAGGAGCAGGCGAGCGAGATAGACCCGCATCCTCCATCCACCGCTCAGCTCCGATTGAGGACGCAAAAAATCTGCCTCACTAAATCCAAGGCCGGAAAGTATGGTTTTGGCAATGGATTCCAACCGGTATCCACCCAGGGCTTCATAATGGTGTTCCAAATCCCCGAGTTTTTTAAGGAGCTTGGCTTGGTCATCCGGAGAGGCATCAAGAGCGTAGTGAGCTGATTCTATATTTCTTTCCAACTCGGATATCTTTTCATGACCGGCCAGTGCCGTATCCAACACAGAGTCACCCCGTACATCTATCTCTTCCTGGGGGAGATACCCGATGTGATACTCCCTGGGTCTGTTGATCTTCCCTTTATCAGGCTCTAGTTCGCCGATGATCAGCCGGAGCAGTGTGGTCTTACCCGCACCGTTCGGTCCGATGAGCGCAGAGCGTTTTCCTGGCTGGATAGCCCAGTTGATGTCTGTCATCAGCGTCCGTCCGCCGATGCTACAACTCAAATCCTGGATCTGTATCATTGGATGCCCGATATATCTCTTACTCCCTATAATCTATCAAATAAAATTCACTCTCGGCAACATATTTCAAATCCTTATTATTGAAATTGATTTAAGTGTAATGAGTATCGACATTTTTTATGAATAATTCAGTTAAAAGATGGATTATTCACGGACCGAGGCCAACCCACCCCACCCTTACATCAAGGTGGAGGAAGTGCTCACGAAGCTGTAGTGATCTACTGCAAGTTGAGCTACAATGAAGCCGATGCTATGAGATCGGTGGATTAGGTTGGGTCGGCGCCCGAAGGGTAAAAGATGCCGACAATATAATAATGAGTGTTTTTTTGATAGAGTTGTCTGCAGCTTTTATGAATAATTCAGTTAAAGTAGTTGATTGTTGAAACGTGAGAGTATAAAGTAAAAAGCTGCAGTTCAGACAATATAGAAAGAAAGGAAACAATTCAATGAAGAGGGTAACGGTCCCTATTTTGTATGTTTTAAGCCTAGTGTTATTTGTTTTGCCTGTTCTTGGTCAGGATAAGATAACAACCCCAAAGGAGCAGTTCGGACACGACATCGGAGACGATTATTGGCTGGCGACATACACCCAGCTTGTAGATTATTGGAAGAAACTGGAACAAGAATCTCCGCGGATGATATTGGAGGAGATCGGCACGACTTCGGAGGGCCGTTCCATGATTTTGGCCATCATTACTGCGCCCGAGAACCACAGAAATCTCACTCGCTATAAAGAGATCGCAAGACGTTTGGCATTGGCTGATGAGCTTGATGTAAATGAAGCCCGCGCACTGTCAGAAGAGGGCAAGGCCGTAGTCTGGATCGATGGAGGACTGCACGCCACCGAGGTTGCCGGCGCACAACAAGAACTGGAGCTCGTATACCAGATGGTCAGCGGCAGTGATACCGAAACTCTCCGGATCCTGGACAATGTGATCCTCCTCGCTCTCATCACAAACCCTGACGGCATGGAGAATATCGGAAACTGGTATATGCGTGAACCCGATCCGGAAAAAAGGTCGACCAGCGGGCTTCCCTACCTGTACCAGAAATATGTCGGACACGACAACAACCGCGATTTCTACATGGTCAACATGAAAGAGACAGAGATTATCAACCGCATTCTCTACCTCGAGTGGTTTCCTCAGATCGTGTACAACCACCACCAGACCGGCCCTGAGGGCGCTGTCCTTTTTGCCCCTCCCTTCCGAGAACCCTATAATTTCAACTACGATCCTCTTCTCGTCATGGGAATCGATGTGGTGGGTTCAGCCATACACAGCCGTTTTATGGCTGAGGGCAAACCCGGGTCTACGATGAGGGAGGGGGCCTGGTATCAAACCTGGTGGAACGGCTGTCTCCGTTGCACGCCTTACTTCCACAACATGATCGGGATCCTCACGGAGATGATAGGCAATCCCACACCCATAACGATCCCATTCATTCCTGAGAAACAAATGGCTAACGGCGACTATCCCTTCCCTATCGCTCCGCAGACGTGGCATTTTCGCAGCACGATCGAATACAGCATCACAGCCGATCGTGCAATTCTCGATACTGCTGCGAAACTTAAAGAAAACTTCCTCTTTAACATTTACCGGATGGGAAAAAACTCCATCGAAAAGGGCAGCCATGATCACTGGACCATAACTCCGCGCAGGATCGAAGCCGTTCAAGCCGCTATTAAAAAAGATGATGCGAAACCCATGGGAACCGGGCGCAGGTCACAGGACTATGATCCCAAATATTTTAAAGTCTTTCGGGATCCCGAGGCCAGAGATCCTAGAGGATTTGTCATCCCCTCAGACCAACCGGATTTCCTCACCGCAACCAAATTTATCAACACTCTTATAAAAAATGGGATCACTGTTCTCCGTGCAACGAAGTCTTTTACGGTCGAAGGAAAGACCTATCCGGAAGGATCCTATGTCGTAAAATCGGCTCAAGCCTTTCGTCCGCATGTCATCGACATGTTCGAACCGCAACATTACCCGGACGACATTCCCTACCCCGGCGGCCCTCCACGCGCACCCTATGACAGTGCAGGATATACTCTGACTTTCCAGATGGGGGTGGAATTCGACCGGTTCCTCGAAGCCTTTGATGGCCCCTTTGAAAAATTGGATGACCTGGCTGAGGCACCAGAAGGCCGTGTGAAAGGGAGCAGTGCTCTGGGGTATATCCTGGACCACAGAGTGAATGAAGCGTTTACCGCCATCAATCGACTCGTAAAAAGCGGAGAGGATGTGTACTGGCTAAAAGAAAAGATCCAAATAAACGGGAAAATCCTACCTGAGGGTGCGGTATACATCCCTGCCAAAACCTCTACGATCCCCAAACTCCAAGATTTGGCGCAGGAGAAAGGATTGACATTTGAGGGTGTCACAGTCAAACCCACAGGGAAAGCTTTTCAGATGAAGGCCCCACGCATCGGCATATGGGATCGATACGGGGGGTCCATGCCTTCGGGATGGGTGAGATGGCTGATGGAGCAGTTCGAGTTCGATTTTGAGGTGGTCTATCCCCAAACACTTGATGCCGGTGATATCAAGAGCAAATTTGATGTTCTTATTTTTGTGGGGGAAGCGATCCCCGCGATGGTTGAAGATGAATTTTCCCGTTACTTTAGAAGCGAACAACCCGACCCAAAAACCATCCCCTCCGAGTACAGAAGCAGACTAGGCAAAGTCACTCAAGAAAAGACGATCCCTCAGCTCCAACGATTCCTCGATGATGGGGGGACGATCCTCACTTTTGGAAGCTCAACAAGCCTCGGCTATTATATGGACCTCCCAATCAGTGATGCGTTGGTTGAAAAGACAGCTGACGGAAAAGAAAAACCGCTGCCCATGGAAAAATATTTTGTTCCCGGCTCTATACTCCAGGTCAAGGTCGACGCATCCAATCCTCTGGCCTATGGACTGCCGGAAAAATTGGATGTGTACTTTAACAGGAGTCCGGTCTTCCATCTTAAGCCCGAGTCGGCATTTTTAAACGTAAAACCTGTAGCTTGGTTCGACACCGACAAACCGCTGCGCAGTGGATGGGCATGGGGCCAGCACTACCTCAAAGGGGGCATTACTGTTATTGAAGCGGGAGTGGGCAAGGGGAAGCTTTTTCTATTTGGCCCAGAGATCACCTTCCGAGCCCAACCGCATGGCACGTTTAAATTTCTTTTTAACGGGATATTCTACAGCACGGCCACATCCACAACGCTTTAGCAAAAAGGGGACTGTCACCTTTTTCCAGGGGTAATCAAAAAAGGGGACTGTCACCTTTTTTGTAGGGTTAGTTCCCCGAATTGACCGCTCGGAACTATTATGACACGAGTTTTTTCAAGGCGCGAAGGTCCCTTTTGAGCTGCTCTTTACAGATTTCTGGCCATAACTCCCTTTCGACCATAACTAGTCCCTCTCGCTCCATTCTGTCCTTTGCGAGATCTGCCAGGCTTAGGAGTTTGCTGAATTATTCAGATTAAAAGTTGTGCTGTTTTTGTGATAGAATCTTGACCAAGAAAGCCAATGTCGATCTGGATCATTTTATCCGGAATAATCGCTCCGGCGCTCTTCTAGTTTGGTTATTTGTATTTCAAAGATCGCGTCCAGCCAGAGCCCTTCCAAACGACCGGGATCACATACATCCTGGGAATTTTCTCTGCGATTATAGCGATTCATATCTTCAAGGTGCTCCCTCTATTGGGAATCCCAGAAGATCCAAGCGCCCTCATGGATACGAACAGGCTGAAGTTTTTGTTTTATTCTATCGGCATAACAGGATTCATCGAAGAATTTTGTAAATTTCTCCTCTTTTTCTTCATTGTCTTGAGATTTAAATTCTTTGATGAAGAGATCGATGGGATCATCTATGCATCGATCATTGCGCTCGGCTTTGCCAGTTACGAAAACGCACACTATCTCGTTTATATGGAGGGTTTAGAGCTACTCGGCAGAGCCTTTGCATCTCCTCTGACGCACGCGATCTTCTCCTCGATATGGGGATATGCTTTTGGTATGGCTTGGCTGGAATCCCGGTCGGTCCTCAAGGCATCTGTTCTTGGGATCGGGCTCGCGGCTTTATGCCACGGACTCTTCAACTTCTTAACGACCTCGCCAGCCCTCCGCATCGGCGCATCCATCCTCATTTTGATTATCTGGATCTGGCAGATCCGCCTCATAGAACGACTCAGACACAAATCAAAAGAAGCCAGATAATACATCCCTGTAAATTTGTCTGATGTGTTTGAATTTTACGATCAAAAGGAAAGATAGCGGATGGGATTTCCGCAATGGGTCAGGAATTTTTCAAAATCCGCAAACGTGATCCCCACTGTGGCTGTGTTGACATTGGGGTGGAAATTGACATGGCTGGCCTCTTTGAGATCCTGGTCGATAACAACCACCACCGCATTCTCCCTGTCGTTGATCAAACCAAAAGGAGATACTGCTCCCGGTTCAAGCCCTAGGTATCGCATCATCCGTTCGGGCGAAGCAAAGCTCAGCCTATCCTCCCCAAGACGGCTTGTAAGAGCTTTGAGGTCCACTCTTTTCCCACCTTCGACCAAAACAAGATAGTGATTCTTCCCTTTCTTGTTGCGGAGGAAAAGATTCTTGCAGTGGGCTCCCGTGATATTCTCCCAGTGTTGTTCTGCTTCTTCTACGGTATAGACCGGTGGATGTTCGTGTTTTGAATAGGAAATGTCGAGCTCCCTCAAGATATCATAGACCTTTTGTCCATCCATCAGGATCACCTCCCTAGCAGTGTGTGCAACTCGCCGGCTTCTTTTAATAGCTTATCATACAGCTTATAAACGGAAGCCTCGTACTCCTCTTGCGGAGCAGTGGGTTTAAGGGCCAGGTCATGGAGTTTGACGTAGAGGCCGTATATTTCAAGGAGTTTTTCATAAGAGGATTTGTATTTCTCAGGGGGGCCTTCGACCTTTTGCAGAAAATCATCGATTTTCATCTTGTTTTGGATGAAACGCTCCTTGGCCTCTGCCCTTGCTGGCCCCAGGATGTGTCTTGCCGCACTATCAAAATCCTCACCCGTGACCTTGGCATATTCCCAGACTGCGGTGTATGCCTTGGATTGATTGAGACAGGCTGCGGATTGTACGAGGATTAAATCTCCAAGGTCTTCGACCTTCAGAGCATACAAGTCTTCTTCTTTTCCTTTGTTTTGGCAGCTAATATTGAGAAAAAGGACACTCAAGAGCAAAATATAAAAAATCATGTTGGGTCGTCTATCCATAGCTCTCCTCCTCTATATTTTCATTTCATTATCTTCTTTTCTGGCTTTTCATCTATCCTTCCAAATCGATGACTAGAGAAATTTTGCCCTCGATCCTGTGTTCAAGATCAACATAGTTGGTGTTGCGGATCTTTTGGTTCGTGAATTCAACATTTTGCCCATTGACAGAAGCCATTTTTGCCTCTAGTTTCTCGGGCAAAAGAATATGAAATTGGCAATCGGCCCCCAACCGTCCGCGGGCGATGCCTCCGGGCTTGTGCTCTCCTCAGCCGTACATGGACGCCCATCGGGAAAATCCCAGGTGTCTATGGTGTAGGCCCTCTTCACGAGGCCTGTATCCTCATCCCAGCGCCAGGGGTGGGAAAGCAAATAATGGAGGGCTCGTTCCAAATGCGGAAGGAGATTCTGAATCCATGGATCATCCCCTGCGGCCTGCCAGGCAAGGTAAGCGGCTTTGACAAAACGGAACTCCACGTCCGCCTCTACGGGGACACGGACATACTTGGTCCAGTTCTCCCTCTCGTTGGGCAATTTTTCAGGAAATGTTGTGAAGTAATCGAATATTCTCCCATTGGCCGCTTGAGTTTCAGCAAAATGTTCGACCATGCTTTTGAGGTCTTTTTCAAAGTATTTGACGCCGCGGAGGATGTCGCTAAAATCCCTGACCCATAGCGATTTTGCATCCGGAGAGCGGTAACCTCTGATGGGTTTGCCATCGATAACGACATCGAGGAAATTCTGCTCTAAAAAAGCTTTTATCTGGGGAAAAAGATTGTCAAAGCTAGGATGGCCAGTTTTTACAAAGGTTTTCTCATTTATTTCGTTCATTGTCTCTGGCACCTTATTTACGAAGTTTTCGAAGGGTGTCTTTGGCAGAATCCCCGATAAACAGGATGTCCATCCCCACAGTAATCAGTGTGAAGCCGTGTTCGATGTAAAAAGATGCAACCTCTGTATCCATGCTAAAAATTCCCACCGGCAATCCCGCCTGTGTGCAGCTATCATAAATTTTGGCGATGCTTTTTTGAACCTGAGGATCATGAATCTCTCCGAGTTTACCCAAACTGCCGGAAAGATCGTAAGGACCGATGAAAATGGCAGAGATTCCGGGCACTTTAACGATCTCTTCGATGTTTTGCACACCATCGATGTGCTCGATTTGTGGAATGATGGCGACAGTCTGATTGGCATTTTTCACGTAATCTTCAAATTGCAAGCCGTATTTCTGGGCGCGTGCAAGGCCAACGCTCCTTGAGCCTTCCGGAGGATAGAGACAAGTCTTGACAATGCGGCGGACTTCGTCGGCAGTGTTGACATGGGGAATGATGACGCCATCCACACCGGCATCGAGCACTTTTTTAAGCCAGGTCTCATCACTGCTGGGCACACGGACGATACATGAACATTTTTTTCCTACAGCTTGGAGGATGCACTGGACGTCTTTGACATCAAGGGTGGTGTGCTCCATATCCACAAAAAGCCAGTCATATCCCGTCTCCGCAAATATCTCTGCAATCTCGGATGAGGGCAGGGTCATGAACGTGCCGATGAGAAGATCGCCCTGTTTGAGCCGTTGTCGAAATGACTCTTTCACAATATCCTCCTTTTTCATGTGACCAGCGAAAGTATTTATCCTGAATTATTCAAAAAAATGTCTATACCTATTATGACTAAAGCAATTTCAATAAATTACTTTATTTGCACAGCAACCTCAACTCGCGAATAATCCAGTTTATATTATAAACACAAACAAAAACCAAGACTAAAAAGGGACAGAAAAGGGGACAGTCCCCTTTTTCCAGGGGTAACGAGAAAAGGGGACTGTCCCTTTTTTATTGACATTCCGGTGTATGACCTGTAAAAACTAAAGACTGGAAGGCTCGCTGATGCACATATGGGGACTTCACATCCTGGATGCGGGGATCATTTTCCTGTATATCGCTATCATCCTCTGGCTCGGAAGGTGGGCTGGAAGGAAGACAAAAGACACGGGCGATTTTTTTCTCGCGGGACGGAAGCTGGGAAAAACAACACAATTCTTTCTCAATATCGGCTGTTCCACTAACGCAGACCAGGCAGTTGCGGTTTCGCGCGAGATCTACCGCCAAGGCATCGGCGGAATGTGGATCCAATTTCTGGTTTTGTTCCTCACGCCGTTTTACTGGTTCACGACATTTTTCTTCCGCCGCATCTGGTTGACCACTATCGGTGATTATTTCAACGAACGATTCAACAGCAAGTCGTTGGGCGCAAGCTACGCCATCTTTATCCCCTTGATGTCGATCCTGGGAGGCGGAGTGGGTTACATGGTCACTGCTAAGACCATGATGGGAGGATTCCGCGCTGCAGCCATCACAGATACCATTCAGGGAGTCTAGATCATTGCCGTTGCCCCAGGTATGCAGACTGCGGGCTCGGCCAAAGATGAAATGACTGCCCGATTCGGCATGATCGCCGGCATGTTTTTCAAACGCTTCATCATGATCTTCTGGGCACTCGCCGGACTCATAGCTATTGGCCTCTATGCCGGAGTGCTCCATGATCCTGACCTCATCTGGGGATTCATGACAAAGGACCTGCTCATCCCCGATGCCATAGGGCTGATGCTTGTCGGGATCCTGGCGGCAAACATGTCCAGGTTGGATGCAAGCGCTGTGTCCTATTCGGCTCTTTTCATCAAAAATCTCTACGAACCGTTCCGGCCCAAAAGACCCCGGAGGAAGAGGAAAAAGAACTCGAAAAATCCTACCAAAATCCCGATCGATTCAACAAGGACAAATTCCTCCCTAACTCGAATTGGGAGATCGAAAAACCGACCAAAATAGATGCGCTCGGGTTTGGTGGGAGCTGGATCCTTGTAGGGGTAATCATCTTCCTTCTCTGGTTGGTCACATCCATTAAGTAAATGTAGGGTCAGATCCCCGAGCTGACCGCGCAGAATATCGGTGCTATAGAAAATGTAGGGTCAGATCCCCGAACGGACCGTTCAATAAAAGGCCGGAGAAGAAATAATTTGAATTAATGACAATATCAGAACATATTAAGGAAGAATCGCAAAAACTCGGGCGGGGGCTCCTGTTCCGTCTTTGATAAGCATAGGGATCACATAAAGTGTTGCGCCCTTAATTGGCAGCTTATCCAGATTAGCGATGTTCTCTAGAGCCAGCTTATCCGCAGCAAACAGGACCTGATGGACCTTAAAATTCTTGGATTTTCCGTAATCGATGCTGGGAGTGTCGATGGCGATTCCGGTGAAGTTTCGTTCATTCACTAAAAACTCGACGGACTCGGGTGAAAACCCGGGAAAGCTGAGCTCTTGAAGAGCCTCTTCACCTGTTTTTTCAGTTCCCAAAACCTGAAGTTTATCCGGATAGTATTTGGTGTCGATCCCAGTATACATGATAACCCAGGCGCCATCAGGTATCTGTCCATGCTGCTCCTCCCAATCGGTAATGTCATCCACAGAAAGAAGATAATCCCGATCTTTTTCACACTTGGCTGTCACATCGATCTTAACCGCAGGCCCGATCCACTCTTCAAGAGGAATTTGATCCATCGTGCGTCCATTTTCTGCGAAATGAATGGGGGCATCCGCGTGCGTCCCACCATGTTCGGATGCGCTGTATTCGTTGGACGCATACCAATAACCGGCCTCCCCCACCTCCCAAGCAAGCTTTTTCAGCTCAAATCCCTTAGCAGTCGGCCAATAGATCGTATTCTCGTCGTAAACATATGTCATGTCCAGCAGATTGCCTTTGACATCCGTCTTGCACGTCGCTGTCATAACAATCGCAACTAAAACAAAAAATATCCCTGCGATTTTTATAAAAGGTCTCGATGTATTCATATGTTTGCCCTCCTTCCTCTTTGTCTTACTTATTTTTATGTCAATTCATCTTATATATCAATTCTAGAAATAATTCGAGGGCGATCTTGATTTCAACTTGACTTGTCTTGTGAATCTCATTATGTCTTATACTAGAATGATATCCAAAGATCGCATGGCCAGGGCCATGAACCTGGAGGAGCCGGATCGTGTGCCAGTCATGTGTCAGATGAGCATCGGCCACATGCTCCTCCAAACAGGCTTCCGCCCCCTTGAGCTCTGGTTCTCAAAAGAGGTTTTTGCGGAAGCACTTCTTAAACTCAGAGAATTATATCAATTCGATGGAATCCTCATCAGTCTTCATGGACATTCGAGCCAATGGTTGGAACAGATCCTCAAGATCGAAAATAAAAAGAGCCAAGAGATCATCACCTGGAAAGATGGAAGCCGAACCATATTCCCCCTAGACGATCTCCCGAGACATTATCCTGCCAACATCGTTCCCAGCCCCTTGATCGAAAATGTCGATCTTGATTCCATCCCTGAAAATATCGATTTTATCCCAGTTTCTCAGGGTTTGGACTTTCATATAAACTCCCACCATCTCTATGACGTTTTTTATCTCATAAAAGAGAAGGCAGGAGATCTATTCTCTGTACACTCGGAGGTCACTTCTCCATTCGACTATTTCCTCCATCTATTCGGCGTTAAAAATGCGATGATGTCTCTCATTGAAGCACCGGTGAAATCCATGGAAATCCTGCAGAGATTCACTCAGGGTGTCAAAAAGATAGCTGTTGATCAAGCAGAGATAGGCGTGGATGCCGTAAAAATATCTTCGCCGTATGCTGGGGCAGGTTTCATATCTCCAGAATTCTACCGCAGGTTTATCCTGCCGTGTGAGAGTCAGATCGTGAATGCCGTACGAGATTTAGGTACACACATCTACATCCACACATGCGGCGCGATCAACGACCGGTTGGAGATGATGGCTGAATCGGGAGCGTCAGGAATAGAATGTCTCGATCCTCCACCGATAGGCAATGTCAGCTTAGAGAAAGCGAAAGAAAGGATAGGCCATAAAGTCTTCATCAAAGGGAACATCAATCCCATCAATGTTCTGCTCCAAGGAAGTGTCGAAGATGTTAAAAGGGATACCGCACACAGAATCGAAATCGGCAAAACCGGCGGCGGCTATATCCTCAGCACCGCATGCTCCATCGCACCGTACACAAAGAGAGAGAATGTTCAGATCCTGACAGATGTTGCTGAAGACGTCGGTCAATACAAATAGAGGATCATTCCTCAATCATTTCGGTTTCCTTTTCAATTGTTACTTTTTTTGACCGCACAAAACGTGTTAAAGCGAGATAAATCCAATCTTCTAGCTCAAAAATAGTCTTCTGTTCGCCATGAATTTTCGATTCGATGGCTGATGCCGCTTTTGATTTAACGAGGATCACGCCAAATCGATATTGCGCGTCATTCAGAGGAACCAACACATTCCGGCCTTCTCGATTGAAGATGATTGTCTTAAGAACCTCACGTGCAAATGCGATCTTGTCCTCCTCCTCACGGACCTCACCGAGCAAGGCGCCCTCTATCCATTCTGAAATATCTTTTTGCTGGCGACTGCTCCATTCGGATGCGATGTTCTCCGTATCAGGAAGGAGGAGGTCTCCTCTCTTCGTATCAATTAGCGCAGCACCGATTGCAACGATGAGCACGAAAAGATCGATGAAGATCGCAAGCCCCAATGCAAAGATGGTAGGATAATCATTCCGTTCAATGCTGCGGCCCCCTTCGAAAATATCCAGCAGGTCATTAAAGGCGTAAAGCTGTTTTTCTTCACTTAGCGCACTATCTCGGGCATGTCCTACATAAGCCGGGGAGGTGGGGAGTTCAATAGATTTGCAGAGCACGGCTTCTAGGTCCTTTTTAGGGATGCTGGCCACAAGCTGATCAAATTTCATCAACCTGTCGCGGTTACTCAATCCTACTGCCAGAACGTCACTATTCTGCCAGGTGATGTCCCTGAATTCCTTGAGGCGATCATGAATATTGGTGATCAAGCTAAATTCCTCGTTAAGCGCCACATGTATTAGCTCTCTGCCCGGACCTTCTCGATAAGGGCGGCCGGATTTCTCTTCCCAGAGTTCGATCTTCCCTCTCACTCGAGTGCAGACCTCAAGAAGATAACAGTGCTTTTCCTCTTCGCAGGTTTTGGTTGCCCATCCCTTTTCTTCCTCTGTTTTGAGCCATTGGTCAAGTTTAGTGGAAATAAGCTCACTCTCATTGACTGCCTCATGAACGATATTCCCGAAGGAAATGACCTTGGCTCGCACATCATCAAGAAGCAATCGCTGCGCTTCTATGGGCTTCACCTTATCCACAAGTTCGCTTTGCAGGAACACATAGCTGAATGTCACTGAAAATATCATCGTGAATAAATAGAGGCCGATCATGAGTACACGAATACTTTTATTGCCAAAACCGATAAGCCAAGCTAATCCAAAAAGGCCCATCTGGACCGCCAGTGCCAGAGGGATCGCCAGGATAAAAGAAATGTAGTGCAAAAGACCTAAGGCTGTCGTAAAAAATGAAACGACTGCCGATATAATGGCCGCAATTAAAAGTATGGACCAGAATCTTTCTCTCTTTTTTAGCATCGTTGGATTCCTTTCCTTGGAAGGGAGAAAAAAGTTGTTATAGTTTTATCCTTTTTTGTGTCATTTTGGGGGCAAATTTCACAAGCGTAAAAATTGACTGTTTTCACTTATATGTACGAATGCACATGGGTTTTTGTTCCAATTGGACTAAGGAGGTCTCCACGAGTTCAAGTACGGGGATGACTTATCAAACGAGTTCGGCTCACTCAAGAACCGACTTTTTATAACTGAGAGTAAGTTTTTTCGAGATTTTGCTAATTTTTATTACTGTGCGTAATAAAGAGATGTAATTATGCTCGTTAATAAAATTGTGAAATGAGGCTCTTTGCAGATGTGAGGATCCAAAAAAGGTGACAGTCCCCTTTTTCCAGGGGTATTTAAAAAAGTAGCCTATCCCCTTTAATGTCCCCTTTTAAGGCACCATTTATTTACGGGAGGCGAGAAGTTTTTCGACGTCGTCGATCTCTTTGGGGACGTTTATTGTGAGGACTTCGCAGCCGTCCTTGGTGATGAGGACTGTGTCTTCAATCCTGACTCCGAGGTTCTTCTCCGGATAATACAGTCCCGGCTCGATAGCAAACACCATGCCTTCCCGCAGAGGGCTGATCGGGCCTACATCATGCGTGGCCATGCCAACACCATGGCCGATCCCGCCTCTTTGACCTCTTGTGTTTATCCCCATTTTTTTCATCTTTTCGGCGACATACTTTTGCACATCTGCAGTCGTCACGCCAGGTCGGTAGGCTTCGATCGAAGCTTTTTGAACTTCCAAAGCGATGATGTAAACCTCTCGCTGTTCATCCGTGAACTTCCCGTTGGCCGGCCAGGTTCGGCTGATGTCCATGCACATATAATCCAGCTCTCCTCCAAAATCCATGAGTATGATATCGCCATCCTCAACCAACCGGGAATTCTCTGCGTAGTGCAATATACAGGAGTTCGGTCCCGAACCCACAATGGGAGGATACGCGAAACGTCTAGCACCATGCCTCCATATCACGGACATTGCGGCCGCCTCGATTTTGTACTCATAAACCTCGGGTTTTCCTGTGAGCATAGCCTGTTTGACGGCTTCTGCAGAGATCTTGCCGTTCCGCCTCAAGACCTCTATTTCCTCTGGCGTCTTGATCACTCTCATCGAATCGACGGTCGGGGTGATATCCTTGAATTCACAGTAGGGATAGCGTTCTTTGAGTTTTTTCACCCGGTAATTATCCAATGAGATCTGATCATTGTAAAAGATCCTGTTTTTTCTGGCTTGGAACAATTTGTATTCATACCGGGCATTATCGACTGTATCCCTAGGAGACAGACGAATGTGGAGGGTTTTGCCCTCTCTTCCAGTCCACCGGGCAAGATACTCATCAAAATAGTCCAAGGGCTGAATGGAGGATAGCCCTGTTTTTTCCCTTCCTTCTGGGTCCTTCAGCAAGTTTATCCCGTGGAATCTATCTTCCCGCTCCGATGTTTGAGGTAAGAATAATATGGATTGCTTCATCCTCGGGATCATCATCAAGATGGCGTTCACGTCTTCCCTGCCGCAGAAGTAGTAGAAGTCATTATCCTGACGGAAATGAGCCCCGGATTGTGGGATCGCATTCCCGAAGAACACGATGATCCCGTCTGGAACCTGCTCCATAAGAGCTGCCCGACGGCGCATGAATTCCTCTTTGGTGTAGCCTGTTCTCTGGGCAAATGTATAAGACTGAAGCAAAAGAACAGAAATAACGAAAATAAAAAGTATCCGCCGAATATTCCTTTTATTCATTTGAGTCCTCCCTACGAAACTGCTGTGTTATTTTTGAATTTACAATATACATTAAAAATAAGCTCTCAATCTGATCAATCCGCCATTTCCCATGTTCTTGCCATAAAACGTGCTTTCCTTTCCAAGATTAAAATTCAGATAGGCATAAACCTCTACATTATCGGAAAGAGAATAGACGAGAGTTGGAACAAAGGCCACGCTGTTGTCTGAAATGCAGCAGACGGTCTGAAGGCCGATGTTCAATAGGTCTGTGACTGGATGCTGAACAAAAATATACGCCTGGTCTCGGCAGATGGCCTTTTGTTCTGCGGCAAGAAAACGCATCCAGTCGTTGATGTCATAGTCTTTGTAATCGGATTTCCCTAAAGTATTGCGGTAGTACTCCATCATGACATAAGTCTGGAAATCAAAGGTATAATCTGCTCCGACAACGAGCTCATAAAAATCATCTGACTTTGCCATCCAGTTGTAGGCGTATTCCCCCCACACCCCTAATTCAAGGAGCTCTCCGACCGTGCTCCCGCCCAACATTTTTCGCTTTTCAGACATATCCATAAAATTCATATGTTCATAATCGAATTCTGTGTAATCATGAAAGGGCCAGATCCTCTCCACTGCAATGACATGGTAGTCGAAATGGGAGATCGCTCCTTTAAGCTGGAGCAGCTTAGCCGATTTTTCCCATGTCTCTCCAGGCAAATACAACGCTGTCAGTGTGTAGGCTGAGCTCAACGGGATATCCAGCCGAAGGGCCGTGTGTCCGGGCTGATCATAGGTTGGGTCGAGAACGTCCTTGATGTTGAACACATCCGTCGGATTCCAGACATATCCGGTCCCCAATGAAATTTGCTGCTTTCCCAATGTCAGGTCGAATGGTTTAAAACTGAACTTGATGTATGCATTGTCCAGGAAAACCTCATTGGAAAACGGTATCATATAGAAAGACAACATATCTTCCGGGATAGCGGACTTGACATCGTCGGAGAGAAAATCCAGGACATTCCACTCGGTCTTACCCAAATAGTGGATCAAGTCAAAATTGGCGGCGAATGTGATGTTATCGGAAAGGTCAGACTTTAGATCCACGCGGAGTTTGTTTGTGAATAATTGGTAGAATTTACCCTGGAGCCCTGTCCCCATGATTTGAGATTCAAAGTAACCAAAAATTTCTAACTTTTCCTGTGCTGCGAGGGAAGACAAAGACAGGGACAGAACTCCCAGAATGAGCATCCATTTCGTCTGATGGATAATCTTTTTTTTCATTTCTTGAGCGCTCTTTCTGTAAACATACTGTCATCCAGGGGAATGTTGAATTTCACTTCGAGCATTTCCAGTTCTGTCTGAGTGTTATCGTTCAAGTTAAACATAACAGCTTTCATGGCAGTAGGGATGCCGTCGATCACGCGGATATCACTCTGGATTAAACGCTTTACCCGACGTGACGGGTCTTTATCGTCATAATAATCGATGGCGATGGGCACAAAATTCTCCTTTATGACCCAGATGATCAACCGGGAATAGGACAGATCGCTCTCCGGTTTGCGCGTGAG